>WNGB01026482.1_pt1 | contig 13347 bp, 14 predicted proteins | sample 5400681 | NCBI WGS metagenome assembly WNGB01 (sample SAMN13153367, study PRJNA577476) | soil metagenome | isolation source: 115 cm soil or saprolite under grassland replicate 2 | place: USA:California | collected 2016-06-15 | reverse complement strand
TCTACTTGTGGCACGGCGAGAAATAGCAGCGGTTCGTTACTTTCCGTTTCCGCGATCAGGTGATTTCGGCCGTGCAGAGCGTAGGCGAGCTCGAACGCGGCCCAGCCGTACGCCCGCCACCGTCTGTACGGGGCTTGTTCCAGCAGGTGAGCTACCTGCCGTAGCGGCTCGGTGCCGACGCGCTGGTCAGCGCCCTGCCAGGAGGCGGTGACCGTGTCCCGCCGCAGGATCACGGTGCCCACCGTGCCGCCGGCGAACGACCACGATCCGTTCCGTTCGTAGACCACGTACGAATCGAATAATCCGGCACTGGCGAGTCGTGCGGCAGTCAGAACGGATCGAGCCGGCGGTTTATCCGCAGGCTTCGCGGAACATAAGCGCGTACCACCATCCGATGGCCTCCCGTGACGTGCTTGACGCGCACCCTAATGCAGATCGTCAATCTTGTCCGTCCCGTGTTACCCGTCGGTATGGATCCCTGGTACGGGGTTGAGAGAACCGCCGAATGGGGGCACTATGGGCTGCCTTCGCGCGCCACTGCCGCCGCGTTGCCGTCGATGGTGAATGGTGAAGGAGTTCGGGGGATGATCGAAGGCGTGGTGCCCTGGCCCGAGGACGTCGCCGCCGAATACCGGGCCGCGGGCTATTGGCGTGGCCGGCCGCTCGGCGACCATTTGTGGGACTGGGTGGACCGGTACGCCGACCGCGTCGCGGTCGTCGACGGCGACGTACGGCTGACGTACCGGCAGCTCGCGGAGCGGGCCGACCTGCTCGCCGAACGGCTCGTCGAGCTCGGGCTGCGGCCCGGCGAGACGGTGCTGACCCAGCTGCCGAACGGCTGGCAGTTCGTGGCGTACACGCTGGCCTGTTGCCGGATCGGAGTCGCGCCGGTGATGGCGCTGCTACCGCACCGCAGGCACGAGCTGAGCCACCTGGCGCGGCACGCCGCAGCCGCCGCGATCGCGGTGCCCGGCACCTGGCGCGACTTCGACCACCTGGCGATGGCCCGCCAGGTGAAGTCCGAGGCGCCTACCGTACGGGAGCTGCTGGTGCTCGGCGGCGGTGCGACCCGGGCCGCCGAGCACGACCTGGACGCGCTGCTCGTACCCCTGGAAGACGAGACGGCGGACGAGGTGGCAGACCGCCGCAAGCGGGTCGACGAGCTGGCGCCGGACTCGTCCGATCCCGCGTTGTTCCTGCTCTCGGGTGGCACCACGGGGCTGCCGAAGCTGATCACGCGCAGCCACGACGACTACGAGTACAACGCCCGGTGCAGCGGCGAGGTGTCAGGGTTCGACGCGGACACGGTCTACCTGGTGACGCTGCCCGCGGCGCACAACTTCCCGCTCGGCTGCCCCGGGATCGTCGGCACCCTGATGGTCGGCGGCCGGGTGGTGCTGCTGCCCACGCCGCACCCGGAGACCGCCCTGTCCACCATCGGTACGGAGCGCGTCACCGTGACGGCGGCGGTGCCCGCCGTGGCGCAGCGGTGGCTCGACACGGTCGCCGCCAACCCGGACACGTACGACCTGTCGAGCCTGGAAACGCTCCAGGTCGGCGGCGCGCGGCTCGCGCCCGAGGTGGCGAAGACGGTCACGCCGCTGCTCGGCTGCCGGCTGCAGCAGGTGTTCGGCATGGCCGAGGGGCTGCTCAACTACACCCGCTTCGACGACCCGGAAGACGCCGTGATCAACACCCAGGGGCGGCCGATGAGCCCCGCGGACGAGATCCGGATCGTGGACGACGCCGGCGTACCCGTGGCCGACGGCGAGGCGGGCGAGTTGCTCACCCGGGGGCCGTACACACCGAGGGGTTATTTCCGGGCGCCGGAGCACAACGCGGCGAGCTTCACGCCCGACGGGTGGTACCGCACCGGCGACGTGGTGCGGCTCCACTCCAGCGGCAACCTGATGGTCGAGGGGCGTTCCAAGGACCAGATCAACGTGGCCGGCGAGAAGATCTCCGCGGCGGAGGTCGAGAACCTGATCTACCTGTTGCCGCAGGTGGCGCGGGTGGCCGCGGTCGCGATGCCGGACCGGGACACGGGCGAACGGGTGTGCGCGTGCGTCGTGCTGCACCCCGGCACGGCGCTCACCCTGGACCAGATCGCCACCCTGTTCACCGAGCGGGAGGTGGCGAAGTTCAAGATCCCGCACCGGCTGGAGATCATGGCCGCGCTGCCGCTCACCAACGTGGGCAAGGTCGACAAGAAAGAACTCCGCGGGTACGTCGCCGCGAAACTCGGCTAGCCGACGGGGATGCCGTACCAGGTGCCGCAGTCGTACGAGTAGACCGGGCGGTCCTGGTAGTAGCCGTACCAGCCGGTGCCACCCGGCATCGGCTGGGCCGAGATCGCGGTCAGGCCGGCGGCGCGATACCAGTGTCGGCCGGAGTCGAGGCTCACCATCAGCCAGTCGCGCGGCTCCTCGCCGGGCGGGGCCCAGGTCGACAACAGCCGGCCGCGAGGGCAGACGATCGGCTGGTCGATCCCGTTGGGACCGGCGTCGAACGCTGCCCAGACCGGTGTCCAGCGGCCGCCGCGGTACCGGTAGACCGCCGGGAGGGTCGGTCGCCGGTCCGCCGGGCCGGAGAAGGTGGCGACGGCGTACGCCTCGGAGCCGGCGGGGGCGACGGTCACCGTCCACGCTCCGGAGATTTCGGGGAGTCGCGTCGTCGTCCAATGGGCGCCGGCGTCGGTGGAGACCGCCACCAGCGGCAGGTCGCCGGAGTTCGCGCCGAGGCCGGCCGCCCACAACCGGCCGCGCCGGTCGGCCGTCACCGAGCACAGCCGTTCCAACGGTTGCCGGCGCAGCGGCATCCGCTCGCCCGTGTCCCGCCGGTAGACCACCAGGCGGTTGCCGTCGCACGGTCCGCGGGTCGGTTGACGCCCGCCGACGACGGGTACGGTGCTCGGCCGCTCCACCATCAGCCGGCCACCCGTCGCGTCCGGCGCCTCCGGGCCGGTCGCCGCGGAAACCGTACGCCAGGTGCGGCCACCGTCCGAGGTGTACCAGGCCCACAGGCCGTCGCTCTGCAACAGCACCGTCCCCGGGCCGAGCACCACGGGGTAGCGGGCGCCGTACCACAGGGCGTCGCTGGGCAGCCGCCGCCGGGTCCAGTGCCGCAGGTCGGAGCTGACCGCGAGGCCGCCGACGCAGGGGGCGGGCCGGTGGCAGTCGAAGCTGGTCACCGCCGCGTACCCGCTGCTGCCGACGTCGAGGGTGGTCTCCGCGCCGGGCAGGTTCACCGTGACCGGCGGCAGGCTGATCGACAGCGGAGCCGGCCGGGTCGGCATGACGGACCTGCTCGGCAGCAACGGACGTACCGACGGGCTCGACCGGGGAGTGGGCTCCGCCAGCACCACACGATGGGGCTCGGGCGCGGCGGCCGGCGCACCCGGCTCCGCGGCGATCCCGAAGGCGATCGCGGCGGCGATACCCACCGCTACTAGCCCGACCAGCCCCCGACCGGACCCGTCCGCTCCCTGGCCGAATCCGAGCGGTCCGCGCCGGGACTCGATCGAGCCGCCGGCCGACTCTCCCTCGGAGTCGGCGACCAGTACGGGTCGCTCGAACTCGGGCACGGATCACCGTACGCCCAGGGTGTGCCAGGTACGGCAGTCGGTGGACCGCACCACCCCCTGGGAGCCGGACGGCGCGTACCACCAGCCGTAGTAGGCGTGGTCGGCGTACGGGCTGGCCGACGGGCGGGTGCTGACCACCATCCTGGTGTCCGCGAGCGCCCAACTGCGCCCCCGGTCGTAACTGACCATCTGGTGCTCCCGGTCGAACGGCTTCAGCTGCTGCTGTACGGCGAGCAACATCCCGCGCGGGCAGGCGATCATGCCGTTGAGCTCGCGTGACGGGCCTTCGTACCGGGCGATGCGGTCCCAGGTGGCGAAGTCGTACCAGAAGACCGCCAGGACGCCGAACCGCTCCGGCGACTCGTGCAACGGGCCGAACACGGTGGCGTACAGGTCGGTGCCGGCGAGGGACAGCCACACGAACTCGGCGTCGAGGCGACTGCCGTGCAGCAACGACGTACGCCAGGAGAACCCGCCGTCGTACGAGACCGCGATCGCGGCCTGCCGGGTCGACGGCTCGATCCCGGCGACCCACAGCCGGCCCGCCGGGTCCGGGTACGCCAGCGCGTAGCACGGTGCGATGCCCTCCGGCGGCCGCCGCAGCGGAGCCATCCGCCCGTCGCGTCCCAGTACGGCCAGCCGGTGCCCACCGCATACCGGCTGGTACTCCTCCGTGGTCACGATCAGGGTGCCGCCGGTGGCGTCCGGCACCGGCTCGGCCGGCTCCGCCGACACCTCCCGCCAAGTCCGCCCACCGTCGCCGGAACGCCATCGTCGCAGGTCAGGAGGCTGGTCGGTGGCCTGCTCCACGACCAGCACGCCGTCGCCCAGCGACCACACGGTCGGGCCGTGGCCGATCCCCCGGGGCAGCTTCCGCCGCACCCAGCGCGCGCCGTCGGTACTGGTCGCGAGTGCGCTGTTGCAGTCCGACAGGGTGGTGCACGCCGTGGCGAGTACGGCGGCGTACCCGTCCGGCGCGACGTCGAAGTCCGTGACGTCGCCGGGAAGGTTCAGCGTGACCGGATGTTCCACCAGCCGGGTCGGTGACGGCACCGTGGGCAGCGGCGGCGGGGTCCGCACCGGCGGCGCAAGCGTGGTGACGCTGGGCGTCGGGTGCGGCTCGTCGGTGTCGGCGGCCGGCTCGGGCGACCGCTGCAGGATCACCAACACCCCGGCCGCGAGCAGCAGCCCCACCAGGCCCACCTGCCAGGGCCACCGCCGCCCCGGCACACCCGGCAGCTCCGTCTCCGGCCCTGCGCCGAGCTCGCGCTCGTCGCTGTTGATGGGCTCGAACTCAGGCATCGCCGCCTCCCGGAGGTACCTGTAACGGTACGTCCCGGCGCCCGCGTCCGGCCCCGTTGCGGCCGGTCAGCCCGTCCCGCTCGGATCCACGTCCAAAACCGCCGGGGGTACGTCAACCGGCCTCCCCCCGTCGCGCAGCGACTCGGTGGCGGCGCAGCCGGTCGCGACCGCCTCACGGGCAGCCACCGGCGAGGTCAGCGTGGCCCCGCCGTCGCGTACGAACCGGAGGAACTCGGCCACGATCCGGGGATCGGCGCCGCCGTGCGTACCGTCGGCGGCGGTCACCTCGACCACCCGGTCGGGCGCGCCGTGGCCCACGTGGCGGCGGTTCCACAGCTGCACCACCGCGTCGGTGCCGTCGCCGACGTTCTCCAGCCGCCCCTCGGTGCCGATCACGGTGTAGTTGCGCCAGTAGTCCGGCGTGTAATGGCACTGCTGGTACGTCGCGTACGCCCCGTTCTCGAGCGCCATGGTCACCATGGACAGGTCCTCCACGTCCACCATCGGGTTGAGCCCCCGCTGCTCTGCCGGCGGCCAGTGACCCAGGTACGCGTCCAGGTCGTGATCCTCCAGGTACACCGCCTCGCCGCGGCGGTCGGCGATCCGGCCGTACACGGTGAGGCCGCCCATCGCGGTGACCCGCCGGGTATAGCCGCCGGCCAGCCAGTGGATCACGTCGATGTCGTGGGCGCCTTTCTGCAGCAGCAGACTGGTGGCCTTGGCCCGTTCGGCGTGCCAGTCCTTGAAGTAGAAGTCGCCGCCGTGTCCGACGAAGTGCCGGCACCAGATCGCCTTCACCTCGCCGATCGCCCCGTCGGTGCATCGTCTGGACCACTGGCATGTGGCGCATGTTGTGCCCGACGTACAGCCGGGTGCCGGTACGCCTCGCCGTCGCCAGAATCCGATCGCAGCCCTCGGTCGTGATCGCGAGCGGCTTGTCCACGTACGCCGCCACCCCGGCCTCGAGCGCGGCCACCGCCTGCTCCTCATGCAGAAAATCCGGACTGAGTACGAACACCGCGTCCACTCCGCCGGCGAGCACCTCGGCGACATCCTCGGTGGCCAGCAGATCGCCGCCGTGGTGCTCGACGGCGGCGGCCCGCCGGTCGACCCGCGGGTCGCATACCGCGGAGACCACCGACCCCGCGCCGGGGCGGTGCAGCAACGGCGCCAGGTAGCGGTCCGCGCGGATGCCGTACCCGATGATGCCGATCCGAAGGTCCACGCCTGTGGAAGCTACGGCATGGCGGGCAGTCATCAGTTGAAGGTCGGCACCGAGTACGCGTGCGGTCAACCCGACCCGGCTAAGGATGAGCTGTTCGAGCCGCACACCCGTCCGATCGGGCTTTGAGGGGTGTCGCCGCGCGGTTCAGACCTACCAATCGCTCGGCGACTGGGATGGCGCCGCACGCTCCTCTTGTTCGCGGATCTCGATGCGGGCTCGGTGACCAGTCGGATGCCAGATCTCTTCGAGCGGTCCCATCACTACGTCACCAATACCGCGGCTACGAACTCGGGACGCAAGCCACACCAAGCCACCCAGGACCCCACCGAAGGCGGCCAGGCCCGCGACGACCGCCAGGAAACCAGCCATGCGATGAAGCCTACGGCAGCGGTGCCGGCACCCCACCGAGGGCGGCCGTACTCAGCCACGCCTCCGGGCTGACCACGTCCAGGAACGCCCGTCGCCGGTTCAGCGCCCGGGCGAACGTCTCCTGGACGATGTCCTGCGCTTTGGCGTGGTCGCCCACCAGCCCGTACACCGCGGCGACCAGCCGTCGGTAGTACAGGTGGTACGCCTCTCGTACGGCCTCGGTTCCGCTCACCTGGGCTCCCTTGTCGCGAACAGCGTCACTTAGGAAGAGCCCCGGCACCACCACCAGGTTGCGTGGCCTGTGTCAGTTGTCGGACTCGGAGGCGATGGTGAGTCCGTCGAGTCGCGAGGCGGGTTCCTTCAGGTAGGCGAGCATCCGAACCAGGTTGTCCCGCTCGGCAGGAGTGACCGGAATCTGAAGCCGCTCCAGCCCCTTTGTCAACTGGTCAACCGCGAGCCTCAGTTCCCCCGCAAACAGCATCCCGTTGAACCCGTCGTGATACTTCTCGGGTAGCCGGCCCATGAAGCCGCGCACCGTCGCTCTGGTGAGCGTGTCGAATTCTTCGTACTCCATCACGTACCTCGTCTTGGCGGGTTCTGCTTCACGCCCGGACCGCCGGTTGGGTACCCAGTCGCGATGCTGCCATCCTCGCGCACATATGCCTGGATGGTTACGTCGTCGCGAGTGCCGGTTGCCAACCAGACGCCGAAATAGTCCACGGCGTTGTCAGGGTGATCTGCGACGCTCTGCACCTCGGTTGCGATCTTTTCCTCATCCCAGTCGGGTGGAAACTCGCTCTTTGCTGGCCGACCGGTGCCATACAGGTGTCCACCGCTGGTTTCGTCATCTTCGTCGCCGTACACGATGTGTCGGCGGTCAGACCACGACAGCGATCGTTGCGCTGGATAGCCCGGCCATCGAATGTGTGGTGCCTCCGCTCCCGGCCCGGAAGGAACATTGCCACTCCCTTCCGCCGGGGCCGCTCTTCAACCGCCACCTGTCCGTACGGCATCGGCTGTGCCGATCACGGCATCGCCGGTATCGCGGGCCGCAGTGATCTGCAGCTGGAACTGTTCGATGTGATCCTTCAGCGCGGCGAAACCATCGATGGTCGAGCGGGAGCCGACGTGTCCGGCGATGCTCTGCCCTTCGTCCGCCTCGTTGCTGGCGTTCGCGCACAGGCTGAGGGCGGAATCTAGCTCGGCTTGCGCGGCCTGGATCGCGGCGACGATCTCGTCGAGCTTCGACAAGGCTTGTCCTCCTTGGTCGTGGCCTGACGCTCAAGGCACCAGCCGGTCGGGTAGTCGAGCAACGTCATGAGGATGTTGCCGTAACTGATCGCGTCGGGGCAGGGGTTGGGTCTGCCACATTCCCGGCAGACGAGCCCTTGAGGTTGGTGGCGGTACCAGATCGCAACGGCGACTCGCCAGACTCCACGACCGCGGTCGGCACTGAGGTGTTTCGGCGGGTCGCGCGGGGGCGGATCGTGATGTGTCCAGCCCTTCACCACGGCCACCGCCCGACCGCGCGGGAGAGCGTGTGGCGAGCAGCCTTGACCGGTATGCAGGCGTTACGCCGTACACCGCATCCGCATCGCCCGAAGAGCCGTTGCCAGAGGTTCGGCGCGTGCTCATCGAGGATGCGCCGCGGGTCGGCTATGTAGGTATCTCCGATTCGCCAAGGTGCCATGTGGAATTGCTCCCCGTTCCCGGTTCCGTTTGGGATGCCGGCCGGGGCGCATGCCTCACGATCGTCAGAAACGCGCTCCCGACCGGCCGGTCACCCGACAGCGAGGGCCAGAGCCTTACCCACCGCCGAGGACGTACCGGTAGCCTCGCGCTTACGGCGTGTGCTCGGTACCGTTGGCAGCCGGCAGCAAACACCCTGCAAACACCGGCGACGGAGATGACGGGCAGTCGGATTCGATCAGCGCGGCTCGCGGCTGGCTTGAGCCTGCGTGAGTTGGCCCGCCGGGCATACGTCAATCCCGGTTATCTGTCTCAAGTGGAGCGAGGGCTTCGGGCCCCGTCGTCTGCCCTCCTTGCAGCCGTATCACACGTGCTCGACGTGGTCCTGGTCGAGCCGGAGCCGCTCCGAGCCGCTCTCGAACTCCTCACCTCGTCTGTGCCGCATGGCGAGGTTAGGGAGCAAGGCGCGGTTCAACAGCTTCGACTTCTCGATGACCAGGTCGGTGGCGTCGATTCCTACCCGATCGTCGCGGGTGCTCTTAGCCGGGTCAGCGACGCTGCGACGTACGCAGAGGTATCCCAGATCGCCGGGTGGGTGGCCGCGGATGCGGGCCGGCCGGACGTCGCAAGGCGCCATTATGTGTCCGGCGTTCAAGCCGCCGCGGAGTCAGGAAACCGAATTGCGGGCGCCAACAACCTTTCGTCGCTGGCATACCTGCTGGCCGGTAGTCGTGACGGCGTACTGCTCGCTGAAGCCGCGGTGCGGGTACGCGACATGCCGGCCACGATGATGGCTCTCGTTGCCGAGCGACTCGCCTGGGCATCGGCGACGGCTGGCGAGGTCGAGGCGTGCCTTCGGGCTCTGGATAGGGCCGAGGAGGCATTCACGCGACGTGCAGAGGGTGCCGAGCCGGAAGCAACCTACTGGCTCTCCTTGGCAGAGATGGAGATCATGAGGGGACGCTGTTACGTCGAGATGCAGCGGCCGTTGTTGGCGGTACCGCTTCTGGAGCGGGTGACCTCTGAGTACTCCTGGTCAGTGCGGGAAAGTGCGCTCTACCTGTCTTACCTGGCCGAGGCGTACGCGCAAGCCAATGAAAAAGATGCTGCACAGGAGACCCTTGAGCGCGCTCGGGCCTTGGCCGCTGGCGTGCACTCGATGCGCGTCGATGACCGGTTGCGCAGCTGAACCCGCTCGGGCGCGATCGGGACGAGCCCGTACGGGGAGCAGGCGGAAGCTGCCGGGGTCTCGTGGTCCGCGCTGGTGCGCGAGTGGATCGAGCTGGGGCCTACCGAATCCGAGCAGGATCGGACGGTGTCGCTGGCCGCGCTTCGGCGTGCTATCGCGCACGCAGCCCAGTCCAGCGACGCCGCTTGAGACAAGTCGCCCTGATCAGACGTGCGGGGCCGGTCCGCGGGTGGGGAATCGGGACGCCGCGTGCGTACGGGTCCCTACGCGCCTGTCAGAATGCGTGGCATGAGCGACGGCCGTCCCCGCGTACTGTCCGGCATCCAGCCCACGGCTGATTCGTACCATCTGGGGAACTATCTCGGGGCGTTGCGACATTGGGTGGCGTTGCAGGCGACGCATGACGCGTTCTACTGCGTGGTCGACCTGCACGCGATCACCGCGGGACACGAGCCGGAGCAGTTGCGGCGGCGTACCCGGGTGTCGGCGGCGCAACTGTTGGCGCTGGGGATCGACCCGGAGCGGAGCACCCTGTTCGTGCAGAGTCACGTGCCGGAGCATCCGCAGTTGGCGTGGGTGCTGAGTTGCATCACCGGGTTCGGCGAGGCGAGCCGGATGACCCAGTTCAAGGACAAGTCCGCGAAGCAGGGGGCCGAGCGGTCGAGCGTCGGGCTGTTCACGTACCCCGTCCTGCAGGCGGCGGACATCCTGCTGTACCAGGCGGACGCCGTACCGGTGGGGGAGGATCAGCGGCAGCACCTGGAGCTGACCCGGGACTTGGCGCAGCGGTTCAACACCCGGTACGGCAGGACGTTCACGGTGCCGGAGCCGCACATCGTGAAGGACACCGCGAAGATCACCGACCTGCAGGACCCGACGGCGAAGATGAGCAAGTCCACGTCCAGCCCGAACGGCGTGATAGAGCTCCTCGAAGATCCGGCCAGAGCGAGCAAGAAGATCCGTTCCGCGGTCACCGACACCGGCCGGGAGATCGTGTACGACGCCGAGCACAAGCCCGGCGTGTCCAACCTGCTCACCATCTACTCGGCTTTGTCCGGCAGCTCGATCCCCGAGTTGGAAACCCGATACCAGGGCAAGGGGTACGGCGACCTGAAGAAGGACCTGGGCGAGGTGCTGGCCAAGTTCATCACCCCGATCCAGCAGCGCACCCAGGAGTACCTCGACAGCCCGGACGAGCTGGACAAGATCCTGTTCGCGGGGGCCGAGAAGGCGCGCTCCGTGGCGTCGGCGACGCTGGCGGACGCGTACCAGAGAATCGGGTTTCTCCCGGCGGCGCGGGGCTGACGGCCGGTGATGGATCCGATCGGTCGAAGTATCGACGGCGGGGTACGCACCATCGGGGTGGCGGTGCCGATCCCGGAGCCGTGGGGGAGCCAGCTCGACGCGCGGCGGGCCGCGTCGGGCGATCCGCAGGCGAAGCTGATCCCGCCGCACCTGACCCTGCTGGGTCCCACCGACCTGGCCGAGGAGCGGCTGCCGGCGGTCGACCGGCACCTCGCCTCGGTCGCGACGATCAATCGGCCGTTCACCCTGCACCTGCGCGGCACCGGTACGTTCCGCCCGGTCAACGACGTGGTGTTCATCGCGGTGGTGGCAGGGATCAGCGAATGCGAGCAGTTGGAGCGGCAGATCCGGAGCGGGCCGCTGCGGCGGGAGCTGCGGTTCCCGTACCACCCGCACGTGACGGTGGCGCACGACCTGGACGGGCGGATCGGCGCGGCGAAGCTCGACGAGACCTTCGAGGACCTGGCGGACTTCGGGGCCCGGTTCCCGGTCGACAGCTTCACGCTGTTCGAGCACGGGGTGGACGGGCGGTGGCGGCCGCAGCGCGACTTCCCGCTCGCCGCCTCGTAAGGCCCTTTCGCCGGTACGCCGGATTACCCGATCATCGCGGGGGGAATTCTCTTAGCGTGGCCACTATGGGGGCATTGCAGCGCGCCGGGCAGGTATGGAGCCGGGCCCGACGCCGGTACGCCTGGCTCGACCACACCGCCCGGGCCGGCGAGCGGTACGGCGACGTACAGGCCGGCCGGCTCGCGGCCGCGTTGACGTACTACGCGTTCTTCGCGGCGTTCGGGCTGTCCGGCATCGGCTTCGCGATTCTCGGCTGGGTGATGCGCGGCAACGTCGCCGTCACCGAGGTGGTGCAGCGGTACATCGACGCGCACCTGCTCCAGTTCGACGTGTCGGACCTCGGCAAGGCCAGCGCCAAGATCGGTCTGATCGCGCTGGCCGGCCTGCTGGTGACCGGCTGGTTCTGGGTCGACGGGGTGCGCGCCGCCGTACGCCGGGTGTGGCTGCTGGACGAGCAGCCGGGCCCACTCCTGGTACGCATCGCGGTGGACCTGGCGGTGTTGCTCGCCCTCGGGTTGCTGCTGCTGATGTCGATCGGGATCGCGGTGGCGGTCTCGACCGGGTTCCGGTGGCTCGTGGTCGACGCCGCGGGGGTGGAGGGCGGCCCGACCCGGTATCTGATCTCGGCGCTGGGACTCGTACTCGGTCTGGCGGTGAACACCGTGCTGGCGATGGCGCTGCTCACCGGCCTGCCGCGGCTGAAACTGCCGCTGCGGCGGATCCTGCTGCCGGCGCTGCTGGTCGCGGTCGGCCTCGAGCTGCTGAAGACGGTCGGCCGGATCTACCTCGAGCGCAGCATGGACAATCCGGCGTACCGGGCGGTGGCGACCTCGGTGGGTTTGCTGCTGTTCCTCAACCTGCTCAACCAGATGGTGCTGTACGCCGCCGCACTCACCGCCACCAGCGGCCAGGGTGACGCCGTCGACCTCGCGACCGGCCCGCCCGGCACCGACGCCACTGCGCCGGACCACGCCGCCACGCCTGACCACGCCGCCACGCCTGACCACGCCACCCGATCGGGCGGCGCGCCGTCGGGCGATGCCGCGTCAGGCGGGGTCGCGGAACAGGGCGGCGACGCCGGAGAGGTAGGTAGCGCGGTCGGGGTCGCCGAGTAGCAGCCGCTGCAGCACGTACCCGGGGAGCAGGCTGAACAGCGCGGCCGCGACGGCGTCGTCGTCGCTGTCGGCGGGTAGCTGGCCGGCCTCCCTGGCCCGCCTGGCCAACACGGCGAACCGGTCGCGAAAGCCGCGGTAGAAGCCCCGTACCAACTCGGCCAGCTCGGGGTTGCGCAGCGCCTCGCCCCACACCTGTACGGCGATGCGCAGCCGTACCTCCAGATGTTTTTCGCCGGTGGCGAGCAGTGCGGCGACGGCCGCGGTGGCGATCTCCCGGACCAGCGCCTCCTTGCCGGGGAAGTAGCGGTACACCGCGCCCGCGGACAGCCCCGCCTCGGCGATCACGTCGTGCATCGAGGTGGCGTGGAACCCGTTGCGCGCGAAGCACCTGGCCGCCGCCTCGGCGATCTGGCGGCGCCGGGCGGCGAGGTGTTCTTCGGTCACGCGGGGCACGCCGCCAACTCTAAAACGAACGTCCGTTCTTGACAACGGCCCTAATTCAGCGCACGCTGAGTTTCTTCCCATAACCATGTCGAGGAGTACGAGATGGCCCGCTCAGTGCCACAGACGATCCGAGCCACCGGGCTGGTGATGGGGGTGGTCGCCGTACAGGCGCTGTTCCTGACGCTGTTCGCCTGGCCGGCCGTGAACACCGAACCGCGGGACCTGCCGATCGTGGTGGCCGGTCCGGCTCCGGTGGCCGACGCCATGAAGCAGCAGCTCGAGAAGTTCCGGCCGGGGGCGTTCCAGATCGACACCGTCGCCGACGCCGAGGCGGCCGACGACGCGATCCGCCACCGGGAGGCGTACGGGGCCTTCGTGGTGACGAGCCCGAATGGCCCCACAGTCGCAACGCACGTGTCGTCCGCCGCCAGCCCCGTGGTGGCACAGCTCCTCATCCAGATCGGCCAGACCGCGGGCCCGGACTCCGGTCAGACCCAGCCGCATCCGGTGGTCGACGTAGTGCCGGCCGACAAGGACGACCCGCGCGGCGCCGGGC
>WNGB01009845.1_pt1 | contig 13348 bp, 13 predicted proteins | sample 5400681 | NCBI WGS metagenome assembly WNGB01 (sample SAMN13153367, study PRJNA577476) | soil metagenome | isolation source: 115 cm soil or saprolite under grassland replicate 2 | place: USA:California | collected 2016-06-15 | reverse complement strand
GATCGAGGAGGTGATACGGAAGCGCGGAGGTCAGGTAATCGAGATACTCGAGCGGCTCGGTGTGCCCATCGTAGCGCGTGAGCGCGCTCGGCCCGTCACCGTCGACGAAAACGCCGAGTTGCAGCGGCGGCTCCATCGTGGCGTTGAGGCTCAGGCCCGGTGCGTGCCGGAACGGTATCGACGGGCTCTCGACCACGTCGATCAGGCCGATCGGACTGGAACGTTCGGCGACAATCTTCGTTCCGCTGATCGAAAGCGTTTGGCTCAGGTCCTTGTATTCCGAGGGATGCAAGCGAGTCCAGTCTGCCGGCAAGCCGAAAGGAAGAAGCAAGGCAACGCCCAGCAATACCACCGGCAGCCATCGCGGCTGCGCTCCGCTGCGAAACCCCGCCACCGCCGCGGCGGCAAGCCCGAGCGCTCCGATCCATTGCAGCGCGCCGGAGGGTGTGGTCGCGAACAGCGCGATCAGGATGCCCAGGCTTCCAGCGCCGGCGCCGAGTATGTCGAAGCTGTAAATCCGGTGCGGCTGATCGGCAAAGCGTGCAAAGGTCAGGCAGATCGAGTTCGCAGCGCAGAAAAAGGGAACGAACAGCAATGCATAGATGACGAGGAGCCGCAGCGGTTGCCGCGGGTCCCAGAGCATTTCCAGGGGATCGAACGCGACGCGCTGCGCGAGCAGGAAACCGGCGACCGCGGTGATGCCGAACAGCGCGGCGGAAGCGATGAAAACGATCTCGTAGCGCCGCAGCAGAGAGCGCTGCGCCAGCGCGACAAAGGTTCCCGCCGCGCCGTAGCCCAGCATCGCGACGCTGATCATCATGTAAGCAAAGTGATGCCACAGAATGATCGAGAACAGGCGCATCAGCAGAATCTCGTAGCCGAGCGCAGCCGCCGAGAGCAGCGCGATGGCGGCGAGCGGAGGAGACGTCATGCGCCATCCGCCTGCGCGGCGGGAGACGGGTCGGGCTGAGGAGCCTGCGTCGGCGGACACTTGTGCGACGCGAGGCTATGGAACCTCAGTGCCGACCGGTCAGCGGCACGAATTGCACCGGCAGAATCTGTCGGGTCGACACCGTTCCGTCGCGGTTCTTTTCAACCAGGATCAGCTGCTGGGTCAGAAAGGCCGCCCCGACGGGGATCACCATTCTGCCGCCGGGCTTGAGCTGCTGGATCAGCGGCGGCGGAATCCGGCCCGCGGCGGCGGTCACGATGATCGAATCAAAAGGACCGCAGTCTTCCCAGCCGTAGAAGCCGTCGCCGAGCTTCGTGCGGACCCGTGTGTAGCCTAGTTTCTGCAAGCGGGCGGCCGCCTCTTGGGCGAGCGGTTCGATGATCTCGATCGTGCAGACCTTCTGCGAGAGCTCGGCGAGGATCGCCGCCTGGTACCCCGAGCCGGTTCCGACTTCGAGCACCGCGTGCTGCGGCTCGACGCGCATGAGGTCGGTCATCAGTGCGACGATATACGGCTGCGATATCGTCTGCCCGTGACCGATGGGCAGCGGACGGTTCGCGTAGGCGGCGCGCTCTTGCTCGGCCGGCACGAACTGATGCCGTGGCACCCTGCCCATCGCGGACATGACGCGCTCGTCGAAGGCCGGCTTGCCCGTCTCGATCGCAGTCTCGCGCGCCAGCGCCGAAATCTCCCGGACCATTTGCCGGCGCTGGGCCGCAAAATCGTCCTCGGCGCGCGCCGGTAGCACGGCGCAGGCCGCGAAGAGCATCAGGAGCAAGCATCTCGTGCGCGATCGGCGGGTTAAGGAACCTCTGCATAAGCCCCACGCGGATCGCGTTGCGGGCGAAATCGGGATGATCGCGCGAAGCGCGACGAAGGTTGTAGCTTGGGCTACGATGCCGAGGAGCGCGACAACGCGAGCGCCCGATTTCGCCGCAACCCGCATGGGATGGGGCTTTTCGGGCGGTCTGCGGCGTTGCTCGGCTTGCGAATATGCCGAGCTATTCGCTGCGCCTCGCGCCTTGCATCCCATCCCGAAAAGCCTCCATCGCGACCGTGCGGGACTTATGCAGAGGTTCCCCAACTCCCATCCTTGAGGCGCGCTCTTTACATGCGCTCGATGATCGCGGCGATTCCCTGCCCGCCGCCGATGCACATCGTGATGAGCCCGTAACGACCGCCGGTGCGGTGCAGCTCGTACATCGCTTTCACGGTCAGGATGCAGCCGGTCGCGCCGATCGGATGGCCAAGCGCGACGGCGCCGCCGTTGGGATTGACCTTGGCCGGATTCATGCCGAGCTCCTTGGATACGCCCAACGCTTGCGCGGCAAAAGCCTCGTTCGATTCGATGACGTCCATCTGCTCGAGCTTCAGCCCCGCCTTCGCGAGCGCCGATTTCACTGCGGAGACGGGGCCCAGCCCCATGATCTTCGGATCGACGCCGGCATGGCCGTACGACACCAGCCGCGCCATCGGCTTCAACCCCTTCTTGGCGGCAACCGACTTCTCCATCAGCACGACCGCGGCGGCCGCGTCGTTGATGCCCGAGGCGTTGCCCGCGGTCACGGTGCCGTTCTCTTTCGCGAATACCGCGCGCAGCTTGCCCAAGCCATCGGCGGTGACGTCGCTGCGCACGTGCTCGTCGGTGTCGAATTGCACCGGGCCCTTCTTGCTCTTGAGCTCGATCGGCAGGATCTGCTCCTTGAAGTAACCCTTGGCGATAGCGTTGGCCGCGCGCTTGTGGCTCTCCACCGCGAACGCGTCTTGGTCGGCGCGGGTGATGCCGCATTTGTTCGCGACGTTCTCGGCGGTGACGCCCATGTGGATCGTGTCGAAAGGATCGGTCAGCGCGCCGACCATCATATCGAAGTCCTTGGCGTCGCCCATCCGCGCACCCCAGCGCTGCGTGACGTTGGCGTACGCGGCGCGGCTCATGCTCTCGGCGCCGCCGGCAACTGCCGCATCGACGTCGCCCAATAGGATGGACTGCGAAGCGCTGACGATCGCCTGCATGCCGCTGCCGCACAGCCGGTTCACGGTGAGCGCGCCCGACTCCGCGGGCAGCCCGCCCTTGATCGCGGCCACGCGCGAGATATACATGTCCTTCGGCTCGGTGTGAATCACATTGCCGAACATGCATTGGCCGATATCCTTGGGATCGACCTTGGCGCGGCTGACCGCCTCGCGTACGACCTTGGCGCCGAGCTCGCTCGGGGGAATGTCCTTGAGGCTGCCGCCGTAGTCGCCGATCGCAGTGCGCACGCCGCTAAGGATGACGACTTCTCTTTGCTCGTTCATGTTGCTCTCCGGGAAGGGGAACTGCGGGAAAGAAGGCAATTATCTCGCGATTTAGTGCCGGATGCATCGGCCAACACTGCGTAGCGGATCCATGGCGACGACCGGTTTGACGTTGCCCGCCAATGTAAGATTGGGACGCCGGCGGTTAGTTTCCACACGGCGACGCGTCCCGACTTCGCGATTCCCCGGGCATCGCTTCGCTCAGCCCGGGCTACGGAGCTAGCAGTCGTAGCCTGGGTTGAGCGCGTAGCGCGAAGCCCGGGACCTATCGCAGTGAAGCTCAGCCCCGGGCATCCCTAGGTTCATTCCCCGGGCGTCGCCAAGCTCGTTCCGGGCTACGGCACGTCGAGCAGCCGCTTGCGATGCCAGTCGGCGATCCCTTCCTCGGGATACTCGGCAAATCGTGTGTGGGCCGGGCCTTTCGGAATCTCGGCCCACGGCGCGGCGTAGTCGACCATGATCTCGACTTCCTCGATCGGCTTGGGCAAAGGCGTGTCGATCGCGGACGCAAAGGGATAGACCCACTCCGCCCAGCGCGGGTCCCACACCCATAGGGCGCTGCCGCACTTGCCGCAGAAGTGGCGGCGCGCGTCGGAGCGCGTCTTCCGCTTGTGCTTGCCCTCGGCGACGCGCGCGCGGTATACGCTCACGTTTTTCTCGCCACTGAGCTTGAACGACTTGGTCTCGCCCATGATGTTGATCGCGTAGCCGCCACCGCCCTGCGTCTTGCGGCAGATGGAGCAATAGCAGCGCATGTAGGGATAGGGCGTGTGCGAGTCGAGCGAAAACTTGACCGCGCCGCAGGAACAGGAGCCTTTGAGTTGCATAATTTCTCTCATCGTCTGGAGAGGCGCCATGATACAACCGGCGACGCCGACGGTTATTAGACGCTCCAAACGTCATCGCGTTCGCGGCGACTGCTCCAAGCGTTGGCGCTAAACTCAAGCCCGGGCCAACCCGGTTTACGCGAAGGAGCTGCCATGGGTCGCATGAGCCAAGCCATCTCATTTCCCGGCGCGGGTGGGCACGCGCTCGCCGCGAGGCTCGACGTGCCGTCGGCGGTTGCGCCACGGGCTTACGCGCTGTTCGCGCACTGTTTCACCTGCTCCAAGGAAAGCAAGGCTGCGACCTTCATCAGCGAAGCGCTGACCGACGCAGGCATCGCCGTCCTGCGCTTCGATTTCACGGGCCTGGGCGACTCGGAAGGCGATTTCGCAAATACAACGTTCTCCTCGAACGTTGCCGATCTCGTCGCCGCCGCGGATTGGCTCAAGCGCGAGCACGCAGCGCCCGCGATCCTGGTCGGGCACAGCCTTGGCGGCGCGGCGGTTCTCGCGGCGGCGGGGAGCATATCGGAAGCGGTCGCGGTCGCAACGATCAACGCGCCGGCGGATCCGGCGCACGTTGCGCATCTGTTCGCCGGCCAGCGCGCCGAAATCGACGCTCGCGGTGAAGCCGAAGTGGAGCTCGCGGGGCGCAAATTCCACATCCGCCGCGAATTTCTCGACGATGTCGCCGCACAGAAGCTGGCCTCGGCGATCGCCGGACTGCGCCGCGCGCTGATCGTGTTTCACTCGCCGCGCGATGCGCTCGTCGGCATCGATAACGCATCGACAATCTTTTTCGCGGCAAAGCATCCCAAGAGCTTCGTCTCGCTGGACGATGCGGATCACCTGCTGACGAGGCGCGCGGACGCGCAATATGTCGGCGCGGTGCTGGCGGCGTGGGCGAGCCGCTATCTGCCGGCCCGCGCCACGGAGGCCCGCTCGGTCGACGGCCCGCGCGACACGGTTTTCGTGCGTGAGACCCAAGCGGGCAAGTTCCAGCAGGAGATCGCGATCGGTCCGCACCGGTTGCTCGCCGACGAGCCGACCTCGGTGGGCGGCGATGACACCGGGCCTTCGCCTTACGATCTGTTGACGGCGGCGCTGGGCGCGTGCACCGCGATGACCGTGCGGTTCTACGCCAGTCAGCAAAAACTGCCGCTCGAACGCGTTCGCGTCTATCTCCGCCACAACAAGATCCACGCCAGCGACTGCAGTGAATGCGAGACCAAGGAGGGCCGGATCGATCGCATCGAACGCGTGATCGAGCTGGAAGGCGAGCTCGACGACGCAATGCGCGCGAAGCTCCTGGCGATCGCCGACAAGTGTCCCGTGCATCGCACGCTGCACGCCGAGGTGTCGATTCCAACGCGGCTGGCCGACGCCGACGAAGCCGCGCAGGGCGAGACGTCCCCAGCGGAATGAATTGAATGAATTCGGCCTTACGATACCCGTGCTCTTCGTAGGTGCGAATTTCTTCGCACGCGACGGTCATTTCTTGCGCTCGCCCCCTGAAAGCGCGGTGAATAGCGCCAGACCGATGAACGCGCCGCCGGTGAGATAACGACCCAGTGCGCGGATTCCGCGCGCGCGGCCGAGCGCGGGAGCGACGGTGCCCGCGGCAACGGCGTATGCCGTGTCGGTAACCGCGGCGATGGCGACGAAGAGCGACCCGAGCACGATGCTCTGGATGATCGGTTCGGCATCGGTGCGCATGAACTGGGGCAGAAATGCCGTGAAGAAGAGCGCGGTCTTCGGGTTGAGCAAGGCAACGATGAATCCGTCGCGAAAGACCTGCCACAGCGGTCCGGGCCTGGCAACCGGAATATCGCCCTTGGACCGAGACGCGCGCAGGGCCTGCACCCCGAGATAGAGGAGATACAGAGCGCCTGCATACTTGACGATGGTGAACGCGACCGATGAAACGGCGAAGAGCACTGCCAGACCGAGCGATGCGCCGATCGCGTTGCCGAGATTGCCCAGCGCTACACCCGCGACCGAAGCGAGGCCGCAGCGCCGGCCTTGGGTGACGCTGCGGGTCACGATGTAAAACACGCCCGGCCCGGGCGTGACGGCGAGAATCAGGCTCGCGATCAGAAAGGCCGAAAGCAGCGGCCAGGCGGGCAAGAGCTCGTGCGTGGTCAACGCTCGTCCCTGTCTTTCGACGCTCGGCCTGGCGGTGGCACGAATGACGCGAGGTCGCCGGGCTTGCGGAGCATCTTGTCCACTTCGGCGGCGTGGAGCTCCTCAGCATGGATCATCTGCCGTGCGAATTCCTCCAGCGCGACGAAGCGGCCCTGGACGAGGTCCAGCAGCTCCCGGTACAGATTCAGCGCCGCGCCTTCGGATTCCAGCGATTCGCGCAGCATCGCCGCGATGTCGTGCTGGTGCGAGTCGAGCAGCGGACCGATCGCCAGAGACGGGTAGGCGCCGAGCGTCGTGATCCATTCGCCGACCTGATGCGCGTGCAGGAGCGATTCGTTCGCCTGTCCGCGCAACCAGGAAACGATCGGAATGCGGCCGAATCCGAAGACGAGGAACGAATAGTGGGTATAGCGCACGACGCCCGCCAATTCGGCCTCGAGGATGCGGTTCATTACGTCGATCACTTTCTGAGCATCGAATTTCGGCATGCGGGCTACTCCTTCCGGCGAAGGTTTGCAGTGATGCGGCGATCGGCCAAGGGCGCTCTCAGCGCAGCAGAGGCATCTGAAAACTCACCATCCCGCTATTCGGCAACGCTGGCGCCCGAGCCGCCCATTTCCTTGGGCACGTCCTTCTGCTTCGGCACGCCGTCCTTGATAGGCAGGACCGATTCCTGATAGTGAACGTGCACGCCGGGCTTGAACGGCAAATCCGGAATGACTGCGGCGTATACGTCGGTAAGTCCCATCCCGGGATGCTCGGTAAAAATGTGCCCGCCGCAGAGCTTGCACCACTTGCGATAGCTACGTGCGGTCTTATTATACGTGCCGATGTTTTCCGCACCACGGGTGACACGTACGGCGTCAGGCTTCCAAAGCGTGAAGGCATTCACCGGGCCCGCGGACCAGCGTCGACACGAGTCGCAGTGGCAATAGCCCATGGCCACGGGCTCTCCGCTGACTGTGAATTGGACGGCCCCGCAAAAACACGATCCGCTGTAGTCGTTTCCAGTTCCCATATGCGTCTCCTAGTGGATGTCTGGATCAAATACTACCTTGTGACTGGCAGGCTTGCCATCAGAACTCTGAGCTGTTCGCCAACGCTCATTGCAAATCATTTGCTCGCCGCAGTAGGCGAGCGATGCGCAAGCACTACCGCGAGCTCCGCCCACCCGCGCGGATGCGGCACGCGCGGGTAGGGCGGCGCCGGCCATTCCCAACGTGGCGCTGGAAAGAGCGCGCGCATCGCGTTGATGTCGGAGTGATACGGCGGGCCCCCGACGAACCCCTCCGCCGCGTCGGCGCGATGGACCTGCATCCATAGCGCGTAGAGCTGTCCGCCGGACGCAAGCCAGGCGTCGAGCCGTTCGGCATAGGCGTGCCAATGATCGGGATGCAACGCGCACAGGCAGGTCTGTTCGTAGACCGCGTCGAAGGGCGCGGCAGGCTGCCATTCGAGCGCGTCGGCTTGAACCAGCGTCGCCTGGACCTTCGCCTGCGCGAGACGTTCCCGCGTCAAAGCGATCGCCGCCGGCGCGTAGTCGAGCGCGGTGACATCGAAGCCCTTTTGGGCAAGCGCTGCGACCTCGTAGCCTGCGCCGCAACCGGGCACGAGGATACGGCAGGGTGCAAGGGTCCCCGAAGCGAGCCAGGTCGCGAGCTGCGGGCTGGCGGCGCCGCGATCCCATGGCGTTTGGTTCGCCACGAAACGCTGTTGCCAGAAATCGCGCGTAGGTCCAGCCATGGTGTTAGGGAACCTCTGAACAAGTCCCGCACGGTTGCGACGGCGGCTTTTCGGGATGGGATGCGCGAAGCGAGGCGATGCCAATGGCAGGCCCCATTGGCGAGCCTCGCGACAAAGCAGACCGCCCGAAAAGCCGCTGTCCCATCCGGGTTGCGACAAAATGCGGCGCCTGCTTCGTCGCGCTCCTCGGCATCGTAGCCCAAGCTACGACCTTCGTCGCGCGCCTCGCATTCATCCGCATTTTGCCCGCAACGCAATCCGCGTGGGACTTGTTCAGAGGTTCCTTAGGCGTGCCGATCGGTAATTGCAACCACGAAGAGGTTGGATCGGTATCATAGGCGATTCCATGAGCGGGGACACAGCCGTGCTCGACACGAGAATCAAGCCGAGCTCCATCGTGAGCTATCTCGACCAGTACGTAATCGGTCAGGATGACGCCAAGAAGACCGTGGCGGTCGCCGTCTATTCGCATTTCAAGAAAATAGCGAAATCGCAGCGGGATAATAGTCCGATCACCAAGAGCAACATTCTGCTGATCGGCTCTTCCGGAACCGGCAAGACCTTGCTGTGCAACACGCTGTCGAGAGTCTTGAACGTTCCGTTCGTCACCGCGGAAGCGACGTCATTGGCGCAAACCCGGTACGTCAACGAAGAGATCGAGGCCATCCTGCAGCGGCTGGTCGACAAGGCGGACGGCGATATCGTCCGCGCTCAGCATGGAATCGTCTATATCGACGAGATCGACAAGCTCAAGGCGGCCGACAACCAGCGCCAGGGCAACTCGGGCGAAAGCGTCCAGCACGCGCTGCTGAAGATCATGGAAGGCTCCCAGGTCAAGCTGGGGAACGCGCTATACGTCGACACAACCAACATCCTGTTCATCTGCGGCGGGGCATTCGACGGCCTGGCCGAGATCATCGCGCAGACGCCGGCGTACGGTTACGTCTCGATTTCCGATGCCGATGATCAAAAGCTTCTCGACCGGCTGAACAGCCGCGTGAAGCCGACCAATCTTTTCACCTACGGGTTGATACCCGAATTCACCGGACGATTGCCCATCATCGCCCGGTTTCAGGATCTCACTCGAAAAATGCTGGTGCGGATCATGATCGAGCCGAAAAACTCGATCTACAGCCAGTTCCGGGAAATCTTCGAGAACGAAGGCGTCGAGCTGGCCATCGACCCGAAGGTCTTCGAGCAGATCGCCGAGTTAGCCTTCGAGTACAAGACCGGCGCGCGCAGCCTGAGAGGGATATTCGAGGAGCTGATTACGCCGATCCTCTATGCCGTTCCCGACGATCCCGACATACAAAAGGTCGCGGTAACGTCGTTGTTCAGCGAGCCATCCTTTGCCAGAAAGGAACGCAGCGCCTGAATACGACCGAGAACGTTCGGAAGTCGCACGGCGAAGTCGAATCCCCCTACGCCTGGTTGCGCTTGGGCGTAAGCCTCGCACTCTCGACCATCGGCGGTGTCGGGATGTGGTCGGTGGTCGTAGCGCTGCCTGCCGTGCAATCGGAATTCGGCGTCGCGCGCGGCGATGCATCGCTGCCCTACACGCTAACGATGATCGGGTTCGGCCTGGCCAGCATCCTGATGGGCCGGCTCGCGGACCGCTTCGGGATCATGGTGCCGGTCATCACCGGGACGATTGCGATGGCGCTCGGTTACGCGGGCGCCGCTTCTGCGCATAGCCTGTGGCTGTACGCGCTTTTGCAGGGCTTACTCATCGGCACCGGTAGCGCGGCGACGTTTGCACCGCTTCTGGCTCACGTCTCCTTTTGGTTCGCGCGCCGGCGCGGCATCGCGATTGCGATCTTCGCCAGCGGCAACTATCTCGCGGGCACGGTCTGGCCGCCGATCGTGCAGCACTTCATCCAGAGCGCAGGCTGGCGCCAAACCTATTTCGGCATCGCAGTGTTCTGTCTTGCGACCATGCTGCCGCTCGCGTTGTTTCTGCGGCGGCCGCCTCCGGTCATCGAGCTGGAGTTGTCCGGTTCGCACGCGGCGCGGCCAGTAGCCACCGATGCGCTTGGACTTTCACGCCGCGCACTGCAAACGCTGTTGATCGTCGCCGGCCTGTGTTGTTGCGTGGCGATGTCGATGCCGCAGGTGCATCTTGTTGCCTACTGCGCCGACCTCGGCTACGGCGCCGCACGCGGCGCGCAGATGCTGTCGCTGATGCTCGCCTGCGGAATCGTGAGCAGGTTGACGTTCGGATTCATCTGCGACCGCATCGGCGGACTGCGCACACTGCTGCTCGGCTCGAGCCTGCAGGGGCTCGCGCTGCTACTGTTCCTCCCGTTCACAGGGCCCGTGTCGCTTTACGTGATCTCGGCGCTGTTCGGCCTGTTCCAGGGCGGCATCGTCCCTTCCTATGCGATCATCGTGCGCGAGTACTTCCCGCCGAGAGAGGCCGGCGCCCGCGTCGGCGCGGTCATCACGGCCACGCTCTTCGGCATGGCGCTGGGCGGGTGGATGTCCGGCGCAATCTTCGACCTGACAGGCTCCTACAAGGCCGCGTTCGTCAACGGCATCCTGTTCAATCTGGTGAACGTTTCGATCGCGCTCTTCCTGTTGCGACGGGCGATGCTGCGGCCGGCGTTCGCCTGACGGTCGACTGAGCTCGGATCTTAGTCACACGTCAACCGGTCGGCGAGCGCAGTCAGGCTCTCGGTGGAAAGATCGACTGGAACGCTGGCGCGGTTCTCGCTTTTGCCTTTGCCGTATTCGTCCGGACGAGCGACAAACGCGGTACGCAGCCCGGTCGCCGCGGCCGCCGCGAGATCGGACGAATGCGCTGCGACCATCATGGTTTCATGGGGCTTGCAGTCGAAAGCCGCGGCGGCCGCCAGATAGACGGCCGGCTTCGGCTTGTAGTCGCGCGCAATTTCTGCCCCGAGAATCGCGTCCCAGACGAGCCCATTGCGTCGCGCGAGATCGACCATGAGCGAGATGTTGCCGTTCGAGCACGGCGCGATCCAGAACCTCGTGCGCAATCTTTCCAGCCCGGGCTTCGTATCGGGCCAGGCGTCGAGACGGTGCCAGGCGCGATTGAGGTTGGCACGCGTGGACTCGTCGATGTTGTCGAGTCCGAAATCCGTGAGGATCACGTCGAGATTTCGGCGGTGCAGGACATCGAGCTTGGAAAACGGCAGGCGCCCGCTTCGCACCTCGTCCATCGCGGGCTGATATTGGCTACGCCAGGCATCGGCAAAAGCTTGCCAGTCGATCGCAATGCCAAGGGGAGCGAGGAGAGCTCTCGCTTCCCTGGCGATCGAGCCCCGCCAGTCGACCAGCGTGCCGAAAACATCGAAAAAAAGTGCTCGGATGTGTTCCATGAACTCATCTCACCGAAGGTATTCTTTGGCAACCATTCGATCACCGATTCCGACACCTATGGATTGTCGTAGGTGCGAATTTATTCGCAGTTGGCGGTTCGTTCGACGCCGCGGCCGAATGAATTCGGCCCTTCTATGAGGGCACTTGTCAAGCGCTCTTGAGTAATCGAGATTTTTCCTGCAGTGCTAAATAATTCCTGTGGTGGGTCGGTTGATGTCAGATGTTCGAGGTCGGGTTTGTTTAGCTGCCGAGCCGTTGCTCGGTCCACCTTCTATCCGTGCCGGCGCGAAGCCGGTCACCACATACTGCATGCGCGCAAAGCGCTGGCTCAAACCCCGTTACCAACGTGCCCCATCTACGAAGACGGTCACCTCGAAGTGACCCGGCCGAATTGCGGGCACGTTGACCTGCGATCATCACGCTACCACCTTCAACTCACTGCTCGTCTAACTCTCTCGCTTGCGCGTCAAGCATTCGCCCTCGCGTTCGATTTGAGCCGTACCCCGGCCGGGAGCACTCCCTGCTCGAGGTAGCGCCAGAGCGCGATCGCCAAGCGGCGCGCCAAGGCCACGATACCCACCCGCCGCAGCCGCTTACCCCCGTGCGCGAAACGCTGCTTGAACCATTGACTGAGCGCACTGTGCGGCTGATAGCGCAGATGACTCCAGGCGAGCTCCACCATCAGTCGGCGCCCCCGCTTAATGCCGGTCTTGGCAATGCCTTGCTCGAGTCGACTCTCGCCGCTGGCGTAGGGCATGGGGGCGAAGCCTAGACAGCCGCCCACTTCGCGCCGGTTGCTAAAGCGGCGCCAGCCAAACATTTCTTTGCTCAGCAGCCACGCACTGCCCAGCCCGACTCCGCCCACCGCCGCCAGTTGCGCCACTTGGGCTTGCTCTCCGCTGGCCACCGCCTGCCGCTGGGCGGCTTGCAGCTCCTGGAGCTGCGCCTTAACCAAGACCAGCCGCGCTACTTCGCGCTCGATCTCCCCGCGCACGCACGGCGGCAGCTGCGCCGCGTGACCGTGCCACCAGCGCGGCCAGCCGCGCCCGCCCACCCGCACTTGCGCCCGCACGTTATGCAACACCAGCAGCGAGCCCATCCGATTGCGATGCGCGGTGTGCTCGTGCTCGAGCCGCCCGAGCTCCCGCGTCAGGCGCCGCGCATCCTCCTGCTCCACCGTGGGCACCCGCACCACTGCCCAGACCCGCCGTTCGCCTCCGTGGTAGCGCAGCAACATGCTCAGCAGCTTCTGCGCATCGAACCGATCGGTCTTCGCCCGCCGCGCCCGCCGATTCACTTCGATGCTCGCCGAGTCCACCACGATATTGTCGATGCCTTGCGCCAGGAGCCAACGGTGCAACCAGAACCCATCGCGCCCGGCTTCGTAGCAACTGCGCACCCGGACTTTCTCGCCCATCCCGCAGCGCTTCCTGGCCCTGGCGATACCGTCGAGCAACGCCTGCGTCTCGCCCGCCGCCACCGTGTAGCGGCTCGCGCTATGCACGCCGTCCCCAAGCACTACTTGCCACTTCTTGTCGCTCAATTCCAACGCCATGTACAACGACCCCGCCGCTCCCGTATGCTTGCCTTGAAGGGCTGTTTCAGCTGCGTTCATCGCTCGGCTCCTTTCGTCAAATCGAGTCATTTCGAACTCTCGTTTTAACTCAAGGGAGCCAACCTGTCTCAGCCCTTCATGGTATCTACGAAAAGCGCGTTCGTGTATCTGACGCAGGCGCGGATTGCATCGGCGACCGCTTTTCGGATCGCTGTTGCACCCGTGGACGCGGCGGCGTAATATGACAAATGCATATTTTCGCCATCTCGAAAGGCACGCATCCATGCGTTCGAAGCTTGCACACATACTATTGGCGATTGCGCTAGCTCTCTTTGCCGCTCCGGCGGCGCTCGGGCAATGCCCGGCATCGGTGCCCGTCGAAGGTGCCGCGCCCACTGTTCCTCTGCCGCTATTTCCGTCCGACAACTGGTGGAATCTTGACATCTCTTCGGCGCCAGTCGATACGAATTCGGCGAGCTACATCGCCTT
>WNGB01028733.1_pt1 | contig 13350 bp, 8 predicted proteins | sample 5400681 | NCBI WGS metagenome assembly WNGB01 (sample SAMN13153367, study PRJNA577476) | soil metagenome | isolation source: 115 cm soil or saprolite under grassland replicate 2 | place: USA:California | collected 2016-06-15 | reverse complement strand
CAGCACGCCGCCGCCGACCGCATGCACGGTGCCCGCCGGGAGAAACACGCAGTCGCCCGGGCGCGGCTCGAAATTGTGCAGGCACTCGGCGACCGTGCCCTTCGCCAGTGCCGTCCGGAATGCCGCCTCATCCACCCCCGGTAGCAGCCCTGCGTAGATGCGCGCGCCCGGCAGCACGTCGAGGACAAACCACGCCTCGGTCTTGCTCCCCTCGCCCGGCCACAGGCGCCGCACGGCCTCCTCGTCGGGGTGAACCTGGACCGACAGCCAATCGTGGGCGTCGAGGAATTTGACCAGCCACGGGAAGACGGTGCAGGTTCTGGCGGCCGCACGCAGGAGCGCCGGGCGATCTTGCTCCATCAGGTCGCGCAGGGTTCTGCCGGCGTATGGTCCGACCGCGACGACGCTCCGGTGCAGCGGGTGGTCGCTCACCTCCCACGATTCGCCGTACAACGCATCGGTCGGAAGTTCCTTCCCGAGCTTCTCACCGAGTCGTCGCCCGCCCCAGACCATGGGACGGAGGAACGGTCGGAAACACAACGGCCCGGCTTGCAAAGGGTTCATCATGGAGGTCTCGCCGGATGTTCGTCTGCGCCCCGCTTGCGGGTTAGCAGTGCGAGCGCTAACCCGCAAGCGGGGCGCACTCAGGCCGCTTTCGCCACGGGGAGGCCCACCGAGCGGATGTACGCATCGGCGACCTCGCGCGGCGTGCCGATCATGCGCATGCGGCCGTGGTCCATCCACACCGCCCGGTGACAGAGCTTGACGATCGACTCCAGGTCGTGGCTGACCACGACGATCAACTGGGCCTTGGCCATCATCTCGCGCATCCGCTTGCTGGCCTTTTCGTGGAACGCCATGTCGCCGACGCTCAGCACCTCATCGACCAGCAGGATCTCCGGCTCGATCGCGGTGGCGATCGAGAAGGCCAACCGCACCTTCATGCCGGCGGAGTAGTAACGCACCGGCATGTCGAGGAAGTGGCCCAACTCGCTGAACTCGGCGATCGGCTGCACCTTCGCCTTGATTGTCTGCGGCGTCTCGCCCTGCAGATACCCTCGATAATAGATATTCTCCCAGCCCGTGGCGTCCTGTTCAAATCCGAGCGAAATCTCGAAAAGGGAACTGATGTTCCCCTCGACGGTAATCCGCCCCGAGGTGGGCGGATAAATGCCGGCGAGCACCTTGAGCAACGTGCTCTTGCCGGCGCCGTTGTGCCCAATGATCCCGAGACGTTCGCCTTTGCGGATGTCAAGACTCAGGTTCTTGATCGCCTGCACCTCAATGGCCGCGTTGACCGTGCGTCCCGTCAGGCGGCGCACTACCCACTCCTTGAAGGTAATGCGCGCGTGCTGCCGCAGGGTGAAGGTCAGACTCAGGTTGTCCAGTAGGATCTGTGCCATCACATCGTCCTCGCGCGGTGTCGTCCGGTTGTTCCTCCCCTCTCCCCTGGCGGGAGAGGGGAGGAAGAAAGCCGCGGCGTTACAGCTGGAAGACCAGCCGGCGCTGGCAGCGTCCCAGGGTGAAGATGGCGGCGCCCGCGACCACGACGAGCGTCCCACAAGCCATGGCGTACATCTCCAGCGAGGGGAGCTTGCCCTCCAGGACCGGCTCGCGGATCAGGTCGAGGAAGGCTGCGAAGGGGTTGTAATCGCTGAGCCAGCCCAGTCCCCGCGAGCGGAGCAGTTTGGCGTTGTAGATGATGGGCGTCACGTACAAGAGGATCTGGAAGCCCACCTCACAGAGATGTTGCGTATCCTGGAAGTAGACATTCGCCAGCCCGGCCAGGATGGCCAGCGACCAGGCAAAGGCGAACAGCAGGACCATGTTCGGGATCAACACCCAGATGACCAGGAGGTTCCCGAAGCCGTGCAAGACCCAGACGGTCAGGAGCACGACGACGAGCGCTATCAGGAAATGAATCAGTCCCCCCAGGGCGGTGCGCAAGGGATAAATGGCCATCGGGGCGGGATACTGGCGGATGTAGGCTTCGCCATTAAAGAAACATTGGCAGCCCTGGAGGGTCGAGGTCACGATGAAGTTCCAGGTGGCAAAACCGGCCAGCAAAAACGGGGCGTACTTGGCGGCGCCTTCCTCTGGCATCATCAGGTGCTGAAACACCAGGCAGAAAATGATGGTCATGGCGATCGGGTGCAGCAGCGACCAGCCCATGCCGAGGATTGAGCGGCGGTAGCGCGTGCGCAGATCCATTTTGACCAGGCTGGCCCAGAAATAGCGGCAGCGCCAGATCGCCTGCATGTACGCCAGCATAACTCTCCCTCTAAGACAAAGTGGTTAGTGGTTAGTGGTTAGTGGTTAGTGAAGAAAGACAAAGCCCCTCTTCACTGACCACTAGCCACTAGCCACTAACCACTTTTGGCTTTTTCAGGCTGCCCGCTCTTGCGCCAGAAGGTCGGACTGCGTGTGCGTGGGTTCCTCGCCGCGCAGCACAGCCAGGTCATTGTCCACCATCATGCGCACCAGGCCGGGGAAGCTGACTTCCGGTTGCCACTTCAGCCGCCGCCGGGCCTTCGACGGATCAGCCAGGAGCAGGTCCACCTCAGCGGGGCGGTAGAATTGGGGATCGACGACGACGTGGTCGTGCCAGTCGAGGCCGACATGATCGAAGGCGATGCGCACGAACTCCTCGACGGAGTGAGTCTCGCCGGTGCCGATGACGTAGTCCTCGGCCGTCTCTTGCTGGAGCATCAGCCACATGGCGCGGACGTAATCGCCTGCATAGCCCCAATCGCGCTTCGCCTGCAGATTGCCCAGACGCAGTTCCTTCGCCAGCCCCAATTTGATCTTCGCCACCGCGTGCGTGATCTTGCGGGTCACAAACTCCAGGCCGCGGCGCGGTCCCTCGTGGTTGAAGAGGATGCCCGAGCAGGCGAACAGGCCGTAACTTTCGCGATAATTGACCGTGATATAGTGGCCATAGACCTTCGCGACGCCGTAGGGACTGCGCGGGTAGAATGGGGTCGTTTCCCGCTGCGGCGTCTCCTGCACCTTGCCGAACATCTCGCTGCTCGATGCCTGGTAGAAGCGGGCGCGCGGACAGTGCTGCCGCAGCGCGTCGAGGATGCGCGTTACGCCGACCGCGGTGAACTCGGCAGTGAGAACGGGCTGGTCCCAACTGGTCGGCTCGAAGGACATGGCAGCGAGGTTGTAGACCTCGTCGGGCCGGGCCTGATCGAGGACGCGGGCGATGGAGGTCTGGTCAAGCAGATCGCCCTGATACAGTTCCACGCGGCCGCGGAGGTGTTCGATGCGCTGGAAGTTCTCGGTGCTGGAGCGGCGGACCATGCCGCAGACGCGATAGCCCTTGCTGAGCAGCAATTCCGCGAGGTGGGAGCCGTCCTGACCGGTCACGCCGGTAATGAGCGCCGTCGGCATTGTGTGTCCCTCTGGCATCCGTGTCGAGAAACAAACGCGAGCCTCGCGCACCTGCGCGGTCCCTGCGCTGCGCGGTATGGGCTGCCAGCCTCGGCACAACAGGTGCAGTTTCTGAGCCTGTGTGCCGTGCTGGAGCAGGGTATAGCAGAGAATCGCTCGACAGGTCAAGGCAGCTTGCACTACCTGGGAGGGAACCCTCCAATGTTGCGCTGCCAGGGCCAGGAACCCCTAATGGTGCGCGGGAACGGCACACCAAATGGGCGACCAATCGTGGACAAACCCGGCGGTCGGGTCTTGTCCGCAGTTCCCTGACGCCCGCCGAGCAATTCGTCCCGCAGCGGCTCGGCGTCGTACAGTGCTCGCAGCGCCTCCAGCACCGCGCGCGAATGCACCGAGATGTGTCGTGCCTGCTCGTCGGTGTAGACGTAGTTCCGCACCAGGCCATGACGGTTGCGGTCGAAATTGAGGCCGACCAGCTCACCGGCGCGGTTGAGCACCGGGCTGCCGGAATTGCCGCCGATCGTGTCCGACGTTGCGGCGAAGTTAAAAGGTGTTTTCAGGTCCAGTTTGTCCTTTCCTGCCAGCCAGCGCTTCGGCAGGGCAAAGGGCTCGCGCTGGCCCTGCTCGTCGGCCCGCTGGAACGCCCCGGCGAAGGTGGTCGCGGAGGGGATCTTTTTCCCATCCTCCTCGTAGCCCTTGACCACGCCGAACGCCAGGCGCAACGTGAAGGTCGCGTCCGGTGGGATGCGGTCGCCGTACAGCGCAAACCGCGCCTTCGCGATCTCCGCATACGCCTGCTGTTCGGGCTCCTCGACCTGCTCCTCGTGGCGTTTGCGCAGTCGCCGCGCATCCTCGTCCACCAGCAGGGCGAACTGGATCATCGCGTCGTCGGATTGCTGCAGCGTCTTCAGGTCGGTTGCGGCCAGCCGGCGCCGCTCCTTCGGGTCGCCGAGTTTCGTGCCCGCGGTCAGCGCTGCCGCCCGCCCCGCCGCGGACTTGCCGCCGAGTACCTTGAGCACGAGCGGATGCGCGCCGCCCAGGTTCTCGGCGAGGAACGACAGCGAGCCGGCCAGCTTGACTCGTTCGAGGTCGGGGTAGATCGGCGCCGGCGAGAAGAGCTGGAACTTCAGCGACTCCAGGGCGGCCGTGCGATACTCGCGCAGCCGCTGGGCATCCGGCTTCTCCTTTTCCGTGACCAGGCGTACCAGATGGCGCGCGATGCGGAAATACCGGCTGTTAAAGGCATCGGCGAGTTCCAGCAGGGCGTATTCGCGCTCGAATTCGGCGAGGGCCTTCTGCGAGGCGGCGATGCGACCGAAGGCCCCGGCGCAGGCGTCCCAGGCCGACGCATCCTTGACCCGCAACTCATCGAGGAAGGTCGTCTCCGCCCGTTGCTTGCCGCCCAGGATCGCCGGGTCGAGCAGGCCCTGATACTGTCCGGTGATCGCCTTGCGCGCATTGGCGACCGAGTAGAGGTCGATTTGTGCCATGCGGGCCTGTGCCGGCCCGGTTGCCCCGAACTGCCCGAGCAGCGCTTCCAGGGAACGGAGCCGGCTGAGCAGGTAGGGCAGCGTCAGGTCGCGGCGATGCTCCAGGCGGGTGAGCGTCTCCAGGCGGTTCGTCGAGCCGGGATGGCCCGACACGAACACCACGTCGCCCTCGACCGGCCCCTGCGCGCTCCATTTGAAATAGTGCTCCGTTTTCGGCGGTTTGCCGTTCTCGTAAACGCGGAAGAAACAAACGTCGAGGTCGTAACGTGGGTACTCGAAATTGTCTACGTCGCCGCCGAACGAGGCGATGGCCTGCTCCGGTGCAAAGATGAGACGCACATCGGTATACTTCTTGTAGAGGTACAGATGGTACTGGCCGCCCTGGTACAGCGTGACGACATCGCTGCGCAGCCCGGTCTTCGCAAGCGACTCCTTCTCGATGGCCGCGATGATGGCCCGGCGCGCGGTGGCGGCCTCGGCAAGCGTTTTGACATCCTTGACGTTGACTTGCACGCGGTCGGTGACGTCGATTATGTCCTGGAGGACGTTCAACTCCAAGTCGGGGCACTTGAGTTCCTCGGCGCGGGTGCGAGCGTAGAAGCCCTGCTGATAGTAGTCCTTGCCCTTGACACTGAGTTTCTGCAGCGAGTCGGCGCCGATGTGGTGATTGGTGGCGACAAGGCCGTCGGGCGAGACGAAGCCGCCGGAGCCGCCATTGTTGAAGCGCACCGACGCCCGCATGGCGCGCTTCAGCCAGGCGTCGTCAAGGTCGAACTTGTACTTCGTGCTGAGCAGTTCGCGCGGCGGCCGATTGAGCAGCCACATCCCTTCGTCGGCGCGTGCGGAGCGGAGGGAGCAGGTCAGGAGCAGGGCTGCCATCGCGGCGGAGAGGAACGCTGGACGTCTCATGGCGCAACCTCGAACCTGGGGGCAGGGCGGATGCTGGTTATCAGATGGCATTGAGGGCCGGAAGTCAAGTTGCGAGGTTCCCGCTTGCGGGTTAGCACTTGGGAGAGTGCTAACCCGCAAGCGGGCTTGAGCCGTGGAATTTAGTGGCTTCATGCCGGAAATTGCTTGCTTGTGGTGCATTTCCTGTCACGATCAACTACTTGAGAGACGCTCGCGGAAGTAATGAAACGAGGTGGCCTTCGTGGCTCGTCAGCAACCGAAGTTAATTGTTCTTACCGGCGCTACCCGGGGCCTGGGCCTGGCGATGGTCGAGAAGTTCGTCGAGTTGGGCCACACGGTGTGCGGCTGCGGCCGGTCGCGGGAGGGCGTGGACTCCTTACGCCGCCGCTTCGGCCCGCCGCACGACTTCGCGATGGTCGATGTGGCGCAAGAGAGTCAGGTCGAGCCCTGGGCGGCGCGGGTTCTGTCCAGCCGCGGCACTCCCGACGTGCTCATCAACAACGCCGCCATCATCAACCAGAACGCGCCCTTGTGGCAGGTGCCGTCGGAGGAGTTCAACCAGGTCATTGACGTAAACATCAAGGGCGTGGCCAACGTGATCCGGCATTTCATCCCCGCGATGGTGGCGCGCCGCACCGGGATCATCGTCAACTTCAGTTCCGGGTGGGGCCGTTCGGTAGCCGCGGAGGTGGCGCCTTACTGTGCTACCAAGTGGGCCATCGAAGGGCTAACGCAGGCGCTGGCCCAGGAGATCCCGCGCGGGATGGCCGCCGTCCCATTCAGTCCCGGAGTGATCGATACGGACATGCTGCGCAGTTGCTTTGGCGGCAGCGCCAGCCGCTATCCGTCGCGTAGAGCAAGGAAAAAGGAAAAACCACCAGCGGTTGTCACCTCTTTTTCCTTTTTCCTTTTTCCTTCGAGTGTCAGCCCATCACGCCGTAACTGTACGGCGTCTTGACCGGGTCGTTCTCGTCGAAGCGCCCCAACCGCAGAGGTGCGATATCGAGCGTTGTCGCCTTGCCGTCGACGATCAATTCCGCCATCAACTGGCCGACAATCGGCGACATCTTGAAGCCGTGACCACTGAAACCGACCGCACAGTACCCGCCCTCCAGCGCCGGTAACCTGTCGAGGATGGGGTGCCAGTCCGGGGTGATGGCGTAGAGGGCGCCATAGCCGCCGCGACCGTAGCCGCGATGCATTGCCGGATAGCGCCGGCTGAGACGTTGCCGCACCTGCGGCAGCCACTCGCCGTCGGCGGCCTCGTTGTAACGGTCGGGATCGACGGGATCCTGCAATTCCTCACCGGCGAGGCTGCCGGCGTGGATCATGTCGCCGTGCGTCGGCTTGAAGTAGATGCCCTGCACGAAGTCGCCGTAAACCGCCCCGCGCCGCCCGAAGTCCGGCGGCCTGCGATACAGTGCGACCTGCGTGCGGCAGGCCTGGACCGGGAGCTTCAGGCCGGCGTCCTTCGCGAGTTCGGCGGCCCACGGCCCCGTTGCCAGGATCACGCAACGACTACTATAACGACCTTCATTGGTATCGACTCCGGTGATGCGATCTCCTTCCTGGACGATTCCCTTGACCTCGACGCCCAGGCGGATGTCGGCGCCTTCGCGACGGGCAGCCTCGGCGTAGGAGGCGACGACCTGTACCGCCTCGACATAGCCGGCCTCGGCCTCGAACGCGGCGACCTCGTCCTCCGCCAGGCGCGCGTTGGGGTCGATGTCCGCGAGCACCTGCCCCGACACCAACCGCACGTCGATGCCGAGTTCGCGCTGCATGGCGATGTTGGCCTCCAGCCCGGCGCGGTCGCGCTCGTTGACGACAAGGACCATGCCGGTGTGGGTGAAGACCGGCGGCCCGCCGATGACGTCGTCGAATTGCTCGAAGACACGGAGGCTTTTCTGGGCCATGCTGGCGGTGAGTCGATTGGAGTAGTGCTGGCGAATGATGGCGCCGGACTTACCGCTGGAGCCGGCGCCGAGGTAGGACTTTTCCAGCAGGACGACCCGGCCGACACGGCGTTTCGCCAGGGCGAAGGCGATGCTGGTGCCGATCACGCCGCCGCCGACGATGAGGAAATCACAGGACACGGCCATCGCAGAGGGACTCCTTCGCCCGAGGTGATACTCTGGAGAACGGTCCCATGATAGCGAAAAGCCAGACGGTTGAGGAGGGCGCCTCCGGTTGCGGGTGCCCCGCGCGATTTTGGCGAACGGGGCGCCAGCTGGCCGTGCGCCAGTTTGGTCGTAGCCCAGTGACCTTGCCTCTCTCCCCTTTCAACCGACTTTGTTGCTCTATCGAAAACCCCTCCCCCCAACCCCCTCCCCTGCCAGGAGAGGGGGAGCAAGCCAGACACGTCTCTTCTTCTCCCCCTCTCCGTTGCGGGGAGGGGGTTGGGGGGAGGGGTTTTCGATAGAGCAACTTTTTTTGCTTTTTACTGGCCTCCACCAGCCCACCGAGTATAATTCCTTTTACCGTCAAGGATGATACGGTCATCCAGGAGCCGTGTCCACGCTTCTGTCGTACACCTTCTACTCATCGAGGAAAGGAGTCCTCCATGCCGACCACCATCCCCTCCGTCCGTATTGCCTTCTGCGGTTCCGAGAACCCTGGTCCGCGCAGCGGTCGTGGCTGGGGTATCTGGCCGACCGGCTACCCCGCGGCCCTGACCGCCGTGGGCGCTGTTCCAGTCCCGCTCACCCAGGCTCCCCCCCGCGGCTGGGACGAAGTCCTGGGCGATGTTCACGGCCTCGTCTTCGCAGGCAGCGACCGCGCGGGTATGAGCCCGCTGGCTGACACTGCCGGTCTGCTGCAGTGGTGCCGCGAGCACAGGTTGCCGCTCCTGGCCATCGACCAGGGGTTGCTGACGCTGAACACGACCTTTGGCGGCAGTTGCTACCTCGACCTGGCGCGCGAACTGCCCGAGGCGCTGCAGCACCGCCACCCGCCCGAGCAGGGCGTGAGGCACGCCATCAACGTCCAGCGCAACACGCGCCTGGCGCGACTTTACGGCGAGGGGGAAATTGTCGTCAACAGCGAACACCGCCGGGCGATCGCACGGCTCGCACGCGGCTTCACGGTCAGCGCCCGCGCTCTCGATGGCGTCATTGAGGCGATCGAGTTCGACCAGGACGATTGGTTCGCGTTGGGAGTGCAGTGGCAGCCCGCGTCGGCGACGGCGTCGGGGCTGGACATTCAGTTGTTCCGCGGCCTGGTGGACGTGAGCGCTCGCCGGCTGCCGCGGTCATCGCCGCGCCCGACGCGCGGCGCTGGTCGCGGACATGCTGCCCGGCCCAGAAGCCGGACGCGGCAACTCGTGAGCGTGTGACGCGGCGCTTCAGAGTACAAAGTACCGAGTACCGAGGACGGAGTATCGAGTCTTGAGTGCGAAGGAAACTACCTTCTGTACCCTCGGACCCGATACTCTGGACTCGGTACTCTGTACTCGGTACTTTGCTCGTGGGCTCACTTCTGCTTGTCTTCACCCTCGAACTGCTTGCGGCCCTCTGCGGTAATGCGTTCCTTGGCCTGCTCCCGCATCTGCCTGGACAATGCCTCGCGGTAATTGCGGGCGGCCTCCTCCTGGCACTTGCTCACAAAGGTGTTCATGTTCGCGGGATAGTCGAATTCAATCACTTGCCCGCGTTCTTTGGCGATGATCGCCTCAAGACGGGTACTCTTCTGGTAAATCTCCACAAAACTATCCTCAAGGGCCGCCGGCCTCGGCAGCGGCAACCCGACGCGCGGCTCGTGCATCAGCACCGCCACGTAGAACGCGGTCCGGGGCTGGTTGGCGAACACCTGGATGACCTTGCCTTTGTCCTTCTCCTTGGCCCGCGCCTCAAACAACTTCCGGTTCAGGGCATCGACAGGCGCGTAACCGGTCTCCAGCGGCTTCTCCAGTTTCGTCAGCGAAAGAACCCACTTGGCGGTGTCCTCGTGCGGATACTGAATCGTATTCCGCGGCAGTTCGTACGGGCCGAAGCTCAACGGCCCCCCCTTGTCGAGATCGCGTTTCTCCACCCAGGGGGCGACGCGCTGCAGGAGCACCCACTTGTCGCGGGCCTTCTCCGCCTCCTTTTTGATGGCGGCACGCAGATCTTCGCCCTTCTTCTCGGTCTCGCGGAGCCGGTTGACGACCTCCTCAAGGTGCGGGACCACAGACGCCTTGTCCGCTTTCGCCGGACTGACGATCGCCTCACGGGCCTTCTGCACCCGCCAGGCGTGCTCGACCGCCTCCTGGACTTCCGCGAGTTTGGTGGGGGCCTTCGAGGGGAGATGGCCGGTCTTCCAGAACACAAACGAGCGATCCGCCAGGCTCGCCAGGTCAATCGGCGCGACTGGCTCCTGGGGGTTCCGCAGGAGCAGGCCCTTCTTGGGTGTAACCGTCGGCGGCCAGCTGCGGATCTGATAGGCTTCCGCATTGCCGACGCCGAAGGCCCCGCTGCCGAAGAACAGTTTGTAGAAGTCGTCCTCCGTCAGGTGCCCCGGAGTGCCGACGTCGTGGCCCTCCATTGCGTTGATCATCCAGAGGATGTCCTTGCCACCCTGGCCCTTCCCTTGCTTGAAGGCGTCCAGCAGCGGCTTCATGTCCGGATCATTGGCGATGTCGAACTGGTTGCGCCAGGTTGTCGTGCCGCCGAGCGTCAGTCCATAGGGCCCCTTGAGCTTCTGCACGGCGTCCGCCAGGAGGAGGCCATTGCCCCCCTGGACCTTCTCAAGTTTCGCCCTGACGTGCTCCATGGCGTCCCTGGCCCACTTGTGAGCGAGGGTGTCTTCGATCTTTCGCCGCAAGACCGCCTTGGTTTTCGCAACGAGGGGCTGGAAGTGGTACGGTTCGTGGAGCATTTCAGTCCACAGAGCACCGACCGGGAAGGATGCGGGAATGGGCGGCTGGATGGCCCCGGCGAGGATCAGTTTCGCGCCGGCCTGCCAGCGCTTCTCCCACTCCGACTGGATAATCGGATCGTTCTCCGGCGGCTTTTTCGTGCGAAACTCCTCGGTCGCGCGCCAGTACCCCGCCGCCTGCAAGCCTGCCACGGCCGAGGAACCAAACTGGGGCAGGCCAGCGGCACCCGCGAGGGCGGCGACCTCCTCTGCCTTGGGCGCTTTCAAGGTGAGTCGCAAGCCCTCGTAACCCGAGCTATCCCGCGCCTCGATCCCTGCCTGGAACCGCGTCAGAGGATCCTCGATAGGGGGCAGGACCTCGTAGGTGCCGGTGTACAGCGGCAAGGCGAAGTAAGGTCTCGTCAACGGCGCCATCAGATACTTGATCCTCTCCACCGGCGTGAGTTTCTCATAGTCATTCGCCAGTTTCTGTTCCCAGGCAGCCGAGTGGGCGGCGTAACTCGCGGCCGCCAGCGCCAGCGGTGAGTTCGGGTCGTGCAGGGTCAACGGCGTTATCTGCAGGGAGACCGCCGCGTTCGCCGCGTGGCGATACTCCGGCGAGTCGGCGAAGGCCGAGACCCGCTGAATTTGCACGCGCTCGGGAAGGACAAAGCCCGGTTCCTCCTTGGTGGGGTCGAACTTCTTGTCCCTGTGCCGCGCGAAGAAGTCGTTCAACTCGCCGAGTTGCGGCGCCGGCATGTCCTTGAGGAAGTGATCGACGCGCAGCGGGATCAGGGCGACCTCCGTTTGGGAGCGCTGTTTGACGATATCGAACGTGATGGGGACATACTGCTGCAAGGGGTTCTGCACGTGCAGCGCGTTATGGACCAGTTTAATGACCCCGTCATCCGTCAAGGTGACGCCGCAACGATCTGCCTGGTTGCGCAGCAGAATGAAGTTGATCAGCGATGGTAATTTGCTGTCGCCTGCGAAGTAGCGCGCTCTTTGGATGCGCTGGTCCAGGTCCACCTTCATTCTCATGTAATGCTTGAAGCGCGCCTCGCGCAACTTGTCCTCCGGGTTGCTCTTGCTCACCTGCTCAAGTTGCCGGTCGATCTGATCGAGGACGACATGGATGCTCGCGCGCATGAATTCATTGGCGATGTCGCGGTTCATCTTGAGATCGTCGAGTTCCTTGGAGGTGTACGTGCGGTCAGCGAGTTCGACGACGTCAATTCCTGAGCGGCCGCGGATGATGCCCATGATCCATTCGCCGAAATCGCCGCCGCCGAGGCCGGTGCAGAGCACGAACGTGACCATGCACATGAGCAGAATGCTGGCCATCCAGAACTTACGATTCTTCTGGAAAGTGCGGAGTGGGTGGAAAGCCATGACACGTCCTCGGGTTAGGGCGTTTCGATCATCCCGCCGGAAGGTTGCTGCCAACCTTGCCGGACTTGACACCGCGCGAAACGGTGTAGTATGGGTGATTGATGAAGTCGCACCGAATATAGCGATTGTAGCGAGTTTGCGTCAGGGCACAACAGCAACCGCAGCTCGCCGCCCCCTGCCGGCTCCCAGGCGAGGCGCTTGGGAACCTGGGGGCTTGACAAACACCATTACACTACGGAAGACTACCCGGCGGTGTCCGCCGCAAGGCAAAAGGAAAAAGGCAAAAGGAAAAAGCAAGCAGACACCGCTCTGACTTCTTTTTTACTTTTTCCTTTTTACTTTTGCCTTGCGGCGGCTGCCGGCCGTCCGCGATCAACGCCAACACGAGGAGCCGCCTGTGGCCAGCACACGGAAGAAGAAAAATCTCGTCATCGTCGAATCGCCCGCCAAGGCGAAAACGATCAACAAGTATCTCGGTCCCGATTTCGAGGTCGTGGCCTGCAAGGGTCACGTGCGCGATTTGCCCAAGAGCGGTTTCGGCATCAACATCGACGAGGGTTGGATCCCGACGTATCTCCCGCTCAAGGAAAAGGGCAAGAAGGAACTCCTGGACGCGCTCAAGAAGCAGGCCGCCAAGGCGGACCTGGTCTACCTCGCCCCCGATCCCGACCGCGAGGGCGAGGCGATCGCCTGGCACCTGAAAGAGTTTCTCGGCCTGGACGATGATCGCCTGCGCCGCGTCACCTTCAACGAGATCACCAAGACGGCGGTGCAGAAGGCGTTCACCCAGGCCGGCACCATTAATATGGACCGGGTCGCCGCCCAGGAAGCGCGGCGCTTCCTGGATCGCGTCGTCGGCTACAAGCTCAGTCCGCTACTGAGCCGCAAGCTGGCCGAGACGCTCAGCGCCGGCCGCGTGCAGTCCGTGGCGGTCCGCTTGATCGTGGACCGCGAACGCGAGATTCAGAACTTCAAGCCCGAGGAATACTGGAAGATCACCGCCCTGCTGGCGCCGCAGGGGTTGGTGCCGCAGACCGCGATCGCCAAACTCAAGACGGCCATCAAGCCGAAGTTGGCACACAAGCCCGAAGCGCAAGCGAGGGACGCCCAAACCGAGAGTGAGGACGGCCAGGCCGAGGCCGCGCCGCCGCAGATTCCCGCTGGCTCTTTCATGGCCGAACTGGCCGAGTGGGCCGGCAAGAAGTTCGGCGCCTCGAAGGAAGACGAGGCGATGGCGATTGTCAAGGCGCTGGAAGGCGCCACCTACACGGTGTCGAAGGTCGAGCAGAAGGATCAGAACGAAAAGCCGTCGCCGCCGTTCACGACGAGC
>WNGB01009836.1_pt1 | contig 13354 bp, 11 predicted proteins | sample 5400681 | NCBI WGS metagenome assembly WNGB01 (sample SAMN13153367, study PRJNA577476) | soil metagenome | isolation source: 115 cm soil or saprolite under grassland replicate 2 | place: USA:California | collected 2016-06-15 | reverse complement strand
TACCTGGCGTTCGCGGCCGGGGACCAGCACGCGCGGGCCGCCTGTCTGGGGATCATGAACAGCCTGCCGTTCGACTGGCAGGCCCGCCGCTTCGTCGAGCTGCACCTCAACTTCTTCATCCTCGAAGGGCTGGTGGTTCCCGACCTGGACGAGCGGGCGCTCGCGGCGGTGGCGTCCTCGGCAGCGCGGCTGTCCTGCGTGGACGAGCGCTTCAGCGAGCTGGCCGCGGCGGTGGGGGTCGAGGTCGGGCCGCTCGGCGAGGACCAGCGGGCGCGGCTCCGGATCGAGATCGACGCGCAGGTGGCGAGGGCGTGGTCGCTGACCGCCGAGGACCTGGAGGTCATGCTGGCCGACTTCACCCTCCAGGCCGTGCCACCCGCCTACCGACGCCGCCTGGCCGAGCGCCTTGCCGAGCTGTCCTCCGCCGCGACCGGCGGGGCGTTGCGCTCGCCGGGCTACGACGCCGGATCGTCGCCGCCGGGGATCCCCGACCCGCCGGCGAGGATGTCGGACAGCTCGAAGCCGACCGGCCGTTCCAGCTGCTCGTAGGTGCAGGAGCGCGGGTCGCGGTCCGGCCGCCAGCGCCGGAACTGCGCGGTGTGGCGGAAGCGCCTGCCCTCCATGTGGTCGTAGGCCACCTCCACGACCAGCTCGGGGGCGAGCGGCTCCCAGGACAGGTCCTTCTTGGCGTTCCAGCGAGACAGCGCACCCGGGACCCGGCCGGGAGTGACCTCCCCCAGCCAGGGGTGGCTGTCACCCTCCTCCAGCCGGTAGGGCGCCAGCTCGTCCAGCAGCTCGCGCCGCCGCTCCATCGAGAACGAGGCCGACACCCCGAGATGCTGCAGCTCGCCGTCCTCGTCGTAGAGCCCCAGCAGCAGCGAGCCGACCACCGGGCCCTTCTTGTACCAGCGGAAGCCGGCCACCACGCAGTCGGCGGTCCGCTCGTGCTTGACCTTGAACATCACCCGCTGATCCTCGAGGTAGGGCAGGTCGGGGGGCTTGGCGACCACGCCGTCGAGCCCGGCGCCCTCGAACACCCGGAACCAGCGCTCCGCCACCCGCAGCGAGTCGGTCACCGGCGTGACGTGCACCGGCGCCCCGGCACCGGCCAGGGCCTCCTCCAGCGCGGCGCGGCGCTCGGCGAACGGCCGCTCCATCAGCGACTGGTCGCCGAGGGCGAGCAGGTCGAAGGCGATCAGCAGCGCCGGCGTCTCCTGCGCCAGCAGCCGCACCCGCGAGTCGGCCGGGTGGATGCGCTGCAGCAGCGCCTCGAAGTCCAGGCCGGCGCCGCCGGCCACCACCACCTCGCCGTCGACCACGCAGCGACGCGGCAGCTCCAGGCGGGCGGCCTCCACCACCTCCGGGAAGTAGCGGGTCATCGGCCGCTCGTTGCGGCTGCCGAGCTCCACCTCGTCGCCGTCGCGGAAGACCACGCAGCGGAAGCCGTCCCACTTGGGCTCGTAGAGCATGCCCGCCGGCAGGATCGAGACCGGCTTGGCCAGCATCGGCCGCACCGGCGGCATCACGGGCAGATCCATCCCCTGATTCTGCCCCCTTGGCCGATCGCCCAATGGCCCGTTCCGGCCATGCCGGCCCGGTGGGATCGGGTGGCGCGCCGCTGCGGGCTGCCTGGTCGTGTTCGGCGAGCATGGTGATGCTCGGCGGGTCCGACCAGTGCTGGTCGGGTAGGGTCTTCGGCACGAACAAGGCCGCCACGCCGATGACGACCGCGCCGAGCAGCCGCTTGGCGAGCCGGGCCGCCGCGCGACCGTGGCGCCGCAGCCGCGGCGACCGGCGGTCGCGCGCCGCCGCAGGTTCCCCGCGCATGTTCACGTCCTTCCCTGCGGCCAGGGCCAACGGCCCCGCCGCCGAGGGCCGGGCCGCCGCCTGCGACCCGGGGTGGAGGTGGGGGGTGGACCTACGGGGAGGTGGGTGGCGCGCGGCTGCGCCGCGGGAGCACCGCCACCGACCGTGGCGGCGGGCCGGGCCGCTGGCGCGGCGCCGCCAGCACCGGCAGTGCGAACGCCGCCAGCACCAGCGGCGGCAGCAGCGCCGCCACGGCGGCCGCTTGACGCTCGGAATCTGGCAGGGACGGGAGCTGGAACGCGCCGTCGTGGGCCGCCGCGGCGTGGACCGACACCGCCACCCGCGCGACCGGACCGCCGGCGGTGGCGGGCGCCAGCAGCGACAGCAGCACCACCAGCAGGCCGAGCACCGCGGTCGCGGCGAGCGGCTTCCTGGTGGCGGTCGGCCAGCGCATCATCCCAACAGGCTACGGCAGGTCAGCGGGGTCAGGCGGCAACCGCGCAGACGACAACGGCCGCCACCGGGACATTCCCGGTGACGGCCGCTGCCGTGGTCAGCTCGAGATGGCCCGGATCAGGTCGCCCTTGAGCTCGTCGTTGGTGAGCTGGCGGGCGATGTCGGCCACGCGATGCACTCCTCCTGTCGCGAGGGAATTGCTTACAGGCATGGGGTAACGCGTGCGCGGGAGCCTTGAACCGACTCAGAGCTGGTTCTGGTCGTTGAAGATCTCGGAGACGCTGGCGTCCTCGAAGACGGCCCGGATCGCGTCTGCCAGGATGCCGGCGATCGACAGCACGACCATCTTGTCGATCTGCTTCTCGTCGGGCAGCGGCAGGGTGTTGGTGACCACCACCTCGCCGATGGGGGCGTTCTTGAGCCGGTCGATGGCCGGGCCGGAGAAGATCCCGTGGGTGGCGGCGGCGGTGACGTGGGCGGCGCCGTTGGCCATCAGCACCTCTGCACCCTGCACGATGGTGCCGGCGGTGTCGATGATGTCGTCGATCATCACGCAGTGCAGCCCGGCGACCTCGCCGACCACCTCGCGCACCTCGACCTTGTTGGCCTCCTCGAGGCTGCGCCGCTTGTGCAGGAAGGCCAGCGGCGCGCCGAGGACGGCGGCCAGCTGCTCGGCCGTCTTGACCCTGCCGGCGTCGGGGGCGACCACCACCAGGTCGCGCTCGTGGTGCTTGCGGACGTAGTCGGCCAGCAGCGGCAGGGCCGTCAGGTGGTCGACCGGGCCGTCGAAGAAGCCCTGCACCTGGCCGGAGTGCAGGTCAACGGTGATGATCCGGTCGGCCCCTGCCACCTGGAACATGTCGGCGACCAGCTTGGCGGTGATCGGCTCCCGCCCGCGGCCCTTCTTGTCCTGGCGGGAGTAGCCGTAGTAGGGCATCACCGCGCTGATCCGCTTGGCCGACGCCCGCTTGAGCGCGTCGATCATGATGAGGTGCTCCATGATCCGCTCGTTGACCGGGGCGGCGTGGGTCTGGATCACGAAGGCGTCGGTGCCGCGCACGCTCTCCCCGAAGCGGGAGTAGATCTCGCCGTTGGCGAAGTCGCGGACGTCGACCGAGCCGCACTCGATGCCGAGATGCCGGGCGACCTCGGTGCCCAGCTCGCGGCTGGCCCTGCCGGAGAACAGCATCAGGTGCCTGCGCCCAAGCGCCTCCACCATCTTGGGCGTCACCCCGTTGCTCACCGTCGCCTCCCCGTCACTCCTTGGTGTCGTGCTGTCGTCGCTTGCGGCGTCTGGCGGCCCAACCCTCGATGGTCCGCTGGTCGGAGCGTTCGATGGCGAGAGCGTCGGGTGGAACGTCCTTGGTGATCGTGGATCCGGCGGCGGTCTGGGCCCCGTCCCCGACCGTCAGCGGGGCGACCAGCATGGTATCCGATCCGATGAAGGCCCCGTCGCCGACGCTGGTGTGGTGCTTGGCGACCCCGTCGTAGTTGACGAACACGGTGCCGGCGCCGACGTTCACCCCGGCGCCGATGTCGGCGTCGCCGACGTAGGTGAGGTGGGGGACCTTGGAGCCGGGGCCGATCTGGGACTGCTTCACCTCCACGAAGGTGCCGGCCTTGCTGCCCGGCCCGAGCTGGGTGCCGGGGCGCAGGTGGGCGAACGGGCCGACGTTCGCCTTCGCGCCGATGCTGGCGCTGACCGCCTGGCTCTGGGTGACGGTTGCCTCGTCGTCGACGGTGCAGCCGACCAGCCGGGTGTTGGGCCCGATCCGGCAGCGGGCCCCGATGCGGGTGCCCGCCTCCAGGAAGGTGAGCGGCTCCAGCACCGTGTCGGCGCCCACCTCGACGTCGACGTCGACGTAGGTGGTGGCCGGGTCGGTCACGGTCACCCCGGCCAGCATCAGCCGCCGCAGCAGCCGCCGGCGCAGCACGGCCGCGGCCGCGGCCAGCTCCGCCCGGTCGTTCACCCCGCGCGCCTCCTCCTCGGGCCCACCACAGGCGGCCACCAGCCCACCGGCCGCCAGCACCGCCGGCAGCAGGTCGGGCAGGTAGCGCTCGCCCTGGTGGTTGTCGCTGCCGAGCCCGGCGAGGCCGTCGAGGGCCTGGCGCCGGAACACGTAGAAGCCGGCGTTCACCTCCCGGATGGCGAGCTGCTCGCTGCTGGCGTCGCGGTGCTCCACCACCCCGACGACCGCGCCCTCGGGGTCGCGCAGGACCCGGCCGTAGCCGCTGGGATCGTCCAGCTCGCAGGTGAGCAGGGTGGCGGCCGCGTGCGTCGCCCGGTGGCGCTCCAGCAGGCGCTCCAACAGGTCCGTGGTGACCAGCGGGGTGTCGCCGTACAGCACCAGCACGTCGCCGTCGGAGGGCAGCAGCGGCAGGGCGGCGGCCAGCGCGTCGCCGGTGCCGCGCAGCTCCCGCTGCTCCGCGAACCCGACCGGGCCGAGGTCGGCGGCCTCGACCGCGGCGACGACCTCCTCGGCGCCGCGGCCGACCACCAGCACGGTCCGCTCGGCCTTCAACGGGGCGGCGGCGGCGAGCACATGCCAGACGAGCGGCTTCCCGGTCAGCTGGTGCAGGGGCTTGGGCAGCGCCGAACGGAAGCGCTTGCCCTCCCCGGCCGCGAGCACCACCACACTGAGGCTCATCCGGTTGCTCATCCCCCTTGACGGCCGGTCCTGCCCGGAGAAGCTGGCGGGCAAGGATTCGAACCTTGACCTGACGGCTCCAAAGGCCGCCGTGCTGCCATTACACCACCCGCCATGGCGCCCACCAGGCTACCCGAACGTCACCCCGGGGACCGGGCTGCGGGCGACCTCGACCCGGGCGAAGGCGTTCCGCGTGGCCCTGGCGACCCGGGCGGCGTGCTCCTGGTCGCGGCAGAGCCCCAGCATGGTCGGGCCGCTTCCGCTCATCACCGCGCCGAGCGCGCCGGCCTCCACCAGCCGCGGCTTGGCCGCGGCCAGCCCTGGCAGCAGGTCGAAGGCGGCCGGCTCGAGGTCGTTGTGGAGGGTCGCGGCCAGCCGTTCCAGGTCGCCGGCGGCAACGGCGTCCAGCAGCGCCGCCGGCCAGCGGCTCTCCAGGTCCTCGGCCAGCTTCAGCTCGTCGAAATGGTCGTAGACCTGCTGGGTGGCCAGCCGCTCGTGGTCGATGCCCACCACCCACCAGACGGGCATGCCCGGCACCTCGCGGACCTTCTCGCCGCGGCCGGTCGCCACCCGGGTGCCGCCGACGATGCAGAAGGGCACGTCGGCGCCGACCTCGCCGGCCATCGTCTGGAGGTTCACGGCGGGCAGGTGCAGGCCCCAGAGCCGGTCGAGGGCGATCAGGGCCGCGGCCCCGTCGGCGCTGCCGCCGCCGAGCCCGGCCGACACCGGGATGCCCTTGCGGAGCCGGAAGCGGGCCCCCGGCAGGTCACGGGAGCGACGTGCCAGCTCACGGGCGGCGACCAGCACCAGGTTGGTCTCGTCTGGCGGCAGCCCTCCGCCCTCAACCTCCAGGCCGAGGCCCTCTGGGACCACCTCGACCTCCAGCTCGTCCCAGATGGCGATCGACTGCAGGACCGAGATGACCTCGTGGTAGCCGTCGTCGCGGAGCGGCCCGACGTACAGGCCGAGGTTGACCTTGGCGGCGGCCCTGGCCCGCAGTGCCGGTGCTCCCTGGGAACCCGGCTGGCGTTGCTGGCTGGCCACGCGTCCCCTCCCCGACGTCGCCGATGCCCGCGTGTGGAACTCCTCCCCCGGGCGAGCTGCGGGAGTCCGGGCATCGTAGCGGCGACCGGCGATCGGTTCAAAAAGGACGCTTGACCTGCCGGGCGAGGGCGGCGAAGGCGGCCACGTCGAGCCGCTCTGCCCGCTGGCCGAGGTCGACCCCGGCATCCCGGCCAAGCGACTCGACCTCGGCGGCGTCCAGCCCCAGCCCCCTGAGGGCGTTGCGGAGGGTCTTGCGGCGCTGGGCGAAGGCCGCGTCGATCACCCTGGCGACCGCCTGGTAGTCCAGCCCGCGCATGGCCGGGTGCGCGCGCCGGTCGATGCCGACCAGGACCGAGTCGACGTGCGGCTCCGGGACGAACACGTGCCGGCTCACCGGGGCGAGCACGCGGGCCTCCGCCAGGGCGGCCAGCTTGGCGCTCGGCGCGCCGTAGGCGGCCGTGCCCGGGGCGGCCGCCAGCCGCTCACCAACCTCCCGCTGGGCCATGACGGTCAGGTGCCCGACCCCTGGCACGCCGGCCAGCACCCGCAGGACCAGGGTCGCGGCGATGTTGTAGGGCAGGTTGGCGACCAGCCGGCCGGCGGCCGGGGCGATGGCGCCAAGGTCGACCCGGAGGGCGTCGGCGACCTCGACCCGCACGTCCGGGTCACCGCCGAGGACCTCCGCCAGGGCGGGCAGCAGGCGGGCGTCCGCCTCGACCGCCACCACCCGGGCGCCCGCCTCGCGCAGGGCGAGGGTGAGGCTGCCGAGCCCCGGTCCGACCTCCAGCACCGTCTCCCCCGGCCGGACCCCTGCCAGCCGGACCACCTTGCGGGCGGTGTTCGGGTCGGCCAGGTAGTGCTGCCCGAGGGCCTTGCTCGGCCGCAGCCCGTGGCGGTCGAGCAGCTCCCGCACCCGCGCCGGCCCCAGCAGCGCCACCGGCTCGGCCATCTCAGCCCGCCACGGGCAGGCGGAAGGCGCGTGCCGCGTTGCTGGTGGTGGCCGCCGCGATCTCCTCCAGCGGCTTGCCGTGCACGGCCGCGACCGTTTCGGCGGTGACCGCGACCCGGCCCGGCCGGTTGGGGCGGCCACGGTAGGGGTGGGGGGAGAGGAACGGGCTGTCGGTCTCGAGCACCATCCGGTCGAGGGGGACGACCGCGCAGGCGGCCCGCAGCTCCGGGGCGTTGCGGAAGGTGACCGTGCCGGCGAACGACACGTACCAGCCCGCCTCGACCACCCTGGCCGCGACCCGCTCGTCGCCGCTGAAGCAGTGGAACACCACCCTGCCGGGGGCGCCCTCGCCGTCGAGGATCGCCAGCACGTCGGCGAACGCGTCGCGGCAGTGGACCACCAGGGCCTTGTCGAGCTCGCGGGCGAGGCGGACGTGGGCGGCGAAGGCGGCCCGCTGCACCTCCCTCGGCGAGTGGTCGCGGTAGTAGTCGAGGCCGGTCTCCCCCACCGCCACCACCTGGTCGGCGGCCAGCAGCCCGCGCAGCTCGGCGAGCACCCGCTGGTCGAGGCCGACCGCGTCGTGCGGGTGCACCCCCGCGGTCGCCGACACGTGCCGGAGCCGCGCCGCGTTGGCGGCGGCCTGCCGGCTGGAGTCCAGGTCGATGCCCACGTCGACCAGGTGCCCGACCCCTTCGGCGCGCGCCTCGGCGACCACCTGCTCCGGCGGCGGCTCCAGCAGGTGCAGGTGGCAGTGGGTGTCGACCAGCACGGCCGCGCTGCCGGGCGCTAGCCGCAGACGGCGCCCCGCTCGGCGCCGCCGACCAGGCGGGCGTACTTGGCCAGCGCGCCGCTTGTGTAGCGGGCCGCCGGGCGCTTCCAGGCCGCCCGGCGGCGCTCCAGCTCGGCGTCGCCGACCTCGAGGTCGAGGCGGCGCTCGGCCACGTCGATGGCGATCGGGTCGCCGTCGGCGACCAGCCCGATCGGCCCGCCGTCCCACGCCTCCGGGGCGACGTGGCCGATGCAGGCGCCCCAGGTGGCGCCGGAGAAGCGCCCGTCGGTGACCAGCGCGACCTCGCGGCCGAGCCCGGCCCCCTTGATCGCGCCCGTGACCGCCAGCATCTCCCGCATCCCCGGCCCGCCCTTGGGGCCCTCGTAGCGGATCACCAGCACGTCGCCGGAGCGCACCTGGCCGCCGGTCACCGCCGCGAAGCAGGCCTCCTCGGAGTCGAACACGCGCGCGCTGCCGCGGAAGCTCAGGTTGTCGTTGCCGGGGATCTTCACCAGCGCACCTGCGGGGGCGAGGCTGCCGCGCAGCACCGCCAGGCCCCCCTCGGCGGCGATCGGCGAGGCGACCGGGTGGACCACCTCGCCGTCGGGCGTCCCGGCCCCCTCCAGGTTCTCGGCCATGGTCTGGCCGGTGACGGTGAGCACGTCGCCGTCGACCAGGCCGGCCTGCAGCAGCTCGCGCAGCACCACGGGCAGGCCGCCGACCCGGTCCAGGTCGACCATCACGTAGCGGCCGCCAGGGCGCATGTCGACGATGTGGGGGACCCGCCGGCTGACCGCGTCGAAGTCGTCGAGGGACAGCTCCACCCCGGCCTCGTGGGCGATGGCCAGCAGGTGCAGGACCGCGTTGGTGGAACCGGCGGTCGCCATCACCACGGCGGCGGCGTTCAGGAACGCCGGCCTGGTCATGATCTGGCGGGGCCGGAGGTCAAGCTCGAGCAGGCCGACGACCGCCTCGCCGGTCCGTCTGGCCAGCTCCGCCCGGCGCTCGGACACCGCGGGCGGGGTGGCCGACCCTGGCAGGGCCATGCCGAGCGCCTCGGCCGCCACCGACATGGTGTTGGCGGTGTACATCCCGGCGCACGACCCGGCGCCGGGGCAGGCGACCCGCTCCAGCTCGTCCAGGTCCGCCTGGGACATGGTCCCGGCGGCGACCGCCCCGACGCCCTCGTAGCAGTCCTGCACGGTCACGTCGTGGCCGCGGAAGTGGCCGGGCAGGATGGTGCCGCCGTAGATGAAGACGGCAGGCAGGTCGAGGCGGGCGCAGGCCATCAGCATGCCGGGCAGCGACTTGTCGCAGCCGGCGATCGCCACCAGCCCGTCCAGCCGTTCGGCATGCATCACCAGCTCGACCGAGTCGGCGATCACCTCACGGCTCACCAGCGACGCCCGCATGCCCTCGTGGCCCATCGCGATGGCGTCGGAGACAGCGATGGTGCCGAACTCCAGCGGCACCGCGCCGGCCAGCCGCACCCCGGCCTTGGCGGCGTCGGCCAGCTTGTCGAGGTGGATGTTGCAGGGGGTGACCTCGTTCCAGGAAGAGGCCACCCCGACCTGGGGCCGCTCGAAGTCGTCGTCGGTGAAGCCGACCGCCCGCAGCATCGAGCGGGCGCCGGCGCGGTCGCGGCCGGCGGTGACCTCGGTGGAGCGGGGGCGGGAGGGGGCGTGGGTCGTCTCCATGGAGGCTCCTACCTGGTCGGGTGGCCGGCCTCGCGGCGGGCGGCCGCCACCACCGTGTCGATGAAGGGGAGCTTGCCTGCCCGGTAGGCGGCCCGGTCGAGGCGGAAGCGTCCGGCAAGGCCGCGCTTGAGCTTGCCGTACTCCTCGGCCGCCTGTGGGTGGGTGCGCAGGTAGTCGCGGAACAGCAGGTGCTCCTCCCAGAAGTCGCTGTCCACGGCGACCATGTGGATGTGGTGGCTCTCCGGGTTGCCGCGGCGGAAGTAGCGGCGCTCGGGAAGCTCGCTCTCGAGCTCCGGGACGTACTGGTAGCCGAGGTTGATGAGCCCGGCGACGGCCTGGCCGGCCCGCTCGATGTCGGCCACCCCGACCATGATGTCGACCACCGGCTTGGCGGGCACGCCGGGCACAGCCGTCCCGCCGACGTGCTCGATCGCCGTCACCGTATCGCCGAGGGCCGCGGCGATCCGGTCGCGCTCCTCCGCGTAGGACCGCGGCCAGCTCGGGTCGTAGTCGACGACCTCGACCGGCTGGATGCTGGATGCCGCCAAGGGTCAACCGGCCCGCTGCGCGAGGTTGCCTTCGGCGTCCAGCCGCGGGAACAGCGCTCCGACCCGCTGCACCCTCGCTCCCCGTGGCAGCCCGCCCCACTCCAGCGCGCCAGGCAGCCGGGCCGCCGCCAGCTCGCCGTTGGCGCCGAGCGCCGCCCACAGCCGGGGAGCCGCCCTGGTGAGCCAGGGCGCGGTCAGCAGCGCCGCGATCCGCAGCGCCTCGGCGCCCGTGTAGAGCACCGTGTCGAGCGCCAGGTCGTCGCCGGTCTTGGCCAGGTCCCACGGTCGGCGCTCCGACAGGTAGCCGTTGGCGGCGCCCACGAAGCGCCAGATGGCGCCGAGCGCCCGCTCGTAGGCGAGCTCGCGCAGCGCCGCGGCGGCCTCGGCGTAGGCGCGGGCGGCGGCGTCCTGGACGGCCGTCTCGGCCGCGCCGGCCGGGCCCTGGCCGGGCAGCACGCCGTCCCGGTAGCGCTCGACCATCGCCGTCACCCTGCTCGCCAGGTTGCCGAGCCTGTTGGCCAGGTCGGCGTTGTAGCGCTCGACCATCGCCTCCCAGGAGAAGTTGCCGTCCTGGCCGAAGGCGACCTCGCGCTGGAAGAAGTAGCGGGTGGCGTCGCTGCCGAACGGCTCCACCAGGTCGTGGGGAGCGATCCCGGTGAGCTTGGTCTTGCTCATCTTCTGGCCGCCGACCAGCAGCCACCCGTGCGCCTGCACGGTGCGGGGCAGGGGCAGCCCCGCCGCCAGCAGGATCGCCGGCCAGGTGACGGCGTGGAAGCGGAGGATGTCCTTGCCGACGAAGTGGTAGTCGGCCGGCCAGACGTGCCGGAAGCGCTCCAGGTCGGCGTCCCAGCCGGCGGCGGTGAGGTAGTTCTGCAGCGCGTCGACCCAGACGTACATGACGTGCGCCGGGTCCCACGGGATCGGCACGCCCCAGGTGAAGCTGGAGCGCGAGATCGAGAGGTCCTGGAGTCCCTGCTCGACGAAGGAGACCACCTCGTGCAGCCGCGTCGCCGGGCGGACGAACTGGGGGTGGGTGCGGTAGTGGTCCAGCAGCCGGTCGGTGTACTTGGAGATGCGGAAGAAGTAGTTCTCCTCCCGGACGACCTCGACCGGGGTGCCGTGGATCGGGCAGTTGCCGTCGACCAGCTCGTCGGCGCTGTAGAACTGCTCGCAGGCCACGCAGTACAGGCCCTCGTAGCTGTCCAGGTAGACGTCGCCCTGGTCGTACAGCCGCTGCCAGAGGCGCTGGACGGCGACGACGTGGCGTTGCTCGGTGGTGCGGATGAACTCGTCGTAGCCGATGTCCAGCTCCGCCCAGGTCGCCTTCCACCGCTCGACGATCCGGTCGGTCCACGCCTGCGGGTCGAGCCCGCCCGCCTCGGCCGCCCTGGCGACCTTCTGGCCGTGCTCGTCGGTGCCGGTGAGGAACATGACCTTGTCCCCGTGGGCCCGGCGCCAGCGGGCGAGCACGTCGGCGGCGATGGTGGTGTACGCGTGGCCGATGTGCGGCAGGTCGTTGATGTAGTAGATGGGGGTCGTGAGGTAGAAGGTGTCCTTCTCGGGCGCCTCGGTCACCGTGCGGCTGGCCTCCCGGGGTCGGGCTGAACGGCATGCCAGGCTAGCATCATCCCGGCCTTCGCCGGGCGTCGAGCACGGCCTGGTAGACGGCCCGCCGCGGCGTCCCGCTCGTCTCGGCGACGGCGGCGACCGCGTCCCTGGTGCTGCTGCCCGCCGCGACCAGGGCCGCCACTTCGGCGGCCAGCCGGGACGGGGCGGGCGCCTCCCCGGTCGCCGGCGCGCCGGCGACCACCAGGGTCAGCCCGCCGCCGGGGCCCTCGGCCGCCAGCCGCTCCCGCACCTCGGCCAGCGGCCCGCGCAGCACCTGCTGGGCGGCCCCGTCCGGCTCGGGGACGACCGCGCAGGCGCGCCGCTCCCCGAAGGTCTCCGCCATCGCGGCGAGGGTCGCCGGGACGCGCGCCGGCGCCTCGAAGAACACCATCGTGCGCGGCTCGGCGGCCAGCGCGGCCAACCGGCGGTCGCGTGCACCCGCCCGGTCCGGCAGCCACCCCTCGCAGCAGAACCGGTCGCTTGGCAGCCCGCTCACCAGGAGGGCCGGTGGCACCGCGCTCGGCCCCGGCACGAGCTCCACCACCAGGCCACGAGCCAGGCAGGCGGCGACCAGGTGACGGCCGGGATCCGACGCCCCTGGCGCGCCGGCGTCGGCGACCAGCGCCACCAGGGCGCCGGCGGCGACCCGGTCGGCGAGCCGCTCGGCCGGCTCCCCCTCCCCCACCTGGTGGAGGCCGGCGGTGCTCGCCTGCACGCCGAGGCGGGCGAGCAGCTCGCGGGTCCGCACCGGGTCGCCGCAGGCGATCAGGTCCGCCGCTGCCAGCGCCCTGGCCAGCCGGGGAGAGGCGTCCTCCAGGTCGCCGCACGGGGTGCCGCAGACCACCAGCTTGCCGGCCGTCATACCGGCCAGGCTACCGCGCGCCGACCTGGTCAGCGGGCGAGGATCTGGTCGTAGGCGGCCTGCCACTTCTCCAGCTTCTGGCCGGTGATCGTGACGATCGACAGCTTGGTGGAGGCCGGCGGGTAGATCGCCGGGTCGCTGAGCTGGTCGGCGGGCAGCAGCGGCTTGGCCAGCGACACCGGCGTGGCGTAGCTGACGTACTTGGAGATCCGCGCCTGGGTCGTGGGCCGCAACACGTAGTTGATGAACCTGGCCGCGTTGGCCGCATGCGGCGCCCCCTTGGGCACACACATCACGTCCACGAACCGCATCGAGCCTTCCTTGGGGATCACGTAGGCGACGTCGGCGTTGGCGTCCTGGGCCTGGAACACGTCGCCGCTCCAGCCCTGCGCCAGCCACGTCTCCCCGGCCGCCAGCTCGTCGATGTAGGTGTCGGTGGTGAACCGCTTCAGCCGCCGTTTGATCGACCTCACCAGGCGAACCACCTCGGCCAGATCCGCGTCGCGGCTGGAATTGGGGCTCTTCCCCAGGTAGATCAGGGCGCAACCGATCAGGTCGGTGACCTCGCGCAACAACGACACCCGGCCGGCGACCGCCCTGGTCGGCTCGAACACCGCCGCCCACGAGTCCACTTCGCCGCCCGGGACGTGGGTGGTGTTGTAGCCGATGCCGGTGGTGCCCCACTGCCAGGGGACGGTGTAGCGGTTGCCGGGGTCGTAATCGGTCTCCACGAACTCCTTGTCGAGGTTGGTCAGGTTGGGGATCAGGTCCTGCCGTAGCGGCTCGATCAGGCCCAGCCGCCGGTAGGTGGGGATGAAGTTGTTGGTTGGCACGACGATGTCGTACTGGGTGGGGCCGGCGCGCAGCTTGGCCAGCAGGTCCTCGTTGGAGGAGTAGACGTCGTAGTTGACCCGCAGGTTGGTATGGGCCTGGAACACCGGGATGGTCCGGTCGTCGATGTAGTCGT
>WNGB01014848.1_pt1 | contig 13355 bp, 9 predicted proteins | sample 5400681 | NCBI WGS metagenome assembly WNGB01 (sample SAMN13153367, study PRJNA577476) | soil metagenome | isolation source: 115 cm soil or saprolite under grassland replicate 2 | place: USA:California | collected 2016-06-15 | reverse complement strand
GATTCCGTGGATACCGAGGGTCTGGAAGAAGTCGACCTGGAATGGCCAGATGCCGTAGCAGGTGATCCCCCGTTTCCGAAGATAGCGCGAGTCGTTGCTGGAGGCTGCGAGGATCTCGGGACCGACCGGCACGGGCCCGTACAGCCGTCGGACTTCACGAACGATTAAGGCAAAGAGGGGCGTGCGGAGCGAGCTGATCGGAGCGGGGCCGCTCTTCGCCAGGACCTCGTCAATTTTCGCGCCGAACGGAGAGATCTGCGATTGCAACCAGGCGATGCGTCGATCGGGATCTTCATCCGGAAGGTTGTAGAGATTAACATCCATCGTCGCTCCGCGATCGTCGGTGTTGACGCCGGGGAGGAAAACAACGTTCTGCATCAGTTCCTTGTACCCGCGCGACAGCAGCCAGAACTTCCCCTCGGCAACCGTGCGAACGACGTCCTCGAGCAGCGGCCGCTGTTCGAGACGTTGCGGCGCGACGGCGTGGAGAAATTCGCGGACCTCCGGAAGGATGCGATCGGGATCGCGCGGGCTGAGGTAGGGCTCGAGCGCGATGCGCACGTGCTCCATCTGCTCGCGTGTCGGCGCACGAAGCCGTAGCTGCACGCTCATTTTTGATCCGGTCTCAATGCCGAAATACGTGAGCGTTTCCTGCTTCGTCTCGGTGATGCCACCTTCGTTCAGCGCGTAACGCACGCCTTCGAAAATATCCGGCCGATGTTCGAGGAGCCAGGCGGTGCCCCATGTGCCGCCACGTTCTTCGTCGGCGACGCCGAGAAAAATGATGTCGCGTTCGGGAGGACGGCCGCTGCGCGCGACGGCGAGGAAGCCCTCGAGCTCACAGAGGGCGATCGACTTCATGTCCAGCGTGCCTCGTCCCCACATCTGGTTGAAGACGATGTCCGCGCGGAACGGCGGTTTTCGCCATCCTTCCGGCGGCGCTGGCATGACGTCGATGTGATTGAGGAGCAGAAGTCCCTCGCCGCTCCGGCGTCCCTTCAAACGCGCGTAAACGTTCCCGCGTCCCGGCGCGGATTCGATCACCTCCGCCTTCACGCCGTTTTTCTCGAGGAGGGCCGCTAAGAAACGCGCCCCCGGCGTCTCATGGCCGGTGACCGTGTCGATGCGGACGTAATCCTGCAGCAGACGAATCTCGGGTGTGATGCGCTCTTTTTTCGGGATGTAGAGCTGCGATCGGAGTTCGGATTCGATGCGCCGGTTGTAGACAACGAGGGCAGCGACGACTGCGATGCCGGCGCAAACGACCGCGATTACGACGCGTCGCATACTCGAGGCCGATAAAACGTCACCACCGCCAGGAGGAGGATCATCGTCGCTACGGAGATCCACAGTCCAAGCACGACGAGATCATTGCGGTAGTCCATGGTCACGCGGTGACGCCCTGGCGTGACCACAATTCCTTGATATCCGATGTTCGTGATCACGGCAGGCACGCTGCGGCCGTCCATCGTGATCCGCCAGTACTTGTGCGGAGTCACGCTCATGACCAGAAATCCGCGGCCGAAGCTCTCCACATCGAGAGTGGCGCGATTGGCAGTTTCGACGACCTTGCGCACCACACCGTTCGCCGGGACGAAGTTTGGCAACCTTACGAAAGCCACTTTCCGGCTGAGGCTCTGGTTACTCAGCAGATTCACGAAATCCCGCCGACTACGAATGGTGACGATCTGATCGGCGAAGTAGTAACGCGGCCAGTGCGTCGTTTCGAGAAACTGGATCGGCAGCGATTCTTTGAAATTGTTCTTGCTCCGCTTCTTTTCGACGTCGAAATCGCGATACGTCGCCCGATACCAGGCGTTGGACATGGCCATGAACGGCTCCCACCAGTCGCCGCGGCCGGAGCGTTTCACATCCCACACGGAATCGGTCAGCGCAATGGTGGGCAGCAGCGCCGTCTTGTCGTAGTCGCGTTCGATGACCGTGCGCACTTTCGAGCCGGCGGGCGTCATCGGAAAGAGTCCGTTGCGTACCACCCAGTAGACCGCATCGCCGGTCGAGAAAAACTTCCGCGCGATTTCTTCCGTGCCGTACCAGTCGGCTTCATGAAAAACGCGAAAGTCCGCGCGGTTCTTCGGAAATGTGGCTGCCACAGGCGGGGGATTGAAGAATCTCCTCGGCATCCTAGGATTCAGCTCGGCGGTAACGTACGCCAGATCTGCCGCCACGAGAACGCCTGTGGCGATCATCCAGGTGCGGCCCCAGCGCAAACGCGCCGTCGCGAGAATCGCGATCGCGAAGCCGCCGCGAATGGCGGCGATGATCCAGTCCTTGCGCGACAGCGAGACCATCAGCACCGATCCGGAGTTCTTGGTCATGCCCCAGATGTGCATGAACGTGCGCGCGTAAAGCGGAGTGAATCCGACGATCGCCAGCGTCACGGCCACTGCGGTCGTGGCGGCGACGAAGCCGAGGGCTCCGTCGCGAACGGTGTCGTCGCCGGCGAGCATGCGATCGAACATCTGCGACGCGAACACGATCGCCGCGAAGACGCCCATCATCGCGAACTTTTCCGGGTAGCGAATGGTCGCGGCGATGCCTTCTTTGTAGAGAAACTTCAGCAGCGGAGTGTGACCGCCAAGCGCGAACACGGCTGAGATGACGCAGATCAGCAGGACCAGCCGGCCGCCGCGCGGCTTCACAAACGCGCCACCAACGCAGAGTGCCACCGCGAGAAGACCGACATAGATGCTGAAAAGGAACGGCGAGCCCATTCCGGGATAGAGGCCGCCGCCCCAGTACCACATCACGCGATTCACAGAGATGTGGCCGAGGATGTTCGGGTAAATCACCTCGGCGAATTTTGCCCACGGCATGCTCCACGCGCTGACGAGGTCGAAATCGAAGGGATGCGACCGCGCGGAGTCGTGGACGTGATCGATCGCCGGAATGATCTGCGCCGCACCGACGGCGAATCCGCACAACGAGATCAGCGCGACCCACAGCACGCGCGTGATCGAGCTCCTGACCCGGGGCTGCGAGTACCAGCCGCGGTAGAGCGCATAAAAACCGATCAGCAGCCCGCTCTGCATCACCGTCGTCGGCTCCCCGACGAGAAACTGCAGGCCGAGAAAGAGCGCGGCAACCGCGAAATCACGAAGATTGGGCCGGAGAAGAAAGCGCCGAACGAAGAGACATGTCAACGGCAGCCACGCCGCACAAAACAAAATCGGCAGCAGATTCACCTCGGACAAATACAGCCCGCCCATCCCCCACGACATCGCGCCGAACCACGCCGCGAACGGCCGGAGCTCCATCGATCGCAGCAGCGCGTACATGCCGAGGACGCCGATATAGATGTGAATGAGGATGTGCAGCCGGTATCCGAGGTCGTAGCTGGGCAGCAGAATGAGCCAGGTGAACGGGTAGAAGACTTCGTGCTCCGGATTCGCGGCGATCGGCTGCCCGGCAGAGAAATAACGGTTCCAATAGGGGAACTCGCCGCCATAGACGATCTCGCGGAGGATCTGTTTGGTCGGGTAGTAGTAGCGCGTGAGATCGCGCATGTAGAAATTGTTGATGCCGATCAGCACGTCGGCGAAACCGAGGGTGACGATCAGGGTGAGAGAGGCGACGGCAAGCGCGTCCGCGCGCCGGCTCGCGACGACGACGGACGAGATCACCGGCTGTGGTAGCGACGCGTCGAGAGGGTCAGCGAGCGCATCGTTCACGCGGCCGGGATTGTACCCGTAATGAGCCATGTTATTCTCGGCCGCACCCGCCATGCCGCTGCATGAAAAGAAAGTTGTCGCCGTTTTGCCCGCGTACAACGCGGAACGCACGCTGCAGGCGACTTACGACGACATCCCGCAGGAGTGGGTCGATGAGATTCTGCTCGTCGACGATTGCTCCAAAGATCGCACGGTCGAATTGGCGCGACAGCTCCCGATGCGCGTGGTCATGCATCCGAACAATCGCGGCTACGGCGGAAATCAGAAGACCTGCTACCGCACGGCGTTCGATGAAATGGGCGCCGAGATCGTGGTCATGGTTCATCCCGACCATCAATACGACCCAAAGATCATCCCCGAGCTGGTGAAGCCGCTGTTGCGCGGCGAATGCGACGCGGTGTTCGGATCGCGCATGCTCGGCGGCCGGCCGATCGAAGGGGGGATGCCGAAGTGGAAGTACTTCGCGAATCTGTTCCTGACGATGATCGAGAACGCAACCTTCTATATTTTCCTATCAGAATATCATTCAGGTTTTCGTGCCTATTCTCGTAGATATTTAGAGAGCGTGAACTTCGAGGCGAACTCGGACGACTTCGTATTCGATACCGAGATCATCGCCCAGGGCGTGGCCACGGGCATGCGCATTCGCGAGGTGCCGATCAGCACGCGCTACTTCAACGAGGCCTCGCAGATCGGCTTCTGGCGTTCGGTGCGCTACGGCCTGGAAATCCTGAAGACGATGATCTTCTACAAGCTCCACAAGAAGCACATCTACTCGCACCGCATTTTTAGGGAGCCGGTGCGGGTCCCCGCTTTGGCGAAGGAATCGATTTCTCGAGCGCTGTGATGTCGCGGCGGGTCGCCTCCGCGGCGTTCGCGTTTCCGGTGCGCCGCAAGTAGTCCTCCTCGTCGCGCAGCAGCGCAAGACGATCCCGCACGGCGCCGCTGTTCGGCTCGAAGGCGCGATTCCTCGCGATCACATTGCTCCATTCGTTCATGCGCGACGCATCATTCGCGCCGCAGATGGCAAACCAACCGGCCAATACCACACAAAAAATCGCAGCGACCAAACCGGGCCGCCGGCGCATCGCAACGGCAACGATTCCATACACGACCGCAACGGCAACGAACGTCATCAGCACGGCGAGTTTGAAATCGGTCGGCACCACTTCCAGGAGATCGATTCGCTTCGGTAATTTGAGCGCTGCAGCGAGCAACTCTTCCGGCGCGTAGTAGCGATTCAGATCGATCGTCTGCGCGGCGAAGAACAGCGCCAGGGTCCAGATCGAACCGGCCGCGGTGATCAAGACGCTCAGCCATTTCGGTATGAATTGAAAAATCGCGGCCAGGCCCAGCAGAAAAAAGATCGTGCAGTTGTCGAATCGCCGCTGGCCGAACGACGAGCCGGCCCAGAAGAAGCGATCGAGTGTCGCGTTCGCGAGCCACTGCGCGATGACCATCAGAATCGCCGCCGCGCCAATGCCGCGATGGGCGCGAACGAGCAGAGGGAGACCGACAATCGCGAGCAGCATCAACGGGGTCCACGTGCCGAGGCCGTGGTACCAGGAAAAAATCGGCTGCCACGGCCAGAATTGCTCGAAGGAATGCCACGGCCGCTGCGCATTTCCCGGAGCGATGTTGAAGAGAATCAGCGGATTTCCATACAGCACGACGGTCACCACGAGCTGCGGCAGCGCTCCTGCGATGAAGCCGCCAATGATCACAAGCCAGTGACGGAATGCGGGGAGCGCTGCGATCAGAAAGGGCACGGCGATGAAGGTCGCATTCTGGGGACGGATCGAGAACGCCAGACCGGCGGCCACTCCCGCGCCGAGCCATTCGTCTTCCAGTGACGCCAGCACGACCAGTGCACAGGCCGCTGCGCTCGCTGCATGGGCCATCAGCGCCTCGCGCGTGGAGTACCACATCAGCGACGATCCGAACCATGTGCCGATCGTTGCCAGCAAGGCTGCCGAAGGCGTGAAAAAGCGGCGCGCGATCGCAAAACCGGTCAGCAGAGCGATCAGCCCGCATACCGCGCTCGCAGAAACCGCGGCCGCGTTGTACGGCAGCGAAATGCCGTCACGCAGGAAGCGGCGCAACGGAGGCGCTGCGGCTCGCAAAATGTCGGCGACGATCACTGCGGGATACCAAACGACTGCGCTTCCGACCGTCCAGTGATCCGCCAGATGCCCGTTCGGCGTCAGCCCCTCGGACGCGATCATTCCGTCCGGCAGCATTCCGAAGTGCTGCCACTCGTTGAACAGCACCAGGTCGTGATCGAAGTACGTCGATGGCAAGTAAGCGAAGTAGCCGACGCCGTCGGGACGGGTGATGCCCGGCCGCAGCCAAATCAGCACCGAAAGCAGCCAAACCGCAACGAGGATCGCGACGGCCGGGCGATCTCTCATTTGAGGCGCGCTGGAAATGGGATGCCCGCTTCCTGGCACGCGCGCTCGATCGTGTCGTATGCCTCGCTGCGCCTTCCTTCGCGCAGCATCTGCAGCACACCGCGCGCGAGGATGCCGTCGAAGAAGCGCTTGCGATCGGCGTCGGTCGGCAGAATTTTTTTTGCCGCGGGGCGGAGCGAGCCGAGGAGGTCGTTGAGCTCGGAGTATTCGGGGCCGACGAGCTTCTGCAGGTCCTCTTTCAGCGTTCGCGCGAGCGCCGGAGACTTGCCGCCGGTCGACACCGCGAGTTGAATGGAACCCTGCTCGACGATCGCCGGTACGATGAATTCGCAGAGATGCGTGACATCGACGACGTTGACCGGAATCTTGCGCCGGCGGCAGTCGCGCGCCACGCGCCCATTGACGCACGCGTCATCCGTCGAGGCGATCACCATCGACGCCCCTTCGAGATCGCCGTCTTCGTACTCTTTTCGTTTGAGCTGGATGCGGCCGCCCTCCGCCCACTTTTCGATTTCCTCAGTGGCTTCGGGAGCGACGACGGTGACCTTCGCGCCGTAGCGCATCATCGTCTCCGCTTTGCGCGCGCAGACAGCGCCGCCGCCGATGATGACCACCTGGTGATTCTCGACGTCGATGAAGATCGGATAGTACGGAAACCTTTTGCGCGGCACTTCGAGAGTTTAACGCGAGGTCTTGCTCTTGGCCGTTTTCGCGGCGCGAATTGCTCGCGTCTTCTCTCTCTGCACCCTGCGCTTTCGTTTCTGTAGCGCACTGCGAGCTTTGTCACCGGCTCTGACGGACATAGGTTCCTCAGTAAACTGGAAATTGATCACATAAATGCTTAACGTTTTTCTTTACGTCTGCAACGACGCCGTTGTCGCCTTTCGAATCGAGCACGCGCGCGATGAGCTGGGCGATCTTTTTCATCTCCGGCTCGCGAAGACCGCGCGTGGTCACCGCGGGAGTGCCGATGCGCAAACCAGAGGCGACCATCGGCTTCTGCGTGTCGAAGGGGATGGTGTTTTTGTTCACGGTGATGTTCGCCGCCTCGAGCATGTTCTGACCGTCTTTTCCGGTGATGCCCTTCGAGAAGACGTCGGTCATGAAGAGGTGGTTGTCCGTTCCCCCCGACACGATGCGGAATCCGGTATCGGCCACCGCTTGCGCGAGGGCCTTCGCGTTGCGCACGATCTGGGTCTGGTATTCCTTGAATTCGGGCTGCATCGCTTCTTTGAAGCCGACGGCCTTCGCCGCGACGATGTGCACCAGCGGTCCACCCTGGACTCCGGGGAACACCGAGCGATCGAGGTCTTTTGCGTACTGCTCTTTGCAGATGATCAGTCCCGCGCGCGGCCCGCGAAGCGTCTTGTGCGTGGTGGTGGTGACGAAGTCGGCGTATGGAACGGGTGACGGATGATTGCCGGTGACCACCAGGCCTGCAATGTGCGCGATGTCGGCCATCATCAGCGAGCCGCTGCGATCGCAGATCTCGCGAATGCGTTTGAAATCGATGATCCGCGAGTACGCCGACGCGCCGCAGATGATCAGCCGCGGCTTGTGCTCGTCAGCGAGGCGCTCCATCTCGTCGTAGTCGATGCGCTCGTCTTCCTTGCGCACGTGATAGGCGACCACTTTGAAATCGCGGCCGCTGTACGAAAGCGGATGGCCGTGCGTGAGATGGCCGCCATGCGACAGATCCATGCCCATGATCGTGTCGCCGGGCTTGAGCACCGCGAAGTACACCGCCATGTTGGCCTGCGATCCGGAGTGCGGCTGCACGTTGACGTGCTCCGCGTCGAAGAGTTTTTTGGCGCGCTCGATGGCGATGCTCTCAACGATGTCCGTCGGTCCGCACCCGCCGTAATAGCGCTTGCCCGGGTAACCCTCCGCGTACTTGTTGGTGAAGACCGATCCCATCGCGGTGAGTACCGCGCGCGACACGTGATTCTCGGAGGCGATCAACTCCAGGGTGTCGTTCTGGCGCTGCGTCTCGAGCTTGATCGCGTCGGCGATCTCCGGATCCACCTGCTGGAGCGCGCGCTCGAGGAACTCGTGACCGGTGGCGGCGTGCTGCTGTTCTCGAAGGATGGACATCGGGCGATTCTCCTGATTCGCGATCTTACTCGATAATCAGCAATCGAATGGCCGTTCGGCGCGTCATCGTGGCGCTCCTGCTCGCGACTGCCGCGGGGCTCATCGCTGTCTTCGGATTCTTTTATTTCCGCGACAACTTCGCCACCCACTATCCGATCAAAGTCATTTCTGCTCACATTTTTCGCGGCGGACAGATTCCGTGGTGGAACTTTTACGACGGCGGCGGTCAGCCGCTCGCCGGAAATCCAAATACCCTCACGTTCTATCCCGACAATTTCCTCTATCTGATCCTGCCGCCGCACGTCGCTTTCAACCTCCATTTCCTCATTCACCTTGCGCTGGCGTGGTTTGCGATGCGCGCGCTGTGCCGGCAGACAGGTGCGTCGGCGGGCGCGTCGGCGTTCGCCGCAACGATGTACGCGATGAGCGGCCTGGCGATTTCCGCGACCGTCTTCTACAACCTGATCACGGCCGTCGCACTGATCCCGTTCGCCTTGTGGGCGGTGGAGCGAAACACGTCGCCGTTCATCGTGGGCGCCGCATTTGGACTGATTGGTTTGGCAGGCGAGCCGGTCGTCGTGGTGTCGACGGCAATTTGCGTCCTGATTGTCGGTTGGCGGCAGATCGGCAGGATTGCCGTTGCCGGTCTCGTCGCCATCGCCATCGTCTGGCCGCAGATCATCGCCTATGCCGAGATCGCGAAGGAGGTCGAGCGGACACGCGGATTCTCTGCGCTGACCACTCTGAATGCATCGCTGTTGCCGAGGCGCGTGGCGGAAATCGTGATCGGTCCCATCGTCGGATTTCTCACCGATCCCGGCCATCCCGAATTTCGCGGCCGCCTCTTCTCCACCGTTTTCCTGGGCGCCATCGTCGTTCCGGCGCTATTTCTCGGCCGGCGTACGCGCTATCTGGTCATCACAGCCGTCATGCTCTTTCTCGCGCTGGGCCGATACAACCCGATCGTGAAGGCGGTGGTCGAATCGGCTCCTTCCCTGCGCATTGCGCGTTATCCGGAGAAGTTCACGATCGTGCTGATCGTCGCGCTCGTCGTTCTGGTCGCCGCCTTCCTCGATCGTCTCACGCCGAAATGGCGCGTCGTGTGGGGCGTGATCACGTTCGTACCGCTCGCAGTGTGCATGGTGCACGGCGCACCCATCGACTGGTTCGAACCGTATCGCCTCCCGCCGCTGCCTCCACTGCGCAACTGCGGATCAGAGCACATTGAATACGGCACACGCCCGGCGCGTGAGGAGTATCGCCACGCCGCCCGCACGATGCCTCCGATTTTCGGCGCTGTCGCCGGCCTGCGCTACGCAGCGCACCGATCGCCCGAGGGCATGCATTCGTTGATGAGCCGCATCGTCGCCGAACGCGCCGTCGCCACTTCGCAAGAGATTCGCCTGCACTACCTGCGCATGTGCGGATGCGCAGTGCAAGGCGCGCTGCCGATGGCGTGGATCGTTCCCCGCGTGATCGGCGTGCACAGCGTGAATGAGGAGGTCAGCCTCATCGAGAGCGGCCGCTTCGACGAGCACACTGCCGCGCTCGCGCCGGCACAGTTCGCGAATTTCGTTTCGCCGGCCGGCGCGCGAGTCACCTCCTACTCGGAAGGGCTGCAGGAGATCGCTCTGTCGGTGTCGACACCTTCGCCCGCGCTGCTGTTCGTGAATCAGAGTTTTTTTCGCGCGTGGTCGGCGCGAAGCGGCGATCGCGAGCTCACCACACTCCCTCTGGACATCGATCGCCTGGGCATCATCGTCCCTGCCGGCCAGAACACGATCGTGCTCCAGTTCGGGCGTCATCGCACGGTCGTCGTGATTGCCTGGATCGTGTCGTCACTTCTGCTTCTTGTGGCCGCGCTCGCGCTGCGCATCGAAATATTCGATCGCCGCACCCGCGAGGTAGAGCGAGCCGCCGATGAAGATGCTGCGGTGGCGTGAGCGCATCGCGCGCTCGAACGCGCGCGCAGGCTCCGGCTCGGCTGCCGACTCGATGTTCCACTTGCGCGCGAGCTCCGCCAGTTCCTGCGGTTTTGCTGCGCGCGGAGGATAGGGATCGGTGGCGATGAGGCAATCGAATCTCGGGAACAGGAACGGCGCGACCGCGGCGGCGGCGTGAGAATTGTGGAGACCATCGATCCAGATCGATTTGTCGTCGCAGTCGATGCGCTCCAGCCGCCCTCGCCAGCGTGTCTGCGCGACGCCGCGTTCGATCGATTCGGTTGTGATGCGCGTGAGCGCAGGCTGCAGCTCGCGCGCAGCGCGTACCGCCAGCGCCACGTTTCGGCGCTGAAAATCGCCCGGCAACGGCGTGGAGTGTTCGTCATCAACGACGATGAAGCGGTTGCCGAACTGTTTCGCGCGCCCTCGCAGGACGTCGATCACTGCGGGCTCGCAGTTCGTCGTCAGCGCAATCGTGCCGCGGTGAATCACGCCCGCTTTTTCCGCGGCCACTTTCCGCAGTGTGTTGCCGAGGAATTCGGTGTGATCGAGTCCGATGGGGGTGATGAGCGCGGCAACAGGCGACACGACATTCGTCGCGTCCAGCCGCCCCCCCATCCCGACTTCGAGCACCGCGATTTCGCATTGCGCCTCCCGAAAGGCGATGAATGCGATCAGCGTCAGCGCCTCGAAGTAAGTCGGCGTGATGCCGATCGAATCTGAAGCGTGACGAAGCAACGCGATCGATCGCTCCAGCAGCGGCGGTTCGATCATCTCGCCGTCGATCATCCAACGCTCGCGGAGATTGACCAGATGCGGTGACGTATACAGGCCTGTTTTGTAGCGAGACGCCGTGAGGATCGACGCCAGCGTTGCGGACGTCGACCCTTTACCATTCGTTCCGGCGACGATGATCGATCGGTACGCGCGCTCAGGGCGGCCTAACGGACGCAGCACTGCGCGCATTCGGTCGAGACCCGGACGGATTCCAGAGCCCTGGAGCGAGTCGAGCCAGGCGAGTCCTGAGTGCAAAGTCCTGAGTCCTGAGTGGGCGGAACGGGCTCAGGACTCAGGACTCAGGACTCAGGACTTATTCGTGAAGAATCGAAGAAAACGAGAAATGGTCGGTTTCATCGATGCTCGGAGCGTAATGAGATCGACCATTCCGCGTTCGACGAGAAACTCGGCGCGCTGAAATCCCTCCGGCAGCGTCTGGCGGATGGTCTGCTCGATGACGCGAGGCCCGGCGAATCCGATGAGGGCCTTCGGCTCGGCGATGTTGAGATCTCCGAGCATCGCGTACGACGCGGTCACGCCGCCGGTCGTTGGGTCCGTGAGCACGGAAATGAACGGCAGCCCTGCGTCCGCGAGACGCGCGAGAGCGGCAGAGATCTTCGCCATCTGCATCAGCGAGAGGATGCCTTCCTGCATCCGCGCGCCGCCGGAAGCGGAGACGATGATCAGCGGCTCTTTCTTGTCGATGGCCCGTTCGATCGCCTGCGTGATTTTCTCTCCCACGACGGAGCCCATCGATCCGCCCATGAAGTTGTACTCCATGGCGCAGATCACCACGCTCACGCCATCGAGTTTGCCCTCGGCGCAGAGTACAGCGTCCCCTTTGCCGACACGCTGCTCGTACACCTTCAGACGGTCGCGATAGCGTTTCGTGTCGCGAAACTCGAGTGGATCGGCCGAGCGGATGTTCGTGGCGAATTCCTTGTATGACTTTTCGTCAAACAGCAGCTCGAATCGCTCACGCGCGGTGATCCGAAAGTGGTGCCCGCACTTGGGGCAGACGTTGAGGTTCTGGGCGACTTCCTTGCGGTAGACGATCTCCTTGCACTCGTCGCACTTGATCCACAACCCCTGGGGGATCGTGACCTGCCGCTCGGCTGCCTCCTTCGGTTTTTTCTCCTTCCGAAACCACGCCATCGAACGGCGACTCTACTTCCTCGCCGCCGCTGAGGCAACAACGAGGCACGCCAGAGGCGTCAACAGAACTCGTTGTGCGGAAGAGGCGATCCAGAGCTCTGGATCCTCAGCGTGCAGGTAAAAGAAGATCGTCGCAGCGAGGCTGCCCGCAGCCACGATGAGCGGCAGTAGCGCACGTCCAAATCTGCGCGCGATCGCGAGCGGAGCGAGCGCGGCGACCCACGGCACATAGAAAATGTTGTAGCTGGCTTGACGAAAAGTGCTGGCGATCGTCATCCCAAACAGTTCGAGATGCAACGGCGACCTGGCGCGGTCGTATGAGTCCAGCAGATTGTGGCGTGACGAGAAAACGATCCAGGAGCCGAGCAGAAGAGTCGAAGGAAGTGCAATCAACGCCGTTCGTGTTGCTTTGCGCGTAACCAGAAGGTGCGCCACGATCGTGATCGCGACGAAAGCCGCGCCTTCGACTTTCGTGAATGCGACGGCCGCGAGCGCAATCGCGGCGAGGATCTGCGCATCGCGCTGATCTCCGGCGAATGTCAGCGCAGTGATGGCGATGACTTCGAACATCAGCAGAGGCGGGTCGGCTCCGCCCGCAGCCATTCCGATTGCGAATCCGTAGCCGAGGATCGCGACGAGAAGGGTCGAGTACCAGCCGTCTTCTTGCGCCAGACCGCGGAACGCGAACGCAGTCGCCAGCAGCGCGATCGGCATCAGGAACAGCGGACCCCACCATGAGAAGCGGTGCGCGACCAGTGACGGCCATGCGTACGTCAGCGGCAGGAGCGGCGGGTAGTCGGGATGCATCAGGTAGTAGGGCTCGAAGGCGAGAAAGCCGGCCTCGATTTTTCCGGCGTAGTGAAATCGCTCGGCTTTGGGACCCCAGAAGTAAATGAGATCAGCGCATGTCTCGCGCGCGGTCGCGACGCCGTAGATGGTCAGCACGGCGAAGATAAGGACGATAAACATGTAGCGCCGCCGCCCGCGGCGGCGATGGCCGTCGAGGGTGCCGGCCCTCAGCCCAAGCACCCCCAGCACCACCAGCGGCACGCCCACGGTCGTGCGCGTCCACGGAACATGCGCGAAGCTGTAGGCGTAGAGCAGCAGCGTGACGATCGCGACGCCGCCGGCAAACGCGATTGACAGCCGCGCGGGCAAATCGAGCCTGCCCACAAGCGGCAAGCGCCACAAAATCAATCCGGGGAAGACGAGAAACAGCAGGCCGGCGATCCAGAGGGCATCGCTCATCGCTTGTACAGCCGTCCTTCGGGAAATTCCGCGACCAG
>WNGB01023535.1_pt1 | contig 13357 bp, 10 predicted proteins | sample 5400681 | NCBI WGS metagenome assembly WNGB01 (sample SAMN13153367, study PRJNA577476) | soil metagenome | isolation source: 115 cm soil or saprolite under grassland replicate 2 | place: USA:California | collected 2016-06-15 | reverse complement strand
CGTTATCCGGCGCAACGGAATATTCGTTGGACTCGGGCGAGCAGGGGACGTGCTGGTCATGAAGACGCTCGCGGTCCACAGCTCGAAACGCGCGGCCTCGCCGAGCCATCGCCGGGTTCTTCAGGTCGACTATGCGACGATGGATTTGGCCGCCCCGCTCGAATGGATGCTCAACTGAGCAGCGGCCCGCCGGCGAGATTCGCCACTCGCAGTCAAACGGGCCTTGGCGGAACGGTTGGGCCATGCCTCGCCGAATGTCGGGCTCGGGTGCAAATGCGAAAGATTCGCAGCGAGCATATGTCTACGTGAAGCGCTCATGGGGGAACAAGCCGTGCTGGCTTCCGGGCCCGCCGTCGGGTTGCTATAAGGGCTTGATCCGGCTCGGGACGGCCCAAGCGGCAGGTCCGGACTACCTGTTGCTTGGAGTTGGGTCGGAGGGACAACCGTCGCCCATAAGAAAATATCGGAGCACAAGCGCTCCGGAGGGAAGCCCGTGGACACCAGCCGCAGCGGCGTCGTTCGGCCCCGCCGTCGTTTCATTCTGTTTGCCGCTATTCTCGCGATGATCGTCGGGGCGAGCGCGGCCTACTGGCTCTGGCCGCGCGGGCCGGGAGCCGCTCCGCGCTCATCCGTCCGCGCGCCGGTGCCGGTGAGCGTCGCAGTCGCGACCCGCCAGGACCTGCCGATCTATCTCACCGGCATCGGGGCGGTGCAGGCGTCATTCACCGTCAAGATCGCCGCCCAGGTCGACGGCAAGCTGCAGGAGGTGCTGTTCACCGAGGGGCAGCGCGTGAAGAAGGGTGACGTGCTGGCCAAGATTGATCCGCGCCTTTTTCAGGCGGCGCTCGATCAGGCCAAGGCCAAGAAGGCCCAGAACCAGGCGCTGCTGGTGGCCGCCGAAAAGGACCTCGTCCGGTCGAAGACCCTGGCGCAAAAGGATTTCGCTTCTCAGCAGAACGTCGATCTGCAGCAGTCCAAGGTCGACCAGCTCAAGGCGGCGATCGCCGCCGACGAAGCCGCGATCGAAACCGCCCAAACGCAGCTCGACTACACCACCATCACGGCGCCGAGCGACGGGCGTATCGGCATCCGGCTGGTCGACCCCGGCAATCTCGTGCGGGCCAACGATGCGGGCGCGATCGCGACCCTCATGCTGGTGCAGCCGGCGGCCGTCCTGTTCACGTTGCCGTCGCGTGCGCTCGCCGACCTGCGCGCCGCCATGGCGCGCGGTCCGGTCGAGGTCATCGCGTTCGACCAGAATAACCGTCAGGCGCTGGCAACCGGCAAGCTCCTGCTGATCGACAACGCGATCGACCAGGCCACCTCGACCATGCGCCTCAAGGCGATGTTCGCCAACGCGGACGAGCGGCTCTGGCCCGGCGACTTCGTCAATGCGCGCCTGCTGCTCGAGACCCAGGCCAACGTTCTCGCCGTGCCCTCCTCGGCGGTGCAGCGCGGGCCCCAGGGCCTGTTCGCCTGGACCGTGACCGCGAACAACACGGCCGAGCCGCGCGCGATCGACGTGGGCGCCACCACCGGCGACCTGACCGTCGTCGCCGCCGGCCTGCGCGAGGGCGACCGGGTGGTGACCGACGGCCACTATAAGCTGGTGCGCAATGCTCCGGTCAGCTTTGCCGCGCCGCAGTCCGCCGAGGCCGGGAGAGCGAAATGAACCTCTCCGAGCCGTTCATCCGCCGCCCGGTCGCGACCTCGCTGCTGATGGCGGCGGTCGCGTTCACCGGCATCGCGGCGTTCCCGTTCCTGCCGGTCGCATCGCTGCCGCAGATCGATTTCCCGACCGTGCAGGTGCAGGCGACGCTCGCCGGCGCGAGCGCCGAAACCATGGCGGCGGCGGTGGCCGCGCCGCTCGAGCGTCAATTCTCGCAGATCTCAGGCGTAACCCAGCTCACCTCGCTGAGCGCGCTCGGCGCGACCGAGGTCGTGATCCAGTTCGATCTCAACCGCAATATCGATCTGGCGGCGCAGGATGTGCAGGCCGCGATCACCGCGGCCGGGAAATCATTGCCGCAGGCGATGTCGACGCCGCCGACCTTCCGCAAGGTCAATCCGGCCGATCCGCCCATCCTCACCCTCTCGTTGCGCTCGGAGACGCTGCCGCTCACCGTCGTCCAGGAGAATGCCGACAATTTCCTCATTCCGGCGATTTCGCAGGTGTCCGGGGTCGCCCGCGTCTCGATCGGCGGCGACCGCAAGCCGGCGATCCGCATTCAGCTCGATCCGGCCAAGCTCGCCGCCTCAGGCCTCACGCTCGAAGAGGTCCGCTCGACCATCGTCAGCGCGACCACCAACGCCGCCAAGGGCACACTCAACACCGCCAAGACCGCATTCACGATCTCGGCCAACGACCAGATCAGCGAGGCGCGCCTGTTCGAGGACGTGGTGCTGGCCTATCGCAACGGCGCGCCGATCCGCGTGCGCGACGTCGGCCTGGCGGTCGACGAGGCCTCCAACCGCAACGTCGCCGCCTATCAGAACAACGAGCCCGGCATCCTGCTCAACGTCTACAAGCAGCCCGGCGCCAACGTCATCGAGACAGTCGACCAGATCAAGGCGCAGCTGCCGCGGCTCGCTGGCAAGATGCCGCCCGCCATATCGGTCGACACCATCCTCGACCGCACCACGACCATCCGCGCCTCGGTGCACGAGGTGGAATTCACCCTCGTGCTCACGATCGGGCTGGTGATCCTGGTCATTCTCCTGTTCCTGCGTAACGTCTGGGCGACCATCATTCCGAGCCTCACCATCCCGCTGGCGCTGCTCGGCGCGTTTGCGGCGATGTACCTGCTCAGCTTCAGCCTCAACAATCTCACGCTGATGGCGCTGGTGATCGCCATCGGCTTCGTGGTCGACGACGCCATCGTGGTGGTCGAAAACATCTATCGCCACATGGAGCGCGGCGCGACCGCCTTCGAGGCGGCGCTGCAGGGCTCGCGCGAGATCGCCTTCACGGTGCTGTCGATCAGCGCCTCGCTGATCGCGGTGTTCATCCCGCTGTTCCTGATGGGCGGCCTCGTGGGCCGCCTGTTTCGCGAGTTCGCGCTGACCGTCGCGGCGTCGGTCGCGGTCTCGTGTCTGGTGTCGCTCACGCTTGCGCCGATGCTGTGCTCGCGCTTCCTGAAGGTGCAGCCGGAACACCACGGCGCCGTCTACCGGTTCATCGAAGCCGGCTTCGACGGCATGATTTCGGGCTACCGGCGCACGCTCGATGTCGTGCTGCGCCACCAGGCGATCACGCTCGCGGTGTTCTTCGCCACGCTGGCGTTGACCATCGTGATGGCGATCCAGATCCCGAAGGGCTTCTTCCCGATCCAGGACACCGGCCTGATCGCCGGCGTCTCCGAGGCCGCGCAGGGGACGCCGCCCGAGGAGATGATGCGGCTGCAGCGCGTGCTCGGCGACGTGATCATGCGGGACCCCGACGTGCAGGGCTTCGGGTCGCAGACCGGCAGCAACGACGCGCCCTCGACTGCGAATACCGGGCGTTTCTTCATCGTGCTGAAGCCGCGCAGCGAACGCAACGCCACCGCGCCGCAGATCATCGACCGGCTGCGGCCGCAGCTCGCGCAGGTGCAGGGCGTGAACCTGTCATTGCAGGTGTCGCAGGACATCAACGTGGGCGGGCGGATCGGGCGCAGCAGCTTCCAGTACACGCTGCAAGCTGTGGACGTCGACGAGCTGGTCGAGTGGTCGCAGAAGATGCTCGACAAGATGCGCGCGCTGCCGCAGCTCGCCGATGCATCGACCGATCTCCTCGCGAACGCGCCGCAGCTCAAGTTCGCCATCAACCGCGACCAGGCCTCGCGCTTCGGCATCTCGCCGCAGCTGATCGACGACACGCTCAACGATGCTTACGGCCAGCGCCAGGTGACGCAATATCTGACGCAGCTCAACGCCAGCCCGATCATCCTCGAGATCCTGCCCGAGTTGCAGGGTGATCTGTCCTCGCTCGAACGCCTGTACGTGAAGTCGTCGCTGACCGCCGGGCTGGTGCCGCTGTCGGCGCTGGTCGATGTCGATTCGAGCAAAGTTGGCCCGCTGTCGGTAACGCACCAGGGCCAGTTCCCTTCGGTCACGCTCGGCTTCAACCTGCGGCCCGGCATTTCGCTCGGCCAGGCCGTCGACGCCATCAACCTCGCAGCGCGCGACGTCGGCATGCCGGGGTCGGTGGTCGCTACGTTCCAGGGCAATGCGCAGGCGTTCCAGGCCTCGCTGTCGAACATGCCGATCCTGATTCTGGCGGCGATCATCGTCGTCTACATGATCCTCGGCGTGCTCTATGAGAGCTTCATCCATCCGCTCACCATTCTGTCGACGCTGCCGTCGGCCGGCGTCGGTGCCCTGCTGGCGCTCCAGCTCGGGCACATGGACCTGTCGGTGATCGGCATCATCGGCATCATCCTGCTGATCGGCATCGTGAAGAAGAACGGCATCATGCTGGTGGATTTTGCGATCGCCGCCGAGCGCGACCGTCTGATGGCGCCAGTCGCGGCGATCCGCGAGGCCTGCCTGTTGCGCTTCCGTCCGATCCTGATGACGACCGCCGCGACGATGCTGGCCGGGCTGCCGTTGGCGCTCGGCACCGGCACCGGCTCGGAACTGCGCCAGCCGCTCGGTTACGCCATGGTCGGCGGACTGGCGCTAAGCCAGCTGCTCACGCTCTACACCACGCCGGTGGTCTATCTCTATCTCGACCGTCTGCAGAGCTGGCTCCGGCGCAGCCGCCGCGACCGCTTCCACGAGGCCGAACCGCCGGCCATCGCCGCGGAATGAAGGGTTGATGACGGCGGCCGACGAGCGGCAGGCCCGCGCGCCGACCAGCGATGCGTCGGTGGTTCAGTCGCCGGCCGGCGAAATCCGGAATTCGATCACCGAAGGCAGCGTGCGCAGGTGCTGCGACAGCGCTTCGGCATTCTTGCGGTCGCGGGTGCGCAGTGTCATCCGGTATTCGAACAACTTGCCGCCTTCGGTCATGCGATAGGAGAGGTTCGCGACCGAGAAGCCGTGGCCGGTGATGAGCTTGCGCAGCTCGTCCTCGCTCATCACCGTGTCGCGCGCAAAGCGCAGCATATGATGGGCGTAGAATTCGGCCGGCAGCTTCCCTTCAATGAAGCGGAACAGCGACAGCACCACCAGCGTCGCGAGCGCGCCCAGCACGGCGAGGAAGTAGAACCCGACCCCGACCAGGATGCCGATCGCGGAGGTCACCCAGATCGACGCCGCCGTGGTGAGGCCGCGCACGGTGAGGCCTTCCTTGAAGATGACGCCGGCGCCCAGGAAGCCGATGCCGGTCATGATGCCCTGCGCCATGCGGGTCGGATCGGTGCGGATCGCGTCGATCACGACTTCGGTCATCCACTGGTTCTGGTAGACCGTGATGATCATCAGCAGCGCCGAGGCGAGGCAGACCAGCGCATGGGTGCGGAAGCCGGCCGGCCGCCCGTGGAAGGTCCGCTCCATCCCGATCAGGCCGCCGATCACGAGGGCGGCCAGCACGCGCACCGTGATGACGAGTTCGTCATGGCCCATGGCGGCAGCTTACGAGGGGGGGCCGCGGGCCGCAATTGCAAGGGCCGCGCCGAGGGACCCACGCCCCTCGCGGCGATTTGAACGAAATTGCGGCGCCGCGGTACAAATATTTCCACGATTGGAAGACACAACCAGGGGGCGCGGGTTGTTAGTTGGTCGGAACGGGGCACATCAGGAGGTCACAATGCGTGTCTTGATCGGACTTGGCGCCCTCGCAGCAATCATGGCGGCCGATATCTCGGTGGCCAGCGCCCAATATCGCCCGTGGTGCCTGCGCTCGGGCTTCAGCGGCCCGGGCTGGTGCGGCTTCGATACGTTCGAGCAGTGCCGGCAGAGCGCCAGCGGCACCGGCGGCTCGTGCATCGAGAACAACGCCATGGCCTGGCAGCAGCAGCAAAGAGCCAAGCGGCAGCCGCAGCGGCGCCAGAATCGGGACGACTGGCGCTGGTAGCCCATACCGGCGCACGCTGACTCAGGGCTGCCCGGCTAAGACGCAAAGTGGTGCGGCGGACTCGGTCTGCTCCCTCTCCCCGCAGGGGAGAGGGGTGGGGTGAGCGGGTTCGGACCCCTCGAAAGATCGTAACCCCCTCACCCGACTTCCTCGCTTCCGCTCGGAAGTCGACCTCTCCCCTGCGGGGAGAGGTGAAGCTGCGGCGCGCGCAGCATTCTCTTCGCTGGGTCGCGTGCGCGGCGGCACGAGATGCGCGCCTTCATCGCTACCGTGCGCGCGCGCGGATGTAGGCCCAGATCTGATCGATCTCCTCCACAGTCAGCTGGCCCTGCCAGGCCGGCATCTGCCCGCGGCCTTCCAGCACGGCCTGGTCGAAGCGCGCCCGCTCGTCGGCGCGCAGCAGCCGCAGATCCGGAATGGCGCCGGAGCTCCTGAGCTTCTCGCCGTGGCAGGAGGCGCAGTGCTCGTCGTAGAGCGTTTCGCCGGCCGCGATCTGCGCCGGATCCTGCGCGCCCGCGGCGGCGACAAGCCCGAGCAGCACGCATGACGCGAGGCTCATCCGGAACGCGCTGCGCATCGACCCAATTCCCTGGAGCGTCTCCAGCGTTGTCTTGCCGCAGCGGCGCGCCGATCGCAAGGGTGCGCTTGCCAGCACGGAGCGCATTTGATCTAGTTTCGTCTTCCAGCCCGAACACGGGCGCCGAAATCAACGAGAATAGGGGAGGATCACATGTTCAGAACATCGTCATGCGTGGCGGCGCTCTTGGGCGCGGTCGCGACGCTCGCCAGCGCGCAGATGTCGGAGTTCCGACCGGTCACCGAATCCGTGCTGGCCAATCCGGATCCCGGCGACTGGCTGATGATCAATCGCACCTTCGATCAGCATCGCTACAGTCCGCTCAACCAGATTAACAAGAACAACGTCGGGCAGCTGCGGATGGCTTGGACACGCGGCCTGCCTGCCGGCTCGCAGGAGTCGACCCCGATCGTCTATCGCGGCGTGATGTACCTCTATGTGCCTGGCGGTACCATCCAGGCAGTCGACGCCACCAACGGCGACCTGATCTGGGAATACGTGCGCGAGTATTCGGCCGGCGTGCGGTCGCAGGCGGCGCGCAACAAGACCATCGGCATCTATGAGGACATGATCTATTTCCCGGCACCGGACGGCGTGCTGGTCGCGCTCGACGCCAAGACCGGCGCCGTTCGCTGGGAAACCAAGATCGACAACGGCGGCCAGACCGCAGGCAGCGTCCTGGTTGCCGACGGCAAGGTAATCACCAGCCGAACCTGCGAGCAGGGCAAGCGCGAGTTCTGCTTCCTGGCGGCGCACGATGCCAAGACCGGCAAGGAGGTCTGGAAATTCTACACCACCGCGGCGCCGGGCGAGCCGGGCGGCGACACCTGGGCCGACATGCCGGTCGATCAGCGCGCCGCCGGTCCCTGGGGCCTGCCCGGTTCCTACGATCCGAAGCGCAAGCTCGTGTATTGGGGCTTCGCCAATCCGAATCCTTACACGCGGTTGACGCGGCACGGTCGCCACGACGCGGTGTCGATGTCGGCGCCGGCCAACCTCTACAGCAACTCCACGGACAACCATGAGCGCATCCTGCTGCGCACGCGCGTCAGCCCCGATCCCCGGCACGTGAAGTGGATCAGCTCCGCGCTGCCGCGGGACGAGGAACGCGAGGTGCTGGTGACGGTCGGCGAGGGCGGCGGCATGTTCGTGCTCGATCAGGAATCCGGCCGCTTCCTGTGGGCGCATCCGTTCCCGTACGACGACCCCAACATCAACATGAACGACATCGACCTGAAGACCGGCCAAACCCGGGTCAATCCCGATAAGCTGTTCAAGAAGGACGGCGACAAGGTGGTCGGCTGCTATCACAACACGCGCGGGCTCTGGTCGATCGCCTACCATCCCGGAAAGAACTCGCTCTACGTTCCGTTCCAGGACCAGTGCCTGTCGATGACCGCGAACACGAAGAGCAAGACCGGCTGGGGACCGCGCGGGGGCGTCATGCGGCCGGGCAGCGATCCGAAGAAGTACATGAACCTCGCCAAGATCGATCTCTCGACCGGCGAGATGCGGGTGCTCCATTCGCAGCCGGAGGCGGGCAATGGCTCGTCGCTTGTCACCGCCGGCGATCTCGTCTTCTGGGGCGACCTCAACCGCCGGTTCCGCGCCTTCGACGCCGATAGCGGCAAGATCCTGTGGGAGACGATCGTCGGCGGCATGGTGATGACCAGCACCATCAGCTATGCGGTGAACGGCAAGCAATACGTGATGATCTTCACCGGCGAGGGGCAGTCGGTCACCGCGGGGCCGCTGGGCCTGACGCAGAAGTCGATGCCCAAGGCGGTGCGCGGATTCAACTCCGTCGTGGTCTTCGCGCTGCCGTGAGGCGACGCCTGTAGGGTGGGCAAAGGCGCCGGAAAAGACACGCACTCACCATCTGCACACCGCAGCGCCGTGCCCACGCGGAAGGAGTGTAGCGGTTCATATGTCCGCGTGGGCACGGTGCTGCGTCGTACGCGTGGTAGGGCTCGGGCGCGTTGACCGCACCTTTGCCCACCCTACTTCACGTCCCACCAGTAGAACCCGTTCGCCGTGCCGGTGCCGGCCGGCGAACGGTAGCACGGCACGTAGTCGATCTCGTGCATGTCGGCGCTGACATCCTCGAGCAGGCCGGCGAGCGAAATCCAGGATTTGAGCTCCGAAGTCCCCGACTGCAGCTCGTTGAGGGGAATCGAGGAGAGATAGGCCTGGTCGCGGTTCTTGAGCGCGTTGACGAACGCGCGGTCGAACTTTTCATCGATCACGAAATGGCTCATGCCGCCGGAGGCGAACACCGCCACGCGCTTGTCCGATTCCCACGAGGCGATCGCCTTCCGCACGATCTGACCGAACCGATACGACCGCTTCGCCGTCGGCTGGTTGGGCGGGAAGAACGTGTTCTGATAGATCGGCACGTTCGGCACGACCTGGTCGCGCATGACCTGGCGGTAGATGTGGCCGAAAGCATGCGAGGCGCCGTTGCGGGCGCGCTTGGGCCAGAGGCTCGAAGCCGCGATATCGAATTCGTGCTCGATCAGCGTCTTGATGATGTGCGCGCCGAGATCGGGCGCGCCGGGGTACTCCGTATAGGCTTGCGCGGCGTGGCCGTGCTCGGCCTCCGCGACGCCGGGCGGCAGGCTCTTCTTGTCTTCATCCGGCTGCGGGTAGCTCGGAATGGTGTCGCCGTAGAACACCATGAAGGCCGGGTTGAGCTGCGCCGTGTCGTAGATCTCGTCCTGGTCGTTGCCGAGGATCACCGCGACGTCGGCGCCGACCTCGTCCCACTTGTCGGCGAGCTGGTCCATGGCGGCGTGACAGCGTGCATGATAGCTGCGCTGTGCCTCCATCGATGATTTCGCTTCGAGATCTTCGGCGCGGCGGAGCGCCACCAGCTCGTCGAAGCCGTAGACGCCGTTGCGAAACGGATGCTTGCGGCCCTTGTCGGCCTTGACGCGCAGCTGCCATTGCTCGACGCTGGTGTGCAGTTGCGGGCCGTGGGTGGTGGCCATTGCCAGCACGATCTTTGCCATGCGGTTTGCTCCTGGGAGCGAATAGTGAGTAGCGAATAGCGAATAGTAGGTCGAGGACCTAACCCTACCACTCACTATTCGCTACTCGCTATTCGCCATTCGCTATTTGCTATTCTTGCCATTCGCTTTCATACTTTGAGCTTGAAGACCTTGCGCGCGTTGCCGGCGAATATCGTCTCGCGGTCAGCCGGCGACAGCCAGTCGAAGCCTTCGATGTGCGGCCGGATGTGGTCCATCGTGTGGCCGGTGTCCGGGTCGATCGCCGAGCCGACGCCGGGGCATTCCGAGCCGAACAGGCAGCGATCCGGCCCCACCGTCTTGATCAGGAGCTCGAGCGCCGGCGCGGTGTAGAGCACCGTGTCGAAATACAGAAGCTTGAGCCGGTCGCGGAACCGCGCCGTGCCGCGCCCGCGCAGCGACGGCGCATCGAACCGCCCGAGCTGATAGGGGATCGCGCCGCCGCCGTGCGACACGATGATCTTCAGGCTCGGGAAATCCTTGAACACATCGGAGTTGAGGAGCCCCAGGATCGCGATCGTGCCCTCGTTGATCAGATGCACCGAATAGCTCGCCCGCTCGGAACGGGAGCTTGCGGTGTGGATGTGCGCCGGGATGTCGAGCTCGGTGAGCTTCTCATAGAGCGGATACCAGGTGCGGTCGCCGAGCGCGGGCGGCTCGACGCCCGAGTTCTCGTAGGGATCGGGATTGAGCAGGCAGCCGACGAAGCCGAGCTCCTTCACGCAGCGCTCGAGCTCGGGCAGCGCGCGCTCGATCGGATCGCCGGCGGCCTGCGGCAGGCTCGCGACGCCGAAGAACGTGTTGGGAAACATCTGGGTCTGGCGATGGATGATGTTGTGGCATTCCTCGGCGAACCAGTGCACCAGCTTGGCGGGCTTCTCGCTGTGCATGAGCTGGAACGGCCGCGGCGAGATCAGCTGCACGTCGGTGCCGTGACTGCGCAGCGAGTCGAGATGACCCTTGGGTCCGATCTCGGTGGCGTTGAGCGCGGCCCGCATCTCGTCGTCTGAGACCTTGACGCCGCCGCGCCCGTGCGAGCCGCGCGCGGCCAGGAGCCCGGCCTTGTAGGCCCACAGCTGCGCCGGCGCGCTCACATGACCGTGGCAGTCGATGATCACGTCTCCTCCTCGCAGCGGCGCAGGCGCTGGCGGCGCCGTGGACGTTACGACGAAAGCAACCGGATTGCGATGGCGGCCCTTCCGGCGCGTCCGGAAAATGCCTACCATTCGCCGGTTCGGGGCTCACACACCGGGATTGTCGAGTCATGCCGAATTTCGCGACGATGCGACGATGCGCATGGATGGCGATTGCGCTCGTCGCGGCGGCGGGTGTCACGCAGGTCAGCTTCGCGCAGACCTATCCCAACCGGGTGATCAAGATCATCGTGCCGTTCGCGGTCGGCGGGCAGCCCGACACGGTCGCGCGCGTGTTCGCGCAACACCTGGCGATGACGGTCGGCCCGACCATCGTCGACAACCGTCCCGGCAATAACACGACGCTCGGCGCCAAGGCGGCGGCGAGCGCCGATCCCGACGGCTACACGCTGCTGTTCGGCTCGTCGACCTCGCTCGCGATCGCGCCCGCGATCACGGCCAACGCCGGCTACGATCCGGTGAAGAGTTTTGCGCCGATCGTGGCGATCTCGAGCTCGCCGATGTTCCTGACGGTCGGGCCCTCGGTGCCGGCCAAGACGATCGCCGAGTTCGTCGCCCATGCCAAGGCCAATCCGGGGAAGCTGAACTTTGCGTCGCCGAGCGGCGGACCGCCGCATCTGTCCGGTGAGATGTTCAAGCGCGCGGTCGGGATCGACATCGTGCCGGTGTTCTATCGCACCATGAACCAGGCCATCACCGACCTGTTGGCCGGCCAGATGGACATCGTCTTCGACTCGCCCGCGCCGCTCGCGCACCTGCTGCGCGAAGGCAAGATCAGGGCGCTGGTGTCGTTGAGCGCGAAGCGCTCGCCGCAACTGGCCGACGTGCCGACGATGGCGGAGAGCGGATTGCCCGATCTGCAGGTGACCACCTGGAACGGGCTGGTGGCGCCGGCCGGAACACCGGCCGCGATCATCGTCAGACTCAATGCCGCCATCAACGATGCCCTGAAGTCCCCCGACATCCGGGAGACGTTGTCCCGATTCAGCTCCGACCCGATCGGCGGAACGCCGCAGCAGTTCGCCGACTTCATCGTGGTGGAATCGAAGAAGTGGGCAGAGACCATCCGCCTGGCGGGCGTGAAGGTCGAGTAGCGCGACCTCCATCCGCGGGACCTTGGGGGCTGCTGAAGCATCGTTGAAATTCAGATTGCGCTTCCTGCCGCCACCCGGGCGTGCCCGGGTTGCGCAATGTCGCGCGCAGTCGGGCGGTACCGACTTGCGATCGGGAAGCGGCGGGGAGGGTAGCTGGATAGGAGGGCTGGCCAGAAAAATTCGCCCGTGCGCCTATCCGTCCCTTGACAACATACCAACTGGTCGGTACTGTGCCAGGGCATGAAATCGAAAGCCGCCAGAACCCCGGACGCCACGCGGCGGAAGATCCTCGAAGCCGCGTTTGCGGAGTTCTACAAAAACGGCTTCCAGGGCGGCAGCCTGAACCAGATCGTGGAGGCGGCGGGCACGACCAAGGGCGCGCTTTTCCATCACTTCAACGGCAAGCAGGAGCTCGGCTATGCGGTGGTGGACGAGATCATCGGACCGATCCTGGAGCAGCGCTGGCTGGCGCCGCTCTCGGACTCGAAGGATCCGATCGCCGACCTCAAGCGCGTGTTTCGGCAGTTCGCCAAGGAAGACACCGGCACCGGCAACTTCATTCAGGGCTGCCCGCTGAACAACCTGGCGCAGGAAATGTCGCCGCTCGACGAAGGCTTCCGCAAGCGGATCGACCAGCTCTACACGACCTGGCGCAAGCGTTATGCCGACGCGCTCGCCGCCGGCATCGCGGCTGGCACGGTGCGCAAGGATGTCGCGCCGCGCAAGATCGCCTCGCTCCTGGTCGCCTCGCAGATGGGCATCTGGGGATCAGGCAAGAGCTCGCAGGACAACGATCTGATGCTGCAGGCCTGCGACGCGCTGTGCAGCTACCTGGAAGGCCTGCGCTGCTGACGACCTTTTTTAAAACACTCAGAACATACCGACTGGTTGGTTCTGAGAGTGGGACGCCCGGACGGGCGAATGGGATGGAGGTCACGATGCAAACCGGTTTGTCGCAGCTTCCCAGCCACATCGCTTCGGACGTCGCTCGCGAGGGCACCGACGAGCAGCTCATCGCGCAGATCGCGGCCGGCGACCGGCGCGCGCTCGGGCTGCTCTACGGACGCCATCACGTGCGGGTGTATCGCTTCCTGCTGCGGCTGACCGACAACGCGGCGAACGCCGAGGACGTCACCAGCGACGTGTTCCTCGACATCTGGAAGCAGGCGCCTCGCTTCGAGGGACGCTCGCAGGTGTCGACCTGGATGCTCGCGATCGCCCGCCACAAGGCCATTTCGATGCTTCGCCGCCGCCGCGCCGAGCCGCTCGACGCCGAGATGGCGGAAGGGATCGCGGACAGCGCGGCCAATGCCGAGGCGATGCGGCAGGAGCAGGAGACCACTACCGCCATCCGCCAAGCCTTGACGCTGCTGTCGGCGGCGCATCGCGAGATCGTCGATCTCGTCTATTATCACGGCAAGTCGATCGCTGAAGTCGCCGAGATCGTGGGCGTGCCGGAGGCCACGGTGAAGACCCGCATGTTCTATGCGCGCAAGCGTTTGGCG
>WNGB01009828.1_pt1 | contig 13358 bp, 8 predicted proteins | sample 5400681 | NCBI WGS metagenome assembly WNGB01 (sample SAMN13153367, study PRJNA577476) | soil metagenome | isolation source: 115 cm soil or saprolite under grassland replicate 2 | place: USA:California | collected 2016-06-15 | reverse complement strand
TCCGACCTCGACCAGATGTACCTTCTTCACGGCGGATCCTCCTGTCTCGATGGACATCAGACACCCGTCACGGTCACAACACGACCGGACAAGGCGGGAGGACCGCCACCTCAACTTCTACATCGTGCGGGACAAGCTCATCTACCTCGACTAGAGGTTTTGTCTTTAGAAGTCTTTGTCTTAGGCCGCTAACCATCGGTCGATGGACGCGCGCACCCGGTTCGCCCAGAACCTGCGCCGCCATCGCCTCCGCAAGCACCTGACGCAGGAAAGCCTCGGCGAGGCCTGCGACCTACATTCCACCGAAATCTCTTTGCTCGAACGAGGCGGCCGCGACCCGCTCGGCAAACTCGCACGCGGCCTCGGCATACCCGCGGCCAAACTCCTCGAAGGCATCGAATAAGCCGCCGGGCGCCCGGTCGGAAATCCGGGAGAGCACTCAAGGGTCGTATCAGCAATGAGCGCTAGCCGGGTCGATCCGGGCCGGCGACATCAACACGGCGGGAACGTGAGGAGCCGGCGGGTCCGCGGACTTCGCCGTCAGTCGCGAACCCACCGGCATAACCCCCCTCATAGACAGAGATCCCACGTCGGCGAAGAAACTTGCGCCCGACCGCGCATAACCCAAGTCGAACCGACCGGCCGAGCGCTGCGCTGCTTCGCAGTCGGATGCGATCCGATCAAGGCAGCCGGCATGGCCTCGTGGAGGCTCGTTGGTTGTCAGCCGCCTCCGAGAGGAGCAGAATGGGACTGCCGCCAGTGAGCTCGACCCTAGTCCAGAGTGGGTTCTGCCAAGCGATTCGCGATGAGGCGAACCGTGTGTGCAGGATCTGCGACTTCGGGGGGTCTCTGTGGTGAGCGACGCCGAGAGCCCTGACGCTCCTCAGTTTGCGCTGCGCCTGACGTTCGAGTACGAGGGCGACGAGGTGAGGCTTGTCTCGCAGCAACGGGTGGCGATGCTGGTGCCGCCGGCCGAGCCGGCCAGCGACCAAGAAGAGCGGGCCGGATTTTGGTTCGAGGTTCGAGATAGCGAAGACCGCCCGATCTACCGGCGCGGCACTCAGAACCCGCTTCGCAGCCACCTCGAGGTCTTCCCGCCGGAGGATGCATCGTTCACGCACGTCGAAATGCCGGAGCCACGCGGTGTGTTCAGCCTCCTCGTCCCTGATCTCGAAGGGGCCCGGACGCTCGCCCTCGTCGGCAGTCCGCCCAGTCGTGCCCAGGGCCTGGCAGCTGCGCAAGAGATCAGACGCTTCGACCTGACGGAGCTTCCCGGGCAGGAAGGCGGGTGAGCACCGCCGACGGTTCGGTGGTTGGTGCGACGAAGATCGTCGACCGGGGCCCGAACGACCGACGCTGGAACCTGGTCATCGTCGCCGAGGGCTACCGTAGCTCCGAGCTGACGCAGTTCGCCTCCGACGCACAGTCGTTCGCGAACACGCTACTCGCCACCGCGCCGTTCGACGGCCTCCAGAGTGCGATCAACGTACACAGGATCGACGTGAGCTCAACCGACAGCGGTGCCGACGATCCGGCGGCCTGCGGCGGCAGCGGAGCGATCGCGGCCACCTACTTTGACGCAAGCTTCTGTAACTCCGGGATCCAACGGCTGCTCCTCGTCGACAGCGCGAGCGTTCTCAACGTCGTCAACGCTCGCGTGCCGGAATGGCATGCGATTCTGGTCGTCGTAAACTCGACCGTATACGGCGGAGCTGGCGGCGCCGTCGGCGTGTACTCGCTGGCGCCGACGGCGGCGCTGATCGCGCTCCACGAACTCGGACACACGGCCTTCGGGCTTGCAGATGAATACGAGTATTGGGCGGGATGTGAAATCGACACCGACCGCAATAACCACCCGGCGCTCGAGCCCTCTGAGCCCAACGTGACGGTTGCGAACAACCGAGCGAATCTCAAATGGCGGGACCTCGTCGCTGCGGCGACAGCCGTCCCGACCACGACAAACGCGAACTGCGCTGTCTGCGACCCACAGGCGAGTCCCGTTCCGGCTGGGACGCTGGGCGCATTCGAAGGCGCACACTACTACCACTGTGGGGCGTTCCGACCCGAGTTCGACTGCCGCATGCGCAACCTCAACGCCGCCTACTGCGCCGTCTGCGGCCGCCGGATCCGTCAGACCATCGCGCCGCACCTGCCCTGGAGCAAGACCAAGGCGGTGCCGGGCTGGTTCGGGGCAGAGGACCAAGGCGCCGGGATTGCGCTCGCCGACATCAGCGGAAACGGCCGCCCCGACCTCGTTGTCTTTCACCTCGACAACCCCGGCGGAGAAAACCACGGCTACTACCGGATCGGCTGGAACCTCGATGCGCTCGGAGACGTTACAGGCGGCTGGAGCGATGTCAAGCCGGTGCCGGGCTGGTTCGGGGCAGAGGACCAAGGCGCCGGGATCGCGCTCGCCGACATCAGCGCCAACGGCCGCCCCGACCTCGTCGTCTTTCACCTCGACAACCCCGGCGGAGAAAACCACGGCTACTACCGGATCGGCTGGAACCTGAACATCGCCGGTGACGTCACCGGCGCACTCGGCGCACTGTGGAGCGACGTAAGGCCGGTGCCGGGCTGGTACGGAGCGGAGGATCAGGGCGCCGCGATCGCGGTCGGCGATGCGAGAGGCTCTGGTCAGCTCGACATGGTCGTCTACCACATCGACAATCCAGCGGGTGAAAACCACGGCTACTACCGGATCGGGCGCCGGGTCAACTTCGGGGGCGACATCGCAGACGGTACAACCGCGCCCAAGGCGATTCCCGGCTGGTTCGGCGCCGAGAACCAAGGAGCAGGACTCGCTCTTTCTGACATCAGCGGCAACGGACGCATGGACCTCGTCGTATTCCACGTCGACAATCCCGGCGGCGAGAACCACGGCTACTACCGCATCGGCTGGAACCTCAGCAACGCCGGCGACGTACTCTGACTCGTCAGCAGACGTCCGAGGGCACCACACGATCCGCTCCCGGTTATGTCGGCCTAAACCCTTGGCGCAGACCGTTCCCGGCGGTGGGGGACTAGTCCAAACGCGCGAGTTCCGCGCGGATCATTTCGGCCATGACGCAGGCCCGTGGACGCGCCTAACTGTCTACTTCAACTCGATCGACCTCCGCGGATCTGGTCATTCGCATCGGAGCGGAGATCTTCCGGAGAACGTCGTTCCGCGCCTACTGCGGCCTCTTCTCGCAAACGGGTCAGACCGGCCCACTCCGACGTGAATGAGATTCCGCGGCGGCAGACCGATGCCTTTAGACCCGGAGCCCCCGGCTGCGCGCGAGAGATTGACCGTCCCTTACTGATGCGATGACCGACTTCTTGGGCGTAGCCCGAAGCAACAGTACGCTCGCAAGGTCTAGCGGATCGCTGGCGAGGACCTCGCCGCCGCAGATCGCCAATCGTGATGCGATCAACGAACGTTCGCGAAGACGGCCGCGGCCGCTCGCCAAAACACGGGCTCCGAGCCGCGAGGGACTCACTCATTAGAGGCCTCCAGCATTCTCATGGAGTAGCCGACCTACCGGCCATGCGAGCACTCGGCCTACTCGTGATGCTTGGGCTCCCGGGCCTCCTGCTCGGCTTAGCTCTGGGTCTCGTGATCAGACGCTGGGCTGTTCTCGGACTACTGGCCGTCGGTGCAGCAGTCGCCGTCCGATACGGAACGCAGGCACTCGGAAACGGACCGGGAGACAACGACCCGCGAGTCATCTGGGTGATCGCACTCATTACGAACTTCATCGGCTTCATCGTCGGCGCAGCCGGTGGGAGGCTCATCAGTGAGCCTCGCCACCGGCGTGACGTCCCTTAACCGACCGGGTTCTTGTACGGCGACGGCCCGAGGGGGCCGGTCGTGTCAGAAATCTCGCCGACCTCGCCCCAGGCGCCGCCAAACCCATACCACGGCTGCGCAGTCACCGACCTCACGTCGAGCCACGTCTTCCACACAGGACCCCCGTCCGCCGTATCGTCGTCGAGGCAGCCTACGCCGCCACACCGTGCCGACCCCACGTCCCAGTAGGACGCATGCGATCCCCGGGCGCTGTAGACGATCGGATGAATGAGGTTGTCATGGAGGATCACACTGTAGGCGTAGCGGTCGCCCCCGCCCCCGTGCGCGTAGTAGTACACGTACAGCGGGACATTGTTCGAGTCGAAATCGACGTTCGCGTGCTCCCAGTCACCCTCGTGCTGAGCCGGCAGATCGTTGCCGAGGTATCTCGGAACACTGCGACCGTAGAAGAACCAGTAAGTCGCGGCGTTGCCAGTCAACTGCAGCCACACGGGAACCGCGGCGAAGCCCGTCGGCTCCGCCGACGGGTTGAAGTTGAGGGCGAATCCCTCCGCATCCCCGATCGGCGCCCGACCCGCATTGCCGCCGTCGTACGGACGCGTGTACGCATTGCTCGCGTAATTGGACCCAGTGTGGACGCAGAAATCATTCTCTTCGCGGTGCTTGTAGCCGCCCGAACCCAGCTTCGAGGCGGTCGGAGTGCTGATGCTGTAGTCGTCCGGACAGCCCGCGTCATGCGCCCAGAAGAGAAACGAATTGGCGATGAACGTCGTCGGCCACATCGGGAAGTGGGTTTCGCCCGGGTGTAAGCGCACCTCTGGCGCGAAATCCTTCGTTCGATCGCCGGTGATGATTAGCGTTTCCGTCTTGACCCCGCTCGTGCCCGTGTCGTCGGTCGCATAGACGGCGATCGTGTACGTCCCGGGCGCGGCGTATGAATGCGGCGGCGCAATGCCGGATCCGGACTGCCCGTCGCCGAAGTTCCACGAATAGGTGAGCGGCGCGCCCTCGGGATCGAAGCTTCCCGTCGCGTAGAAGCCGAGGGTGTACGGACCGCGCCAATCCAATGGGGCAGCCTGCATCTTTGCCTCGGGCGTGAAGTTTCCAGGAGGACCGCCGCCGTAGAGATGCATGGCCGACTGGGTACAGGTCGGCGAGACGGCGATATAGGTATCGACCGCGTCCGGCAAGCTTCCGGACAGCACGCCGCCGCCACTGCAATCGATTTCATACGTGCGCGACAAGCTCTGGACGTTGCTTCCGCGCCAACTGGCCGAGAACATGGCCACCTCGCCATTCACGGCGCAGCTGTCGAACGGCCCATTAACGTCCGTCGCATCGAAGTTGTATGGCGGTCCGTAATGAACGACTTCGGTGATCGTCAACGTCGCGCACGTCATCGGCATCGCCGGCTCCTGGTTGGCGTCCACGAAGTACATGTTGAGGCCCCAGGCGGTGCCCCCATCGTTCGGCCACCAACTGCCGTCGCAGGCATCGCCCACGCCGTCCAGATCCTCATCCCACTGCGGATGTTGATTCCCGCGCTCGTTGTAGACCCTCGGACAATTGTCGTTGACGTCGGCCCATCCGTCCCCGTCGATGTCGGTCGGCGAGTGCGTAGCGGCGGCGGGCACGGCGAAGAGGCCGGTGGCAGCCATCAAGGCGATGGCCACTGCGAGAACTCGTACGGACACAGCGATACCCCTTCCTGATCGACGGCGGGTCAGGAGCCTGCGCCGTGACATTCCCGCTCTCGACGCCTGTAGTCAATAGGCCGAACGGACTAATGACGACGGAAAATCCCGCAAATTGCAACGCCCCGGCTTGCGGAACGCGATCGAGCGGGCACCATTAGCGACGATCGATGGGGTCCGCTCGAATCACTGCTTCGACTGTCGGGGTCGCCGCCGTGCTCACGGGTTCGGCGACGGCGATCTTCGTCTTTCCGTCGGCACCGGCCGCGTCGCGAGCGCGCGTCGGCGCAGCGTGTTCGGGTGTCTCGACGATCCGAGTGACACGGGCGCTCGCAAGTGCGTTCAACCGCGGCAACACGAAGACGGTGGATCGGCTCGTCGCTCAGTCGCCGGCCTTTCAGCTCTTCGCTGCACCTGGGCCCAACGCTCGGCTCGGCGCCGAGGCGCGACGCCGGTCAACGCTTCTGAGGTACGTCCGGGTGCGACACCGTCAGCGCGAGCGGCTGACGCTCTTGGACGTCAACGCAAGCGGTCGTCCCGCTGGAACGTTCCGGCTCATCGTTGTCAGACAGGCGAAGGACTACGCGCGTCGCGTCGTCCGAGGGCAGGGCATGGCCGTCTGTGCGGGCGCGCGCGCCAAAATTGTCGCCTGGTCGCTCGGTAGCCGCCGGCTCGGCGGGTAGCGGGAGACTTACACCTCGGACCTGAGCCCCTGTAGCTCAGTGGACAGAGGCGGCCTCCTCAGCCGGAGAACCCGCTGCCCGGCTGGGCAGCCCGGAGGTTGAGGAACTTCTTGACGTAATTTCTTGACGTAATTCCGTCTTATCGTGCACTACGCCGGACCTCGGTTGACCGGCGGCGAACCTGCCGCGCTCCCGGCCGCGAGCGTTCGGTGAATCGCCTCGATAATTGAATGTTGCCGACCTATCCAAGCAGCGGCAAAGGGGCAAGCTTAGGTGACAGAGCTTCGAATGGAGCTCTCGGCACCCATAGGCTCGCGAGCGTCAACGTTTTCGACGCGATAACCGCGAAGCGAGACCACGGCGACGGTGTCTCGTCGCGCTACTCCTCCGGAATCCTCAAGACGTAGGTGCTCCCACCCAGGAGAGTCTTCCCCTGACGCGCGAGGATGGTGAATCTTGACGCCGTACCCGGCTTGGGCTTCGAGCCGGAGTGGTACAGCAGGCCAATCCTCAACGTCTTGCCGGGTGCAACGGGGAGCTTAGGGATCCGCCCGCTCGGGTTCTCGACGACCCACATGGTGCTCGCTTCAAGCTTCAGGCGCTCCGCGATCTTTTTCTGCTGCGGGGTCAGCTTCGTCTGCACGCGTTTCAGGTCGTGCTCCACGATCGTGACGTTCTTCGGTACCAGCACCGCGAGCCGTGCGTCCTTGGCGAGGTCGCCGCGCGACAGGATCAGCTCTACGTGCTTGAGTCGTCGGCTCGGGTTCGGGACGTTCATCCCCTCCATGCCCTCGGCTGCCGCGTGTGGGCTCGAGGCAGTGACAACGTGCAAGTTGCGAAGGCCAATTTGGCGGCTGTTGGGGATGAATACCCAAGGGCGTCGTTCGTTTGTGCTCCGGAGGCTCGGGTCGAGCGGGTCGTCCGCCGACTCGACGATCGCCAGCATGCAGCTGTGCTCGGCGGCGGTGGTGGGGACGCTCCAGTCGAAGCCGGCGACCTCGGGGAGCGCGGGGTTCACGACCGGGATCACCCTGCAGGGGTTCGCCGGCTCGACGAAGTGCCAGCCCGTGCTGGTATCGAGCGCTCCGCAATTCGTGCTTCCGGCGGGGAAAGTCGTCGACCAAAAGTCGTTCGGCAGGAGCGGCAGACCTGCCGTCGCATCTGCCCACAGCGCAACGACTCGCACGTTCGACGCAGGTTGGAGGCCTCTGTTGGTGACCTGCACGTACGCGCGCGCGGCCTGACCCTTGATCGGGTTCGAGTCCTTCATCACGCCCGGAGGCGGCGTCGAGATCTCGATCGGCGCCGTTTCGAACTCGACATGATCGGCGCTGGCGATCAGGTTCTGGGGCAGGTCCTGCGACGGGACGTCGATGCGGATGTCGGTCGACGACCACCAGTAGACCTCTCCGGCCGCTGTGTCGTTCGGCTTGTAGAAGCCGGGCCGCGCCGGATCGGGGATCGGGTGCTCGGCGTCCGGAACACCGCTCGGTGACGGCGTGACGCCGCGGTCGAAGACGTTGTCGCGGACGACCAGCATCGCGCCCGGACACGTGACGCCCGGCCTGATGTCGCGCTGGTATGCGCCGTGGCCCATGGTGCCGATGCTGAGAATGCCCGTGCTCCGATTGACCCAGATGCCGTTTACGTCGACGCCGTCAGAAAGACCCTCGTCGAAGGGCGTCCACGTCGCGGTCGGGGGCGTCCCGGGCGTGATCGTGCCGCGGAAGACGCCGATCCAGGTCGAGACGTAGAGGCTGTTGGGATCGTTCGGATCGACCACGATCCCGGTGACGGTTGTGGAGGGAAGCGCACCGGCGCCGATACCGGCTATACCGCTCCAGTTCGCACCGCCGTCCGTCGTCATGTAGACACCGCTGCCGCCGCTGAAGCCGGCAAACGCCCGCGCGGTGTCGGTCCAGTCGACCGCGCCGGCGTTCGGCCAGGCGTTCGGCAGGCCGACCGCCGTCATCGCCCAATTCGTTCCTGCGTCCGTCGTGCGCCAGATCGTTGGCGTCGCGCCGCCGGCGATTCCGACGTAGTAGGTCTGGAATGCCGACGATGGCGCAATCGCGAAGAACGTCACGGACGCGCCAGCGGGCAGGGCTGGGCTGGCGGTGCTCCAGTTGAGCGCGTCCGTCGTCTTGATGATCTCCTTGCTGGCCGCGTTCTGAGCCGCTGAGAGGGCCCGACCCGGAAGCGTCGGATCGGTCGCAATCGGGGGTCGCCAGCTCACTCCCGCCGGGAAGACGGGCGCGACCGCGCTTCCTCCGCCGGGAGTTCCCGGAACGGGATTGACCTCCTCGTACAGGCCGCCGTTACAGTTGCCGTAGACCGTAACGCTGTCTTGGCCGTCGATAGCGACGTCGGCGCCGTCGCAGCCGCCGAACTGATACCACGTCCGGTTCCCGAACGTGATTTCGGTGCCGTTGTCCTGCGACCCCCCCGCAAGCACCGTCGCCATCGCCTGCTGCGAGGTGATCCGGTAGAACTCGGTGATCACGATGCCGTGAGAGATGTCGTTCCAGTTCCAGACGCCGGCGCTAGTATCGGTGCTCCGGAAGATTCCGCCGTCGTTGCCAACGAAGACGATCTTGCTGTTCGCAGGATCGAACGCAACGGCGTGATGGTCGGCGTGAACCCACTGCGGAAATGTTGCGTCGGCACCGCCGGAGACGTTGTCCCACGACGTGCCGCCGTTCGTCGTCCGGAAAATGTTCAGGCCGCCGCCGTAAACGACGTCCGCGTTTGTGGGATCGACCTCGAGAACGCTGTTGTACCAGGAGTACCCGGAGGTAGCAGAGAAGAGCGAGTCGTCCATTACAGATCCTGCGGCCAACGCCGCCCAGCCTCCCGGCGTCTCGCCTCCCGTCGTCGTCTTGTAGACGCCGAGTAGCCGTCCATTACTGCCGTCTTCGATCTTGGCGTAGAGCGTGCTCGGGCTGCTGGCGGCGAGCGCGAGCGCGATCGTGCGTCCGCTCGCGCTGGGGATTCCGCTGTCCCGCTTCTGCCACGACGTTCCGTCGTACTTCCAGATCCCGCGGGCGAACGTCGCGCTCGCGTTCCTGACGCCGGCGTAGACCTTTCGCGGCGTCGCGGAAAAGTCGACGACCACGTCGCTGGTCCACGCGTCGAAGCCTGCCAGCCGGCTCCAGCTGATGCTCGACCCAGAATGAGTCCCCAGATAGACGCCGGTGCTCGTCGCGGCGTAGACGTCGTTAGGAGCGGCCGGGTCGAACCGAAGACGGTAGATCACCTGGAAGTCGAGCTCGGGCGGGCTCACCTTCGACCACGAACCCGGGTCTCCGCCGCTCGTCGAGCGCCAGATGCCCAGACCGCTCGCGCCGCCGGCACCGGCGTAATTGGGATCTCCGCCGCCGGCCAGGATCTCGTTGCCGTTACCGGGGTTGACCGCGACCGATGCGAACACGCTCGCCAGGAAGTCGTCCGAGACGCTCTGCCAGCGCCGCCCCCCGTCGCGCGAACGCCAGATGCCGCCGACAGTCGTCGCGAAGACCTGCTGGTTGTTGTTCGGGTCAATGGAGATGCTCGTAACACGGCCGTTGATGTTCGTGGGACCGACGGAGTACCAGGCGCAGCCGCCCGGCCCGACGTCGCCGGGGCTGCCCGGCTCGTCCCTCCATCCGGCAGGCACGCGCGGCTTCTTCTGCGCCTTGCGCATCCGCCGGAGGGCCCCGTACTCCTTGAGACGGCGCTTCACGTCGATTTCCTCGCGCGGGTAGGCTCGCGGCCGCACGTAGTACTCGTGCCGTAGCTCGAGCAGGTCCTCTTCCTCGCGGGCGTCGGTGCGGATCCGCTGGAGCGGGTACTTGATCAGCCGCGCCTGGCCCTTGAGAAGCTGCTCCTTCGTCGTGTGTCCAGCAGCTGGGTCAGCCATGGCGGCCAAACCTCCGCGGTCGCGCCCCACCCGTCGAGAACCCAACGAGTCGCCAGGCGAGACAGCAGACGACGAACGCCACCACCCCGAAGATCAGCGCCTCAAACGTCCCGCTCCCCCCATCCGGGCTCATTCCGGTTAGGTGCTCGAACCAGTCCACGAAGCCTCCTCTCGAGACGAGAACTCGCAGCGTCGCCTAGTAGGTGATCGCACCAACGCGACTGCTCGCTTGAGAGCCGGCTGGTCGACAACTAGCCGGGTTGCAGCACTCGCCTGGCGAGCGTATGAACGACGAGCCACTCTTCCCCGGCGACGGGGGAATGACTGCTCGCCAACCCGCTTGGTCTTGGCGGGCGCACTCGCCGCAGCAACCGTCTGAGGCCAACCTCGAGCGGACAAACTCGCCTCTCCGTTTGCTTACACGGGTGCTATCACTGTCGGTGCCGTTTGTCAACCGAGCTGTGAGACACCCTTCGAACTGCATGTGACAGCCGGAACCTGGTGGTGCGAACCGCTGCTGGAAGCCGCCCGCACGGTCAGCGGGCCGCGAATGCGGGCCGTGCCCGCGGACGCGGACGGCCTAGCCGATCTGGTGCGTCGACTGAGCGATCCAAACGAGCAGGTGATTGCCGGCCCAAGCCCGATCGCAGAGGTAACGGCGTACCTCCCGACATCAGCGAGGAGGATCGGCATGGAGGGCATGTTCACTCGGGCGCGGCGTACACGATCGTGCATTCGCTGGCGTCGAGCCGCGTTCTCTGACAGGCGGTCTCGTTTCGGTGGTATCCGGAAGGCGCCTTGACCGTGGTGGCGGTGCAGGTCGCGCCGGCGGTGAAGCCGGTGACCGTGAAGACCGCCGGCGAGCCCTCGCGCGCAGTTCCCCGAGCTGGGTCGACGCTTCCGCTGTCGCAGGTCAGGCTGACGGCGACGCTGCTCGTGTTGCCGTCGGTGAACTTCCTGCCGACGGAGAACGTCGTGGAGTTGAGCGTGTTGGTGATCGTGCAGGAGCGCTTCTCCGCGATCGCAACGCTGCGGCAGTCACTCTCGTTGCTCGTGTAGCCGTCCGGCGCCGCACCCTCGGTAGCCGTGCACGTCGCGCCGCCGGCACCGAAGCCGCTGATCGTGAAGACGGCCGGCGTACCTTCTCTCGCGGGCTTCGGCGAGGCGTCCGGCCTGCCGCCTTCGGTGCAGCTGACCGAGATGCTGACCGAGACGTCCGCTTCGTCGGGGTCGAAGTCCTTCGTGACCGTGAAGGTGACCGAGGCAGGCGTCTGGCGGGTGTTGATGATCGTGCACGTGGCGGGCTTGCCCCCGGTGATCGCGACGTCGCGGCAGCCGCGCTCGCTGCTCGTGTAGCCGGCCGGCGCCCCACCCTCCGTGGCCGTACAGGTCGCGTTGGGGCCGAAGCCGCTGATCGTGAAGACGGCCGGCGCGCCCTCCCTCGCGGGCTTCGGCGATGCATCAGGACGACCGCCCTTCGTGCAGCTGACCGAGACGCTGACGGAGTCATGGTTGCCCGGCTCGAAGTCCTTCGCGACGGTGAAGCTGACCGAGCCGACGTTCTTGCGCCTGCTGGTGATCGTGCAGGAGGGGGAGTCGCTCTCCGTGATCGAGACGCTTCGGCAGTCGCTCACGTCGGTCGTGTAACCGGCCGGCGCCGCACGGACGGTGGCCGTGCAGGTCGCGCCGGCGCCGAAGCCGCTGATCGCGAAGACGGCGGGCGCGGTCTCGCTCGCGGGTTTCGGCGCGGCGTCCGGCGCGCCGCCCTCCGTGCAGCTGACCGAGACGCTGACCGAGCCTCGCGGGTTGTCGGGCTCGAAGTCCTGCTCGACGGTGAACGCAACCGAGGCGCGATCGCCCGTCGTGCTCCCGCCGTCGCCACCCCCACCGCGAATGGCGAACGCGATACTCGTGCCGGCCGCCCCGAGCCCGACGAAGGCTGCCGCCAGCACGGCGAGGCGCAAAAGCCGGCGCGGTCGTCTCACTCCACCGGGCCGCCCCGCAAGCTCGCGCCGGGCGGCGTCCAGGTTGTGGCGCGTCGCGCACCGGCCGGCGAGGTCGCCCAGCTGCTCCTCGATCCGGAGCGCCTCGTCTAGGTGCTCCCAGGCCTTCTTTGCCTGGCCCACGCAGAGCTGCAGCGAGCCCAGCTCATGGTGTGCAAAGGCCCGCCCCGCCTTGTGCCCCGCGGCCTCTGCCGACCCGAGCAGGGACCGAAGCGAGCGAACGAGCTCGAGCCACCGCAGCGAGAGGGCGAGCAGCCCGTTGAGCGAGCGCATGAGCGCGAGCTCCTCCTCAAACCGCCCGGCCTTGTCGAGCCGCCCGAGCAGCTCGAGCAGGGAATCGACCTCCCCGGTCAGCTTCGCCGGGTCGAGCAGCTTTCCCTCGGCTGCGGCTCGAAGCAGCCCCTCGGCCTCCTCGATCCGGCCCGTGACCGCTTCGGCGCTTGCCTCGAACTCCTCGATCACGGCAACCGCCGCCGCCGGCTCTTCGGGCTCCTCCTCGAGCGCCGCCGCGAGCTCCTGGGCATTCTCGCTCTCCTGCTCCGGCTCGAACCGGGCGAACGAACCGGCGCGCGTGCCGACCTCGAGCGAGTAGCCGCCGATCCGAACGGACGCCGCTGCGGCGAAAGTCGTCACGGGACGCGATTCGCCGCTCTCCCGAGGACGGGAGCCCGGTTCTCGCTCGCGAACATGCTCGCCTCCCCGGTCGGTGCCCGGGCCGCTCGAGCACGCACAAACAGCCACCTCGATGGTGGCGCATCGCCTGCCCGGTGTCAATGAGCGAGCGGCGACGACGAGCACCGGCCTTCTTGCGCTGGCCCGGCGCCGCTGCCGGCCACGGGGCAGGCGGCCAGCACTGAGCTGGACTATCCGAGCAAACTAGTCCCGTACCGGCTTGCCAACGTCTTTGCCGAGATGCTCAAGCTGGCGCCATTCCCACCAATCCCGCCGCCCACCGCGCAGATCCGGCGGACGCCTCCGATGTCGCGGTGCCGTCGCCGCCGACATCAGCCACGAGTCAGTCAGGCTGATCCTCCGCAAAGCCAGCACACGTTCCCGAAACCGACTGCGCCACAAAAGCGCTGGCGCCTTGCCCGACCCATGCATCGTCCCGACCAGCTCGAACAGCCTCCACCCCAACCTCGCAGCCAGCAGTGAACACGAAGGAACCCGAGTCTGAGTCGCCTGCCGAGCGGCACTCGCACAGGTTCATCGTCGTCATGAGCCATCGCATCTGGGTAGAGCCAGGACGGCGGTCGACACCTTGACGTAATCGCCCCTTATCGTGCA
>WNGB01009826.1_pt1 | contig 13359 bp, 12 predicted proteins | sample 5400681 | NCBI WGS metagenome assembly WNGB01 (sample SAMN13153367, study PRJNA577476) | soil metagenome | isolation source: 115 cm soil or saprolite under grassland replicate 2 | place: USA:California | collected 2016-06-15 | reverse complement strand
CTCGCCGCGTGTTCGCGATTCCGCGAGCTTGGCTCCCTCGCGGAATCGACAGCGACAAGGGCCACGCGCTTCCAATCGCCAAGGCGCAGAGAACGCCAAGTACGCCAAGGGGGAGCCTCGGCTTTCGCTTGCCCGCGAACCCTACCGTCCTCAAGGCGTCATTGGAGGACGGGTGGGCAACCGAAAGCCGAGGCTCCCTTGGCGTACTTGGCGTTCTTGGCGCCCTTGGCGATTGAAGCGCGCGGCCTGCTGACCGAACGGCGTTGAGTCCAGGGCCAGCTCGGCGGTCAGATGTGGTGGCTGAAGGTGCCCCGCTCGGAGCCGGCGATCAGCTTCTCGAACGCGCGGTGGTCGACGTGGATGAGATGCTCGTGATCGCCGCACTCGAGGTAGACGTCCGGCTGCTCGGCGATCGACTCGTCCACCACGGTCAGGAGACCGTAGGCGCCGCCGACCGGCGGGACCGCACCGTAGCGGCAGTCGCGGAAGACCATCGCCACGTCGTCCTCGCCGACCAGGCACACGTCTCGATCGAGCAGGTCGGAGAGCGCGTCGGTGTCGACCCGACGGGTCGCAGGCAAGACGGCCAGCACGTACTCCTCGCCGTCGTCCAGGACCACGCCCTTGGCCACCCGGTCGCCCGGGATGTGCGCCGATTGCGCGGTCTCGAGGCTGGTCATCGTCGGCTGGTGACTGACGACCTCGAACTCGATCTCGCGGCCATGCAGGTAGTTGACCACGGTGTCCGGGATGCTCATGCCAGATCTCCTTCCAACCGGTACCGAGCGTACCGCCGTGGAAGAGAGGCAGCGCGGCTTTTCGGCTCTACTCCTGCAGACAGTACTCCTGCAGACAGTAGAGGGTGAAGCGCCTGGTCTCACCGGTGACCAGCCCCTCGCTCATTCGCCCGCGAGTGCGTCGAGGCGCGCGATCAGGCTCCGGAACTCCAGCTGCTCGAACCACGCGCGCAGTCCGGCGGCCGCTTCCCGGCCCCATGCGACCGTGTGTGGCCCGTCGCCGAGCGGGAGGTCGGTCGCCAGGCGGCCGAGCGACTCCACTCGCCGGAGCTGCTCGGCATGGGCCTGCACCACCGCGCGGAGATGGGCCGGCGATAGCTGGTCCACGGCGGCGAGCAACCCGGCGATGTCGCCGTGGGTCGTGATCCAGCGGGCCGCGATGCGCGGGCCGATCCCGGCCACGCCGGGCAGCTCGTCGGTCGGGTCGCCGAGGAACGCGCGCAGCGACGGGAGGGCCGGGGCCGTCACGCCGAACTGCGCCTCGACCGCGGCCGCGTCGTATTCCACGTGCGGGCCGCCCCGGCGGCCCACGAACAGGACCCGCACGCGTCGACCGACCGTCTGCAAGAGATCGCGATCGCCGGTCACCACGATCACGTCGCGTCCGGCCTCGGCCGCCTCGCGGGCCGCGGTCGCCAGGACGTCGTCGGCCTCCTCCCCGTCCACCCGCAGGACGGGCGCGCCGATCGCGGCGCACAGCTCGCGGGCGCGGGTGAGCTGGGTCGCGAGCTCTGCGGGCGGCGGCTTGCGGCTGGCCTTGTAGCCCGGCTCGACCGCGCGCCGGCGTCGCGCCCCCGCGTCGAAGGCGAGCCCCAGCTCCCCCGGTCGCCGCTCACGCAGGAGCTTGCACACGACCGACGACATCCCGTACAGCGCGCCGGTCGGCTCGCCCCGCGTCGTGCACATCGACGGCAGCGCGTGGTGAGCGCGGTGCAGGAGCGAGTGAGTGTCGAGGAGGAGAACCGGCCCGGGCACCACCTACCACTACTGCGTCAGAACGCAGTAGTGCCAGGACATTGTTGGGCAGAGCCCTGCTCGCTTGCGCTGCGCGGATTTCTGGCAGCACGACTGCTGACGCAGTCGTGCGACCGTAACTCAGTAGCCGCGCCGCTTGTCCACCAGGTTGCGGAGCGGCTGCCCGGCCGCGAAGCGCTCGAGGTTGTCGAGGAAGAGAGCCATGGTGCGCTCGAAGCGGTCCGGGAAGGCGGCGCCCGATCCGCATCTGCGCCGACCAGGATCTCGCGCCCCGGCGCCAGATCCCCGATCCGCTCGACGTGCTCGCGCGTCACCGCGGCCGGGTCCGGCACCGCGAGCAGGATCGCGCCGCGCCGACTGCGCCCTCGTCGTCGTCTCTCACACTCACCCGATCGAGCGTGGAAGCCGAGGCCGGGTCGGCGCAAGCGGGCCGGCACCCGTACAGATGATGGGCCTGGACGAGCGTTCACTCGTCCGGGCGTGCTCCGCTGCGGCCGAGCGCCTATCCTGTCCGGAATGCTGCGATCTGCCATGCGTCATGTCGGTTCCCCCGGTGGCACCCGCGCGGCCGGTCTCGCCGGCCTGCTCGGCCTGATTGCCTGCGGAGGAGCAGCAAGGAAATACGCGGGCGGTGAGAAGGAGTGCGCCGGCGCGGACTGCCCGGCCGGCGGCAGCCGGCGACAGGCGGAGGTGGAGCCGATCGCCGGCTCCGCGGCTGCCCTCATCCCGCGCTTCCCGGTCAGCGGATCGATCGCCGTCACTCTCCACCCCGGCCCCGCGGCCGAGCTCGGCCGCCCGGCGGTGGTCTCGTTCGGCGCCCCGTTCCCGCCCGGCGCGCTGAAGAGCGCCGGCGAGCTGCGCGCGTTCGACCGGAACGGAGAGCTCCCCATCCACGCCGCGGAGCTCCTGCCCTGGCGCGCGTGGCCGGGGCGGAGCGGCGCGCGGCCGTCGGTGCGCGCCGCCATGGTGTCGATCGAGGTCACGTTCCTGTCGCGCGCGCCGCTGCCGATCAACCTGGTCTACGGCTCGCGGCCCCGCGCCACGCTGCCCGAGCCGAGCGACCCGCGCGCGGCGTGGCTCGATGTCGACGACGGCGAGTACCCGCGCGGCACCGTGCGCGAGCCGCCGGTCTACGCGACCTTCTCGCCCGACTGGCTGGGCAGCTGCCTCCTCTACACCCGCACCACGCCGGTCGGCCGCGACGACGACTGGGCCTGGTTCGACGAGGCGCTCATCGGCTACGCGCGCACGGCGGTGAACGACGTGCCGGACGCGGTCGCGCCCGCGAACCGGATCCCGTACACGGCCGACGCGGAGCCGTGGCTGTTCGACCGGAGCGCGACCCTGTTCTCGGTCTACGCGCGCACCGGCGACGCGAAGTGGTTGCGCCACGCGCACCGCTCGGCCCAGTTCTATCTCCGCCACATCGCCGCCGACGGGCACTTCGACCTCAAGCCGGACCCAGATCTCAAGTATGCCTACGGCCGCTCGCTCCTCATCGACTACCTGTTCACCGGCGATCCGGCGCTGCTGGCCGGCATCGAACGCGTGGCTGCCGCCGCCGCCGGCTGGAACCCGGTCTACCAGCCGCGCACGAGCTTCTGGACCGAGCGCCACCAGACCTACGCGCTCCTGGCCGCGCTGTCCGCCTGGGAGGCGACCGGGAAGCCAGAGCACGCGGCGCGCGCGCGCAAGGTGGCCGAGGCGTCCTTCGCGATGGCCGCCCGCCCCGCCAGCTCGTGGCAGCCGGAGGGCTGCATGCTGCACACCATGCGCGCGCACGAGGGGGACCCGGTCGACGAGCCGATCTGCTCGCCCTGGATGAGCGCGCTCTTCGCCGACGCGGTCTGGGAGTACTACATCCACACGCAGGACGAGGCCGCGCTGGAGTTCCTCGCCGGGCTCGGCCGCTACGTGGCCCGGCACGCCCTCTACCCTGGCGGCCAGGGAGTCGACCACACCATGCCCTGGTATCTCGCCTCGAGCGTGAAGACGTTCTCCGACAGCGGCCCGTTCGACGACGTTCAGCACAACTGCGACGTGGCCGGCCTGGTCGCGCGGGCGGCCTGGGCCGAGAAGCGGCTGGGCCGCGATCCCGGCCCGCTCCGCGCCACCGCCCGCGAGCTGCTCGAGGGGTGCGCATGGTGCCTGAAGGAGTGGCACCGCGAGGGCAGCGTCGAGGCCGGGTACGCCGAGTGGCGACTCTCGCCGGCGCGCCGTTTCAACTGGTGGTTCGGCACCACCAGCGACCTCCCCTGGCTGATGCGCGCGACGGCTCGGTAGCACTACTGGGTCGGCAGTAGTGCTACCAGAAATCCGCGGAGCGGAAGCGAGCGATTCCCCGGCCGCGAGTGCGGCCGTCCGGAGGGCTCTGCCCAACCATGTCCTGGCGCTACTGCGTTCTGACGCAGTCGTGCCAGGTCAGTAGTAGAAGAGCCAGGTGAGGTGCGCGCTCGGCTCGCCCGGCCTCGCGACCAGCTCGAGGTCGAGCGCGGCGCCGTCGCCGAGCCCCGTGCGCAGGCTCATGGTGGCCGACCAGACCGCGGCGCGCTCCTGCTCCGGCAGCCAGGTCCAGTCGGCGCCGGCGAGCAGCACGGTGCGGCGGGCCAGCAAGGCGCGCAGCGCGGCCGACGGGCCCAGGCCGAGCCGGAAGCCGCTGTCTCGTAGCCCGCCGAGCCGCGGGCCCCAGCCGATCGTGGTGTCGAGCGTGGCGACGAGGGCAAGCCGGTTGGCCATGAGCGACGTGCCCCAGCCGCCGCCGCCGCCGGCGTCCGCGATCACGCATCCGGCGCACTCCGGCTCGGTCAGGCGGCGAGCCCCGAGACGCACGTTCCACGACGCGTGCTGGCTGAAACGGTTCCAGTCGTTGACGTGCCGGATGCGCAGGAGGTAGGCCTCCTCGAGCACGAACGGGCCGTCGCCCTGCGACGGGAAGCGGAGCGCGACCGGCAGGAACTCGAAGCTGGTCAGGTCCGGGTAGCCGTCGGGCGGATCCGCCATGTCGTGCAGCGCCAGGCGAAAGGTGAGCCGGCCGTACAGGTCGCGCTCGCTCGAGCTCCCGACGCCGAAGCCGATCCGGCGCGAGCCGTGCGACAGATGCGGTGCCTTGCGCCACGGAGGCGCGATCTCGAGATCCGGGCTCGGCATCAGGATCGCGGCGCGCCGCTCGAGGAGGCGCTGCTTGCGCCGGCGGCCCTCGGAGCGCGGGTCGAACACGATCTCGTCGGCGAAGCGCATGTCGACCAGATCGGCCGCCGCGTCGAAGGCGGCGATGCGCTGCGCGTCGTCGAGCCCGCTCAGGTCGGCGTCCGGATCGGCGGCCAGGCGATCGACGGCGCCCAGCAGGCCCGGCGACATGCCGCGCACGCGGGCGCGGAACTGAGTCTCGAGCGAGGGCCGATAGGTGACCCGGCGGATGAGACCCGGGTTGCGGTACAGCGCCTTCACCGTCTCCGACGGGATGATCGGCCAGCCGACGTGATCGAGCAAGGTGATGCCCGGGTCGGCCACCTCGAGCGCGGCGAGGATGTGGTAGGAGCAGTTCTCGCTGAGATAGTAGTAGTCGAACCAGGTGTGCCCGAGCTCCCACAGATGCGAGAGCACCATCAACACCTGGTCGGGCGTGAGCTCGAGCTCGTATTCCCACAGATCGCGCGACTCGTAGTCGTTGTACTCGCGGACCTTGTAGTAGTAGGGCAGGCGCTTGAACTGGCCGCGGAAGAGGCCGGTCAGGCCGCGCAGGGCGTAGGCGATCGGATTCCTGGTGTCGACGGTGGCGCCGTAGTCGATGCCGGTGTCGAGGAGCTCGTGTCGCGCCTCGGTGGCGAGCTGGTCCAGTCGCGCCACGCGCAGGAACGTGTGGCCGAAGGCGGACGCCGCCCGCGCCATGTAATAGGAGGAGAAGACCAGCGAGACTGCGCGCGGGCGCACCGAGGCGATGAACGTGCGGAAGCCCGGGCAGTCGATCCGGACGCGAGCCAGGTCGAAGCCGAGCTGGCGGTGCAGCCACTGAAAGCGGGCCGGGAAGCGGCATATCGGGTGCCGGTCCGGATCGCCTGCCGGCGGCGAGAAGAAGCCGCGCAGCGTGGCCTCCAGCTCGGCCGCCGGGTCGCGCGCGCCGCGCGGCGAGAGGAACAGCGCGGGCCCGTCCACCTCGCTCCGGCGGCCGCTCTCGAGGACGGATGCCCGCCAGTGACCGAGGCGCAGCCACTGGCGCGCCCGGGCCAGGCCGAGCGCCCGCGCGCGCGCGACCAGCGCGTCGGCGTACCCATCGGCGCCGACCCCGACCGCATCCGGGGCCCGCGGCGCGGCCGACGCGGGGGAGCTGGCTCCGATTCCGGCGAGACCGTGAGCGGTGAGTCGGAAGACCAGGACGAGGACCCCGGTGCGGGATCCTCGCCGCCTCGGTCGGTCAGCGCGCGGCAACCGAGCCGAGCTTCTTGCAGGTCAGGGACGAGTCGGTGGCCAGGACGTGCACCACGTTCTCGGCGAAGGCGCGGTCCGTGACCTCGGCGCTCGGCACGATGCGGCGGTAGTTCTTCTGCAAGCTGGCCCCGACCACCGCCGCGTCCTTGCATCCACCCAGAGCGGACAGCGTGGCGATGGTCTCGCCGCGGCCGCGCGAGATGTCCTTGGCCAGCACGGTGCGGTTCGTCTGGCTGAACGAGCGGGCACCGACCGGGCCGGGCGCGAAGTCCACGCAGTTGGAGGTGCCGGACGTGATGCCGAACAGCTGGGTATAGGTGCTGCCGTTGGTCGTGGAGGCCAGGACCTGGGAGAGGCCTGTCCCGCCGCCGAAGATCACCGAGCCGAGCCCGCAGCCGGCGTCTCCGTAGGGACGGCCCGACGCCGGCGCGGGTGCGGGGCCGGGGGCGGCTTCGTCGCCGGGCGCCTGCGCGATGGCCGCGCCGGAGATGACCAGGAGAGTCGAGAAGGTGGCGATCGCGATCGTCTTCTTCATGGCGGGTCTCCTAGAGCTTCCGGCAGGAGAGGGACTCGTCGCTCCTCAGCACCGAGACCACGTTGTGGGCGACCAGGCGATCGGCGATCGCCTGGTCAGGGAAGATGCGCTTGAAGTTCTTCTGCAGCGAGCTGCCGACCGACTGCGCGTCGCGGCAGCCGCCCAGCGCGGTCAGCGTGGCGATGGTCTCGCCGCGGCCGCGCGCGATGTCCTTGGCCACGACCGCGCGGTTGGTCTCGACGAAGTTCCGGGCGCTCGCGCCCGGAACGCCGCTCGTGCCGCAGTTCGACGTGCCCGACGTGATGCCGAAGGTCTGACTGCCGACCGTGTCGTTGGTGGTGGCCGCAAGGATCTGGATGATGCCGGGCTTGGGGCCGAACAGCATCGAGCCGAGCCCGCAGCCGGCCGTCCCGTACGCCACGCCGGCGCCCGGCGCGGTGGGCGCCTGCGCCATCGCCGCACTGGCCGCGAGAACCATCAGGGACATGAATCCGAGCGCAGTCATGATCGGTTTCTTCATCGGTTCCCCTCTCCTCTCGTTGAATGATGCTGAATGGCTGTTCGAATGACCTCGGCCGCCCGGGCCGTCCATGCGCGACCGCGGCGAAGATAGCTTCAGCGCTCGCGGAGAGGCAACGGACCGGCGCGGTGAACCGACCGGACGGGCGGAGGCCGTCCCCGGCTGCTAGATTGGATCGAGCACCGTGATTCCGCTGCGAGACGACATTCCGGCCCGGCGCACGCCGGTGGTGACGTGGGCGCTCATCGCGATCAACGTGCTGGTGTTCCTCTATGAGAAGAGTCTCCCGCCGCGGGCGCTGGAGGATCTCGTCTTTCTTCGCGGACTGGTGCCGGCCCGCTACACCGACCCGGGATGGGCGGCGAGCGCCGGATTTCCGCCCGACCACTACCTGTCCTTTCTCACGTGCATGTTCCTGCACGGGAGCTGGCTCCATGTGATCGGCAACATGTGGAGCCTCTGGATCTTCGGCGACAACGTCGAGGACCGGATGGGGCCGCTGCGCTTCCTCCTCTTCTATGTGCTGTGCGGTCTCGCGGCCGGCGTGCTTCACGTGGTCACCAATGCGAGCTCCCAGGTTCCGACGGTCGGCGCGTCCGGCGCGATCGCCGGCGTGCTGGGCGCGTACTTCATCCTGTTCCCGCACGCGCGCGTCCTGACCCTGGTGCCGCTCCTCTTCATCCCGTTCTTCTTCGAGCTGCCCGCCATCGTCTTCCTGCTCATCTGGTTCGGTCTGCAGTTGCTCCAGGCCTGGTCCGGGCTCGGGGCAGAGGGGATGGGCGGCGGCGTGGCGTGGTGGGCCCACGTCGGAGGCTTCGCGGCCGGGATCCTGCTGCACCGGCTCTTCCTCGACCGCCGCCCCGCGCCCCGCCTGCCGGGCGGTCGGGTCGACCCGGGCCGCTGATCCGGCCCTCAGCTGCGGATGCCGATGAAGCCCATGTGAACGCCGCCCTGCGCGCCGTCGCGGCGGTAGGAGAAGAAGCGCTCCGGTTCGCAGCGCGTGCAGGGCGGGCGGTCGTCGATGTGCTCCGGGGCCAGCCCGGCGCCCTCGAGCTGCGCGCGGGTGGCGCGGCGGAGATCGACGTGCTGCTTGCGGGGACCGTCGACCACGAGCCCGGGAAGGTCGGGCAGCGCCGCGACGAACTCCGCCACCACCTCTGACCCGACCTCGAAGCAGCACGGACCGATCGACGGGCCGAGCGCGACGCGGACATGGCGCGCCTCTGCGCCGGCATCGGCCATGCGCGCGACCACGCGGAGCGCGACGCCGGCCACGGTGCCGCGCCACCCGGCGTGGGCAGCGCCGCAGACTCCCGTCACCGGATCGGCGAACAGGATCGGGATGCAGTCGGCCGCGAATGCGCCGAGGACCGGCCCGGGGCGATCGCAGACCAGACCGTCGAACTGGGCGTCTTCGGCCAGGGGCTCGCCCACCCGCCACACACTGGTGCCGTGGAAGTGGCGGGTCGCGACCAGCGCGTCCGGGTCGTATCCGGCGTGGGCCGCGAGCCGCCGCCGGTTCTCCGCCACCGCATCCGGATCGTCACCCCAGCGCCTGCCGAGGTTGAGCGACGCGCGGACCCCGGTCGAGACGCCGCCGGTGCGCTCCGGAAAGCCGTGGACGAACAGCTCATCGGGAATGACCGGCGAGCGCAACACCAGGATCGGAGCCGCGGTCGACATCGTGCGGTTCTAGCCCGACCCAACCGGGGCGGCACCAGGAGCGTGGAGCCTACGTCAAGGTGAACTTCAGCTCGCCGAGCTTCTCGATGACCGTGGTGATCTTGTCGCCGGCCTTCAGCCAGACCTGCTTGTCCTCCGGCATGCCGTTGATGACGCCCTCCGGTGTTCCGGTGAAGAAGATGTCCCCCGGCTTGAGCGTGAAGTGCTGCGAGGCATAGCTGATGATCGTGGCGACGTTGAAGATCATGTCGTTCGTGTTGCTGGACTGGCGGCGCTTCCCGTTCACGTAGCATTCCAGCTTGAGGTTGTTCGGATCCGAGATCTGATCGGCCGTGACCAGGTACGGTCCGATCGGACCGAAGCCGTCGCAGGTCTTGCCGAGGAGGAACTGAGTCGTCTTGCGCTGCAGGTCGCGCGCGCTGAAGTCGTTGCCCGTGCAGTAACCGAAGACGTAGGACAGCGCCTCCTGCTCGCTCACCCGCGAGGCGGTCTTGCCCATGACCACCACGAGCTCGACCTCGTAGTCGAACTTCGTGGCCACGTGCGAGGGCAGCTTGATGAGGCCCTTGTGGGCGTTCAGCGAGTTGTTGCACTTGGTGAACAGGACGGGCGAGGTCGGGATGGGCGTCCCGGTCTCCATCGCGTGCTTGCGGTAGTTGAAACCCAGGCACAGGATCTTCTCCGGGTTGGTCACGCAAGGCCCGAACTCCATCTTGCTCTCGTCGAGGAATGCCGGCTTCGCCGCGCTCGCGGTCTGCGCCTCGGCGACCAGGGCCGTCAGTCCCTGATCGCCGCGCTGGATCACGTCGTCGATCAGGCCCGGCACGTCGTTGCGCCCGAGCAGCCGGGCGGCGGCCTTGACGTCGAGAATGCCTTTCTTGGTCTTCACGCCCAGCCCGAGCTCGCCTTTCTTCTTGATCGTCAGAAAGGTCATGCCCCTGGGCATGTCCCCGGGCGTCGCCGTGGCCCCTGCCCCGAGCCCGGCGCCTGCGGACGCATTGGGATGCAAGAAGGTGCTGGCCGCGCCGGCTGCGACCGCAGCGCCGGCCGTCTTCAAGAAGGTCCGTCGGCTACTTCTCATCGGTCTCCTCCCTTCGGGGTGGCGTGAACATGGCATGAGAAACCGGCCCGGCTCCAGGGGTGCCGACGAGGTCGGCGGGGTTCCCCCGTCGAAATCGACCGGCTGAGCGCACAACCGCGAAGCCCTGACACCGTCGCGCTCGACCGCCGGCCGCTCTGACCAGCGGCACGTCGAGCAGCGAGACGAAACTCCGTTGACGCCCGTTCGTACGGCGTCGAGCGGCCGTCGACGGCGACATGGACGACCTGCGCCTACCTCGCCACCCACCGGCACGCAGGACCGGCGCGGCGAGGGGCCGGGCCGCAGTGATTGCGCCGATTCGGAGCCGCGCTGCGGTGATCGTCGGGCACGGGAATTGAACCATCGCGGCGCGTGCTCTCCGTGCTCAACAACGGCTGCCCTGCGCCCAGCCCGGCCGAGCTGGCCCGGTTCGTCGAGAGCGCACCGCGTTACACGAGCTACCCGCCCGCCAACCGCTTCACGCCGGGGTTCGGCGCGGTCGACGCCGCCCGCGAGCTCGAGCGAATCGCGCGTGACGCGCCCGACGCGCCGCTGTCGCTCTACCTGCACGTGCCGTTCTGCTCGAGCCTGTGCTGGTACTGCGGCTGCAACGTGGTGGTGACCCGGCAGCGCGAGCGTGGCAGCGCGTTCGTGGACCCGCTCGCGGCCGAGATCGCGCTGCTCGCGCGCCTGGTCGGCGCCGACCGGCCGCTCGCCGAGCTCGCGATCGGCGGCGGGTCTCCCAACTTCCTCGCCAGCCCCGACCTGGCGCGCCTGTTCGCCGCCGTTCGCGGCGCGTTCCGCCTGACTCGCGACGCCGAGGTGAGCGTCGAGCTCGATCCGCGCGAGACCAGCGAGGACCAGATCGCCGCGCTGGCCGACCTCGGCCTCACGCGCCTCTCGGTCGGCGTGCAGGACTTCGACCCGGCCGTCCAGGAGGCGGTGCACCGCTTCCAGAGCGAGGAGCAGACCCGGCGCCTGCTCGAGCACGCGCGCCGCCGCGGCGTCCACCGCATCAGTGTGGACCTGGTCTACGGGCTGCCCCTCCAGACACCGGCGTCGCTCGCCCGCACGCTCGACCAGGTGATCGCCCTGGCTCCTCGCCGCATCGCCCTGTTCGGCTACGCCCATGTGCCGGACCTGCGCCCGCACCAGCGCCTGGTCGAGCGGGCCGGACCGCTGCCGGACGCGACCGCGCGGGCCGAGCTGTTCGCGCTGGCCGCCGCCCGCCTTGCCGACGCCGGCTATCTCGCGATCGGCATCGATCACTTCGCGCTCCCCGGCGACGAGCTGGCCGTGGCGGCGGCGACCGGGCAGCTCCACCGCAACTTCCAGGGCTACGTGGCGCACCGGGCGACTCGCCTCCTCGCATGCGGCCCCACCGGCATCAGCGATTCGGGGACCGCCTACTGGCAGAACGAGGCCGACCTGGCGGCATGGGAGGCGCGGGTGCGGGCCGGCGAGCTGCCGGTCGCGCGCGGCGTCGGCTTGACGGCGGACGACCGCGTCCGCCGCGAGGTCATCATGCGCCTCATGTGCCACGCCGCGGTCGACTTCGCCGACATCGAGGAGCGGGCCGCCGCCGGGCCATGCCGGGGCCAGCCGCTCCGGTTCGAGGAATACTTCGCCGCGGAGCTCGAGCAGCTCGAGAGCGGCGAACGGTCCGAGCTGGCCAGAGTCGACCGCGCCGCGCGCCGCATCGAGGCCCGCCCGATGGGCCGGCTCCTCCTCCGCAACATCTGCCGCACCTTCGACGCCTACCACCGCGGCCCCGGGGCGGGCGGCCGGTTCTCACCCACGCTGTGACCGGTGCGACTGCGGCCGTCCGCAGACCCCGTCCGTGATTCTCAACACACTTCGTCGTGCAGTTCAGGTCGCGCCGCGGTGGGGCTTCGCGGACCTCCGCAGTTCGTCGATGACGGCCTGCATGTCGGGCGGGGGTGTAGTCTCGAAGCGCAGGAGCTCGCCGGTGTGCGGGTGCTCGAACTCGAGGACGGCCGCGTGGAGAGCCTGGCGGCCGAGGCGGTCGGCCAGCTCGGCCAGGAGCGCGGAGTCGTGGCGCCGGCGGCCGTAGGTCGGGTCGCCCAGAACGGGAGAGCCGGCGTCGGCGAAGTGGACGCGGATCTGGTGCGTGCGGCCGGTCTCCAGACGGCAGCGGACGAGAGCGGCGAGGTCGCCGAAGCGCCTCTCGACGCGGTAGTGCGTGACCGCCGACTTGCCGCGGGCGACCCGGGAGGAGAAGCGCTTGCGGTGGACCGGATGGCGGCCGTAGAGGGTGGAGAAGGTGCCAACCTGTTCTCGCGGCGGGGGCGCGACCACGGCCAGATACTCCCTCCGCAGCGACTTGTCCTTGAACCGGGCCGCCAGGGCGGCGTGGGTGGCGTCGTCCTTGGTCGCCACCATCACGCCGGAGGTGCCCTTGTCGAGGCGGTGGACGATGCCTGGCCTGAGCTCGCCGCCCACGCCGGCCAGGTCCGCGCAGCGCGCGAGCAGCGCGTTGACCAGCGTGCGATCCGGGTGACCGGGCGCGGGGTGCACCACCAGACCCGGCGGCTTGTCGATGACGATGAGGTGCGAGTCCTCGTGGAGGACCACCAGCTCCATCGGCTGCGGCTCCGCGCGGGCCGGCGCCGGCGGCGGGATGCGCACGTCCACCTCGTCGCCCGCTCGCAGCCGGGTGCCGGCCTTCACGACCTCGTGGTTGACCTCGACCAGTCCCCGATCGATCAGCCGGCGCACCTGCGAGCGCGACAGCGGGCGGTCGCCGCCGCCCAGCTGGTCGGCGAGGAACTGATCGAGGCGCAGTGCGCCTCCCCCGCCCGCTCCGACCTCGAACCGCCTGCGCTCGGCGATGGCGCTACCAGATCTTGGACTTCACGTGCCCCTTGGACTTGACGAGGACGTCCACGAGAGCGCGGTCGTAGATGTTCTGCGCGTAGATGTCGGGGGTGACGCGGCTCTTGAACAGCTCGCGCCCCTCCTCGATCTCGTCGCGCATCGCCTCGAAGAGGCTGTCGTTGGCGATGCCCTCCAGGATCTTGGCTTCGTGATAGAGCGTGAGGTCCGAGGCGATGGCGCGGGCGAGCTGGCGGGCTCGCTTCGCGGTCTCGATGAGGGTGGCCATCGGATCGATGGTAGGAGCCCGGTCACCGGGGGTCAAGTCGCGAAACAGAGCGCCCGGCTGGTGCGTTCCAGCCGGTCAGACATCGAGCCAGTCGATCGCGATACGGTCGACCGACGTGGCACGGGTCGAGAGGCTGTCGCGCGAGATCGCCCTTCACCCGCCGCGAGGCCTCCAGGTGGGGGCGTCGCTGTCGGGGCGTCGCGGTTCGAGTCGGCGCTC
>WNGB01034103.1_pt1 | contig 13361 bp, 7 predicted proteins | sample 5400681 | NCBI WGS metagenome assembly WNGB01 (sample SAMN13153367, study PRJNA577476) | soil metagenome | isolation source: 115 cm soil or saprolite under grassland replicate 2 | place: USA:California | collected 2016-06-15 | reverse complement strand
TCGGCGCGGGCGACCAGGGTCTCATGTTCGGCTACGCGTGCACGGAGACGCCTGAGCTCATGCCCGTGCCGATCATGCTCGCACACAAGCTGGTGATGCGGCTCGCGGAACGGCGCAAGTCGGGAGCGCTCGACTACCTCCGTCCCGACGGGAAGTCACAGGTGACCGTTCGGTACGTCGACGGCGTCCCGCGCGCGGTCGAGACGGTCGTCGTCTCTACCCAGCACAGCCCCGACGTCGGCGCCGCGCGGATCCGCGAGGACGTCATCGAGCAGGTGATCGTCCCGACGGTCCCGGCCGAGCTCCTCGACCTCAACCGCTGCGTCATCCACGTGAACCCGACCGGGCGGTTCGTGACCGGGGGCCCGATGGGCGACACCGGGCTCACCGGGCGGAAGATCATCGTCGACACGTACGGCGGCTCTTGCCCGCACGGCGGGGGCGCGTTCTCGGGCAAGGACCCGACGAAGGTCGACCGCTCCGCCTGCTACATGGCGCGCCACGTGGCCAAGAACATCGTCGCCGCTGGCCTGGCCCAGCGGGCGCAAGTGCAGGTCGCCTACGCCATCGGCGTCGCCGAGCCCGTCTCGATCATGGTCGACACGTTCGGGACCGGCAAGGCGCCGGACCGGGTCCTCGAGGCGCTGGTCAGGCGTCACTTCGATTTCACGCCGGCCGGAATCATCAAGTATCTCGACCTGCGCCGGCCGATCTACAAGAAAACCGCCGCCTACGGCCACTTCGGGCGCTCGGAGCCCGAGTTCGCCTGGGAACGGACGAACCGCGTCAAGGACCTGCGCGACGACGCGGGAGTGTAGCTCGGCACATCGATGAGGCCGCGCGGGTCCCGACGTCCCGCGGGGGCGGGGGGCAGCCCACGGCACCGGGCAAAGGACGACACTCCATGATCGAGCACGACGTCAAGAACCTCTCGCTCGCCCCCGAGGGGCGCCTCAGGATCGAGTGGGCCGAGCAATCGATGCCGGTGCTGCGTCAGATCCGCGAGCGCTTCACCCGCGAGCAGCCGCTCAAGGGCATCCGGCTCGGCGCCTGCCTGCACGTGACCACGGAGACGGCGGTCCTCATGCTCACGCTCAAGGCCGCCGGAGCGCAGCTGGCGCTCTGCGCGTCCAACCCGCTGTCCACGCAGGACGACGCTGCGGCCGCGCTCGTTCGCGAGTACGACGTCCCGGTCTTCGCCCAGAAGGGCGAAGATCACGCCCGGTACTATCAGCACATCGCGGCCGTGCTCGCGACGCGACCCCAGCTCACGATGGACGACGGCGCCGATCTCATCTCCCAACTCCACGGCCCGCGGAAGGATCTCGCCGCCGAAGTGATCGGCGGGACGGAGGAGACGACCACGGGCGTGGTCCGGCTCCGGTCGATGGAGCGCGAGGGCGTCCTCGCGTTTCCCGTGATCGCGGTCAACGACGCGGACACCAAGCACCTCTTCGACAATCGCTACGGCACCGGCCAGTCCACGATCGACGGGATCCTCCGCGCGACCAACGTCCTGCTGGCCGGGCGCACGGTCGTCGTCGCCGGCTACGGGATGTGCGGCCGCGGCGTCGCGGCCCGCGCCAAGGGGCTCGGCGCCCATGTCATCGTGACGGAGATCGAGCCCCTGCGGGCGCTCGAGGCGGTCATGGACGGCTTCCCGGTGATGCCGATGACCGCGGCCGCGGCCCAGGGCGACGTGTTCGTGACGGTGACCGGCAACACCTCGGTGATGTCGAGCGATCACTTCGGCCGGCTGAAGGACGGCGCCATTCTGTGCAACTCGGGGCACTTCAACGTGGAGATCGACCTCGAGACGCTCGGCGCGATGGCGCGCAGCCGACGGAGCGTGCGTCCGTTCGTCGAAGAGTTCACGCTCGAGAGCGGTCGGCGGCTCTACGTTCTCGGTGAGGGGCGACTGATCAACCTCACGGCGGCGGAGGGGCATCCCGCCTCCGTGATGGACATGAGCTTCGCGAACCAGGCGCTGGCCGCCGAGTACATGGTCAAGCACGGGCGTACGCTGGCCCGGAAGGTGTTCGTCGTGCCGCGGGAGATCGATCTGGAGATCGCGCGGCTCAAGCTCGCCTCGATGGGCGTCGAGATCGACCAGCTCACGGCCGCGCAACGCGACTACCTGGCGTCCTGGACGCACGGGACCTGACCGCGCCCCGCTGACATCCGTGAACCGCCCGCCGCCGGTCCTGCTGCTGCTCCTCGTGCTCCTGGTTCTCGGCCTGGTCGCCCAGGTCGTGCCGCTGTACACCGACTGGCTCTGGTTCGGCGAGGTCGGCTACACGAACGTCTTCCTGAAGACGCTCTCGCTCCGCGGCTCGCTCTTCGCCGCGCTGGCCATCGCCGTGCTCGTCTTCCTCTACGCCAACCTGACGTTCGCGGCCCGTACGGCGGCGCCCGACGTCATCTGGGAGCTCGAAGACCAGCTCGGGCTGCCCAGCCGCGTGATCATCGAGCCGCTGATCCGCCGCTTCCTGCCGATCGTGCTGGTGCTGATCGCGCTGGCCTCCGGAATGCGGGCCACCGTCCACTGGGAGACGGTGCTGGGCTACTTCAATGCGACGTCGTTCGGCGTCACCGATCCGCTCTTCGGCCGCGACCTCAGCTTCTTCGTCTTCGTCCTGCCGCTCTGGCAACTTGTGTACGGATGGGCCATCACCCTCGTCACCAGCACGATCGTGCTGACGCTCGCCGTCTACGTGCTCCAGCGGAGCCTCGTGCTGACGAGCCGCGGCCCACGGCTGGCGGCCGGTGCGCGCATGCACCTCCTCCTCCTCGGGGCCCTGGCCCTCGCCCTCAAAGCCGTCGGGTTCTGGCTCGATCGGTTCGAGCTGGTCTTCTCGCCGCGCGGCATCGTGTTCGGGGCCGCGTACACCGACATTTACGCGTCGCTGCCTGTGCTCGGGGCCCTCGCCGTGTTCGCGGTGCTCTGCGCCGTCGCGTGCGTCGCCCAGATCGCGCGGTCGGGCCTGCGGCTGGTCGCCGGCGGCCTGATCGCCCTGGCCCTGGTGTGGGTGGCGGGCCTCGGCGTCTACCCGGCGTTGCTGCAGCGTTTGCGGGTCACGCCCAACGAGCTCGCGGCCGAGCGCCCGTTCATCGAACACAACATCCGCATGACCCGCCAGGCGTACGGGCTCGACCACATCGTCGAGCGCGAATTCCCTGCCGACGAGACCCTGGACGCGCGGGCGCTCGAGCGCAACTCGGCGACGATCAAGAACATCCGCCTGTGGGACTACCGCCCCCTCCTGCGCACGTTCGCGCAGCTCCAGGAGATCCGGACCTACTACAAGTTCGTGGACGTGGACAACGACCGCTATGTCGTGAACGGCGAGTACCGCCAGCTCATGCTGTCGCCGCGCGAGCTCTCGTACCAGCACCTCCAGTCCCGGATCTGGATCAACGAGCACCTGACGTTCACGCACGGCTACGGCGCCGTGGTCGGGCCCGTCAACCGCATCACCGCCGAAGGGCTGCCGGAGTTCCTGGTCAAGGACATCCCGCCCCAGTCGACGGGCGGGTTCCCGAAGATCACGCGGCCGCAGATCTACTACGGAGAGGTGTCGAACGAGTACGTCCTGGTGAAAACGAAGTCGCAGGAGCTCGACTATCCCTCCGGCGACCAGAACGTCTACACGACCTACAGCGGCGCCGGCGGCATCCCGCTCTCGTCGTTCCTCCGCAAGGTCCTGTTCGCCGTGCGATTCGGTGAGATCAAGATGCTCCTGTCCAACGACCTCACCGACCAGAGCCGGATCATGATCCACCGAACGGTCGTCCAGCGCGTCCGGCAGATCGCCCCGTTTTTCAGATTTGACCGAGACCCGTACATGGTCGTCGACAACGACGGGCGCCTGATCTGGATGCTGGACGGCTACACGACGACCAACCGGTATCCCTACTCGGATCCGGTTCCCGGCGTCGGCAACTACATCCGGAACTCGGTGAAGGTCACGGTCGACGCCTACGACGGCACGGTAATCTTCTATCGTGCCGACGAGACCGACCCCATCGTCCGCGCGTACGGCAGCGCCTTTCCCGGGCTCCTCAAGCCGCTGGACAAGATGCCCGAGGGGCTCCGGCGCCACATCCGCTACCCCGAGGACTTCTTCGCCATCCAGGCGCGGAAGTACGCGACCTATCACATGCTCGATCCCCAGGTCTTCTACAACAAGGAAGACCTCTGGGCGGTGCCGCGACGGGCGATCGAGGGCCGCGACCGCGACATGGAGCCCTACTTCACGATCATGCGGCCGCCGGGTGAGCAGAAAGAGGAGTTCATCCTCCTCACCCTCTTCAATCCGGCGCGACGCGACAACATGATCGCGTGGATGGCCGCTCGCTCCGATCCGCCGAACTACGGCCGCCTGATCGTGTTCAACTTCCCCAAGCAGAAGCTCGTCTACGGACCGCGACAGATCGACGCGCGGATCGACCAGGATCCAGTGATCTCCCAGCAGCTCTCGCTCTGGAATCAGCGGGGCTCGACGGTGATCCGCGGCTCGCTGCTGGCGATCCCCATCGACCAGTCGCTGATCTACGTCCAGCCGCTCTACCTCGCCGCCTCCGAGCAGGGAGCGCTGCCCGAGCTGCGGCGGGTGATCGTCGCGTACGGTAACCAGATCGCGATGGAGCCGACGCTCGAGCAATCCCTCTCCCGCATCTTCGGCGGCCGCCAAGGCGCGACGGCCGCCGCGCCGCCGGCGGCCGGTGCGCCGAGCGACGCCGCCACCGGCGTGCGACAGCTCGTCCAGCGCGCCTGGGAGAGCTGGACGCGAGCGCAGGACGCGCTACGCCGCAGCGACTGGGCGGCCTACGGAGCCGAGCAGAAGCGCCTCGAAGAAGCGCTGCGCGGCCTCACGCAGTCGAAGTGAAGGACTGGCGATCAAGCTCTTCGACCAACCCTAGCGGCCTTATGCCGAACGTGCTCGTGACGACGCCCTTCGATGAGGCTCAGCTGGGCCGGCTGCGCCAGGTCTCGTCACGCCTCACCGTGACGCAAGGCGATCCGGAGACCGCCGACTACGCGCCCACGGACGTTCTCTACGCGGGAAGTCTCCCGCGCGATCCGTCCCGCGCGCCCAATCTCAAGTGGGTGCAGGTGCACATGGCCGGCGTGAACGCGCTCTACGATCACCCGATCTACGCGAACAGCACGATCGCGCTCACCACCGCGAGCGGCGTGCACGCGGCGACGGTCGCCGAGTACGCGATCACGGCCCTCCTGGGGCTCGCGCATCGCCTGCCGCGGATGGTGGAATGGCAGGGGAGGGGCACCTGGCCGCCCGACGAGCAGCGGTGGCCGCTGTTCGTGCCGACTGCGGTGCGGGGCGCGACTCTCGGCGTGATCGGCTACGGCAGCATCGGACGCGAGCTCGCTCGCATCGCCAGGACCGCCTTTGCGATGAGCGTGCTGGCGTGCAAGCGGGAGCCCGCGCGCCGCGCCGATCCCGGGTACTGCCCGCCCGGCACGGGCGATCCTGAAGGCGTCCTGCCGGACGAGTGGTTTTCGCCCGACCGCGTATCGGAGCTGCTCGCCCGATCAGACGTCGTCGTGATGTGCGCGCCGCTCACGCGCGAGACGCATCATATGATCGGCGCGCGAGAGCTTCGTGCCATGAAGCCGACTGCGTACTTGATCAACGTGGGGCGCGGCGCCAGCGTCGACGAGATGGCGCTCGCGCAGGCGCTGGCGGAGCGGCGCATCGCCGGCGCGGCGGTCGACGTCTTCGCGCAGGAGCCGCCGCCGGCCGGACACCCGCTGTACAAGGTCGACAACGTCATCGTCTCACCGCACGTCTCGGGCTTTGTCGCGAGCTACGACCCCTCTTCGTCGAGAACCTGCGGCGGTACCTGGACGGCGCGCCGCTCCTGAACCTGGTGGACCGCGCGAAGGGATACTAGCCCGCCACCGCGCCCCGCAGCGGCGGGCGGGGGACGGGGATCGGCGCGCCGCGGTCCCAGCCGCAGCAGACGGAGCCTCGCCTGCTCGATCATGAGCTCGCTTTTCGCGAGTCGGTGGTCGACCAGGTAATCGTTGTGAATGTTCGCCTTCGTGTAGTACCGCGTCTGGGGATCGCTGGTCGGCTCGAGGTATCCGCCCCAGGCGGCGAACGGGTCGCGCGCCTGCTCCCGCTCCTGCTCCGTCACCGGCCGGTCCAGCCGCCCGCGCATCATGATCTGGAGATTGTAGTTGTCGTCCAGGTCGGCGCCGGCCTTGCGGTACGCGTCGCCGCGGCGCAGGGCATCGTCCATGCTGCTCGCCCATCGTCCATGCTGCTCGCCCGAATCGCGTTCGTGCGCGCGACGATCAGGAAATCCGGGTTCCGCCGGGCCGCCACGGCCTCTTTGACCTTGGCCGCCATCAGCTCCAGCGGGATCATGTGCTCGATCCCGGCGTGATGGTGCTGGATCAGCGCGCGGAGTGACATGGGACGTTCCCCTTTCGCGCCACGGGGGCGGGACGGCGATGACTGTTCCCGTCCACGGGACACCTCCCTGGCGGGATGATACACCGAGCTGCCGCTCCGCCTCAGGTGCGAGCGCGGAGCAGGAGGGAAACGCCGATCCCCATGAAGATGACGTTCGCCGTCCACGCGGCAATCAGGGGCGGTAGGAGGTCGGCCCGTGCGAAGGCGAGCGCGACGTAGTGGACGACCAGATAGCCCGCCATGATGGCGAGCGCGAGACCGATCCCGTAGAGACGACCCCCGCGCGGCGACTGGAGCGCGAAGGGGATGGCGACGAGCACCATGACCAGATTGACGAGCGGGAAGGACAGCTTGGCGTAGAGCTCGACGAGATGTTTGCGGACCTTGAAGCCGGCCGCCTCGAGCCGGGCGATGTAGTCCTTGAGCTCCCGGAAGCTCATCGCATTGACGGGCTTCTGGATGCGGATGAAGTCCTCCATCTCCTCCGTCAGGTCCAGCGCCGTCCGCAGAAATGGCACCGTCTGCACCGTGCCATCGGCGCCGATCTCCCGGTACGCGCCTTCGCTCAGCTCCCAGCCGGCCGGCGTCCAGTGCGCGCGCCGCGCGTCCAGCCGACCGACGAGCCGGAAGTCGCGGTCCACCTCGAGAATGGTCACCCCGAACATGTCGTTCGTCCCGGGGTAGAGCAGCTCGATGCGGTAGAAGCGCGAGTCGGAGCTGCGCACCCAGAGGCGCTGGCGCGACTGGAGATGACGGGGGGCCAGGCCGCGGATCTTGACCCGGTCAACTTCGTCCCCGCGCTCGTTGAGGGCGGGCAGCGCGAGCTCCTGAAAGAGCCCGGCCCCGATGGCGACGGCCAGCCCGAGGCCCAGGACCGGCGCGCTCACCCGGTAGAGGCTGATGCCGGCGGCCTTGAGCGCGGTCAGCTCGTGATTGCGGCTGAGCGTCAGGAAGCGGAAGATCGTCGCGACGAGCATGACCACCGGCAGGTAGGTATGTAGCCCCGCCGGCAGCCGGTAGACGAAGTGCTCCAGGATGTACACGAGGGGCGGCTTTATCCGGAGGTATCTGTCCAGGGTCTGCAGGAGATCGATCATGATGAACAGGGTCGCCGCCACTGCGAGTCCGACCCCCATGAACGCCAGGTACTCGCGCACGAGGTAGCGGTCGATGATGTGCGTCGAGTCGCGGGCCGCCCCTGGTCCAGGCCCCCGGACGCGCCTCACGCCGCGCTCGGGGACGGCGCGCCACAGGGCCTCAAGCGCGCGCCACACGAGCGGCATCGCGGGCCACTTCCACTCGCGCGCGGTCGCCACGAGGAACCCGAGGCCGACGACGCCGAACAGGACGTTTGGCGTCCAGATCGCGACGGCCGAGGGAATCTGGCCGCGGAGGGCAGCCCCCTCGAGCGACGTCATCACCAGATAGTAGGTGACCAGGATCACCAGGCTGCCGATGAACGCGATACTCCGGCCGCCGCGGTGGGAGCGGACCGCGAGCGGAAACCCGATGAGGCCGAAGACGATCGCCGCGAGCGGGAGCGCGTAGCGCTTGTGGCGCTCGATCTGAAATGGCCGTCGGCTGGTCGGATCGTGTCGATACTCGGCGATCTTCCGATCGAGCTCGCGCAGGGTGAGGTCCTTTTCCGGCTTCTCGACCCGCGGCGCCCCCTTCACCGGCGACGTCATGGACAGGCTCATATCGTAGATATCGAAGCGCGTATATCGATAGCGGGACGCGCCGCTCGCCCGCGCCGTCGGCGATGGCTGGTCCCTCGACGCGTCGACAGGCACGACGTCAGCCTCGTTCACGGCGCCGTTCACCAGGCGGAGCGTGATCCGCTGATTCGCCTCGTCGGTGAGCAGGCGGCCTTCGCGCGCGGTGATGATCCGCGAGAGGAAGAGCTGGCGTTGGAACTCGAGGTTCGCCACGGGGTTCAGGGCGAGCGTGAGCCCGGCGGTGGCCAGCGCGACGACGATCGAGGCCAGCAGGACTGGACGGAAGAGCCGCAGCGCGCTGACGCCGGCGGCCCGGAAGGCGACGATCTCGAAGTCGCTCGCCAGCCGGCCGCCGGCGAGGAGCACCGCGGACAAGAGGGCCATCGGAAGCGTGTGAGCCAGGAACGACGGCAGCATGAAGACGAGCAGCTGGACGACGAGATGGAACGGCACCCCTTTCGTGATGACGAGGTCGGTCAGCTGGTAGATCCGGTCAATGACGAGAAAAAACGTGAGGAGCACGCAGCCGAACGCGAGCGGTGAGACGAGCTCGCGCACGATGTACCGATCGAGAACGAGAAGCCGCACGGGTCTGTTGTACCATAGCAGCGTGAGTCGCCTATCGGGGTGCCCGACGCGGATGCTGCTCGTCGGCCTCGCGATGCTCGGCGCCGCAGCGCTCGTGCCCGAGCGGCCGGACGCCGCCGATCCGCTCGACCGCCTCGACCAGTTCCGCCAGCTCGCGCGTTCGCACGCCTTGCTCGGGCACGGCGACGCGGCCGAGTCGCCCGACGCCTATCGCGACATGTACGCGCTCCTCGACGAGGAAATCGTCGAGAGCCTCGGGGCCGGCGGTCTCTACGCGTCGGCCGGCTTCCTTCAGGACAGGCTCGACGCGTTCGGCGAAGCGTGGGGCGCTGCCGCAGTCGACGTCCTGCGCGTCGGGCGGCTCGTGGTGGGCGCGTTCCAGATGAGCGATGCGTCCGACGTCAACTCCGTGCGGGTCTACGGGCGACTCGGCGGGGAGGCCGCGTTGCTGACGACGCTCTTCCGCGACGGCCGCCCGACCGTGTACCCGTGGTCTCCGGCGCCGAGCGGCGCCTCCCAGTTTATCGCCGCCTGGGAAGGTCCAGCGACGGGACAAGGGATCCGCCCGCTCCGCCTCGACCTCATCCGCCAGCAGGGCGACGGCGTTCGCGTCGTCTGGTCCACGACCGACATGTTCCCCGACCGCCTGATGGCGCGCGCATATTCGGTGCGCGGGGAGGAGATTCGAGTGCGCTACGAGCTCCACTATCCGGGCTGGACGCCGGGGTGCGACGGACAGACCGAAGCCGAGGACGTGTTCCGATCCTCGCACGAGAGCGGAGCGCTCGTCCGGAAGGCCGGACGCCAGCTCAACGGCTGGCACCGCGAGCTCCGCACGACGGTCGCCCAGCTCTTCGACGCGCTCGAGTCGAGAGACGAGAGCAGCCTGGCGAAGCTGGTGCCCGACGTCCAGATCCGCCGGCGGCTTCCGGCCACGTTGCGCCCCGAGGCCGCATGCGACGCTGCCGACGGCACCGCCAACCCCCAGACGGTGTCGGTCGCCGCGACTGCAGAGCACACGCCTTGGGCGCTGATCTTCCAGCGCGGCGGCGCCCGGTGGCGCCTCGCGGCCGCCGCGCCGGTGCTCGAGTGACGTCTCGCCGATGAGCGCGACGACGAGCGAGATCTCCGACCGGTACGATCCCTCGGCCGTCGAGGAGCGCTGGTATCCGCGCTGGGAGGAACGGGGTTACTTCCGCGCCGATGCCGCGGCCACCGGCAAGCCGTTCTCGATCGCGATGCCGCCGCCCAACGTCACCGGGTCGCTCCACTGGGGTCATGCGCTGACCATGACGCTGCAGGACACGCTGACGCGCATGAAGCGAATGGACGGCTTCAATACCCTCTGGCTCCCCGGGACCGACCATGCGGCGATCGCCGTTCACGTGGTCCTCGAACGCCAGCTCGCGGCCGAGGGAAAGACGAAGGAAGACCTCGGCCGCGACGGTTTCCTCGCCCGCGCCTGGCGATGGAAGGAGGAGACCGGGGGCACGATCGTCCGGCAGCTCAGGCGTCTGGGCGCCTCGTGCGACTGGTCGCGCGAGCGCTTCACGATGGATCCCGGGCTGTCGCGCGCGGTCCGGGAATCGTTCGTCCGCCTCTGGCAAGAGGGGCTGATCTACCGAGACGATTACATCGTCAACTGGTGCCCGCGCTGCCAGACGGTGCTGTCCGACCTCGAGGTCGAGCGGGAGGAGCGCGACGCGGAGTTCGTCTACATCAAGTACGGTCCGGTCACCCTCGGGACGGTGCGGCCGGAGACGAAGCTCGGCGACACGGGTCTGGCCGTGCACCCCAAGGACAAGCGCTACAAGCATCTCGTGGGAACAACGCTCGAGGTCCCATCGGTGGACGGCACCATCTCGGTGAAGGTGGTCGCGGACGACGCCGTCGATCCGAAGTTCGGCACCGGCGTCATCAAGGTGACGCCGGGACACGACCCGGTGGACTTCGAGATCGGCCGGCGCCACAACCTTCCCATCAAGACCGTCATAGGCTTCGACGGTCGGATGACCGCCGAGGCCGGACGCTACGCCGGCCTGGACCGCTTCGAGTGCCGCAAGCGGATCGTCGAGGACATGAAGGCGCTCGGCCTGATCGAGCGGATCGAGCCCTACCGGCACGCCGTCGGCGTCTGCCATCGCTGCAAGACGGTGGTCGAGCCGCTCGTCTCCAAGCAGTGGTACGTGCAGACGAAGCCCCTCGCCGAGGCGGCGATCAAGGCCGTGCGCGAGGGGCGGATCAAGATCGTCCCGCGCAGCTGGACGAAGACCTATTACCACTGGATGGAGAACATCCGACCCTGGTGCATCTCGCGCCAGCTCTGGTGGGGCCATCGGATTCCCGCGTGGCACTGCGACGCCGACGGTTCCGTGCACGTGTCGCGCGACGACCTCCAGGCGTGCCCCCAGTGCGGCGGGCCGCTCCGGCAGGACCCCGATACGCTCGACACGTGGTTCTCCTCGGGACTCTGGCCGTTCTCGACGCTCGGCTGGCCCGACGACACGCTCGAGCTCAGAACCTACTATCCGACCTCGGTGCTCGTCACGGCACCGGACATCCTGTTCTTCTGGGTCGCCCGAATGGCGATGCTCGGCATCCACTTCACGCACGAGGCGCCCTTCCGCGACGTGTACCTCCACGCGATCGTGCGCGACGCCGAGGGACAGAAGATGTCGAAGTCCAAGGGCAACGTCGCCGACCCGCTGGAGGTGATGGGGAAGTACGGCACCGACGCCTTCCGCTTCGCGCTCGCGGCGCTGGCGCAGGGCCGGGACATCCGGATCTCCGAAGACCGCATCGAGGGCTACCGGAACTTCGCCAACAAGATCTGGAATGCGGCGCGCCTCGTCCTGTCGAACCTGGATGGCTTCGACCCGGCGCTGGCCAAGAACACGCCGCCGGCACTCGCCGACGTGTGGATCGAGAGCCGGCTGGCGGCCACCATCGCGGAGGTCCGCACCGCGATCCGGCGGTACCGGTTCAGCGACGCCACCTCGTCCGTGTACCAGTTCCTCTGGCACGAGTTCTGCGACTGGTACCTCGAGATCGCCAAGCTATCGCTCTACCGCGCCGAGAGCCCGGCGCGGCGCGCGCGCACCCAGGCGACGCTCGTTCGGGTCCTCGAGGCGACGCTCCGGCTCCTGCACCCGTTCATGCCGTTCATCACCGAAGAGCTCTGGCAGCGGCTGCCGCACAAGGGCGTGTCGATCATGATCGCGCCGTATCCGCGGGTGGCGAGGAAACAGCGCAACGCCGACGCCGAGCGACAGATGAGCGCGGTCATGGACCTCGTCACCGCGGTGCGCAACATCCGCGGCGAGATGCGGATCGCGCCCGGCGTCACGCTCGCGGCGACGCTCCGCCCGAGCCGGGACGGAGGCGAGCTCTTCATCGCGAACGGCGCCCTCATCGACACGCTGGCGCGCGCCCGGTTCGTCGTCGATCCCCGGGCGACGCGGCCGCGGAACTCGGCGATGGCGGTCATCGACGGCTCCGAGCTCTACGTGGATCTGGCGGGCGTCGTCGACCTCGCCGCCGAGCGCCAGCGCCTCGAGAAGGAGATCACGCGTGCCGCCGAGAGCGTCGAATTCCTCAAGGGCAAGCTGGCCCGGCCCGAGTTCGCCGAGCGGGCGCCCGCCGAGATCGTGGCCCGAGAGCGGGAGCGGCTCATCGAGCAAGAAGCGCTTCGCGAAAAGCTCCTGGCGAGCCTCGCCTGGGTCGATGATGGCTCACGATAGCGCCCCGGCCGCGATCGTCCGCCTCGATACCGTCGATTCCACCCAGTCGGTCGCCTTCGGGCTCGCAGAGCGCGGCGCCGCGGACCGCACCGTGGTGGTCGCCGATCAGCAATTGGCGGGCAGGGGCCGGCGGGGGCGCATCTGGCAAGCGCCGGCCGGAACGAGTCTCCTCGCCTCCATCATCGTCCGCTCCCGGCTTCCCCAGGCGCTCCTGCCGACCTTCTCGCCGATGACCGCGGTCGCCACGGCGGATGCGCTCCGGCGCGTCGCCCCGGTTGCGGCACGGGTCAAGTGGCCGAACGACGTCCTCGTCGGGGGCAAGAAGATCGCCGGAATCCTCCTCGAATCCCGTGCCCGATCGGGCACGTCGGAGCCGGGCCGCGACGGCACACGGCCCGAGTCCGGCGTATCGGAGCCGCGCTGCGACGGCATATGGCCTGAATCGGGCGTGTCGGAGCCGGGTCGCTCCTTTCTCGTGCCACCCTCGGTTCAAGCCGGCCTCAAGGACCCCGCTACAAAAAACCAAGCCGGCCTCGAGGCACCCGCTACAACACCTGTGACCATAATCGGCATCGGCGTCAACCTCGGTCAGCTAGAGTTCCCGCCGGAGCTGGCGGGGCACGCCACCTCGGTCGCGCTCGAGACCGGACGCGCGCCCGACCGCGAGACGATGCTCTCAGTTTTGCTCGAGGAATTCGACGCGTGGCGCGTGCGCCTCGAGCGGGAGGGATTCGGCGCCGTTCGCGAGCAATGGCGAATGCTCAGCGACACCCTCGGCCGGCACGTCACGCTGGACGGCGTCACCGGCATCGCCGTGGACCTCGACGTCGACGGAGCGCTCCTGATCGACGCCGGGGGCACGGTCAGGC
>WNGB01009823.1_pt1 | contig 13361 bp, 7 predicted proteins | sample 5400681 | NCBI WGS metagenome assembly WNGB01 (sample SAMN13153367, study PRJNA577476) | soil metagenome | isolation source: 115 cm soil or saprolite under grassland replicate 2 | place: USA:California | collected 2016-06-15 | reverse complement strand
GTTCGGGACATCAAGGGGCATGAACAGCAGACGAGCGGCGTGGTTTATCCCCGCCGTCCGCACGGCGGGGATAAACCACGCCGCTCGTCTGCCTCTCAACCACCGCGACAAGGAGAGCTAGACCATGACTCGGCGCCTGACGGGCACCCTCGGGGTCGCCCTGTTGCTGCTGGCGGTCCATCCCGCTCTGGTGTCGGCGCAAAGCGACGGCGCAGCCAGGAAGGCCAAATCCAGGAGCCTGGCAGAGCGCATCGACAAGATCATCGACAAAGGCTTGCAGGAAGCGAAGATCAAACCCAGCCCCAGAGCCGAACTCGCGCAATTGACTCGTCGCTTGCACATCGATCTGGTCGGCAGGATCCCGACCGTGGTGCAACTGGTCGATCTGATCGACCCCACCAACGACTCCCCGACCAAGCTGGAAGATCGCATCGACGAGTTGCTGGCCAGCGACAGTTATGCCTACAATTTCTCCCATTTCTGGCGCTCGGTCATGCTGCGGGGCACCAACCAGCAGCAGGCCGGCCCCCGGTCTCAATTTGAAGGTTGGCTGCGCGCTCGGCTCGCGTCCAACACCAGGTACGACCAACTCGCCCGGGAGTTGCTCATCAACCAGCCAGGTCCGCCGGGCGCCACGCCGGCAGCCTTCTACACCCTCAACGGCAACAAGGCCGAAACCCTTGCCGGCGCCACCGCCCGGGTGTTCCTGGGGATCAAACTCGAATGCGCCGAGTGTCACCCACACCCGTTCGCCAAGTGGACTCGGAAGCAGTTCTGGGAGTTCGCCGCGTTCTTTTCCAATGCCCAGAGCGGAGGCGGCAAGCAAATCAAGATCCCGCAAACCGACAAGGTCGTTCAGGCCAAGTTCATCACCGGCGAAGCGCCGGACTGGGCGAAGAACAATACGCCGCGGACCACCCTGGCCGACTGGACGACGGCGACTCAGAACCCCTACTTCGCCAAGGCGGCGGTCGATCATGTGTGGCAATACTTCTTCGGTGTCAGTTTGATGGAGGCGATCCTGGAACCGACCGAGGACAGCCCCCCAGCGCACGCCGAGTTGCTGGACGAACTGGCAAAGGGCTTCATCGACAGCGGTTTCGACCTGAAGTTCCTGATTCGGTCGATTGTGCTCACCGACGCCTACCAGCGGCAGAGTGTCCCGCTGCGCGAGGCCACCAAGGTCGAGATCCAGATGTTCGCCAGGATGCCGGTCCGCGGCATGACGCCGGAACAACTGTTCGACTGCGTGGGCGTGGCGACCGAGTACCGCGACAACGCGGTCGCGAGCAATCCCAACCGGGCGCGGCAATTGGGCCAGGCGCAGAATGCAGCGCGCACTCAGTTCCTGGCGATGTTCAACTCCCAGGATAGGTCCACGGAGACGTACACGTCGATTCTGCAAGCGCTGTTTCTCATGAACGGGCAGTTCATGGCCGAACGGAGTCGCGAGGCAGTAAAAACGATTGCCGTTCAGGACACCTCGACGCAGCGGCGCGTCGAAGCCCTGTATATGCTGGTGCTCTCGCGGTTGCCGCGCGCGTCGGAGATGGAGCGGATGGTGCGCTACATCGAGAACGGCGGCGGCAGCGGTGATCCACGTCAGGCCGTGGGCGATGTTTGCTGGGTGCTGCTCAATAGTTCGGAGTTCATGCTGAACCATTAGAGCGAACGGACAACACTCCGGCCGCCTGGAGGGCGGCGGGGATAAACCCCGCCGCTCGTTGTCTTCATGACGAGCCGCCGGGTTTATCCCGGGGGTTTTCTCCGCCGGACTCACTCTCAAAGCCAGGAGAATTCGCGGATGCGCGCACAACGACGAACCATCGCGGGAGCGTGCCTGACGCTGGCCTGGCTCGCCGGTCTCCTTCCGCCCCAGGCGCAGCAGATGCACGCGCAGCCTGACCACCCTCTGGGCACAAAGGTCGCCACGGACCTCAAGGATCCCCTGCCGAGGGAGGCGCTCCAGCGCTTTGGCACCGTACGCTTCCGCAGCGGCGACGGGATCCTCAGCCTGGCGTACTCGCCCGACGGCAAGTATCTAGCCTCCGGCGGCCGCAACGACATCGTACGGCTGTGGCACGCTGAGACCGGCCAACTCGTGCGCACCTTCAAGGGCACGTGGGTCTCGGCGCTCGCGTTCTCCCCCGACGGCAAACTCCTGGCGACCGGCGGCGGCCACAAGGTCGTGCGCCTCTGGGACGTCGAAACCGGCAAGGAACTTCACCCGGCCAAGATGGAGGGCCACAAAGCCACCATCAAAACGCTGGCGTTTGTCGGCAGGGGGGACGTCCTTGTCTCCGGCGGCGACGATGGCACCGTGCGTGTGTGGAAAACGGCGGACGGTAGCCTGATGTCGGCCCACGAGGCGCACACTTTCGGCGTCAACGCCCTGGCCGTTGCCCCCGACAACCAGGCAGCACTCGCCTCGGGCAGCACCGATCGCACGATTCGCTTCTGGGGCGACCAACAGCTCGTCCTGGATGCTCCCAGTTCCATCGAGGCTGTCGCTTATGTGGATAGTAAAACGGTGATTTCTGCGGGCGACGATGGCATGGTGCGCGTCTGGGACAGGGACAGCGCGAAGGAGACACGGAACTGGAAAGCCCATACCGCCCCCATCACCCACATGGCGTTGAGTGCGGACGGCAAAACGCTGGTCACTGGCGGACTCGACAAGCAGTTGCACGTCTGGGACGTACCCAGGGCGACCAGGCTCCGCTCCATGCCCCGGCGCCTGGGCAACGGCGATGCGCTGGCCATGACAGCCAATGGTAAGTTCGTCGCCATCGCTGGTGTCAACAACACCATCGAGCGCTTTGACATCTCCACCGGCAAAGCCCTGGCCGGTTCGCCAGTCGCGAAGGGTGCGGCCAGCGCCCTGGCTTGCTCGCCCGGCGGCAACCTGCTCGCGGCCGCTTTTACAAACAACCAGGTACAACTCATCGACTTCGCCACCGGCAAGCAGAAGCACCGGCTGGTCTGTGGTTCCGAGGACGCCGAGGTGTTGCTGGCGTTTGCCCCCGATGGTCAACAGCTCGCCACGGTGAGCGCACCCGACACAACCATCCTTTGGTCAACGGCGGACGGCAAGGAAAAGCAACGCCTGACGCTGCCCCAGCGGGATGAGGTGCGCTGTCTGGCTTTCGGTCCCGGCGGGAACCAACTGGCGGTCGGCTACACCAACGGCGGCCTTCGCCTGTGGGATGCCAGGACCGGCAAGGTGGTCAAACACATCGAGTTTCCGCACGGCGTCTGGGCGGTTGCCTACGCAGCCGACGGCAAAACCCTCGCCGTCGGCGCAGAGGATGCCGTGACCCTCTTTGACACGCAGACCTGGCAACCCGCGCGTGTGTATGGCAAGCTCCATGACATCGTGCCCTGCCTGGCGTTTGCCCCCGATGGTCGGCACCTCGCCGCCGGCAGTTTTGCCGGCACCATTCGCCTGTTCGACCTGACCCAGCCGAAGGACATCTCCGACCCTGAGCCGCGGTTACTGGAGGGGCATCAGGGCGTCGTCAACGACATCGCCTGGTCGGCGAACGGCCGCTGTCTGGTATCGGCCGGCATGGACAAAACCGTGCGGCTGTGGGAGTTTGTCAACGGCCAGCCGATTGCCAGGTGGGAAGGCCATCAGGGGCAGGTGTCCGCGGTGGCGTTCCATCCTCTGGGCCGCAAAGTCGTGTCGGCCAGTCGCGATACGACCCTGCTCGTCTGGGATGTCACCCTGGCGACGCCCCAAGAGCCGAGGAACCTGGACGCGGACACCCTGGACCAACTCTGGCAGACCCTGGCTTCCGACAACAATCCGGTGGCCAACAAGGCGCTCTGGACACTGACGGCCGGTCCCAGGGATAGCGTTGCCTACCTCTCGAAAAAGGTGTTTGTGGCCGATCCGAAGAAGATCGAGCAGTGCATCCGCGATCTGGATTCCCGGAACTTCAAGGAGCGACAGGTAGCCGCTGCCACGCTGGCCAGTTATGGACGCTGGGTCGAGGGCGTCTTGAGGAGAGCACTCCAGGACCGGCCGCCCGAGGAAGTCCGTCAGCGCATCGTCGTCTTACTGGAGCGTCTGGAGGGCAAAAATCCGGTGACGTTCCAGCAAGAACGGCTGCGCGTACGGCGCATCATTGAAGCTCTGGAGCAGACGATCACGCCGGCAGCGCGCGCTTTGCTGCAGAACCTGGCCCGCGGTGCCGCCGAGGAAGATTTGCGCGACATGGCCCAAGCGGCGCTCAAGCGGATGTCCAGCCGTCTGCCGTGAGCAGTCAAGTTTTGAGCCAACAATGGAAAGACGAAGCCAAAGTAAGACAATGAACAGATGCCGCATCACAAAACGCTGAACCCGAGTTGCCGATCACGGGTTTTCTGTTCACCAAGGAGGTCACCATGCGCGGAATGAAAACGCCGACTCGCACGACTTGCTTGGGTCTTCTGGTGTTGATGACTGCGTCCACGCACGCGGCCGACGTGCCCGATCTGAGCAAGATCGAGCGCCACATCCGCAAGGAGCCCGCCTACAAGGCCACACAACCCCTGTACGGCCTCTATGTCTTCGGCCCAGAAGCCAAGACCCGGGTCTGGGCCATCTTCGACAAATCTCAGCCCGACGCCGCCGACTACGATATCCTGTATTTTGACCGCAACGCGGATGGTGACTTGACCGCCCCGGACGAACGCATCGAGGGCAAAGTTGCAGCAGGCCAGGTCACCTTCCACATCGGCTCGTTCACCGACCCGCTCACCAAACAGCAGCACACGGAGGTGTCCATTACGCGCCGCGCGGGCGCTGACGCCACGGTCATGTTGCAGATGAAGTGGTGCGACAAGGTGCTCATTCGTGGTGGCTACGCCCCCGAGCCGGGGCCCTACACGCAGTTCGCTCCGACAGTAGCCAAAGCGCCCGTGTTGTGGCCTGGAGCGGACGGCCCGTTGAGCTTCCAGTTCTGGCAACTCAGCCCGCTGCGGGTCGGGCAGGCCGAGGATGTCCGCGTCTTCCTCGGTCATCAAGGGCATGGGCGCAATACCTTCTGTGCGCTGCCCGATACGTTCTTGCCCAAGGAGGTGCCGGTGCTCGCCACGCTCCTCTACACGGACAAGGACGGGAAGGAGCAACGTGCTCGGTCGGAGTTACGTGAGCGTTGCTGAGGGGTGCTCTGCCACGGCCCCGTGCGGGCTCCTGCCGATGCGGCTCCAGGCAAGGCCATCCTTCGCTTGGAACTGCCCAAGGATTCTGGGTACATTTCCGTCGCGACAGACCTTCCGGTGGAATTGGTCACGAAAACGAAAGGCAAGTGATCGATTGTTGCCCCCAGCAACCCAGGCATGGGCCGTTTTCCCGGATGCTGAACAATGCCGCTGGTCCAACAGACGGGGCGTCTGTCGCTGTTCCACCTGGTCTCGGGACGTAGCGTGAGTGCTGAGTCCGTTTTCCGTTTGCGGAACTAACGAGGCGGATGAAGGCGGCGCCCAGAGCCGCCTTCACTGCTCCTTGAGGTGGTGCTGGCGTCGAAAGGAGCCCAGGCAATTCTGAGGAAGGGGCACAGGTGACGCCACCTGAAGGCGCCGACGCTGTGCAGTTGACACGCGAGGCGCGGGCGGCACTGTCCCGTGTGAACAAGGTCGAGTAGTGACGCGAGGACAAAAAGCCATCGCTATTGGATGAAAAAGACTGCAGGGCCGCGAGCGCGGCCTTGAACCGCACACTGATCTTCCCGGAAAGGAAGCCCATGGGACTCTCTTCGCGCTCCCCCAGTGTGATTTCCCTGGCTGTTGGCCTGCTCCTGACGCTGGCCGGGACCGCCTCCACCCAGCTGCCGAAAGCCGAGACGAAAGCGGCCCCCAGAATCTGGGACCATCAAGGCTCGGTCCTCTCCATCGCCTTCACCCCAAACGGCCAACTGCTCGTCACCGGCGGCGCGGGTCAACCCGAAGGGGCCGTCATCTGGGAGGTGGCGACGGGCAAGCGCCTGTGCGGCCTGCCGGGGACGGAACTTGTCTACTCCGTCGCGCTCTCGCCCGATGGCAAGAAAGTGGCGACGATCGGACTCACAGGCATCCAGAAGAAAACCCCGCGCGTGCAGGCAGCTGTTTGGGACGTCGCCAGCGGCAAGGAACTGCTCGCGCTCAAGACCGAGCGCATCGGGGCCAGGCCCTGCGTGGCCTTTTCGCCCGACGGCAAACTCCTCGCCACCGGCAGCTCTTCAGGGGATGGCGAAGCAGCGGTCGGTGCGGTGCAGGTCTGGGATGCCACCACCGGGAAAGCACTCGACCTTCTCATCGGGCCTTCGGAGACCTTCAGCCGGCTTGTGTTCTCCCCGGATGGCAAGACGCTCGCCGGGGCCTCCTTCGGCGAGGACACTTTTGTCGTGTTATGGGATGTGGCTCAGCGAAAGCGGCTGGCCACGCTGAAAAGCAAAACGAGTTGGGCATTGATCCGGTCGCTGGCTTTCTCCCCCGATGGCAAGCGGCTCGCCTGGGCCGCTGGCAACGAGGTCGATGGGCAGGCCGAATTAGTTCTCTGGGAGTTGCGGTCGGCGAAGCGCATCGCGGCTCTGCGCACCGAGGAGATGATGGCCGGAGTCGTGTTCCATCCGGACGGCAAGTCGCTGATTGCCGTGGATTTCGCCGGCTGCTTTCAGGTCTGGGATTTAGCGACGCTCAAGAAAACCGCCAGCTTCGAGGTCGAACTTGCGTTTCCGACGATGGCCCTGGCCGCGGCCCTTGCTCCAGACGGCAAGACGCTCGTGATCGGCAGCGGCAATTCCGACGTCTTCGCACCGCCGGATGCCCGCTATGGACACCTCCGGCTTTTCGACGTGGCCACCGGGAAGGAACGCCTGGCCCCGGAAAAGGAAGCCCAGCGAGCCAGGGACGAAGCGGCACAGGCCGCCCGCCTGGCGGCGGAGGCCGACGCTCAGGCCCGCCGCGAAGCCCAGGAGCGGCAGGAGCTTGCCCGGCTTTCCCCGGCCCTGCGCGCCAGGCTCGACAGATCCTTGATATCGGCGCGGCATCTCCGCTACGCCCAGCACCTCACCCAGGCGCAGCAAGCCATCGAGCGGGGGCACCTCGCTGCCGCCAGGCAGCTGCTACAAGAATACCAGCCCCAGCCTGGGCAGGAAGACTGCCGTGGCTTTGAGTGGCATTATCTCTGGCGCCAGTGTCAGTTTCAGACGACCGAACTGGAACACTCGGATGCGATCCTCGCCCATTGTTTATCTCCGGACGGGAAAATTCTCGCGGCCGCCACCGCGGACCATGCCGTGACGCTCTGGGAGCTGACGACCGGCAAGGAGCGGGCCAGGCTGCAAGGCGCCTCCGGGCCGATGGTATACCTGGCGTTTTCGCCGGACGGGAAATACCTGGCGACTGCGGGGGGCAAGCTGCCAAATGTCGTCCTGGCCATCCCCGCGGAGCAGGAAAAAGACGACCCTGCGACGCGCGAAGCCATCCTCTGGGAAGTGAGTTCCGGCAAGTTGTTGACCAGGTTCAAGGGGCATACGAAAGCGATCGCATGTGTCGCTTTCTCCGCAAACGGGAAGGCACTGGCCATCGGGGCTCAGGACGGATCCGCCTCCGTCTGGCAGGTTCCTTCGGGCAAGTTTACCAGGGCGTTGTCACTGGGAATCGAGCGGGCGGCTGTCGTCACCTTCGCGCCCGATGGCAAACTGCTCGCTGTTGGTGGCGCACAAGGGGCGGTCAGCCTCTGGGATCTGGCGAGTGGCAAGCGACAAACACTCAGCGCTGGCGGAGACAAGAAGCCGATCATCTCGCTGCAGTTCAGTCCGGACGGCAAGGCACTGTACTCTGCCGAAGGAGACTGGGTGGATAACTATCTTGCGAAACGCTGGCAGCGCGATGGAACCAGGCGATGGGTGGTTGCCCGGGAATGGAAACAGGTGCATCGGCTTGCCCTCTCGCCGGACGGCAAGCGGCTCGCGCTGAGCGGCTGGCACGGCGCCGTCCTCTGGGATGTAGCCGAAGATCGGGAGGTGATGCGCGTGGTGCCCCGTGTGCTGGGCGATGGTTTCGCTTCGCGGCTGACGTTCGCGGCTGACAGCAAAACGGTGTTGATCCACGCCGACGGCATCCGAGGACAACCTGAACTGTCTCTCTTTGACACGATCAGTGGCGAGCGCCTGGGTCTTGCTGACCACCTGACCGGAACCCGGGGGACTGGGGCGATTCACCTCGCGCCAGGCGGCAAAGTAACGGCGGTCGGGATTGAGGGACGCCGGGAGAGTGATACCGCCTGGGTGCTGCAAACCACTCTCGGAGAAAAGGCCGAGATTCGCCATTACCCCGATGCCCGGGGGTTCTTCGGTGTGACCTCGCTCGCCTTCCACCGTGATGGCCAACGGCTCGTGGTGACCGACGGTCAAAATGTCTTCGTCTGGGGATTGCGAACCGGTGACCACCGCAAGATCTTCCAAAGTGGAATTACGCCTATCCGAAAAGTACAATTTGCTGCCAATGGCAAGACGGTTCTTGCTTCGTACCCTCCCGGAGTGAGCCTCTGGGACGGCAAGACTGGGAAACAACTGGCCCACGTTGGGGACGATTACGGTGAGATCGCCGCTGAGGGTAAGGCGATTCTCGTTCCCAGGAATAACGGGTCGATCACGGTTTTCTCCGCCAACGACGGCAAGACCCTGGGAACGCTTGCCCTCAAGGATGCGCAGTGGCGCCCTGCGAGCGCGGACGAGCCATTGTATGACGCGGTCCGGGCCTCACCGGGAGGGAAGTGGGTCGTTGGCTTCGGGAGTGTTCTTTGGGATGCTGCGGCGCAGCAGGAAATCAAGCGATGGCAAAACGGCCCGCCTCCAGCGCAGTTCGGTTTCACGCCGGATGAAAAAACGCTCGTGACCGCGGACAGGAAGGGAACCGTCACGGTGTCGGAACTGCCGTCGCTCAAGGAGCGTCACCTCCTGCGGAAAACCTGGCCGCCGGGCGGAGCGAGCGCATTTTCCCCGGATGGACGGACCGCCGCGCTGGAGCAGGCCGACCGGACGATTCTCTTGCTCGACCTGCTCGCGGGAGAGAAGTTCGCCCGCGTGGTCGGACTGAGCACGCCGGTCAAGATCCTGACCTTTTCGCCGGACGGCAAGTCGCTCGTCACGGGAAGCGCTGACGGGACGGTTTGCTTCTGGTGCCCCGTGACCGGCGCGCAGCGGCTCAACCTGCGCGGGCACACCAGGGCCCTGGCGAGCCTGGCCTTCTCGCCCGACGGCACCATCCTGGCAACGGGCAGCGCCGACCAGACTGTCCGCCTTTGGTTCCAGCACAAACGGGGGGAGCATCCATGAGACACAGGCGCCAGGTCGCCGATTTGACTGCCTTGACCCGGCCCCCTCCCGGCGCGCGCGTGTTTCGGATCAAGCCACTCGATTGCGCACGCACCTGGCCGCGAGGAGACCTTGTCATAGAGCCACAAATACGCGCCGTTGCCGCCGTGCCCTGGACACGACGCCAGTTCGTCCGCGGCCTCGACTTTGGCGCCTTGTGCGCCGTGGTACGCCGCTTGCCGCCTATCATTCCTCAAAATCGAACGCGATCACATCCGCGACCCCGGGCAAGAACTGCTCCTTGACGCGCTCGTGCTCGGCGTGGGCGAGATAGGCGTTCCGCGCTGCCGCGCTCGTGAATGTCATCACGAACCCATGCGTGAACCCCTGGTTCAACCCTTCCGGGCTGGCGTACGCGCCGCCGCGGAAGCCTTCGATTCCGGGGATCACCGTCTGCAGCCGTGCCAGGGCCTGGAACAGAGCGGCGATCGACGCGGGCGTCGTCTCCGGCTTGAACTTGAGGAGGACGAGATGATGAACCTTCGTCACAGGGTACTCCTTCCGTGAAAGGCCACGGGCATGTCATACCGCCGGGCCGCGAGCGTCCCACGCGGGGCTGTTTCCGAGGCCGAGATCCACGCTCGGCCGTCGTTGGCGACGCTTGCCGATCACCACGGCCAGGCCACAGACCACCAGCAGACCGCAGCCAACCCCGAGCACCAGGATCACCGTCCCGCGCAGGCCATGTTCGACGCGCGCGGCATCCTTGTCCAGCGGCCGGATGATCTCCAGCACACCGCGCACTTCCCCGACCTCCCAGTCCTTGTCACGAATAGGTCTATCTGGGTGGGAATTGTGGCATTTGATGCAGGACTTGGTCATCACGCGGGCGGTCGCATAGCGCAGCGCCGGGCGGCCATTGTATTCCTCGAAACGGTAGAACGGCGTGGTCGGCGCACCTCGCAGTTCCTTGAGTGCTGTCCATTCAAAGTCGTCCTGTGGGTTGCCGTCCTTCCGCGAGCGGAACGGATAATCGCTGTACAACCGCACGACGACGCCGGCTGGATTACTCGCTCGGAGTCGTTGGCCCAGTTCAATCGTCAGGGTCGCCGGAATCGGGACGTGCCCCTTGGTCTTCGTCCAGTCGTGGGTGACTTGAATGTTCGCAATGGGCTTGATGTTCTCGACCACATCGCTGTAGTAGCGATTCAGCTCTTCGAGAGTTTGCGACTGCTGTGCAGCGCTTTCAAGGGCCGCCGACCGCACCAACTCCTCCGAAAGCCGCGATAGATGCCACAGCCCCAACAGCGCACCCATCGTCACGGCGATCAGCAGGCTCGCCGCCAGCGGGTTGCGCCGGCACCAGCGCCACAGACGTTCCACGCGCCCCCGCGGCCGTGCCTTGAGCGGCTCGCCGCGGAGGAAGGCTGCGCAGTCGTCGGCCAATTCCAGGGCGCTGCCATACCGCTTATAGGCGGCTTTTTCGAGACATTTCAGACAGATAGTCTCCAGATCGCGCGGCAATCCCGGACGGTGCCGTCCCGGCGGTACGGGATCTTCGTCGATCACGCGCGTGATGGTTTCCAGTGCCGTCGCGCCGGTGAACGGCGGCCGGCCTGTGAGCAGCTCATAGAGGATGGTCCCCAGCGCGTACACGTCCGCGGGCGGGCCGATCTCGCGCGTTCTGCCGGCCGCCTGTTCGGGCGCCATGTACGTCGGCGTGCCCAGGACGTCGCCGGTGCGTGTCTGACCGCTCTCCTCGCCTGCGCGCTTCGCCAGTCCGAAATCGGTAATCTTGGGGATGCCGTAGTACCGCTCGGCCGACAGGTCCGCCGTGGCCGATTCCCCCGGCGGCACAGGGGCGAGCAGGACATTCGCAGGCTTCAGGTCGCGGTGAACGATCCCCTTCTGGTGAGCAGCATGCACGGCCCGCGCGAGCGTTTCGATGAGTTGCACCGCGGGCCGGATGGGCTGAGGCGTGGCGGCGAGTTTCCTGTCGAGGGAGGGACCATCGACAAACTCCATCGAAAAGTAAGGCTGGCCCTCCTGTTCACCGACCTCATGAATCTGGACGACATTGGGGTGTTGCAGGCCGGCGACCGCGGCGGCCTCCGCGTAGAAGCGAGCCAGTGCCTCGCGGCCGGCGTGGGAACCCGCGAGGATCATTTTCAGGGCGACCGTGCGATCCAGGCGCACCTGCCGGGCCTTGTAGACCACGCCCATGCCGCCGCGGCCCAGTTCGTCCACGATCTCGTAGCCGGGAATCTGGATCGCGATGGGTTTGTGGGGAACCGGCACACGCGGCGGGTGCAGCGTGCTGGCTGGCGCCGTAGGCTCGGCGCTTACGGCCGGAGGGGAACTGCGTAGCAGGGTCTGTTCAGGCTGTTCCGTGGCATCATCGGCCGCATGCTCGGATCGCGCCGAGAAGATTTGCTGTGCGCCCGGGGTCGGTTCACCCATGACTCTATCTCCGGGGCGAGCGGCGCGGCGTGAGCCCGCCGGTGAGCGTGACCGGCGGGCTCACGCCGCGCCGCTCGCCTCATCTTGCGAGTGCCTCTTACCGCGATTCGGCTCGCGCGCTGGCCGGTTGGCCCTGCCCGGAAGCGGCCGTTTGCGCCTGCGTGGTGCCCTTCTTCGCCAGGCGTTCCTGTTCGCGCTTTGCCCGCCGTAGCCGGGCACTGCGCTTCGTTCCTGAACGATTATAGCCCATTGAAACTCTCCATAAGTGAAATTGTGGTCGTCGCGCAAGAGTATTGTAGAGGGTGGCCGGGAAGTTGTCGTCGGCTGCATTCCTTTCGAGGCAAGCCCACGGGCCGCGGCCCGTGGGCTTCTTTGCGCGCGCCCCCTGTCCACCTGATAAGATAATCCCTTTCGACACGCGACCAGGGGCCACGCACATGCCGTTCGACAAGGTAGAGACCCAGGTGGATTTCCCGGCCCAGGAGCGGGCCGTGCTGGAGTTCTGGCAGCGCACCGGCGCCTTCGAGAACTTGCGGGAGCAGAACCGCGGCAAGCCGAAGTGGTCCTTTCTCGACGGTCCGATTACCGCCAACAACCCGATGGGCGTCCATCACGCCTGGGGCCGCACGTACAAGGACGCCTATCAGCGCTACTTCGCCATGACCGGCCATGAGGAGCGCTACCAGAACGGTTTCGACTGTCAGGGGTTGTGGGTCGAGGTCGAGGTCGAGAAGGAACTCGGCCTGCGCTCCAAGCGCGACATCGAGAACCTGGTTCCCGGCGACCGTTTCGCCAGCATGGACAAATTCGTCCAACTCTGCAAGGCACGTGTGGACAAGTTCGCGAAGCGGCAGACGGAGCAGTCGATCCGTCTCGGCTACTGGATGGACTGGGACCGCGAGGAAGACTGGCAGAAACCGCCGGACGAGCGCCGCAGTTACTACACGATGTCGGAGGAGAACAACTACACCATCTGGGCCTTCCTCAAGAAGTGCCACGAGCGCGGCTTCATGTACCGCGGCTTCGACGCCATGCCGTGGTGCCCCCGCTGCGGCGTCGGCATCAGCCAGATGGAGATGAATGAGGGCTACCGCCTCGTGGCCCACCGTGCGGTCTTCGTGCGCTTCCCCCTGCGCGACCGGCCCGGCGAGGGCCTGCTCATCTGGACGACCACGCCCTGGACCCTCACCAGCAACGTCGGCGCCGCCGTCAACCCCGAGTTGACCTACCTGCGCGTCCAGCAGGGCGACGAGGTCTACTATGTCGGCAAGGGCGCCTTCACCGCTCGACGGCAGGAGGAAACGGCACAGGGCGACGAGGAGGACGAGGACGCCAGCGTCAAGGGCGGGGGGAAGCTGAAGTCGCTCGAACAGCTTTTCAAGGACAAGAAGGGCGGCTTCACTGTCCTCGGCGAGGTCAAGGGCGTCGACATGGTCGGCTGGGCCTACGACGGCCCGTTCGATCAGCTACCGGCCCAGCACACCAGCGGCGGCTACCCGCAAAGCCTGGCGGAGGTGGTGCAGCGGCAGCACTGGGCGCCGCCGGTGTCGGCGCGGGACGCCCACCGCGTGGTCGCTTGGGACGAGGTCAGCGAGGCCGAGGGCACCGGCATCGTCC
>WNGB01044009.1_pt1 | contig 13362 bp, 14 predicted proteins | sample 5400681 | NCBI WGS metagenome assembly WNGB01 (sample SAMN13153367, study PRJNA577476) | soil metagenome | isolation source: 115 cm soil or saprolite under grassland replicate 2 | place: USA:California | collected 2016-06-15 | reverse complement strand
TACTACGCCGCATCGACTTCCTTCGCCCGGTCGCACCGAGTGTCGAGGCGGAGATCGCCACCGCTCACCAACTTGTCGAGGACTCGCCGATCGAGGCGCGCATCGTCGCAATCGCTGACGCCTTCGACGCCATGACCTCTACGAGGGCGTACCGAAGGGCGCTGAGCCAGGAGGTTGCCTTCCAAGAGCTTCGTGACAAGTCGGGAAGGCAGTTCGACAGCGAATGTGTGGAGGTCCTCATCCGCGTCCTCGTGCGCAGAGGAGATCGATATGGAGCTGGTCACGAGACCGACGTGGCCGACTTCGCCGTTCCGCCACCGAGCCTCGGGACGGGTTCCGCCGGGCTTGGCGACCTCGCAGTTCCCGAACGACGGGTGCGCTCGTGAGCCGTACGGCACGACTAGCAACAGTCGCTGGCGCGGGCACGGTCGCGGCCGCCGCGCTCGAGCTCGCCAGACCGGACACGGGCCTCGCCGCGCTTGCCATCTTGGCGGCGGCTCTGGTCGCGGGTGAGCTCATCGAGATTCGGCCGGTCGATCGGCCTCCACTCCCGCTGTCGTTTGCGATCGTCGTCGTTCTGTTGCGCGCGGCTTCACCTGGCGAGTTCATGATCGTTGTGTCCGTTGCATATCTCGCTGCCGTTTGCGTACGGCCGGGGCCGAACCGCCCTATCGAACGAGGACAGCTCTTCATCGAGCGCGTCGCTGGCGCGGTCATTGCCGGCTTTGTGTACACCGCGGTCCTGGATCTCGCCGAGGGCGGAAATCAGCGTGCTGCCGTGCTCGGCGCTCTTGCCGCGGCCGCGCTGACCGGGGTTGCAATCCACGAGTTCGTTACGGTGATGCATTCAGGTCGCTTCGGAGTCGTCCAAGACGCCGGGGCCGACGTTGCGCTGGTCACGAGCGGAATCCTGATGTCCGTCGGATACAGGGGAATCGGCGGTGACGGAGAACTGGGGCTCTGGGGCGTCCTGTTGTTCAGCGTTCCCTTGCTCGCAGCGTGGTATTCGTTCGAGCTGCTTGCATCCACGCAGCGCAACTTCCGCCAAACCGTTCACGCCCTCGGTATCGCGCCGGAGTTGGGCGGCTTCGTCCGACCCGGACACGTTGAACGTGTGGCGGAGCTGGCCGTCGCCATCGGTCGTGAGCTCGACTTCTCGAGCGCCGATCTCGAGCACCTGGAGACAGCGGCGTTGCTCCATCATCTCGGAGCCGTGTGCCTCGATGCCCCCACCGCGGGCGCATCCCAGGATCCGGTCGCGGTCGCTCAGGCAGGCGCGCAGATGCTCCGGGCGAGTGAGGTGCTGTCGCCGGCTGGTGACATCGTCGCGGCGGAGCCGTTGCTGCATCGCCCGCCGGAGGTCCGCGCGATCTCTCCGGCCGCACTGGGCGGACAGGTCCTCAAGGCGGCGAGCGCGTTCGACGAGTTGACGGAGGGCGACGAGGAGCACGCCGCGTGGGCGGTCGAAGCTCTCTTCACCGGTCCGAGCTATGTCTACGACGGACGAGTGCTCGACGCGCTCGAACGGGTCGTTGTGCGCCGAGGGCTATTGACGCTCTGACGGGCGCCGCGGCGTCGGCGTCGCCGCGTGCCGAAGTACGCCAGTTCCAAGATCCCGACCATCATCACGAGATCACCGGCCGAGACGACGGTGTCGATCGGTGGCGGAAGCACGATCTTGTCACCGAGGAACGGCAGGAGATCCGTGTCGCTCTCGGGACGGTGCTTCACGGTCTGCTCAATCGGCTTTTCGACGCGCCGTCCGTGCGCGTCCTCACGCAATGCCTTCGTCGGCATGCCTTGGTTCAGTCCGATCACGAGCGCGTTCATGGCGACGCCCAGAGCGATGAGTCCGAAGCCGTGCACCGTGATGTTCACGAAGCAGAAGGCGAGAATCAAGGCGTAGGAAGCCATCAACAGTCCGTATCCGACCGTCTCGATCTGGTCCTTCGGGAAGTCGACGAATTCGAGTGCGCCCTGGATCCCGAGTCCGACCAGCAGTAGCCACGGCGCCCGGATCCGAATGCGGATGAGCTCGCCGAAGCGGCCCCGCGTGACGACCACGACCACGATCGCCAGCACGACCGTTGCCGCGACCAGGAGCACGTTCGGAACGCTAGCGATCCCAGTTGCGCGGTCGTTGGATTGCATACGATCGGCGCGTGGCCGAGGTCGAGTACCGCGTCGACGGCTCAGTCGCGCGCGTCACGATCAATCGTCCGGAGCGGCGTAACGCCATGTCGCTCGAAGTGATGACAGGGCTGCGCGATGCCTTCGCCCGGGCGCGGGGCGACGTGACGGTGCGCGTCGTCGTCCTCTCCGGGGCAGGGGATCGAGCATTCTGTTCCGGTGCCGACCTCTCGGGCATGGGCGGTGGTGGGGCCTCGGACGACCATGAAGCCCGAGGAGCACTGGCCGACGTGTTCCGGGCGATCTGGAGGCTCGGGAAGCCGGTGATCGCGCGTGTGCGGGGGTTTGCCCTCGCTGGTGGGTTCGGACTCGCGATGGCATGCGATTTCGTCGTCGCGTCCGACGATGCTCAGTTCGGCACGCCCGAGATCAACGTTGGCCTGTGGCCCTACATGATCACGGTGCCGCTGTTGCGATCGATGCCACCTCGCGTTGCGCTCGAGCTGATGGCGACCGGTCGGCGCGTCGACGCCGACGAGGCAGCGCGGCTCGGTCTGGTGAATCGCGTCGTCCCCGCCGACACGCTCGACGCCGCGGTCGACGAACTCGCGGAGATGCTCGCGTCCAAGTCGCCGTTGATCATGCGCTGGGGTCGCACCTCGTTCTACCGAGCGTTGGAAATGCGCGCCGACGAAGCACTCGACTATCTCCAGGCGATGCTGACGGTCAACACGCTGACGGACGATTTCGCCGAAGGCATTGCCGCGTTCACCGAGAAGCGGGCGCCGCGCTGGACCGGTCACTGACGGGAGCGCGCCAGACGCTCTGAACGTCGCGGTGTGACAGGAATCGCCCGCGCTTTTTTTCGCCCCGTCGGCCAGGTTTTCGTAGACAAGCCGCGGGGCCGCCGATATGTTCGCCGCCGGGGCGGGCGCCTTGGTGGGCACGGGGGGCGCAGCATGGGGACCGAGAGCAGCGCGGCGGCGCCACCGCCTGACGACCTCGCGACCCTCATTGCAGCGCACCGCGATGATGCCTATCGCCTCGCGCGGCGGCTTGTGCGAACCACGTCCGAGGCCGAGGACCTCACGCAGACGGCGATCCTGAACACGCTGCGTCGCGCGGAGTACATCTCCGGTCCCGAGAATGTCAAGGCCTACCTGCTCACGACGGTTCGGAACCTCTGGCGAAACCAGCTGCGCGAGCGCTCACGGCGCCGTTTCATCGGCGACGACATCGCGGAAGAGCTGCCGTCGTCCGAGCTCGCGCCCGACGAGCAGGTGCTCACCCTGCTCGACACGGCGCTGGCGGAAGCAGCGTGCGTGCATCGACTGCGCGGCACAGTCTGGGCGGGGAGCGTGCACGTCGGTTCGTCTTCGTCTTGGCCGGTACTACCGCGGGCGCCTGACACGCCGTGTCCGCACGCAGATCGCGCTTCATCTGGATCAGTGCACAGCATGTAGCGCTTGCTACGAGGAACTCGTCGAGCTCTACGGTCGACGTCGCGAAGAGGAAGACCGACCGTGAAGAGAGCTTGGACGGCGAGGGTTCGGGGGCAGCACTCGGAATCCAAACTGCGAACGCACGCAATTGGGAAAGGCTTGTACCGGTGGTACGCGGGGCTGTGTGCGTCGCTGCTCGTTGGGTCATTTATCGCGCTCGCGATAGATCGCTTTCCGCAGGTGGCCGAGCTTCTTCCACTCTTGGTGTTGCTTGTCGCTGCCGAGCAGCGAGATCGACTCTTCGGGGATGAGACGTCGATCTCGGGGAGCATTGTCATCGTCATGGCGGCAGTCGTGGCCTTTCATGGTCAGGATGCGCTCGCTGGCCCGATGCTGTGTGGAGCAATGGCGGGCTTCTACTGGCCGCATCTTCGCGATCGAATCTTTTCGAAGGTCGCGATCAACGCTTTTTCTATGGGCGGTGCCGCCATTCTTGCCGCGCTCACATTCAGGCTTGTCGTTGGGGAACGCGTTGTGTCGATCGGCGCTCTCCTCACCGCGGCCATCCCGACGGCTTGCGTGTTTTGGCTCGTCAATAGCACCGTCCTCGCGGTCGCGGTTGTTCTTCTTCGTGGAGAACCCTTCTCGCGAACGTGGAGCGTGCTGATTCGCTCCGAGACGGAAATGTTGTTGTTTGCGCTCGGCGGCGCCGGTTGTGGCTACCTGATGGCGACGGTGTCGCCCATCGTCGGCCTGCTCGGGTTGGTGCTGCTGCTGATCGCCGTCGACGTGCTGGTGATCCGCCGTCCACGCGTGCGCATCCGGGTCGGTCAGTCCGCCCGACGCGTTCGTTCCGCGATCCAGATCGCGCTTGGGCTCGCGGCCGTATCGACAGTCGTCGCGTTGCTCTTCCTCGAGCCGTTCCCTGAAGCGGTGCCGTTGGCTGTGCTCGCCGGAACAGGAGCAACCGTTACGGCAATAGGGAGGCGGCTGCCGCTCGCGCGACGGCTTTCGTGCAGTGCCGTCGCCTCACTGGCTGCGGTCGGAGCGTTCTACGATTCTTCGCTCTTCCTGGGGGCCGGACTCGTCGGGCTTGCCGCGGGAATCACACTCTGCCTCACGGAGTCGGGTGCGATTCGCCGGTGCTTCGTTCTCGGCGCCACGGTGATGCCCGCACTCGCGGCGGCGGGAGCAGCGGCCGCAATTCCCCTCCGGGCTTCTGATGGGTGGGGTGCACTGATCGCCGTTTCGTTGGCTTCTGCGCTCGGCGCGGTGCTCGCGCGCGTGTTCGTCACGGCGACCTCGCTTGCCGGTGGCGTCGGCATGGCCTCTCTGCTCGTCGCGTTCGGCGACGCCACTGCCGACTGGTGGATCGTCCTCGCCGGAACGTTGGCTGTCGCGGCCGCGTGGCATTCGCTCGTTGCCGGCACAGTCCTTGTCGTCGGTGTGGTCGCCATCGCGATGCTGATCGAACATCGACGCGCTGTCGCGCGAGGTCACATCGCAGCGGGACAGCCGCACGGGGACGAGCTCTTGGACGCGGTTGTGGCAGCGTTGTGCGACCGGCCAGGTGCTCCTTCATCGCTGTCGTCCTGACCAGTCGCGAGGAGCGCGACGCGTCGTGCGAGGATGACGCGATGAGTGATGCCACGAAGAAGCCGTCGGAGTCGACGACCGGAGGCGGCGACGTCCACGACTGGGGTCCGTTGGTCGATGACCTCACGAATCGTCGTGGGAACGCCACCGGGATGGGTGGCCCCGAGCTCGTCGAGCGTCAGCATTCTCTCGGAAAGCTCACCGTGCGTGAGCGGCTCGATCTGCTGATCGACGCGGGTACCTGGGTGGAGTACGGGATGCTCGCCGACAGCATGGATCCGGCGTACGCAGGTCGGTATCTCGCTGCCGACGCCGCCGTCACGGGCATCGGTGCGATCGACGGGCGCCCCGTCGCGATCGCGGCGTACGACTTCACCGTGCTCGCCGGCTCCATGGGGCGTGTGGGTGAGCACAAGATCAGGCGGATGCGCGAGCTCGCGCTTCGCCAGCGCATCCCGATGGTGTGGCTGCTCGATTCGGCGGGTGCGCGCATCCAGTCGCAGAGCGGATCGACGTTCGCCGGTATGGGCGACCTCTTCCGTGAGCAGGTCACGATGAGCGGGGTCGTGCCCATGGTCGCCGCGATGCTCGGCCACTGCGCAGCCGGCACCGCCTACATTCCGGCGCTCGCCGACTTCGTGCCCATGGTGAGGGGTACGTCGTCGATGGCGCTGGGGGGCCGCCACCTCGTCAAGGCCGCGGTGGGTGAGGATGTGTCCGAGGAGGAGATGGGCGGGTCGGCCGTCCACACCAAGGTGTCGGGCTGCGCCGATCTCGAGGTCGCCGACGACCGCGAGTGTCTCGACGTGGTGCGCAAGTACCTGTCGTACTTCCCGTCACACAATCAGGAGCCGCCGCCCGTTCGCGCGTCCGAAGACCCGGTCGAACGGCGCGTGGACGCGCTCTACGACATCGTGCCGACCGCGCCGAGGCGTGCGTATGACGCTCGAAAGGTGGTCACCGCGATCGTCGATGACGGTGATGTCCTCTGGATCAAGCCGGAGTGGGCGAAGAACATCGTCACGGGCCTGGCGCGGGTCGGCGGCCAGCCAGTGGGCATGCTGGCGAACCAGCCGATGGTGCTCGGCGGCGCACTCGATGTGAATGCGGCCGACAAGGCCGCGCGTTTCGTCTGGTTGTGCGACGCGTTCGGGATACCACTCGTGTTCCTGCACGACGTGCCGGGCTTCATCGTGGGTTCCGCGGTCGAGAAGCAAGGCATCATCCGGCACGGCGCCAAGATGCTGTTCGCCGTGTCCGAGGCGACGGTGCCGAAGATCAGCGTCGTCATGCGCAAGAGCTATGGCGCGGGCTACTTCGTGATGAACGGCTACGCGTACGAGCCCGATTACCTCGTCGCGTGGCCGACCGCGGAGATTGCAGTGATGGGGCCGGATGGCGCCGTGAACATCATCCACCGCAAGACGCTCGAGGCGGTGCCCGAAGAGGAGCGCGCGCAGAAGCGGCTCGAGCTCGCGGAGGAGGTGCGTCGCAACATCAACCCGTACGTGGCTGCGGGTCACGCAGTTGTCGACGACATCATCGATCCGGCGGACACCCGTCGAGCGGTCTGGCGCGGACTGGAGATCTCCCGCGACAAGCGCGTCGAGCGGCCATGGCGCAAGCACGGAGTGCTGCCGGTCTGAACACCGCGTCGAAGTTCGAGTCGCGCCCCCAGGGCTAACCTCCGGCGCCATGCACGAGATCCGAGCCGAAATCACGGCGAATGTCTGGCAGGTAACCGCCGAAGAGGGCCAGATGGTCGCGGAAGGCGACGAGATCGTGATCCTCGAGTCGATGAAGATGGAGATCCCCGTCGTGACAGAAGTGCCCGGCGTCGTGCGCGAGTTGCACGTTGCGCCCGAGGACGTCGTCCAGGAGGGGGATTTGATCGCGCTGATCGACGAGTCGTGACGATTCGCTGGGAGGTACGCGACCTCGTCGGGGTCGCGGTGATCGACCGGCCCGAGCGGCGCAACGCGCTCGACGCGCAGATGTGCCGGCAGCTGCACGGGTATCTCGATACCAACCCGGGCTTGCGGGCGATCGTCATCGGTGGCGCGGGCGACAAGGCATTCTGCGCAGGCGCCGACCTTGGCCGGCGCGCGGCCGACACCGCAGGAGGTCTCGAGCACGGTGGCGGCGACACGTTCCGGCCCGCATTCGAGGGATTGCTCGACACGATCGTCGCCTATCCCGCACCGGTCATCGCGGCAGTGAACGGTGCGGCACTCGGCGCAGGAATGCAGCTCGCCGTCGCATGCGACGTCCGAGTGGTGTCACCCAACGCGAGCTTCGGGATCCCGGCGGCTCGCCTCGGCGTGCTCCTCAGCCCCAAGAACATCGCGCGATTGGCGCTTCTCGTCGGTCAGGCAACCGCACGCGACGTGCTGCTGACCGCGCGAACGCTCGACATCGACGAAGCGGAGCGCGTTGGGCTCGTCCAACGCCGCGCCGACGATGCGTATGCAGCGGCGTGCATCCTCGCGAACGAGATTGCGGAGCTTGCTCCGCTCTCCGCGAGCGGCCACAAGCGTGCGCTGAACCTGCTGGCGGAACGGGTGATGCTCACGGCCGAGCAGACGGCAGAGATCGCGCGCCTGGAGGAAGCAGCGTTCGCGAGTCACGATCTCCAGGAGGGGATCGGCGCGTTCGGCGAGAAGCGCGTGCCGAGGTTCGAGGGTCGTTAGCTCAGTAGTTCGCCGGCAGCACGCGTTCGAGGAACACGTAGAACACGAACAGCACGACCGCGAAGGGGACCGCACCGAACAGCCACGTCGTCCATCGTGGATGACGGTGGAACGCCAACCACCACGCACCGCCGACGAGCGCGGTCACCACGCCCAGGAGGACCGTCGGCAGCTTCGACCCCTCGTTGCCGGAGAGACCTTCCTCACGGAGGTGCCGCCGCTTCGCGAACTTGGGTGCCGGCAATGGATTGTCGTGCTTGCTGAGTTCGGCTTTGACGATCAGTCGCTGGGCCGCGGAGTACTTCGGAGTGCAAGTCGTGAGCGTGAGCGTCGCGAGCAGCGGTGACGACGGATCGCCGCGATCCTCGTGCGTGGGCTGGAGCACGGCAACGTCGCTGGGGTCCACGACCAGCAGATCGGTGACGTCGAAGTCGAACGAGCCCTCGAGCGTGCGGATCGCGATCCGGTCGCCCCGGGCGAGCTGGTCGAGGTCGCCGAACGGTGCTCCGTACGTCGTGCGATGGCGCGCAGGTCTTCGCGGCTGATGCCGTTCACGACGATGTTGTCGAGCCCGATCTTCGGGATCCGGATGCGCGCGACGGCCTCGCCGACGGGAGGTGGTGGTGGCGGCTCGGTGGTCGTCGTTGTCGTCGTCGGGCTCGGGACCGGTGAGGTCGTGGCGGTCGTCGACGGTCGATTCGGAGCCCGGCCCAACGCCTCGGCGAAATCGCTCGCCAGATCGTCCTGCGCGCGATCGGTATAGAAGCTCGTGCCCCACAGCTGGTAAGCGACGAACACCAGGATGAGGATCCCGAGCGTCGTCAACACCCGCCCGACCGCCCCGAGCACACGCCGCACGGGCCCGATCCTACGGGTGAAGGATCCCGACGAACGGCTCCGGCGTCGCGGTTCGCCCATGCGCAAGACCCATTCGTACACTCGGGCGTCCGCTTCCTCGGGGGCGCTGTGCAACCCGTCGTCCGTCTCCGCTCCGCCGTGTGCCTGCTGGGCAGGTTTCCCGCGCTCGCCGGTGTCGACCTCGACGTCGAAGACGGCGAAATCGTCCTGCTGTCCGGCGGGAACGGCGCGGGAAAGACGACGCTGCTCCGGCTGCTTGCCGGGCTCGTGCCGCTCTTCTCGGGCTCAGCGCACGTGCTCGGCCACGACCTCGCGCGCGACCGCTGTTCGCATCGCCGGATGCTCGCGCTCGTCGGCCACGAGACCTTCTGCTACGACGATCTGACGGTATGGGAGAACCTGCGGTTCGCGGCGCGAGCTGCCGGTGCGCCTGTCGAGGCCGCCCGCGGCGCGATGGCACGGCTGGCGCTCGAGCCGCTCGCCGGCGTCACCCACGCCCGGCTGTCGGCCGGGCAGCGCCGCCGGCTCGCGCTCGCGGTCGCCCTGACCCGTGACCCGCACCTCCTCCTGCTCGACGAGCCGCACGCGGGTCTCGACGCGGAAGCCCGCGCCGTCGTCGACGAGCTCCTCACCGCCGCCGCGTCCGAAGGACGAACGGTGGTGGTTGCGTCCCACGAGCTAGACCGGCTCCGCCCGCTCGCCGGACGCGAGGTCGTGCTGACGGCAGGTCAGGCCCACGGCATCCCCGAGCGGTCGGACAGTCCGACTGCCGCCACCCACGCGGTGCGCGTATGAACCTTGCGCGAGAGGCGGCGCTGGTCGCCGGCAAGGACCTGCGCATCGAGGCGCGCTCACGCGTCCTGCTGCAACAGATCGTGCCGTTCGGCCTCGTCGTCCTCTTGCTGTTCGCGTTCGCACTCGACCCCGATCGGGGCGTCCTGCGGCGCGTGGCGCCCGGGCTGTTCTGGGTCACCGTGCTGCTCGCCGCCCTGCTCGCCGTGTCGCGTTCCTTCGGCGTCGAGCTCGAGCACGGTGGACGCGACGGCCTGCGTCTCTCCGGGCTCGACGGCAGCGCCCTCTTCCTCGGCAAGGCCGCCGCAATCGCCGTTCAGCTCCTTGCACTCGAGCTCCTGCTCGGAGCGGGCACGGTCGTGTTGTTCGACGTGGGGCTCGGCTCGCTCCTGCCGCTCGCGCTCGCGACGCTGGCCGCGACCGCGGGCGTTGCCGCCACCGGTACCCTCTACGGCGTTCTCGCCGCGGGAACCCGCGTGCGCGAGACGCTGGTGCCGGTGCTGTTGCTCCCGGTGGTGGCGCCTGTGCTGCTCGCGGCGACCCGCTCGTGGGAAGCCGCCATCGACGGGGTGCCGTCGGACGCGTGGCCATGGGTCGCGCTGCTCGCGATCTTCGCCGCGCTGTACGCATCGATCGGGATGCTGGCCTTCGGGCCGCTCCTGGAGGAAGCATGACGCTGCTGAAGCCGCAGGTCGGGCGGGCGCTGGGATGGGCGTCGCTCGCGGCGCTCGTCGTGCTGGCGATGTTCGGGTTGTGGGGTGCACCGCCCGACCGGGTGCAGAGCGACGCCCAGCGGCTCATGTACCTGCACGTGCCCGCCGCGTGGATCGCCTACCTCGCGTTCGGGGTCACCGCGATGGCGTCGGCGCTCTATCTGTGGCCTCGTACCCGCTCCCTCGTCTGGGACCGGCTCGCCGGTGCGTCGGCTGAGCTCGGTGTTCTGTTCACCGGTCTCACGCTCGTGCTGGGATCCCTCTGGGGCCGTCCGGTGTGGGGCGTGTGGTGGGCGTGGGACGCGCGTCTCGTCACCACGGCCGTGCTCTTCTTCCTGTACGTCGGATATCTCGCGCTGCGGCGAGTTCCCGCCGCGCCGGCGGCCCGGGCGAAGCGCTGTGCGATCGCCGCCCTCGTCGCGTTCGTCGACGTCCCGATCGTGCACTTCTCCGTCACCTGGTGGCGCACGCTGCACCAGCAAGCCACCGTCTTCGATCCCGAGCTCAAGGCACACATCCACGGCGTGATGGCCTTCACCCTGTGGTGGGGCGTCTTCGCGTTCACGCTGCTGTTCGCGTACCTGCTCGACAAGCGCTACCGCCTCGAAGCTCTCGAAGAGGACCTCGAGGAGCGCGAGGTTGCCCGCGCGATCGAGGAGCGGATCGCCGGTGCGGCGCCGCGTGAGAAGGTCGAAGTGGGAGCCGGAGCGTGAGGTTCGCGGAGTACGTGATCGGCGGATGGGTGGTCACCGGTGCGGTGCTCGCCGGGTACTGGTTGCGCCTGCTGTGGCGCACACGCCGGGCGGAGCGCCTCCACACCGACGCATGACGAGACGTCGCCGCCGTGCACTGTTCGCCATCGGGCTCTGCGGAGCGGCCATCATCGCCATCGTCGTGCTCGCCGTCGTGCTCTCGGAGAACGTCGTCTACTTCCGCACCGTGTCAGAGGCCGTGGCGCAGCACACGATCGTCGAGACGCGCGACGGCGTGAAGTTCGAGATCTCCGACGGCAAGGCGACGGCCGAGGTGATTCATCAGGGCGATCCACCCGAGCTGTTCAAGCCGGGCGCCCCCGTCGTCTGCGAAGGCCACTGGGGCCGTGGTTCCGCGTTCGACTCGGACCGCATCCTCATCAAGCACGGCAACGACTACCAACCTCCGAAGGTCGACACGAAGGGCGGCACGGCGTGAAGGCGTCGCTCGGCGTGCTCGCGGTCGCGCTGGGTGCCAGCGCTTCGGTCTTGGGCATCGCGACCATCGGACGCGGCCTGCATCGCCACGACGAGGCGCTGCTGCGGAGCGGGCGGCGCTTCGTCTTCGCCGTGCTCGCGGCCGCGGTGCTCGCAGTGGGCGTCATGGAATGGGCGCTGCTGACGCACGACTTCTCGTTGCGCTACGTCGCCGAGAACAACGCGCGTGCCACGCCGTTGCTGTTCACGATCACGGGTCTGTGGGCCGCGCTCGAAGGGTCGATCCTGCTCTGGGCGCTCGTGCTCGGCGGTTTCCTCGTGTTCATGGTGCACCGCTTCCGGGACCGGGCGACCGATCCGCTGGTGGCCTGGGCGACGCTGGCCGGCCTCGCGGTCGCCCTCTTCTTCTTCGCGTTGATGCTCGGGCCGGCGAACCCGTTCCGCACGCTCAGCACGGTGCCAGCCGATGGACGCGGGCCGAACGCGCTCCTCCAGAACCACCCGCTGATGGCATTCCACCCGCCGATGCTGTACCTCGGCTACGTCGGGTTCACCGTCCCGTTCTCGTTCGCGATCGCCGCGCTCGTGACCGGCCGGTTCGGTGAGGGCTGGCTGGCCGACACGCGGCGGGCGACGCTGGTGGCCTGGGGCTTCCTGACCGTCGGCATCATCCTCGGCGCCTGGTGGAGCTACGAGGTGCTCGGCTGGGGTGGGTACTGGGCGTGGGACCCGGTCGAGAACGCGTCGCTGCTGCCGTGGCTGACCGCAACCGCGTTCGTCCACTCGGTGATCGTGCAGGAGCGACGCGGGATGCTCCGCGTCTGGAACCTGTCGCTCGTCGTCGCGACGTTCTGCCTCACGATCCTCGGCACTTTCCTGACGCGTTCGGGGATCCTCAACTCGGTCCACTCCTTCACGCAGTCCGACATCGGCCCGTGGCTCTTGACGTTCCTCGGTCTGACGGCCGCCGTTGGCATCGGGCTGATCGCGTGGCGCGCAGACACGCTCCGCGCGCCGGGTCGCATCGACTCGCCCGTCTCGCGTGAGTCGGCGTTCCTCATGAACAACCTGCTCTTCGCCGGTCTCGCCTTCGTCGTGCTCCTCGGCACGGTCTTCCCATTGGTCGCGGAGGCCCTACAGGGCAGGCGACTCTCGGTCGGCGAGCCGTACTTCGATCGCATGACGACCCCGATCGGGGTCGCTCTGCTGTTCTTCATGGCAGTCGCGCCGGCGCTGCCGTGGCGGGCGACGAGCGGCGAAGTCGTGCGTCGCCGCCTCCTCGTACCGGCCTGGGCCGGGGGCATCGCGATGGTGGTCGCGATCGCGCTCGGTACTCGGGGCGTCGTCGACGTGCTGGTCTTCGGCTTGGCCGCGTTTGCTCTCGGTGGCATCGCGCGGCAGTTCGCCTTCGGGGTCGCGAGCCGGCACCGAGCCCAGCGGGAGCCTTGGCCGACTGCGGCCGTGCGCATGGTCCGTGCCAATCCCCGCCTGTACGGCGGTCTCGTCGTCCACACCGGCGTCGTGCTGATCGCGATCGCGCTGGCGGCGTCCAGCACGTTCTCGACCCGACGCGAGGTCCGCCTCACCCGCGGCGAGTCGGCGACGGTCGGTGGCTACACGGTGACGTACCTCGGCGCGCGGGAGAGCCGGAGCGCCCAGAAGGCGACAGTGAAGGCGCGGGTGCGCATCGAGCACGACGGCGACGTGCTCGGTGTGTACGCGCCGGCGATCTCGAGCTTCCCAAGCACGACCGAGGGCATCGGCACGCCGTCGGTCCGTACCGGCTTCCTGCGCGACGTGTACCTCACATTGATCTCGTCGCCCAACGAACGCGGTCGGGTGACGATCGGGGTCGCGATCAACCCGATGGTCGTGTGGCTCTGGACCGGCGGTGGCGTGATGGCGATCGGCACCGCCATCGCGCTCGCGCCGGCGCTGCGACGCCGGCGGG
>WNGB01016534.1_pt1 | contig 13365 bp, 14 predicted proteins | sample 5400681 | NCBI WGS metagenome assembly WNGB01 (sample SAMN13153367, study PRJNA577476) | soil metagenome | isolation source: 115 cm soil or saprolite under grassland replicate 2 | place: USA:California | collected 2016-06-15 | reverse complement strand
GCCGGGGCGAGCTGGCCGCGCTGATGCTGGCCGCTTTGGGTGTCGATCCAGTCGTAGGTGATCTGGCTGCGGTGCACGTCAAGCCCGCCTATGATCGCCATCGGGACCTCCTTCGAGCTCCGCCAACAGGCCTTCAGCACGATCATCCGTGCTTGAGCCGGAGGGGGTCCCTGTACATGTCATCTTCCTGCGCCTGGTGCTCCTCGTGCCCTGCCGAGCCGGCCTGCCGGTCGACGCGGCGTCGCGCAGGCCAGGCAGGGTCGGCTGGCTGGGGCCGAAGCGGGCGACCAGCACCGTCCCCCGCGCCATGCACACCTTCATGGTGTGGGCGGCGCGATAGTCGCGGCGGCTGCCCGCCAGCAGGTTCGGGTTCGGCAGCTCGAAACGCACCGTCGCGGCGGCGGGCTGGGTGCAGTCCCGCCAGGTGCAGCGGCGCACCGGCGCCGTGCGCGCGGTCACGACCACACCCCAGGAACTTGCGGCCGCGGTGGGCGGCCGGTCACGCCGGTCCACCACGCTGGTGCTGGGACCGGCAGGTTGTCGACGGTGGGCGGCCGGAGTCGAGGCTGCCGCTGCAGCCGGTTACCGCCGCGATCGTTCATCTGCCTCCCTTCGTGGCCGTTGGGGTCGGATCGGGTGGTGCGTGGGCCTGCTTAGGGTCGGTGGTCGAGGTGGCGCCTTCCCGGGCGTCTCTTTGCCGGTTGCGATCACGGGTCGGCGCGTCGGCCGCGGACCAGCCCGGCGGCCGACACCGCCGACCGGGCGGACGCGGCGGCGGCCGGTGGCTGCTGGGCGGGGCGGCCAGCGCGCCGACCATCGGCGCGCCGCTGGGCAGCGCCGGTGGCGCTGCCGGCCGGGCGGCGCGGTCCTCCAGCACCCCCAGGGCGGCCACGCCACGGGTCAGCACCTCCCGGGCACCGGCGAGCCACGCGCCCCGGGCCTGCTCGGTCCGCTGGATCACCAGCAGCTTGGCGTCCAGGTAGGCAAGCCGCCTCTCGGCCCGCTCCCGCCGCTGGCGGCAGTCGGCGAGCCGGCCGCGCAGCTCCGCCACCCGGCCGCGGCGCCACCACCGCCCGACCAGGCCGACGTCGCGGAGCAGACCCCTGAGCTGGTGTTCGGTGCGAACCTGGTGGGCGTGGCCGCGCAGCTCGCCGCGCTGCTCCTCCTCCACCTGCCAGCGCAGATGCACCAGGCTCGGTGGGCAGACCTCCACCAGGCTGGCGGCGGCCTCCCGCCATACCCCAAGGGCGTGGTCGTCCAGCCCGGCCGCCAGCTCCCCCAGCTCGCTGCCCGGGTGGATGCGGGTCGCCAGCTCGGCCAGGAACCGCTCGCCGCGGTCCTGGGCGGCGAGCTGCTCGGCCTGGGCGTCCAGGGTGGCGTCCTCGACGGCGACGCCGTCACGCTGGTGCAGGTCGGCGAGCAGGGCGCGCACGTCGGCCAGATGTCGGGCCTGCTCGTGCAGCAGGTGGGCTTCCAGCTCGCGAGCGGCGGCCTGAAGATGGTAGGTGTCGGTGTCGTCCATCCGCACGGCCCACCGGCCGTCCGGGTAGGATCGGTCATGGTTCGCCACGCGTGTTGTGGCACGCATTGGTTGACCTCCTTGCTACTGGTGGGACCGGCCGCCGGGGCGGGCTTCAGGTCGGGCAACCGCCACTCCCTCCCGCCAGGCCGGGCACTCCTGATCGTCCGTCCGGCCAGACGCCTGCCCGCCAGCACCACCCCCTGGATCAGGCAGTTGGTAGGCACTTCCGGCAATTCAGGACGCAAACGCCGTAAGATCCACCCAAGAGCCAGGTCAGTCGAGGGCGCCGATGGACTCCGCGTTCGGGGGCTACAAGACCCCGCTACAGCGCGAGCGCAAGCTCCGCCGATGGAAGCAGCAGGAGGTCATCGATCGGATCAAGCAGCTCGCCCATGGGTGCGGCTATCGCAACACGCTCGACGGCTTTGAGGTCAACGCCCTTAGTCGGCTGGAGAACGGCCGCATCGGACGGCCGCGCGACCCGCTCCCCGAGCTGTTTGCCAGGCTCTACGACAAGCCCGAGGAGGTGCTGTTCCCCACTCACGGGTCGGTCTGGGGCGCCGCCGTCCAGGTAAGCAATCAGGGACCTGGCGGCCTCTCGCCCCCATCCCTGATCGAGGCGATGGAGGGGACCTGGGCTAAGCTGGAGACGCTAGCAGCGCTTCTGCACCCGGACCCCGACATGCTCCGCCGCCAGTTCCTCCAACTCCTGGCTGCCACCGGCGGCGGCGCGCTGCTGTCGCCTAACGGCGTACCTGAACGACGCCTCGCCGGGCAGACTTGGATCACGGCGCTGGCGCAGGAGTCGGCGCAGTTCGGGCACCGTATGGAGGCGACCGACGTCGGCTCGATCACGCCAGAGCAGCTCGAACAGGAGGTCGAGCGGCTCGCTCGGGACTTCCTGACGCAACCGGCGGCACCAGTGGTCGCAGAGCTGGGTTACCTGCGCGACCAGACGTTCAGCCTGCTCGAAGGCCACCAGTATCCCCATCAGTGGGCGGACCTGAACATAATCGCCGCGAAGCTCTGCGGTCTGCTGGCCACCGCCTCCAGCGACCGCTTCGGATGCTACGACGCCGCCGCCAAGCACCTCCGCACGGCCTGGCTCTGCGCGGACAGGGCCGGACACAGCGAGCTGAAGGCGTGGGTCTGGGAGTCCGAAGCACCGTCGACTTCTGGCTTGGCCGCTACCAGCAGGCAGCCGACCGCGCCCGCGAGGGCCGCCAGTATGCAAGCCGAGGCACTGAGCCGGTCCGGCTCGGCAGCCTGGAGGCTCGTGCCCGAGGCCGCCTCGGCGATCGAGACGGCGCCCAGGAAGCGGTCCAGTTCGCTGCCTCGGCCCGTGAGACAGTCAACGGCGAGGACGAGGCGAGACAAGTCGGCATCCTCGCCTTCCCCATCGCCAACCAGGTGCGCTGCGCGGGCAACGCTCACATGTGGCTCGGCGATCCCCGCAGTATCGAGAACGCCCGGCACGAGCTGGAGGATGCAATCCGCCTGTTCGAGGTGGGCATACCCGAACAGTCGTACGCGCACATCGCCGTGGCGCGCGTGGATCTGACCATCGTGGACCTACGGCTGGGCCAGCTTGACGCTGCTGCCGCCACGATGCGGCCGGTGCTCGGGCTGCCCACCGATCGGCGGCTGGCTGAGGTGGTACGCCGCTCCGGCGAGTTGCGAAGGCAGCTCGCCGCGCCTCAGTACCGGCGCGCTTCCCTTGCCCGCGAACTCGGGCAAGCCGTCGAGGGCTTCTGCGCCTCCAGCGTTACCCGTCAGCTCGCCGGCTCGACGGCACGCTGACGCCAGCATCACTCCGCGGCGCCGCTCGCCGCGATCTTCTCGGGGACCACCGAATTCGGGCAGGATAGCGGCATGATCAGCCGCCCCGATACTCAGCGTGCGCAGGGTCAGCCGGAGATCGGCACCACGGCCCAGGGCTTCTCGCTGACGGTGCTCGGCGCGGCCACGCCCTACCCGAGGCCCGACCAGCCCTGCTCGGGCTATTTGCTCCGTACGCCGCACGCCAGGATCTGGGCTGACACCGGGCCAGGAACGATGGCGGAACTTCAGCGACACATCGCGCTTGAGGAGCTGAGCGCCATCTGGATCAGCCACCTGCACCCGGATCATTGCAGCGACCTGCTCAGCGTCTATCAGTGGCTCAGCAACGCCGCAGAGCCGTTGCCCCCGGTACCAGTCTTTGGCCCGCCTGACTGGGCACAGCACGTGGAAGCCTTCCTGCCAACCGGCCGCCGAGGCATGCTCGATCGCTTCTTCGGCAGCCATGAACTCGATGACCGCCACACCGTCGTAGTCGGCGACGTGACGCTCACCAGCCGCCGCGTGTGCCACTCGGTGCCCACGTTCGGAGTTCGAGCCGAGCATGACGGTCGTGTCCTGGGCCGAGGTCGGCAGCAAGTTGCCGATATGAGTGGCGCGCTCGTCGGCGGCCAGGCACGTCAACCGCCGGCTCGTTGAGGTCGCTGACACCGATACGGACGCTCTGTCTGGTGGCTGGCGCTCGTCGTGCCGACGATTCACGAGAGCCGTGGACGACCAAGGAGCTGCTTGTCCGATCACTGGAGGAACGCGACCTCTCCCTGAGGAGCGTGACCGGTTTGGATGCTCGATCCCATCGACGGCGCCGTGAACTTTCTTGCACGGTGTGCCCTCTGCACCGTGCCGCTGAGCCTCTCCGATGCGAGCACCGTCGTTGCCGCCATGATCGAGCTTCCCTCTCTCGGATCCCACGGTGGCGCCCGATCAGGGTCGGGCGCCACCCGTGAGCACGCCCGCACGGCTACGCCATCGGGCCATACAGCTCACGCGCGCGGGCGGCGACCTCCTTGGGCAGGGCGACCAGCAGCCCCTTGGCCTCCACCCCCACGCCGCCGCCGGGCAGGTGCAGCCGTGCCCAGGCGCGCACCCGCCGGCCGCGCGCGTCGATCAGGCCGGCAACCAGCGGCAGGGGCGCGTCGTAGGGAACCTGGGCGCGATAGCGCAGGTCCATCGTTGCCGTCGCCGCCCAGATGCCGGCCAGCAGGATCGCGGAATAGCCTATGACCTCATCCAGCGCCGTCGCAGACAGCCCGCCGTGCAGCACGCCCGGGTAGCCCTGGTACTCCGGGCGCGGGTGCAGGGTGGCGTGCACCTCGTCGCCCTTGCGGCGGATGTCGTCCAGCTGCAGCCCGATCGGGTTGGCGTCGCCGCAGGCGAAGCAGTGCCGCGCCCCAGCGGGCAGCACGTCCTCGCGGCGGGTCGGCACAGCCGGCGGGTCGTCTAGGCGTCCAGGCATGGGTCCTCCGTCACGCGTGCGGGTGTGCCAACGCTCCCCCGGCCGTGGCCCTGCCCGCAACCGCCGGAGCGCCGCATCCCGGTAGGCGGAGCCCTGCAGCGCGTTTGCCGTTGCCAAGGGTGCCAAGGTTCGGGAGATGGTCGAAGCCCTCAGCGATAATCAACCGCTCTGCTGACCGAAGCCCTGCCAGAACGCACCGCCGAAGCGACCCGAGGACCGAGGGGCATGTCTGTGCTTACGTGACACTCGTTTCGTCCAGCGCGGTCGCGGACAGGCCGCCGTGCAGCACCCCCGGGTAGCTCTGGTACTCCGGCCGCGGGTGCAGGGTGGCATGCACCTCGTCGCCCTCGCGGCGGATGTCGTCCAGGTGCATGCCGATCGGGTTGTCGTCGCCGCAGGCGAAGCACTGCCGCGCGCCGGCGGGCAGCACGTCGTCGCGGGTCACCGGGCCGTCGTCGGATGGGCCTGGCATCGCTGCGCTCCCTCCCTCTTTGGTGGCCGTGGCGGGTAGGCTACCGGCGCTGCGCCGACCGACCAGGAGGAGCCGTGCCCGCCGCCTCGTTGACCGACGACGCCCTTCGCCGGCTGCCCAAGGCCGAGCTCCACCTGCACCTGGACGGCTCGTTGCGGCCGGCGACGGTGGAGGAGCTGGCGCGCGAGCTGGGGCTGGTGGCGGCCGACGCGCCGCCGGGGGCGGCGATGGCCCGGGTGCGGGTGACCCGCCGCGCGGGGCTGGCCGAGGCGTTGCGCGCCTTCGACACGCTGCTGCCGCTGCTGCAGCGCAAGGAGCACCTGGCGCGGGTGACGCGGGAGCTGGTGGAGGACCTGGCCGCCGACGGGGTCGTCTACGCGGAGCTGCGCTTCTGCCCGCGGCTGTGCACCGCCGGGGGGCTGTCGCTGGACGAGGTGCTGGCGACCGTCGGGGAGGCCGCGGCGGTGGCGGAGGCGGTCACGGGCACGCGGGTGGCGCTGCTGGCGTGCCTGATGGGCGGCGTGGACCCGGAGTGGAACTGGCCGGTGCTGGAGGCGGCGGTGCGGCGCATGGACGCCGGCGTGGTCGGGGTCGACCTGGCCGGCCCGGTCGAGGGCCGCACGCCCGCCTGGGTGGACGCGCACGCGGCCATGTTCGAGCTGGCCCGCGCGTCCGGGTTGTGCGTCACCATCCACGCGGGTGAGGCGGAGCCGCCGTCGGCGATCCGCACCGCGCTGCGCCGCTACCTCGCCGACCGCATCGGGCATGCGACCAGCCTGGTCGAGGACCCCGAGCTGCTGGCCGAGGTGGTCGAGCGCCGGGTGGTGCTGGAGGCGTGCCCGCGGTCCAACTACTGGACCCGCACCCGCCGGGAGCTGCCGGAGCTCGCCGACCACCCGGTGGGCCGCCTGCTGGAGGCCGGCGCCTGGGTGTGCCTGAACACCGACGACCGCAGCCTGTTCGGCAACGACCTGACCTCGGAGCTGCGGGTGGTCGCCGAGGCGCAGGGCCTCGACGACGGGCAGGTGGCCGCGCTGGTCGCCAACGGCTTCGCGGGGGCGTTCCATCCTGGCCGGGCGTCGGCGGCCCGCGACCGGGTGATCGTGCAGCTCGAGCGGGGCGGCCCGTGACGGTGGCGGCGGCGTTCGCCCCGTCGGACGCGGGCTTCGTCGCCGACCCCTACCCGGCGTACGCGGCGCTGCGGGCGGCGGGGCGGGTGCAGTACGACGAGCGCAGCGACCACTGGCTGGTCCCCCACCACGCCGACGTCGCCGCGCTGCTGCGCGACCGCCGGTTCGGCCGGACCTACCTGCACGTGGCGACCCATGCCGAGATGGGCCGGCCGGAGGAGCCGGAGCATCTCGGGCCGTTCTGGTACCTGATCCGCAACGGGATGCTGGACCGCGAGCCGCCCGACCACACGCGCCTGCGCCGGCTGGTCGCCAAGGCGTTCACGCCGCGGATGGTGGAGCGGCAGCGAGACCGGGTCCAGGCGGTGGTCGACGGGCTGGTGGACCGGATCGCGGAGGCGGGCGGCGGCGACCTGGTCGCCGGCCTGGCGGAGCCGCTGTCGGTGACGGTGATCGCGGACCTGCTCGGCGTGCCGGTCGCGGACCGGCCGCTGCTGCGGCCGTGGTCGGCGCGGATCTGCGGGATGTACGAGGTGAACCCGTCGGAGGAGGCCGGCAGGGTGGCGTCGCGGGCCGCCACGGAGTTCTCGGAGTACCTGCGGGAGCTGTCGCGGGCGCGGCGCGCGCGCCCGGCCGACGACCTGGTCACCGCGCTCACGCAGGTGGTGGACGGCGGCGACCAGCTCACCGAGGACGAGCTGATCGGCACCTGCGTGCTGCTGCTCAACGCCGGCCACGAGGCGACCGTGAACGCCACCGGGATCGGCTGGTGGCAGCTCTTCCGCCACCCCGACCAGCTCGCCCGGCTGCGAACGGACCCGTCGCTGCTGGCCAGCGCGGTGGACGAGCTGCTGCGCTTCGACACGCCGCTGCAGATGTTCGAGCGCTGGGTGCTCGAGGACGTCGAGGTGTGCGGGGTGCGGGTGCCCAAGGGCGCGGAGCTGGGGCTGCTGTTCGGCTCGGCCAACCGCGACCCGGCGGTGTTCGACGTCCCCGACCGGCTGGACGTCGGCCGCGCGCACAACCCGCATCTCAGCTTCGGGGCCGGCACCCACTACTGCCTTGGCGCGCCGCTCGGCCGGCTGGAGCTGGAGCTGTCGTTCGGGACGCTGCTGCGCCGCCTGCCGCGGCTGGCGCCGGCCGAGGAGCCGGCGTGGAAGCCGACCTATATCCTGCGGGGCCTTGAGGCCCTCCACGTGACGACTGCGGGGGACTCCGCCCCCCGCATCCCCCCAAACCCACACACATGGGGTAGCAGGTGTTCGCGATGTACGGGCCGGAGCTGACCTTCCTCGGGGTGCCCCGCGGCGACCTCGACGACCCGGCGTCGCTGGCCGGCGCCGACGTGGCGATCGTCGGCGCGCCGTTCGACGGCGGCACCAGCCACCGGCCGGGGGCGCGGTTCGGGCCGGGCGCGATCCGCGGCACCGACTACCTCGGCCACGACGGCTCCCGGCCGCACCTGGCCCTGGGGGTCGACCCCCTGAAGGATCTGCGGGTGGTCGACGTCGGCGACGTGCTCATGCTGCCCGGCGAGATCGAGCCCGCCCTGCAGCGGCTGGAGCAGGCCGTTCACCGGGTCGCCGCCGCCGGCGCCATCCCGGTGGTGCTCGGCGGCGACCACACCATCGCCCTGCCGGACGTCACCGGGGTCGCGCGCCAGCACGGCTTCGGGCGGGTGTCGGTGATCCACTTCGACGCCCACGCCGACACCGGCGACACCCAGTTCGGCTCGCTGCTGGGGCACGGCACGCCGATGCGGCGGCTGATCGAGTCGGGCGCCGCCCGCGGCGACCGCTTCCTGCAGCTCGGCCTGCGAGGCTACTGGCCGCCCCCCGAGGTGCTGGCGTGGATGGCCGAGCAGGGGATGCGCACCTTCGAGATGGCCGAGATCGGCCGGCGCGGGCTGGACGCCTGCCTGTCGGAGGCGTTCGCGACCGCCACCGACGACTGCGACGGCGTCTTCCTGTCGGTCGACATCGACGTGGTCGACCCCGGCATGGCGCCCGGCACCGGCACGCCGGAGCCGGGAGGGTTGACCGCACGGGAGCTGCTGGACGCGGTCCGCCGCTGCGCCCTGGAGCTGCCCGTGGTCGGCGTCGACGTGGTCGAGCTGGCCCCCGCCTACGACGGGCCCGGCCAGGTGACGACGTTCCTGGCCAACCGGGTGGTGCTGGAGGCCCTGTCGGGGATCGCCAAGCGCCGCGCCACCACCGGCTGAAACCCCGGGGGCGCCGCCGGTGTTGCAGGGGGCGATGGACACCCCACCGGAGCTGCCCGCCCGCCTGGCCCGCGACCTGGACGGCGCCTTCGAGGAGCTGGTCCGCGGGCACGAGCGGCTCCTCTACGGCCTGGCGCTGCGGGTCGTCGGCAACGCCCACGACGCCGAGGAGGTCGCCCAGGACGCGTTCGAGCGCGCCTACCACGCGCTCGCCGGCTACCCGGCGGAGCGCGTGGCGGCGCTGCGGCTGCGGCCGTGGCTGGCCCGGATCGCGCTGAACCTGGCGCGCAACCGGCTGCGGCGCCGCACGCCGCCGACGCGGCCGCTGGAGACCGCCGATGGCGAGCCGCTGCCGCTGGCCGCGCCGGCCGGCGGCGAGCCCGCCGCCGTGGCCGAGCGCCGCCAGGACCGCGAGCTGTGGGCCGAGCTGCTGGCCGGCCTGCCGGCCCGCTACCGGGAGGCGGTGGTGCTGCGGCACGTCGAGGACCTGCCGTACGCGGAGGTCGCCGAGGTGCTCGGCCAGCCGGTGGGCACGGTCAAGACCCACGTGCACCGGGGGGTGCGGCTGCTGCGGGTCGCCTTCGAGGCGAGGAAGGAGACGCTGGCGAGATGAGCGGATACGACGAGCCCGGGCGCTGGAGGGAGATGGCGACCGGCCTGCATGGGCTGCGGCCCGAACCGCCGCCGACGCTGCGGCCGGCGGTGCTGGAGCGGGTCGGGCTGGCCGACGCCTTCATCACCGTCGCGGGGCCGGCCGGGCCGCTGCTGGTCGCCTACAACGGCCGCGGGATCTCGGCCACCGCCCCCGCCGGCGACGAGGCCCGCTTCGAGGCGCGGTTCCTGGCCCGCCACCGGCGCCCGCTGCGCCGCGCCGGCGAGCCGCCCGCGGAGCTGCTGGCGCAGCTCCAGCGGTACCTGGACCCGGGGGCGCGGGGCGCGCCGCCCCGCTTCGACCTTCGCGGGGTGTCCGACTTCGAGCGGGACGTGCTGCGCAAGACCGCGGAGATCCCCCGCGGCGAGGTCCGCCCCTACGCCTGGGTGGCCGGCGAGATCGGCCGGCCGGCGGCGGTCCGGGCGGTCGGCGGGGCGCTCAACCGCAACCCGGTCCCGGTGCTGATCCCCTGCCACCGGGTGGTCGGCAGCGACGGCCGGCTGACCGGCTACGCCTGGGGCGTGCCCTACAAGCGGACGCTGCTGGCCGCCGAGGGCGCCGACCCGGCGGAGCTGGAGCGGCTCGGCCACCGCACCCGCTATGTCGGCAGCGCCACCACCGGGGTCTACTGCTACCCGACCTGCCGCAACGCCAGGCGGATCGGGCCGGCGCAGCGGGTGGCGTTCCGGGACGGCAACGCCGCCGCCGCCGCCGGCTACCACCCGTGCCGGCGCTGCCGACCACCGGCGGCGGGCTAGCCCAGGGCTAGCCCCGGCGGCGCCGGAGGGCTCGCAGGGCCTGCTCGGCGGCCTGGATCGGTCCGAGCTCGTCGAGGACCTCGGCGACGCGCTCGTTGCGGTGCTCGAAGTCCAGGCCCTCGCTGGCGGCCGGCAGCTCGCGGGCGCGGCGCTCGGCCGCGTCCAGGGCGGCGGCGCTGGCCGCCTGCGCGTCGGCCAGGCCGGGCAGCGCCCACGCGGGCAGCTCGGCCCTGGCCGCCTCGACCGCGGCGAGGAACCCCGCCACGCCCGCCTGCAGCGGCGCACCGGGCCGCCGGGCCGACGGGACGGTGGCCAGCAGCGCGCGGCTGCCCTGCTCCAGCGTCCTGGCGAAACGCAGGAACCCCGACCAGGCCGCCTCCACCGCCGGGTCGCGCGCCCGTCCCCACATGCCGCCTCCCCATCGGATGCCCGCCGAGGCACCGACGATACACACCGCGCTCCATGGGCCGTCCCGTGGCCGGCGCGGCCGCCTAGCGGACGACCTCCAGCCAGAAGGGGCTGGCGTAGGCGAGCGCGTAGCCCAGCTCGGCCCAGGGGCCGGTGGCGCGGGGGTCGGCCGGGGAGGACGGGTCGGAGACGCGCAGCACCATCCAGGGGCCGTCCGCCGGGTCGACGTCCACCTCGAAGGACACGACCGGCTCCTCGGGCGACGGCAGCGCGACCTCCACGGCGGCGGCCAGCGCCGGCAGGCGCCCGGCGGAGCGCGCCCCGCTCGGCGTGGAGCCCGGCCGCAGCACCTGCACGTTGAGGCGCCGTCCCCACCAGGCAGCGCCACGGTCCAGGTCCACGTCGACCCGCACCCTCCGCGCACGACCCAGGGGCACGCTGCCGCCCATGCGGACCCCGGCGCACGCCGCGTCCAGCCGCAGGCCCTTCACCCGGCTGGCGAACACCCGCCGTGCCAGCAGCGCCTCCCACACCCCGGCCCGGGTCAACTCGTGGACCCAGAGCCCGGCCCGCCCCTTGCCGTCCGGGTCGCCCCAGTCGCTGCCGTGCTCATCGGTGGATGGTTGAAGCCCGCCAGGCCGTCCTCGCCCGGCCCCTCCAGCCAGCGCCAGAACGCCGCCATGCGGGGGCCGAAGGTGCGCAGCGCGTCGGTGTAGCGCTGGCTGCCCCACACGCTCATGTGGCCGTGGAGCGCGTGGGACCACTCGAAGCCGGCCAGGGCCACGAAGCCGCCCGGGTCGTCGGCCTGGTCGGCCAGCTCCCGGGTGCGCGCCCAGGCGTGCGCGTCGATGCCGATCGCGCCGGGCGCGTCGGTCAGGCCGAACAGGACCGACGCCCAGCGGGCGTGGTCGGTGATCGGCCGGGTCGCCGCGGCCGTCCGACAGCCGGGTGTGGTTGTGGAGGTCGGCGTGGACCAGGAACGGGCCGGGGAACAGCCGCGAGCGCCGGCTGGTGCCCCAGGCGTCAGCCTGATCCACCGGGGCACCCCCCTGGGCCCTGACCCACCGGGGCACCCCCCCGGGGTCCCCCGGGCCCCCCCGGCCGGACCCCGCCGGCGGTGGCGGCGGCTCAGGCATCCGCCGTCCGCGACGGGGTCGGCTGCCGGGCGGCCGCGGCGGCCGCCCGCGCCCTGGTCGCGCCGGGCAGGTTGCCTTTGGCCAGGTGCAGCTCGAGGGCGGTGGCCGCGGCCGCGGCGGCGTCGTCGTGCCTGCCGGCCGCCAGCGCCACCGCGGCGAGGTCCAGCAAAGCGTCGCCCCGCATCGCCAGCATGTCGGTGGGGCCGGCGATCGCCACCGCCTCGCCGGCCAGCATCGCCGTGGCGGCGGCGAACTGGCGCGCCAGGGCGGCCAGCCGGTTGGCTCCCAGGTCGTCGGCGAGGGCGACGGCGCGGCCGGCGGTCGCCAGCGCCGCCTCCGCCTCGCCGGCCATGGCCTGCAACCCAGCCAGCGCCTCCAGCGCCGCCAGCTCGGCGCGGCGGTTGCCGTCCGCCTGCGCCAGCAGCGCCCGGCAGCGGCGGATGCCGTCGGCGGCCGGGACCAGCCCCCAGAACGCCGCCTGGGCGAGCAGGCCGCGGCCCCACCCCTCGGTCGGGTCGTCGCCGGCGAGGCGGGCATGGCCGATCGCCTCGGCCGCCGCCGTCTCGGCCTCGGCGATCCGGCAGCGCAGGAACGCCAGCTGGGCCAGCAGCCCGTACGTCTTGGCCAGGCCCCGCTCGTCGGCGACGGCAGCGAAGGTGGCGATCGCCCGGCGGGCCTCGGCCTGCAGCGCGTCGGCGTCCAGGTCGGTCGCGAACGCGACCTGCATGCGCAGGCGTACGAAGCTGGCGTAGGCAGCCAGGCGGGCGTCGCCGCCGGCCAGTGCCGTGACCGCGGCCACCGCGCCGTCCGCGCGCGCGAACTCGCCGGTGGAGACCAGCACGTCGGCCAGCTCGACCATCAGCTCGGGCCGCGCCGGGTCGCCGTCGTCCAGCAGCCCGATCGCGCGCTCCAGCAGGTTGGCTGCCGCCGGCAGGTCGCCGCGGGCCAGGGCGCGGCGGCCCGCCGCGCCGAGCCGCCCGGCCGCCGCCTCGGCCAGGCGCCGGTCGCGCTCCTCCGCGGTGCCCAGCTCCACCCGGTAGCGCCAGGCCCGCTCCAGGTGGTAGCCGAGGATCTCCTCGACCTCGCGCAGCCGCGGCCCGGAGGTGCGCTCCAGCCAGCTCGCGAAGCGCTCGTGCAGCTCGGCCCGTGCCTGCTTGGGGATCGAGTCGTAGGCGGCGTCGCGCAGGAGCTGGTGGCGGAACTGGAAGCCCTCGTCGCCGGCCAGCCGCGAGGGGACCTGCCGCAGCAGCTCCCGTCGGGCGAGGGCCCCCAGCCGGCCGGGATGTCCTGGCGGCGGTCGGGCGGTGACAGCTCCAGCACCGCGCTCAGCTCGAAGGCCTGCCCGACCACCGAGGCGCGCTCCAGGGTCGCGCGGTCGGCGTCGTCCAGGCGGTCCATCCGGGCGGTGAGCAGCGCCTGGATGCTCGGGGGGATGCCGAGCGCGGCCAGGTCGGTGGCGACCCAGCGGCCGTCCTCGCGCCGCAGGCGGCCCTCCTCGACCAGGGCGGCCAGCAGCTCCTCCAGGAACAGCGGGTTGCCCTCGGCCGCCCGGGTGATGCCACGGCGCGCCCCCTCCGGCAGCGCCGCCGGCCCGGCCAGGCTGGCCAGCAGCTCGGCCGACTCCACCTCCCCGAGCGGCTCCAGCAGCACCGTGGTCGCGTTCAGCTTGCCGCCCGCCCAGCCCGGCCGCTGCTCCAGCAGCTCCGGCCGGGCGATCGCCACCAGCAGGATCGGCGCCGCGCGGACGTAGTCGGCGACGTGCTCCACCAGG
>WNGB01011218.1_pt1 | contig 13368 bp, 11 predicted proteins | sample 5400681 | NCBI WGS metagenome assembly WNGB01 (sample SAMN13153367, study PRJNA577476) | soil metagenome | isolation source: 115 cm soil or saprolite under grassland replicate 2 | place: USA:California | collected 2016-06-15 | reverse complement strand
GTCGGTTGGCATCGTCCTGCCGACCAAGGATGAGCCGCGCTGGATCCAGGACGAGACCCGCTTCAAGGATGCCCTGACCAAGGCCGGCTACCAGGCCGAGATCCTGTTCAGCCAGGGCGACTCCGCCAAGGAGAAGGCCAACGTCGAGTCGCTGCTCACCAAGAACATCAAGGTGCTGATCATCTGCCCGCAGGATGGCACGGCCGCCGCCGCCGCCGCCGACGAAGCGCGCAAAGCGGGTGTGAAGGTGATCTCGTATGACCGGCTGATCCGCGACACCGATGCGGTCGACTATTACGTCACCTTCGACAGCCTCGCGGTCGGCGCCCAGCAGGGCCAGTACCTGGTCGACAAGGCCGGCAGCAACAAGGGCAACCCGCTCTACCTCTACGCCGGCGCGGCCTCCGACAACAACGCCTTCGTGTTCTTTGAGGGCGCCTGGAGCGTGCTGCAGCCCAAGATCGCCGACGGCACCTTCGTCATCAAAAACTCCAGCGAAGCCGTGGGCCTCCAGAGCAAGGCCAAGCTGACCCGCGACGAGCAGGCCAAGATCCTCGGCCAGGTCACGACCAACTGGGACTTCAACACCGCCAAGACCCTGGCGGAGTCCAACCTGACGTCCGCGGCCGCCGCCGATAAAGGCAACGTCTTCATCCTCGCCCCCAACGACGGCACCGCCCGCGCCATCGCCGACACCTTCGCCACTGACAAGGATGTCAAGAGCTATTTGGTGACCGGCCAGGACGCCGAGAAGGCGTCGGTTCAGTATATCATCGACGGCAAGCAGTCCATGACCGTCTTCAAGGATGTCCGCACGCTCGTCACGGACGCGATCGCCGCCGCGGTCGCGCAGCTCGAGAACAAGACCCCCAACGCCAAGGGCTCCTACAACAATGGCAAGATCGACGTCCCGGCCAGCCAGTCGCCAGTGATCTCGGTCGACAAAGCCAACGTCAAGTCTGCCCTGATCGACTCCGGCTACTACCAGGCCAGTGACTTCACCGGCCTGTAGGAAGACACCACGGTAGGCCAACATACGAGTGGAGGGGGTGGGGGTGTCCCCCCCCCCCACACCCCCACCACAGAACGACGGTAAAGCCACGGCCGTCTTTCGGAAACCTTGTCTCATGCCTTATTGTTGTTGTAGGTTCGAGGAGTCAGAACCGCCATGAATACTCCACTGCTGGAGATGCAGAACATCACCAAGGAATTTCCCGGCGTGAAAGCGCTGAACAACGTCAGCTTTCGCGTCGCCAAAGGGGAAATTCACTGCCTGGTCGGCGAGAATGGCGCGGGTAAATCGACCCTCATGAAGGTGTTGAGCGGCGTGTACCCCTACGGTGAGTACAGCGGGGATATCCTGTTCGGCGGGGACGTCCAGAAATTCCGGGGCATCCGCGACAGCGAACATGCCGGCATTGCGATCATCTACCAGGAGCTCGCGCTGGTTCCCGAGCTGACGGTCTACGAGAACATCTTCCTCGGCAACGAGATTCGCCGCGGCGTCCGGGTTGACTGGAACGAAACGATCAAGCGCACGAACAAGATGCTGGAAACCGTCCGGCTCGACGTCAACCCCGCGGCCAAGGTCAAGGATCTGGGCGTCGGCAAGCAGCAGCTGGTCGAGATCGCCAAGGCGCTCAGCCAGGACGTCAAGCTGCTCATCCTGGACGAGCCGACCGCGGCCTTGAACGAAGACGACAGCGCAAACTTGCTCGACTTGCTGCGCGGCCTGCGCGACCAGGGCGTGACGTGCATCATGATTTCGCACAAGCTGAAGGAAGTGATCGAGATCGCCGACACGGTCACCGTGCTGCGCGACGGCCAGACCATTTGCACCCTGGATGCCCACAAGGGCGAAGTGTCCGAGAACATCCTGGTCAAGCACATGGTCGGGCGCGAGATCGACAACATCTATCCCCACCGACCGAACAAGCAGATCGGCGAGGTTGTGCTGGAAGCCAGGGGCTGGACCGCGTACAACCCGGCGCTGGGCCGGACGGTTCTGCGGGATGTCGACTTCAACGTGCGGCGCGGCGAAATCGTCGGCTTCGCCGGCTTGATGGGGTCGGGGCGCACCGAGCTGGCGCTGAGCATGTTCGGCAACCCAATCGGCTATCAGATCAAGGGCGACCTGTTTGTGAAGGGCAAGAAGCGGAACTTCCGGCAACCCGAGGACGCGATCAGCGCCGGGATGGCGTATGTCACCGAGGACCGCAAGGGCAATGGCCTGATCTTGATCCAGGACGTCAAGGAGAACATCACGCTGGCGAATCTGTGGGAGATCGCGCGGCGCAGCGTCATCGACACCAACGCCGAGATCAAGGTTGCGACCGAGTACAAGACCTCGCTCAACATCAAGACGCCGAGCATCGAGCAGCGGGTGGGCAATCTGAGCGGCGGGAACCAGCAGAAGGTCTGCCTGGGCAAATGGCTGTTCGTCAAGCCCGACGTGCTCATCCTGGACGAGCCGACGCGCGGCATCGACGTCGGCGCAAAGTATGAGATCTACACGATCATGAACCGGCTGGTCCAGCAAGGCATGAGCATTATCATGATCTCGTCCGAGCTGCCCGAGGTCCTGGGCATGAGCGATCGCGTGTACGTTGTGTCGGCCGGCCGGATCACGGGCGAGCTGCCGATTGAAGAGGCGACCCAGGAAAAGATTATGCACCTGGCCACCAACTGAGGAGGACAGCGATGTCTATCGAGAACGTGCAGAAAGCGCCGCGGTCGGGGATGTTTATCCGGGACCTGCAGAAAGTGCTGCGGCAGAACATCCGCGAATACGGCATGTTCATCGCCCTGTTCGCGATCATGCTGATCTTCGCCATCACGACCAAAGGCGTCTTTGTCTCGTCGCGCAACTTGAGCAATCTGCTGAACCAGACCGGCTACATCGCGGTCCTGGCGGTCGGCATGACGCTGGTGATCGTCATCCGGCACATCGACCTGTCGGTGGGCTTTCTGGCCGGCTTCCTGGGCGCGGTCGCGGCGATCGCGCTGGTCCGATGGGGCCTGCCCACCATCGTGGTCGTGCCGCTGGTGTTGGCGCTGGGCGTCGTGGCCGGGCTGATCACGGCCTTCCCGGTGGCGAAGCTGGGCATCCCATCCTTCGTGGCCTCGCTGGCCGGCTGGCTGATCTATCGCGGCCTCCTTCAGCTCGTGACGGAGGGCACCGGCACGATCATCATCCCCGACAAGACGTTCAACGCGATCGGCAATGCCTTCATCCCCGACATCCCCGACATCGGCATTCTGTCGGGCGTGCATAAGCTGACGCTGCTGCTGGGCATCGTGGCGGTGGTCCTATTCGTCATGAGCGAGATCAGCGGTCGCCGCAAGAAGCTGGCCTACAACTTCGAAGTCCTGCCGATGGACATCTTCGTGCTCAAGCTGGTGTTCGTGTCGCTTCTGGTGGCCGGCGTCACCTGGGTGCTGGCGAACTACAATGGGCTGTCGTGGACGGTGGTGATCATGCTGGTGGTGGTGGGCGTCTATCACTTCATCACCACGCAGACGGTGCTCGGCCGGCACGTCTACGCGGTCGGCGGCAACCCCGAGGCGGCCGAGCTGAGCGGCATCAGTGTCAAGCGCATAACCTATGTGGTGTTCGGCTCGATGGGCATGCTGTCGGCGCTGTCGGGGGTCCTGTTCGCGTCGCGCCTGCAATCGGCCACGCCGACCGCCGGCACCCTGTTCGAGCTGGACGCGATCGCGGCGGCCTACGTGGGCGGCGTCTCGGCGGCCGGCGGCGTCGGGCGGGTGACCGGGTCGATCATCGGCGCGCTGGTGATGACGTCGCTGACCAGCGGCATGAACCTGATGGGCACCGGCATCGCCTACCAGTACATCGTCCGCGGCGCCGTGCTTGCGGCGGCCGTGATCTTCGACGTCTATACGCGCCGGGCCAGCCGATAACGATGCCCTGCCGATGTGCGTAGTGGCAGGGCCACGTCAAAGTCGTTTTGTTGGTTGAAAAGGGAACACGGTCAACGGATTTGAGCAACGGATTGAACGGATTGAGCCGTGAATCCGTTCAATCCGTTCCTGAAATCCGTTGACAGGAGTCTCCTGTCACCACCATATCTTGACTTTGACGTAGCCCTGGCGTAGTGGGACCGCCGCTGGCAAACGTCGAACGTTGCCTGTAGAATAATAGGACGGGATCGGCGTGTTCTATGCTCTACGCCTAGGGACTCGCGCAAAAATAATCAACCCACTGGGGAGGTGGAGGCGGCCGGGTACCCTCTGGGTGCCGCCCCCACACCCCCACCCCGGAGAAGCTCGACGATGGAGAAGGCCGCTGCCGTCCTACCTGCCGGCGATCGAGTCAGGCTGGCGCGCCGCGTGCGGCGGGGCTGGGGCGCGCTGGTGCGCCGCCAGGAGCTGATCGTCTTTCTGCTGCTGCTGCTGACCGGCGCCGCGCTCGGCCTGGGGACCGAGACCTTCTTCACCAGCACGAACCTGCTGAACGTCGCGATCTATGTCTCGTGGTTCGCGATCGCCGCCTTTGGCGTGGGCATGGCGATCATCGTCGGCGGGATCGACCTGTCGGTCGCGTCGGTGATGGCGCTGGCCGGCCTGGTCTGCGCGCTCGCCCTGCAGCAGGATCAGCCGCCGCTGGTGGCGATCCTGTTGGGCGTGCTCAGCGGCGCCCTGGTCGGGCTGCTCAACGGCGCGCTGGTCAGCCGGTTCCGCCTGCCGCCGTTCATCGTCACCCTCGGAACGATGGGCCTCGCCCGCGGCATTACGCTGGGCCTGACCAGCGGCGCGCCGGTGCGCGATCTGCCGGGGTCGTTCCGGCTGCTCGGCCAGGGAAACCTTGCAATCGGCCCGCTGTCGCTGCCGCTGCCGGTGCTGTGGATGCTGCTGCTGGCCGCGCTCGTCAGCCTGATGCTGCACCAGACCGTGCTCGGGCGCTATATCTACACTGTCGGCAGCGACGAGCGCGCGCTGCTGGTCGTCGGCGTGCCGACCGGCCGGGTCAAGCTGCTGGCCTACACGCTCAGCGGCGTGCTGGCCGCGTTTGGCGGCATCGTCATGACCGCCAAGCTGGGGGTGGCCGCGCCGATGGCCGCGAGCGGCTACGAGCTCGACATCATCGCCGCGGCGGTGATCGGCGGGGCCAGCCTGTTCGGCGGCGAGGGCACCGTCACCGGCATTGTTCTCGGCACGATGCTCATGCAGATCGCGCGCAACGGGCTGGTGCTGCTCGGCCTGCCGACCTTCTGGCAGTGGCTGACGATCGGCGCGATGATCCTGCTGGTCATCCTGCTGGACTTCTGGCGCCGGCGGCGGGTGTAGTCGTGATAAAGCGCACTCCGCAAACCACCAAGACACCAAGACACCAAGTTTTTCAAGTCTTGGTGCCTTCGTGCCTTGGTGGTAAACTTATTCGGCCTGTTCGTGTGGAGTGTTCAAGGTGTTGCGAGCGGCGACGTAATGTCCTCTCCTTTGCGCTCTTTGCGCTCTTTGCGGTGAGCCTGATGGCGCTCGTGGCCTGCGGCTCGCCCGCCGCCCCGCAGGCGCGCAAGAAGCTGACGATCGCCTGGGTCAGCAAGTCGCTCGGCAACCCGGTGTTCGACCTCGGCGAGCGCGGCGCCATACAGAAGGCCAAGGAGCTGTCCGCGCAGGGGCCGGTCGCGGTCGAGCTGCTCACAGTCGGCCCGGCCTCGGCCGACGCGATCGAGCAGACGCGGATCATGGACGATCTGATCGCGCGCGGCGTGGACGGCATTGCGGTCTCGTGCAACGACCCGACCGCCTGCGCCGCGCCGATCGATCGCGCGGTGGCGGCGGGAATCCCGGTGATGACCTGGGACTCCGACTCGCCGGACAGCCGGCGCTTCAGCTTTCTGAGCGTCGACAACTACGTCGGCGGGCGCACGGCCGCCAACCTGCTGGCGCAGGCGATCGGCGGCAGCGGCAAGGTCGCGGTGATCACCGGTGTGCCGGGCGCGCTGAATCTGCAGCAGCGCGTCGACGGCTTCAAGGACCGGCTGGCGGAAGCCTACCCGGCCGTGCAGGTGGTGCGCATGGTCGCCAGCAACGAGGACATCAACCTCGGCGTGCAGGGGGTCGAGGAGACCATGCAGGCGCACCCCGACCTGCGCGGCTGGTTCTTCGCCGGCATGTGGCCGCTGTTCGCCGACCGCGGCTCGATGCCGCTGTGGGAGGCCGCCTCGCGGCGCGGCGCCGTGAAGACGGTCGCGTTCGACACGCTGCCGCTCGAGCTCGACCTGCTGCGCGACGGCTACGTAGAGGCGCTGATCGGCCAGAAGTACTGGCGCTGGGGCTACGACTCGGTCCAGATGGTGTACGACTACGTCGTGTCGGGCAAACGCTACCCGCCGTTCATCGACACTGGGTTCGACATCGTCACCCGCAACAATGTCGGCGCGATGGCCGAGGCGTGGAAGAGGAACGACTTTAGCAGGCCGCTGCCCGACCCGTGAGAAGTCAGGAATCAGGAGTCAGAAGACAGAAGACCTCAGCGACATCTCAATGCTGGCAGCGCCTCCAGTGATAGTCGATGCTATGCTGCCTCCTGACTCCTGACTCCTGACTCCTGAAAACTATGGAACCAATCCTCCGCTGCATCAACCTATCGAAGAGCTTCGGCTCGCTGCCCGTGCTGCGGCAGGTTAGCTTCGAAATCGCGCCGGGCGAGGTCGTCGGGCTGGCCGGGCGCAGCGGCGCGGGCAAGTCCGTGCTGGCTGAAATTCTCACCGGCGTCGAGACGCCCAGCGAGGGCGACCTGTACGTGGCCGGCCGGCGGATGATCTGGCCGTTCCGCGCGCGCTCGGCCGGCGTTGCCGTGATCCGCCAGCAGCCCGAGCTGTCGGAAAGACTTGACATAACAACAAATATCTTCCTTGGCGACGAGCTCGGCTGGCCGGCGGCCGGCGGCTGGCTGCGGACACCCAGCCGGCGCCGGATGGACCAGCGCGCCGCCGAGGTGCTGGCCCAGCTGGACACGCGCTTTGGCTCGCTGCGCGAGAAGGTCGCCAACCTGTCGAGCGAGCAGCGCCAGCTGGTGGCGATCGCCCGCGCGCTGCTGCGGCCGGCCAGGCTGGTGGTGGTGGACGAGCCGACCCAGCAGCTCAGCTACGCCTACCAGCAGCGATTGCTGGCGCTGATCCGCTCCTGGCAGCGCGCGGGCGCCGCAGTGCTGTTCAGCAGCAACAATCTCGACCACCTGTTTGCGGTCTCGGACCGGATTGTCGTGCTGCGCCAGGGGCGCTGCGTGGCCGACCTGCGCGTCGACTTAGCCGGCCGCGAGGACGTGGTGGCCGCGCTGGTCGGCATGGCCGACCGCCAGCAGCTCACGCCGATCATCTGGGCGCTCGACAGCTACTACCGCGCGCGCGAGCAGACCGAGAAGCTCGGCCACCAGCAGACCCTGCTGGAGCAGAACCTGGCGGCGCAGGACTCGCTGAACCGCCAGCTGATCGACCAGCTGGCCGTGCAGGTCTCCGCGCTCGACAGCGCGAACCTGGCGCTGCAGGATGCCCAGCGCCGCCTGCTGACCGAGCGCGAGCAGGAGCGCAAGTCGCTGGCACGCGAGCTGCACGACCAGGTGATCCAGGATCTGCTCAGCGTGAACTACGAGCTCGAGGAGATCGAGGCCGAGGCGGCGGAGCGCAACCTGGCCGACGAGGTGGCCGATGTGCGCGCCAGCATTCGCGCGCTGGTCGACGACGTGCGGCGAATCTGCGGCAACCTGCGCCCGCCGACGATCGACAGCCTGGGGCTCGGCGCGGCGCTGCAGTCGTACACCCGCGACTGGTCGGCGCGCACGGGCGTTGCCGCGACGCTGGACCTCGACGATCGGCTCGGGCGCCTGCCGGAGCCGATCGAGCTGTCGATCTTCCGGATCGTGCAGGAGGGGCTGAGCAATGTGCGCAAGCACGCCCGCGCCACGGCGGTGCGGATTCAGCTCCGGCACACCTCGCCGCGCGCGCTGATGATCTCGATCGCCGACAACGGCCGCGGGCTGCCGGCCGGCTTCGACCTGGGCGCGCTGGCCGCGGAGGGCCACTACGGCCTGCTTGGGATCGGCGAGCGCGTGGCGCTGCTGGAGGGCCGGCTGCACGTTCAGAACGGCGGCGGCCGCGGCGTGCTGCTCCAGGTCGAGATCCCGCACCCGCGGGTCGACACGCGGTCGGAGGGGATGGGGCGGTGACAAGCCACAACAAGAGCGCAGCAGTTGCTTATCAGGCGAACTGACAACACTTGCCGGGCGCAACTGCTTGGCTCCGCTGGCGAGCATCGGGTGCCAAACGCTGAATCAGCGGCGTGCTGCTTCGTGCGCCTCGGCATAGATTCGGAGCGCGGCGTTGATCCGCTGCTCGTAGTTCTCGCCTTGTGCTTTGAACCAATCCAGCACGTCGGAGTCGACCTGCACCGTCATCGTAACACGATGGTGTGGCAGCCGTACCCTGGCACGCTTGAAAAACTCCTCCGTTAGCGGCGGGATGTCCGACGTATCGATCTCTTCGTCGGTCAGAGCGTCCACCCGTTCCCAATCAGTTCCCGAAGGCTTGTTCATAGGCGTGTCGCTCATAGCTCAATGCCTTTCGTAGCGAAGTCAACATACCGCAGCGGTTAAAACCGCGCGGCTTGTATCTGCTCTTTCGATGCTGTGACCCAGGAGTGGCGCATACGTCGCTGCGAGCGTCGAACCGTGACTCGCGCGCGGCGGATCGTGGTCAGATCCTCCAAAGCGAGTGCCTTACGCTCCATCGTGACCGCCAGAGTGGTGGAGAGGATCGCTTCGCCGTGATAGCGAGCCAGCAGCCGGCGGTTGATCTGCGAGGCGGCCACCAGGCCGAGCGCGTTGGCGCCGAACAGCCAGCCGTAGTGCGTCGGCGCGACGCCGTACAGCTCAATGAACACGAACGGCGAGCCCGAGATATACGCGAACATCCCCGCCGCGACAAAGCCGCCGGCCAGCGCGTAGCCGACGAAGCGCCGGTCGGCCAGCAGGCGCCCGTATACCTCCAGCGCCTGGCCCAGCCCGGCGCGGCTGCGCCGCTCAGGGGGCAGCGTCTCCGGCAGGCCGAGCAGCACCATCAGCAGGCCGAGCAGCCCGAAGCCGCTCAGCACCCAGAAGATCGCCCGCCAGCTGAAGGCCACCAGCAGCTGCCCGCCGATCAGCGGCGCGGTGATCGGGGCCAGGCCCATCACCAGCATCAGGGTTGATATGGCACAACGATTCTGACCAATGCTGTAGTCGCGCGCCGGGTCGTTAACAAACTCTCGCCCGCAGCACGCCCGGCGCGAGCTGAACTCGCACCTCATCTCCCATGTGCACGTACGGCGCGCCCAGCACGGCACCAGCGTCGTAGCCGATCGCCGCCGCCAGCGCCAGATCCGCGCCATCGACCGCGACGAGATAGGGCTGGCCCCACTCGGCCGTCCCGCGCATGAAGTTGAACGCGTGCCGCGCCGGCCAGGCCGGATCGATTCGGAAGTCCTCGGCGCCGGGCGCTGGCTCGTAGCTTCCGCCGGGCGGCTGGGGCCGCCGCGCGAGCGCGCCGGCGGCGAGCGCCCGCAGCGTCTCGACCATCAGCCGGCCGCCGAGCGTCGCGCATATCCGCTCGGCCGTAGCGCCGGAGATGCCGTCCGGAAGGGCAACTGGCGCCTGCGCGGCGATGTCGCCGGCGTCCAGCGCCTCGTCCATGAAGTGGATCGTCACGCCCGTGTGAGTCTCGCCGCCGCGGAACGTCCAGAACAGCGGCTCGGGCCCGCGGTGCGCAGGCAGCAGCGACGGGTGCATGTTCAGGAAGCCCAGGCGCGGCAGCGCCAGCAGCTGCGCCGGGAGGCGCCGCGGGAAGCACGCCACGCAGGCCACGTCCGGCCTCAGCTCGGCCAGGGCTGCCAGCGCCTCGGGCGCGCCGGGGTGGCCTAGCTCGAACGCCGGGATGCCGCGCTCCCACGCGATGTGGACGATGCTGCGCTCCACGAAGGGATTCGCGATCGGCAGCGGCGACGACGCCCTCGACCGTAGCGGCGCGATCGGCGCCCCGCCCGGCCCACCGCTGACCCCCACGACCACGCCGCACACGCCGGCGCCATTCGCGAGCAGCGCCTCCAGCACCGTGGCCGAGGTGTCGCCGGTCATGCCGAAGAACAGGATTCGCTGTCGATCTGTTTGCTGTGCCATAATGGCCCTGGGATTTGGGACTTGGGACTTGGGACTTGGGACTTGCGGCTTCTTGTCACCTTGTCACCTGTCTTCCCTAGCCCCTAGCCCCTAGCCCCTGGCCCCTGGCCCCTTCGTCTTGACACCCGCCCCAAAGCGACTATACTTCCTCACACGATCGTAATGAGCAGAGAGGTCGAATGATGGCCCGCATGGTCAACTGCGTAAAGCTCGGCCGCGAGCTGCCGGGGCTGGACGCGCCGCCGTTTCCGGGGCCGCTCGGCGAGCGGATCTACAACGAGATCTCGCGCCAGGCCTGGGGCATGTGGCCGGCTCAGGCCACGCTGATTATCAACCACTACGGCCTGAACATGGCCGACCCGCAGGCGCACAAGATGCTGATGCAGGCGATGGAGGATTTCTTCTTCGGCGCGAACGCGGCCGTGCCGGAGGGCTGGTCCCCGCCGGTGCAGAGCGGCAAGGGCGGCGCGCCCCGACGAAAGTAGTAATCAGTATTCAGATGTCAGAAATCAGTACCGCTGCGATACATTGAATAGCTTTGATCGTACTGACTACTGACTACTGACTACTGACTACTCGGACAGCAGCGGGATGGCGGGCTGGATGCGAAACCGCAGCCGGCCATGCGCCTCCCGCAGCGCCGCCTCGACCGCCTCCGGCGTCGCGCCGCGGGCGAAGATGAAGCCCAGGTAGCTGTCGCCCTCCGGCAGCGGCACGATCGGGTAGTTCAGCTGCGCTGTGATGTCGATCTCCTCGACTCCGGGCACCGCCGCGGCCTCCGCCAGGCCGTCGACGCGCTTGAGCAGCCCGGTGCCAGGGATCGGGATCATCATGACGCCGCCGGCTGCGCCCGCACGACTCAACGACGCGACCTCCATGCCGTAGGCCTGGCGCAGGATCAGCTCCTCCAGCGTGGCGTCGGTCCCGAAGCGCAGCGTCTTCGAGCACAGCCCGCCGATCGATCGCCCGGCCAGCTCGACGATCCACGGGCCCTGGTCGTTGACCCGCAGCTCGGCGTGCATCGGTCCCTCGCGCAGTCCCAGCGCCGCGGCCGCGTCGGCCGCGCAGCGCGCGATCGCCGCCTGCGTCTCGGCCGGCAGGCGTGAGGGCGTCACGTAGATCGTCTCCTCGAAGAACGGCCCGTCGAGCGGGTCGGGCTTGTCGAACAGCGCCAGCACCTGCAGCTCGCCGTGGTTCAGCAGCCCCTCCAGCGCCACCTCGAAGCCGGGGATGAAGCGCTCGACCAGGAACGGCTTGGGGCCGGGCTCGGGATAGACCCTGTGCAGCAGCGCCGCCAGCCGCTCCGCCGCCGCGACGAACTCTGCGGGGTTGTCGGCACGGATGACGCCGCGGCTGCCGTTCAGGCGCAGCGGCTTGACCACGCAGGGGTACTCGACCCGCGCCGCGAGCGCCGGGAGGTCGTCGGCGGTCGAGCAGCACTGGAACGGCGGCGAGAGAACGCCGGCCTGCTCCAGCAGCGTCCGCATGATCTGCTTGTCGCGCGCGGCCTCGGCTGCCTCGGGCGCGTTGTGCGGCAGGCCGAGCGCCGCGCTGGCGCGCGCCGCCAGCAGGCTGCCGCTGTCGTCCACGGCGACGATCGCGTCGATCGGGCGATCGGCGGCGAACGTGGCGATCGCCGCCGCGGCCGCGTCGACATCCTGGAAGTCGACGCCGAGCGGCTGATTCCAGGCGGCCGCCAGCCGCGGCGGCATGTCGACCGCCGTGATCGCCTCGACGCCCAGCCGCTCCGCCGCCGCCGCGAAGGCCGGCGCGCGGTAGGTGTTGGGGGTGGTCAGCAATAGAACTCGTCTTGTCATCTTGCGTTCGAAGGTTCGAAGGTTCGAAAGTTAGAACGTTCCAACTTTCGAACCTTCAAACGTTCTAATCTTACAGTGTGATCACCTGGTCCGGCAGGTTGCTCGCCAGCGCGGCGTAGAGGTCGGGGAAGCAGCCCACCCGCACGCCCTCGACCGTGCCGACCGTCTGGCAGTTTCCCGGCTCGCCCTCGGCCAGGCCGCGCTCTAGCGCGCACTGGTCGCACATCATCAGCAGGATGCCCAGCTCCTGCGCGACCTTCGCCAGCCGCTCGCCCAGCGGGTCGCCGGCGCGCAGGATGTAGTTGTTGTCGTCGAAGAACATCATCCCGACCACGTCGGCGCCGTGCCGCCGCTCCTCGATCTGCGGCAGGATCATCTTGCCCAGCTTGTAGCTGGCGGTGTGCCCCGAGGTGCTGAAAATGTAGGCGACCTTCAACGGTACCTCCTCATATTACAGACGGTCTTGTTGGGGTGGGATTTGGGAGCGGGGCTGTGCCCCGCTCCCAAATCCCACCCCAACAAGACTATCACGTTGCCGCGAACCTTCTAAACGTTGGAACGTTACAACGTTCGAACGTTCAAACGTTAGATATGCTCAGGAGCCAACTGCTCCTCGGTCGGCTCCGCTCAGCAGTACCACGGCTCGCTCATCGACGGGATCGGCCTGCGCGTGGCCCGCCGCTGTGACTCTACGTACCGCGCGCGCTCCTGGGTTGGCGCGTCGAGCGCCGCCTGCGCCAGCTGCCAGACGATCTCGAACACCTCCTGGCGCGATGTGCGGCGGAACTGCACGGCGCGCAGCACCTGCGCGTGCAGCTGGTCCATCCGCGGGTCGGGGTGCGACCACGGGTGGTCTAGCGCAGCCTCGTCGAACGGGCCGGCCAGCGCCCGCACCTCGGGCAGCTCCAGCAGCCGCGACCCGGCCGGGATCAGCAGGCGGATCGCGTACTGGATCGGCGCGACGTGCTCGACCAGGTCGAGCTCCGCGATCACTCGCAGAAGCTCGACATAACCTTCTCGGGTGGTCCAGGGGGTGAAGCTCACGAACGTCGGGTTGAGCGCCAGACCGAGCTCGCGCATCAGGCCGGCCGCCCGCACGAAGTCCGCGCGCGTGTGGCGCTTGTCGAAGCGTGCGAGGATCGCGTCGTCGACTGCCTCGACGGCGCTGGTCACGAACAGGCAGCCGGTGTCGCGCAGCGCCGGCAGCAGCTCGGCGTGCCTGAGCAGGTGCTCGACTTTGATCGTGACATCGTAGGTCAGCTCGGGGTGCTCGGCGTGCAGCGCCCGGACCAGCGGGATCGCGTGGCCGGGGCCATTGAAGAAGTCCGGGTCGCCGAAGGTGATGTGGCGCGCGCCTGCCGCGACCTGGCGGCGGATATC
>WNGB01010388.1_pt1 | contig 13368 bp, 11 predicted proteins | sample 5400681 | NCBI WGS metagenome assembly WNGB01 (sample SAMN13153367, study PRJNA577476) | soil metagenome | isolation source: 115 cm soil or saprolite under grassland replicate 2 | place: USA:California | collected 2016-06-15 | reverse complement strand
CGCAACACCTTCCGCATGTCGGTATGGGAGCCGCCAGTCCGTTGGGAGTGGGTCGGCGGGCTGCCTGGGGTCCGCATCCACTACGACCATCGGTTCGAGTCATCAGGCCCGACAGCGACACGGCTGGAATGGTTGGTCGAGCTCCATGGGCCCCTCGCGCCGTTCATTCGACGGGTCTTCGCTCGAGTGTACGGTCGCAATGTCGATCGGGCGATTCCCAGACTGCAGGAGTGGTTTCGCCGCTGATGGGCCGGAACGGAGTCGGGCCGCCTGGGATGCGGCGTGGAGCCGGTTCGGGCGCTGGGGCCGCTCGGGCGGCCGTCCCAGCGCCCCCATCCGCCGACCTGCGCCGATCTGCCGTAATCAGTGGTGGGACGCCGCCGAGCGCGAGCTGCGCCTGGCCATCGGGCTGGAGCCACGCGCGCCGCGATCGCCGCGGCCGCCGGCCACCGCTGGGAGGAGTCGGAGCGGTACTACCGGGCTGCGCTCGACCTGGCCGCAGCACGGCCGAGCCACATCGAGCACGCCGATGTCCAACGGTTCTACGCGCGGATGCTGCTCGGCCGCGACCAGCCCGGCGACCGCGAGCGCGCCCGCGACCTGTTGCAGAGGCCATCGGGACCTACAGCGACCTGGGCATGCCGAGGTTCGTCGCGACGACCGATGCGCTGCTCGCCGAGACGACCTGATGCTCCTATCCGGCGCGATGGTGGACTCCGCCGCGCGAGGCGTACGGGCGGTCCTGCGCGTCACGCGTAAAGGGCCTCTGCTGGACCGAAGAACTCGAAATGGATCCGCTCATCGGGAACGTCCAGGGCGCGCAGACCGATCGCCAGCATCCGCATGAACCCCTTCGGTCCGCAGAAATAGAAGTCGGCCTCAGGCATCGGCACCGTCCGCTTCAGCCAGTCCATGGTGATCCGGCCCGGCTCGTCATAGTCGCGGCCAGGCACGTCCTCCGGCGTGGGGAACTCGTAGAAGACCGCTGCGTGGACCCTGTCATGGGCCGCAACGACATCCTTGATGTGCTGCCTCATCGCATGGTGGTGGCCGGACAGGGCGGCATGGACATACCAGATCTCCCGCTGGACAGCCTGAGCCACGAGCGTGTCCAGCATCGACAGGATCGGCGTGAGCCCGACCCCGCCGCTGATCAGCACCAGCGGCCGGCCGTCCTGCTCGTCGAGGATGAAGTCGCCGGCGGGGGCGCTCACACGCACCACCGTCCCCGGGCTGCCCTGGTCGTGGAGGTAGTTGGACGCCAGGCCCGCAGGGGCGTCGGATGCGTCGTCTGGGGGACCCTCGCGCTTGACGCTGATGCGGTAGTGGTCCTGTCCGGGGGCACAGGAGAGGCTGCAGTTGCGCACGACCTGGCCGTGCCCGGGAATGTCGAGCTGGAAGGTGAGGTACTGGCCCGGCTGGAAGGCCATGATCGGCCCGCCATCCCGTGGTCGCAGGTAGAAGGACTTGATGACTTCGCTTTCGGGCACAACCTGCTGGACAACGAACTCGCGCCAGCCCAGCCAGCCCCCCGGCGCCTCGGCCGCCTGGTCGTACAGCTCCTGCTCGCGCCGCATCAGGATCTGGGCCAGGAACTCGTAGGCTTCGGTCCAGGCCGCGATCACCTCGTCGGTGGCCGCTTGGCCGAGGACGTCGCGCAGCGCCGCGATCAGCGCCCGACCGACATACGGATAGTGCTCGGGCAAGATGTTGAGGGCGACGTGCTTTTGGGCGATGCGCTCAACGACCGGGCCGAGTTCGCCGAGGCGGCGATGTTGGCGGCGTAGGCGTGCACGGCGCCGGCAAGCGAGCGAGGCTGGGTCCCTACCCCACGGTGGTGGGATTGGTTGAACAGGCTCTTGATCTGCTCGTCCTGGAACAACAGCTCATACATCCGCCGGGTGATCTCAAGGCCATGCTCCCGCAGGACCGGCGCGGTCGACTTGACGGTCCTGATCGTCCGGGGCTGCAGCGTCACATCTCCCATGCTCATCCTCCTGGTCGTGGATCCGGGTTCCGCGGTCACACACCGGCATCACCATCCATCCGACACACCTTGAACGCCTTCGTCGGCCGCCGCCCGCCAAGGGCGCCGGCAGCGCACTCCCGGATACGGTCAGGTGAACCAGTGCAGCCCCAGCCAGTGGGATTGGCGCACGCCTGTCGCCCCGCCGGCTTCCTGGAGTCCCTCCCACGACCGTGGCCTCACAACAACAGCAGCTCGTAGGCAGCGTAAGCGTTCCAGCCCACCAGGTCCATGGAGCGCTGGGACCTCGGGCGCGGCCCTGGAGTGAATACTCGCGCGCGGCGCGGGACTGGACTGGGCGGCACACGTCAGGTGGGCCGAGTGGCAGGCTTGCCCGGGGCTCCCAGGGCCCGGCAGCCCGTGAGTGGGCCGGAAGACCTGAGGAAGTAGGGCTGCCTGGACCGCAACCCTCCTCTGCCTCGGACCCGGCCTCGTGAGCCAGTTACAGCGAGCCCAGTACGGCGGGCTGAAAGCCGGCGACGTCAAGCGGCTCAAGGACCTGGACGCCGAGAACGACCGCTGAACCGGTGCATGTCCAGCCCGGCACAGTCGTGGCCAACCACGATCGGCTCACCGTGTGGATCTCCGTCCGCACGCGCAGGTCAACGCCGTCGGGCCAGGAGTGCGTGGCGAGCGCCCGCTGCCCGGCCACGGCCGCCGCGACCGCCTGGCTGGCCCTGACGAACGCGACGAAGAAGGCATCACCCTCCGTGCCGACTCCTGCCCGTGGAGAGGAACACCGAAAGGGCTTCATAACAGAAGCCGGTCGTCACGGTGCGGCTCCGGAACCATTCAGGGGCGCCACCGGATCCGTTCACCCAGAAGAGCGGCTCGGCATCCCAGCCTCCGTCGTGGCGCTGGTTGCGAGCGAGGACCTCGATCCATGGCCACGCCTCGGGTCCCATGCTTGGAAGATTGCAGGCGGCCATGGTCAAGAAGGCCGCGGTTTGCGGCGAAGGTGCCTCTCCCCACTTCTCGATTTCCCAGCTGAGCCGGGCTCGCGCGGCATCGCCGGGATCCTCACCGTTGGCAAGCAATCGCGAGATCGGGACCAGGAAGTACTCGGACACGTAGTTAGCCACGTCGGCAGTCCCGCGGGCGGCAAAGTCCGACCACAACCGGGCAAGGGGCCGCGCCCCTATCTTCGGGAAGAGCTCGGCACGTGCTTCCAGCAGCCCGACGAGGAAGTTCGCTTCGACTGCCGCACACCTGCCTCCCGCTAGCCGGATGCGGCCGTCGGTGGGTCGCTCCAGCCACACCGGAATCCGGTCGCATGCCTCCAAGGCTGCCGAGACCCGGGGGATCAGGGCTTCGACGGCCGACCATGCGTCGCCGACAACAGATCGGTATTTCTGCAGTCGCAGCACCGCCCCGACGGTGTCAGCGTCGAGGGCGGCGAAGCGGGGATGGTCGTAGTACGAGAAGGAGCGTGACGCCATCTCCTCGAGCCACGACTCCAACTGTTCCGACACGGCCGCGCCGCAGCGGGCGAGTGCTTCCAGGGGAAAGGCTACCGGAAAGCTGGAGGTCATCTCGGGTCGGCCGAGAAGGCCCCCTCGGCGATGCACTTCTCGGGCCTCCTGCAGGGCGCCGTCGGCGAGGAGGAACTGGCGGGCGTGCTCGACCGCGGCTGCCATCCGCCTCCTCATGCCGGCCGTCCGACTTCCCCGAGGAAGCGGATGGATCGCCACCGGGGATTCCGTTCCTAGGGAATCCCTTCTGGCACCGAGCCGAGCGAGCAGCGCGGCGACGTAGGCGGACAGGCGCCGGAGGCCGGCAAGTCCTTCGAGGGCGAGGTGAGCTTGCTTCAGGGCCAAGTCGAGCAGGCGGTGATGGACACGACGGCTGGCGGCGATCAGAGAGACGAGGTCGGGGTCGTCGATCGAACCGGCCGCTGCCCGCGCCGCGACGGTGGCGATCGTCGTCGACCCTGCCTCCAGGTCTGCACGGAGGTGGGTGAGGTCCCGCTCGATGGCCAGAGCCGCCGCCTGATGGGTCACGGCCGAGGCGATCCGTGGCCCGCTTCCGGTCACGGCGTCGATCGACGCCCCCACGATCGTCTGGAGCACCACCGCCCGGTCTGCTTCGATGAGCTGATCACCGTCGACTTTGGTTGCGGCCAGGAGTGCCTTGTGGCGCTGCCGGGCTGAATTCTTCGTCTCCCAGAACAGCTCGTCGTCCCCAACGGCCGACCTGAAGAGCGAGTTGGCCGCCTCGCCGAGGATCTGTGCCAGATCGGCGGCCTCCTTTCGCTGATCCGTGTGCAGCAGGTCGACCGCGGCGAATTCGAAAGCGGCCGCCTCGGCGATGGAAAGGGCGATGGAATTGCCCGAGAAGTCTTGGTCGGCCAGCCCCCATTGGGGAAGGTAGAGAAGCGGATCCCGTTCGGGGACGGCGAGGACTGAGCCGAGAATGCCATCGGCGGAGTAGCGGACAGCCAGCGATGCGAGAAGAAGCTGTCCCCGCCGACGGAGCTCCTGGGGGAGACCAGCGACGTGGATAGCCACCCGGTCCCAGATCAGCGGGACGGGGAGGGGATCGACAGTCAGCAGATCAGCTGCTCCGCGAGCGCTCTTTCGGGATCGAAGGCCTGGGCCACCGCGCGGATGGCCCTCCAATCGGTGTTCCTTAGCGCCTCTTCGAGCTCGGTACTGCTGCTGAAATCCCGCTCGGCAAGAACGTCAGCGATGCTCTCCGCTGACTCGCCGGTGGCCGCGTATTGCAGACGGGCAGCCCAGGCATGGTCGACCAGACCAGTGACCACCATCCGGTGATACTCGCTGGGGTATTCTCCTGTCTCTGCTTGCACAGCGGCCTCCAGTCTTCAGGGCCCGACGGCGGGGATCATACATCATCCGGTCTGCCGGCCGAGCGTTGCCAGTAGCCGCTCGAGCCGAACCTTCTCCGCTATCCCCAGCCGCAGGCCGTTCAGGCGGGCGCGGTGAGCGGACAGCCGCACCTCCAGGTATGAGGAAAGCCCCGGAGCGTCGAGCGCTCCGGCGTCGGTCGCGACGTCGTCGGCGTACCGGGAGAGCAGTCGCGCTCCCCATTCAAACCCTTCGTTGAAAAACCACTCGTCCGGATCGGCGCCACGCCGCAGGGCCTCACGCAAGACGAGATTGGGGTTGCCGTGCCGCTGATCCTTTCGCCATCCGAAAAAGTCGTTCTCCAGTTGATGCCAGCGTCCGAAAGCGTCAACGAAGCGCTCCCATGCAGGCAGGCGGTGCGGCTGGCCCCTGGCGTACAGGGCGGCAGCGACGGGGATGATCGCCGAGGTCGTCTTGCGGGCGGCTACCGATTCGAAGCGGTCGACGTCGGGATTTCCCAGCAGACGATCGGCCAACGTCGCCTCGGCTGCTCGTGTCCAGGCGCTCGTGAAGGTGTTCCAAAAGGGATGGCCGAAGGCGAACAGCTGTTGATAGGGAAGCTGGAATTGGGTATGGAGGTACGAGGCGGCGGGGAGGATGCGGAGCTCCGCACCGTCGGTGTCGGCATCGAAAGCGTTGTCGACCAGCCGCACGTAGAGATATCCGCTGATGCTCGAACGGACCAGCAGAGCCAAGACCACCGGGCTGAGGTCCGGCGTCGCCCAGATGGGAAGATGAACCAGTGGGTAGGACTCAAGTGCCGTAAAGGCGGCTTCCGGCTGCGCACCCAGGACGCTCCCTACCCACCCTGTCAGTTCCTCGGCCAACGTGGGGGCAAGGCGACCGGCATCGGCAAAGAGCAATGTCCATTGGGTGCGCACCGTCGCCACCACCTCGCCGCACGGGAACGTGTGCTGGTTCACAGGGCGGCCGCCCCATGCGTTGCCGCCACGCCCATTGCCCGGGCGGCGGAGGTGATCGCCTCTGCCTCTTGCCTACCCTCCGCTCCCAGATGGCTCAGCTCGTAGAGCGCTCGGGCCTGGTCGAGGAGCATGCCCAGCGACCGCGCGGCTGCGGCCGCCTCGCGGATTGCCGCCAGGGCCGACTCGGTTCTGCCCCGACGGGCTTGCAGCATCCCCCTCCAGAGGAGGGGACGGGAGCGACCCACCGGGAAGATCCTGGCGTACGCCGCGGAAAGCTTGATTGCCCTTTTCAGTTCCTGGTCGCCAATGGCCAACGCGGGCCGACGGACGGCCGCCATGACCATGACCTCGGCCGCGGCGTTGTAGGCCATGAAGGCCGAGAAGTTGAACGGTCGCACCCCCTGCATCCGCCTGATCAGTCGGCGGGCATCGGTCACCGCCTGCTCGAGCCGCCCCGATCGGAGATGGGTGAGGCTCCGCAGGGCCAGCGTGTCGCTGGCCAAGGTCTGGTCGTCGGGGCGGCGCGACACGGCTTGGTCGTCTTCGGAGAGGCCGTAGCCGAGTCGTTCCAGCTCTTCGATGGCGGCCGTCGCCCTCTCGATGTCTCCCATCTCAACATAGACGTAGGCTCGGCCCTGGGCCGCGTACGCCTGTGAACGCCGGGCTTGGCGGCGCTGGGCAAGGTGGTGGATCTCGTCGGCAAAGGCCTCGGCCTCGACCAGGCGTCCCTGAAACCACTTCTCGACCATCAGCGCGGCCAAACCGTCCTCCAGACGGCGCCGATCTCCCAGTTCGGCGGCGAGATCACGACCTCTGGCCGAGCATTCCTCCGCGACCTGCCACCTCCCCACCCCGGCGTAGTAGAACCCGCGAACCAGCGCGACCCACATGACGGCGCGCAGATCTTCGGTGGCGGCGGCGGCCTCCTCCGCTCGACCGAGGTATCGGTCTGCCAGCTTCGGTTGAGGTATGAGCCCGATCACGGCGCCGACCGTCGCAAACCCCCGGGCGAGCTCGGCTGGAGCGCCCGCTTTCTGTGCCAGGTTCAATGCCTGCAACGAGGCGTAGAGGCTGGCGACATCCTCGTTGGCGAGGAAATAGACCTCAACGAGCTGCTCGTAGGCCCGGGCGGCAAGCCTGAAGCGCTCCACCTTCTCGGGGCTCCTCGCCGGGCGGCGCCCGATCCAGTGATTGCGGACCTGCTCGACCGCCCTGACGGCGGTGGTAACCGGATAGGGAACCACGCGAGGCGGTGCCTCGCCGATCAGTTCCAGGCCGCGAACCAGGTCCTCCCGAGCCTGCCGCTCGTCCTCTCCCTGTTGGAAGACCCGAGCCTCTCCGAGGAGCATGTGCCAGGTTGCCGCCTCGAGCCTGGTGGCCAATTCCTGGTTGCCTTCGTAGAGATCCAGTGCCTGCCGGAAACCGGTAACGGCTTCGCTGTAGGCGCCACTCGCGAGCGCCCGTTCGGCGGCAGCGGCCTCGTACCGGATGGCCTTGGCGGCAATCCCGGCTCCCTTCCAGTGGTGAGCAAGGACCGAAAACCAGCCCGAGAGGTCCGAGTGGGTTCGCTCGATCCACTGCGCCGCCCGCCGATGAATCTGGCGGGCGGTGTCTGTGGTGCAGAGTCCTACGGCCGCCTCCCTGATGAGGCTGTGGGTGAACCGATACACCGACTCGGAGCTGTCATCCTGCGCAAGCACCCCCGCCTGGATCAGATTCTCCAGCTGGCGGGCGAGCCTTCCGGTGTCGTTCACGCTCGGGTGGACGTCGGCGAGGAGCACCAGAGGAAACTCCTGGCCAAGGAGGCTGGCCACCAGAATGGTCGCTTCCAGGTCCTCAGGCAGCGCCGAAAGGCGAGCCTGGACCCGCGTGATCACGGTCTCCGGTATCTGTCGGCGGAGTTCTTGTAGCGAGCCGCGCACCACTGCCGTGCGCCCGTCGATCACGATCAGCCCATCTTGGGCCAGGGCACGAGCCAGCTCCTCGGCGTAGAACGGATTGCCGCCCGAGCGGTCCACGAGAAGCGAACCCAATTCATCAGGAACCGAATCCACGCCCAAGAGAAGCCGCACGACCTCCACGACCTCATTGTCGGAGAGAGCACCCAACCGGAGGTCGCCGTCAACGCCGGCCAGGTCGATCAGTTCGGGATCGGCCAGCGAGAGCTCCACGGTGGGGCGGCTGGCGATCACCGCCAGCAGCCACGAGAGGTTCTTCACAACAAAGGAACAAAGCTGACGGGAGGCGGAGTCGATCCAATGCCCATCGTCGAAGATGAGGACGGAGGGGCGTAGCGCCTGGATGCAGTGCAGCATGAGGTCACGCGTTAGATCGGCCCTTCCTTGCGTGCTGAGCGTGGGCGTTCGAGCCGTGGAGCCAAGCTCGACCGGCAGCACCGGATTGAGCAGCGGCAACAGGTCATGGAAATCACTGCCGCTCACCACCGGCTCAAGCTTCGAGAGGACCTCCTCCTCGGTGCATTCATCGCCAAGCCCAAGGAGCTCGGCGAGGATCTCCTTCCAGGCGTGATAGGGGGTGTTGGCTTCGATCGCGCTTCCCCTGCCGGCCGCCACCACCAGACCGGCCGCCTGGGCCTCCTTGGCGAGCTCGGCGAGAAGGCGGCTCTTGCCCATGCCGGGCTCTCCGGTGAGCACGCCCACGCGGCCGCGGCCCGCCTTGGCGTCGGCTATCCATCCGCGTATGCGCTCAAGCTCCCCAACCCTACCGACCACGTTGGCGGGGGAGCTCGAGAATGGAAGCCGGGTCCTCCCGCCTACCACCTGGAAGGCCGTCGTACCGCCGATCAGTTCATCCAGCCGGGTCACGACAAAACTGGAGCCGAGCGACGTCGCCACCTTCTCCGTTACCAGCACCGTCCCCGGAGGTGCGGCCTGCATCAGGCGGGCGGCCTCGTTGGCCGCTTTGCCGAGTGCGCCGTAGGTCCTTCGCTCGCTGCCGCCGTACACCCCGCACAGCGTTATCCCCTGGCTCATGCCGGCCGCCATCCCAGTGGTCAGGTTGTCGACCGACTCGGTGACGATGCGTCGAGCGGCGATCACTGCTCGGTGGGCGTCGTCCTCGTGGGCAACGGTCGCGCCGAACGCTGCATACAGGTAGCTGCCCTTGTCGCCGACAACGATTTCAAGAAGGTGCCCGCCCAGGTCGTGCACGGTGCGCTGGACCCGCCTGATGAACGTGTCCAGCTTCTCGTGGGCCCTTTCGTCAGTCTCATAGTCGATGCCGCCGAAACGCAGGAACAGTGTGGTGGTCATCCGCAGCTCGGAGACGAATGCCGCTTCCCTGCGGACAATGCGGGAGTAGATCGTTGGTGGAATCCAACGGCGGGTGATGGCCGGGTCGAGACCGCTGGGTGGCCAGTCGGTCATGGGCGCCGGTGGCGGCAGGCTGTGCTGGCGAATGACCGCGAAGGACTCGCCCTCGGGAGTCCTCCGGTCGGCCAGCCGAAGATCGTCTCGTCGCCATTCGAATTGGGCCCGATCGCCGAGCCACCCGAGGATCTCGCCACCCACCAAAACCTCACCCGGGCGGGCAAGCTGCTCAACCACACCAAGCCGATCGACGACGGCCCCGGCGAGCACCTCGAGGACCTGGATGTCTGGATCTCCGACCAGGAATCGGCTGGCGAAACCCGAGGTCACCACCAGCTTTACGGGCATGTTGGCCTGGGCCTGAGCTTCAGAGGCCGCCGCCACCGCTCCGAGAACTCCCTCCCTTCCGGCAAACCAGCAAGTAATGGCGTCACCAGCGAAACCAATGACGCTGCCGCCGTGGCGATGAACAATGCCAACGGCCATTTCAAACAAGGCTCCGAGCCCTTCACTCAGACGCTCGGCCCCCAGCCGGGCACCGTACTGGCGTACCAGACGGTCGGTTAAGTCGGTGAAGCCCGTTAGATCGACGAAGAGCGCGGCCCCGAACATGCGACGAGGCAGATCCACGCCGTTGAGGATTGCGTGACGCCGGTCGGCGGGAAGGAAGTATTCCAATTCGATCCGGGCGGCACCGACCGCATTGGTGTCGTTCGAATCGGATTGAGAGGCCACGGCTGGTCCCTACCCTCGAGTGGAATGTAACGACGTCACGCTTACGAGTTGGTAGCCTGAATGCACAGATGAGCTTCGGTCTGAGGGTGTGGGGCCGAGGGTGGTCGAGGCGGGAGAGTCGGGTTGATGGGGACGGTCGCTCTTGGGGTTTTTGGGCGTGGCTTCGCGGGATGTCCGTCGGCCTCTTGGCGGGCGAGCGAGCTGGAGCATGATTCTAGGTTGGGTGAGGACGGGAGGAAAGCGTCGGCCCAGGGGCCGGCTCGGTTGATGTAGGTCCCGGGACGGCGATCAGCGCCCCGATCGTGACGGCCGCCGCGCCGCGCGCCCACGCTAGCACCTTCAATTCCGCGGTCAATCGGGAGTTCGAATAGGGGCGTGAGGCGTGCTCACCGGTCGACCAGGATCACCTCGTACTGGTCGGCGGTGGGCGGGATACCGGTGTCGAACTTGGCGTTCACCACTGCCAGGCGACTCCCAAACCGCGCCGCCGTGGTCGGGATCTGGAACCGGTCGCTGGTAATGACCTCCTCCACCACCCCGGAGGCAAGGTCCGGGGCCAGCCGGATCCGGGCGATCTGGTTGCTGAAGTTCTGCACCGCCCACAGCCGCCCCGCCTCCAACACGATCCCATCGACGTTGGGCACGCTGACCCCGGCGATGGTCGCGCTGGCACCGGTGGCCGGATCGACCGTGTACAGCTGGGCGTTGGCCGAGTGGGCCACGATCAGGGTCTTGCCGTTGGCGGTGGCCTGGATGCCGTTGAGGTTGACCGCCCCGTTCCCGATGAGGGTGGCTGCCGGGCCGCTGAGCCCAAGGGTGCGGAAGGTTGGCCGTGGGACCCCGGCCCGGCTGACCGGCACGAAGTAGAGCCTGGCCTGGAAGGAGTCGGTGAACCAGGCGCCGTGCTTGGTGAGGGCCACGTCGTTGACCAGCGAGCTGCCCGGCGCACCCAGCTGGTAGGTCGCCTCGGTGGCGCCGCTGCGCAGGTCGTAGACGTAGGCCTGCCCGGTGAAGCCACCGGCGACAAACAGCAGCTGGTGGGGGAGGTCGGCGGCCATGCCCACGGCCATGCGCCCGGCGGGGGCGTCGATGAACAGCTCGGCGGTGCCGCGCTGGAGGTTGCCGCGGAAGATGTCGCCGGCGAACAGGTCACCGGCATAGAAGGTAGCGCCGCGGCCGGCGGCGATGCCCTCGGCCGAGCTGGCACCCGGCAGCACGATCACCTCGGCCGCTGGGGCCGCCGCGGCCGGCGCCGCCACCGCCATCACCAAAGCAAGTAGCAGCGGCGGCAGCAGTGCGCGTGAGAGCGGCCTGGACGGCCACCTTGGAGAACACACCGCGATCCCCCCTTCCGGCGCAACGTCCGTAGTTCGCGCATCGGGCCAATCTGCGCCGCTGCCCCAGGCTGGTCAATGGCCCAGTCGACGCACTCGACCTACGTTGTGGCGCACGGGCGCGCTGCCCTGATCGCCGTACTGCCGATCGCTCATCGCGCCACGCCGTCGTCGGCGAAAGCGTCCCGACCGATTGACGGCTTGGGACCAGCGCCGCTCAGTACGAGGGGCGCCCGATCGCCTCGGCTGGACGCTGCACTGGGCCGACCGCAACGGCCCCCGCTCCCCTACCCGGACCTGGACCCTCGGCTCGCCTGGACGACCTCCTCGCCGAGATCGATCGCGACCCCACCGGCACCTTCTGGGGCTGACCCCACCCCGTGGGATCAATGCAAGCATGCCGGGTGGGCCGAACGACTTGCCGTAACGAGCCCGGTCGCCACCTGCTGGACCCAAGCCTGTGCTGGGCGTCGGCGGAGGCGACCTGCCCGTTCGGGTCCACCGAACAGGCACGCTGCGTGGCGGCCAGCCTCGCCCAGCCAGCGCAGCTTGATCCTTGTGGTCACATCAGCCGAGTCGTAGGCTCCCGCTGCCGCCGATGCGGAAGGGAGGAGCCATGGCCCATCCCAACGAGGAGCTGGTCCGCAAGGGCTTCGACGCGTTCTCCAAAGGCGACGTCGACACCCTGCGTGCGCTGTATGATCCAGACGCCGTCTGGCATGCGCCCGGCCGGAGCCCCCTCTCGGGGGATCATCGTGGCGTGGATGACATCCTCGACTTCTTCGCCAGGACGATGGAGCGCACCGCGGGCACCTTCCGGGTCGAGCTCCACGACGTCGTCGCCAACGACGAGCACGCCGTGGCGATGTACGTCGCGCGCGGCGAGCGCGGGGGCAAGACCCTTGAGGACAAGAGCGTGCTCGTCAGCCATGTCCGCAACGGCACGTTCATGGAGACCTGGCAGTACTCCGAGGACCAGTACGCGGCCGACGAGTTTCTCTCGTAGTCGATGACCAGGCTCGCAGCCAGCGGGCAGGCGCCGTAGCGGCGCCACAGCCGCAGGGCGGCTCGGCGCCACGATCGTGGTGCACACCCCCGACCCGCTCGGCCGGGACGCCCGTGAACGTCATCTGGCCGGAAGGCGCCACGTGCTGGCGTTTGCGCTGCTCAGTGCGCTAGCCATGAGTTAGGCGCACGAGGGGGCGCCTGGTTCTGAATCTGCGTGATGCTGCGCGGACATCCGGCCAGGTACGTGCGACGCGACCTCCGGAGTGTCTATCGGGTGGATCCGTCAGCTCGCCCTCTGGCCGCCACGCTCACCAGCCCGGCCAGGCGCAGCAGCCGCGTGGGCGCGTCCTTGCCCCGGCCTGACCCGGCATTCAAAGACCGTGACGCCTTGGCTGCTTCACCGCATGGTTGGGCCTTCCACGCCCCGGGCCGATATTGGAGGGCCCCGGGGCTGACCCTCCATCCCCATGGCTTGGGTCAGCACCCGAGGCAACGCCAGGAACGCGCACGCGTACCTGCGGACGACCCGGCGACCTCGGCTTGCTACCAGGATCAAGAACGGCAGTGCCAGCCGGCCGTTACGACTCCACGGTCCGGCGCTGCCCCGGCCGGTCTTGCGCTGGCGACCCGCACACGACGTGGCCCCGAGCCTCGCTCGGGGCCACGCGGAGCGGCGTCGCTCTGGGCCTGTTCCCAGCAGGCCCTCATCCTCGACCCTTGCCCCCTCGCCCCTGGAAGGGCCGGGTCTGTGGGTCGTGCCCTGCCCTAGGACCGGTAAACGCCCCAGCGGCTACGCAGAACTGACCAGCTTCCGGGTGGACGCCTCTGGCCTGGGGACTTGGTGCGACCCGGCCTCGGTCGCTAGGGTAGGGCGCGCGGCGGCGGCTGGTTCCGAATCCGGCCGCGCCCGTGGCCCCCACACGGCAACGCCGCCGTCTCCAACCCCAACCTCCAGGTGTGGAATGGAACAGCTCCGCGTTCCCAAGTTGCTCGCTGGCGCGCTCGCGGCGGTCAGCGGCGCCGTCGTCGCGTCCTTCTTCGGGATCGAAGGAACCCTCATCGGCGCGGCGCTGGTAAGCCTGCTGGTGGCCCCGGCCGAAGCCCTGTACACCCACTCGCTGGCGTCCGCCCACAACGTGGCGCGGC
>WNGB01019065.1_pt1 | contig 13369 bp, 13 predicted proteins | sample 5400681 | NCBI WGS metagenome assembly WNGB01 (sample SAMN13153367, study PRJNA577476) | soil metagenome | isolation source: 115 cm soil or saprolite under grassland replicate 2 | place: USA:California | collected 2016-06-15 | reverse complement strand
TCGATCTGGTGAATCTCGGCCTCCAGGCGGGCCTAACGGCCACGCCGCCTGGAGGCCGTTCGGAGGTCGTTTGCGCAACCATGTTCCCACCACGCCCTGAAGACCTCCTGAAGCGCGAGTACGATCGCCTTCGAGGAGGAATGCCATGGAGTTCCGGATTCTCGGCCCGCTCGAAGTCGGGCTCGACGGCCCGCCGTTCGCGGCGAAGGGTCGGAAGCCGCGTGCGCTCTTGGCGCTCCTTCTTCTGCACCGAAATGAGACCGTTCCGGCCGATCGGCTGATCGACGATCTCTGGGGCGAGAGCCCGCCGGCGACCGCCGCCAACACACTGCAGGTCTACGTCTCGCAGCTGCGTAAGCTCGTCGAGGACCGGCTCGTTCGCGAGGGCGCCGGTTACCGTCTCCGCGTCCAGCCCGGCGAGCTGGACGCGGAGCGTTTCGAGCGCATGGCGGCCGAGGGGGCTTCAGCGCTCGCAAGCCGGTCCTATGCCAAGGCCTCCGAGCAGCTGCTCGAGGCGCTCGGCATCTGGCGCGGCCCAGCGCTTGTCGACGTCCAGTACGAGCCGTTCGCGCGGGCGGAGATCACGCGGCTCGAGGAGCTGAGGCTCGTGGCAATCGAAGATCGGCTCGAAGCCGAGCTCGGTCTGGGGCGCGACCACGAGGTCGTCCCTGAGCTCGAGGCGCTCGTCTCCGAATACCCGGTCCGTGAGCGCTTGCGCGGCCTCCTGATGCTTGCGCTCTATCGCGGCGGCCGCCAGGCGGATGCGCTCGACACCTACCGGGAGGCACGCCGTGTCCTCGTCGACGAGCTGGGGCTCGAGCCGGGCCCGGAGCTCCGTGAGCTCGAGCAGGCGATCCTGCGGCAAGACGAATCGCTCGCCCGGCGCACCAGACCCGAGAGCAACGTGCCGGCGCCGGTCAGCTCCTTGGTCGGCAGAGAACGCGAGCTCGAGGAGATCTGCACCGCGCTCAGGAGCGAAGACGTCCGGCTCCTGACGCTGACCGGTCCCGGGGGCGCCGGCAAGACGCGGCTTGCACTCGAGGCCGTGAACGCGCTCGCCGACGAGCTTCCGGACGGCGCCTTCTTCGTCCCTCTGGACACGATTCGCGACCCTGCGCTGCTTCTGCCCGCAATGGCCCAGGCCGTCGGTGTGCGGGAGAGCGGGGAGCGGCCCTTGCTCGCCGGCCTGCGCGAGCGGCTCGCCGGCCAGCGCGTGCTCCTGCTTCTCGACAATTTCGAGCAGCTGGCCGGCGAGGCTCGCTTGCTCGCGGACGTTCTCAAGGCCGTGCCCGGCCTGACGCTGCTCGTCACGAGCCGCGCCGCCCTCCGCTTGTCGGGCGAGCAGGAGTATCCGGTGCAGCCTCTCGGCCGCTCCGACGCCGTCGCGCTCTTCGTGGAGCGGTCGCGGGGAGCAGACCCGGCGTTCCGCCTGACCGATGAGAACTCAGCCGCAATCGAGGAGATCTGCGCGCGGCTCGACGACTTGCCGCTCGCACTGGAGCTCGCAGCCGCGAGAACGAACCTCCTTCCCCCGGAGGCGATGCTCCAGCGACTCGATCAGCGACTCGACCTGCTCAGCCGCGGGCCGCGCGACCTGCCGGAGCGCCATCGAGCCCTCCGCGACACGATCGCGTGGAGCTACGAGCTGCTCGAGCCGGAGGAGCAGCAGGTCTTCGCCCGCCTCGCCGCCTTCGCCGGCGGCTGCACGCTCGAATCTGCCGAAACCGTGTGCGACGCGGCCCTCGACAGCCTGTCGGTACTCGTCGACGACAGCCTCCTCGAGCGCGCGGGAGAGAGGCTGCGGATGCTCGAGACGATCCGGGAGTACGCGGCGGAGCGGCTTGAGCTCGAAGGCGATGCGGAGATTGTTCGGCGCCGGCACGCCGAGCACTTTCTCGAGCTCGTCGAGTCGGATGCGCCTCCGAACAAGACCGGCTGGGTGGCTCGGCTCGATGACGAACGGGACAACCTGCGCGCCGCGCTTTCGTGGTCCCTCGAGGCTGAAGAAGCGGAGCTCGCGCTCAGACTGGCGGCTGCGCTCTGGGAGTACTGGTGGGTCCGGGGCCATTTGGCCGAAGGCAGCCGGAGGCTCGCGGAGGCGCTCGAACAGGGAGCCGCGCAGTCGCCGCAGCTCCGGGCGAGCGCTCTTCATGCCGCCGCGAGGCTCGCGACCAGGCAAGGCGACTATGAGCGCGCGGCCGAGCTCTCCGAGCAGAGCCTCGCCTTGTGGGAGGAGCTCGGCGACGCGGCCGGCACGGCCCAGTCGCTGCTTTCACTGGGCACTGTGGCCGCCGAGCAAGGAGAACGGGAGCGCGCGATCGAGCTCTCGGAGCGGGCAGCGGAGCTCTATCGAGAGTCGGGAGATCGCCGTGGCCACGCGCTTGCGGTCAGCAACCTCGGAGGCATCGCGCTCGACCAGGGCGACTATGTCCGGGCCGCTGCGCTGAGTGAGCAGGCCTACGGGCTCTTCGAAGCGCTCGACGACAGCGAGGGCATGGCCTTTGCGCTCGTCAATCAGGGCTTTGCGGCCCTGTCCAACCAGGACCACAAGCGTGCCCTCGGCCTGCTCCGGGAGGCCCTGCGCCGCCTCGCCGAGCTCGAGTTCAGGGACGTCATCGGCTACTGCTTCGAGGGCCTTGCGGCGGTGCTCGCGTTCACCGGGGAGGCCGGTCCGGCGGCCCGTCTGCTTGGGGCGGCGGAGGCGTTACGCGAGAGCGTCGGTGTCGATCTCGCTCCGACGGAGCGGGAGACTCACGAGACGACCGCGGCGGCGGTTCGCGAGGCGCTGGGCGAGAAGCGGTTCAGCGCCGCCTGGCGCCTTGGTCGGGATCTTCCCCTGGACGAAGCCATCACGTACGCGCTGGCGGAGGAGCCGGCCCGCGCCTGACGGAGACCAGTCGCACTGTCGCCTGAATCTGAATAAGGCACACTTATATCTGCGATTAAGAGAACGCTGGTATAGTCAGTCCATCGATGGCCGCGCCGCTGGAGTTCGACGTGCTCGTTGTCGGGAGCGGGGCTTCCGGCTTGGCCGCGGCCGTCTCGGCCGAGCACGCTGGTGCGCGCGTCGCGCTCGTCGCGAAGGGCGCACTGCAGTCCTGTAACTCAGCCAAGGCGCAGGGAGGGATCCAGGCTGCCTTCGGCGACGACGACTCTCCGGAGCAGCACGCGGAGGACGTCTGGGAGAGCTCGCACGAGACGGCCGACCGCGGCCTGGTCGAGGTACTGACGAGCGAGGCGCCGAGTACGATCCACTGGCTCGAGGAGGTTGGAGTCGAGTTCACGCGCGAGAACGGGGGCTATCGGCTCGCACGCTGCGGCGGAGCCTCCCGGAAGCGATTGCTCCAGGTCGGCGACCGCACGGGCCATGCGATCACGAGCGCGCTCCGTGATGCGGTCGAGTCCTCGAGCGTCCAGACGTTTCCCAAGTCGCCTCTGACCGAGCTCGCGCCCGGCGAGAACCGCTGGCGCGCCCGCTGCGGTGAGCATGTGATCGACGCCGGCGCCGTGGTGCTGGCAGCCGGGGGGCGCTGTTTCAAGGAGGCGCAGGTGCGCGGCGAGCTCACGACGAACCATCCGGGCGCGACCGGCGAGGTGACGAAGATCGCGGTCGAGCTCGGCGCCGAGAGCCGCGACCTCGACGCGCTCCAGTACCACCCGAACGGCGGCGCCTGGCCCCAAACGATGCAGGGCTATTCGATCCCCGAGACGACCCGCTCCTACGGCGCCGTGCTGTTGAACGCCGATCGCGAGGAGTTCACCGACTCGCTCGGCCCGCGGGACGCGGTCTCGCAGGCGATCTTCGACGAGGTCGAAGCCGGGCGCGGCGTCGAGACCCCCGACGGGCGCCCCGCCCTTTACCTCGACACGACGCGGATTCCCGAGGCCGATGCCGAGATCTCGCTCCCCTACATGCTTCGGCGTTATCGCGCCGGCGGCATCGACCCGCTCGAGGAGCCGATCCTGACCTACCCGGTGCTCCACTACCAGAACGGCGGTCTCGTGATCGACGAGCACGGGCAGACGACGGTCGAAGGCCTCTACGCGTGCGGCGAGATCGCCGGGGGCACGCACGGGCGGAACCGGATGATGGGCAACTCGCTGCTCGAGTGCACCGTCTTCGGGCGCCGTGCCGGAGCCGCAGCAGCGGAGCAGGCGGCATGAGCGCGCTACGCGCCCAAGGCACACGCAAGCGGGCCAACCAAAGGCATCGCCGATGAGCGCGGTCGCTACCGATCTGAAGCAGGCGGTCGAGGACGCAGCGGCGCACCTCTACGTCTGGGCGCTGAAGGACATCCCGCAGGACCTGCGGGACGCATTGGCCGAGGCGAAGGACCGCGAGACCTCGGTGCCCGGACGGCGGGTGCTGGAGACGATCGTCAGGAACGTTCAGGTCGCCGAGGACGAGGACAACATCGTCTGCCAGGACACCGGCATCGCGGTCTACACCTGTCGCGTCGGAGAGCATTTTCCCCTGCATCCGAGCAGGATTTACGAAGCGTTGAAGGCCGGCACCGAGCGCGCGACGCTCGACCACCCCCTGCGCTCGGACCCGCACGTCGCGAAGCTCGAGGAAGAGCTCTACGAGCTCCTGAACCAGACCGGCGTCGGCCCGATGGGCCTCGGCGGCGACGTGACCGTCCTCTCGTGCCATGTCGAGCACGCGGACACGCACATGACGCTCAATCCGGTCGCCGTCAACTACCAGTGCTGGGCCGCGCGCCGTGCCACCGCCCACCTGAGCGCGACCGGCGAGATCGACTATGACCGCGACTTCTAGGCGTAACAACACTCGTCGGGGTCAGACCCCGATTGGTTCTGTAACAGGTCTGGCGGAGCCATGTCTGGTGCCTGACACCAGGCATGGCAGAAGGCGTCATGGCTGAGCACAAGCTGACATTTCCGACAAGCGAGGAGGAGATCCGCAAGCTGCGCGCGGGCGACCTCGTCACGGTCGACGGCCATATCATCGGCATCCGCGACCGCTCGCACATCCGGATCTTCGACGAGGGCGTGGAGCCGCCTCTCGACCTCTCCGGGGCGTTCCTGCTCCATACCGCGCCCGGAGTGCGCAAGCTCGGCCCCGGCAAGTACGAGCCGATGTCCATCGGAACGACGACGAGCGCGCGCATGGTGCGCTTCACGGAGCCGCTCGGGCGCGACTACGGAGTGCGCGCGATCGCCGGCAAGGGCGGCCTGCCGGACGAGGCAATCGAGCCGATGGCCAAGCACGGGATGGTCTACTTCGCGCTCGTCGGCGGCGCGGCCGCGCTGGAGACGACCCAGATCGAGGAGATCGAGGCCGTCTACTGGGAGGAGCTGATGCCGGAGTGCCTCTGGAAGTTCCGCGTCAAGGACTTCGGGCCGCTCTGGGTCGGGATCGACTCGCACGGAAGCTCGATGTATCGCGACGTCCAAACGAAAGCGACCAAGAAGCTGGAGGAGATCGTTGCCAAACTCTGAGTTCCTGGACCTCCCGCCGCGCGACGGCGGACTGACGCACGTGCTGGACAAGGGCCTCGGCCCGCGCGCCGTCGAGGACTTCCTCGAGACGGCGGGAGCGTACGCCGACATCGTCAAGCTCGGCTGGGGGACGTCCTACGTCACCCCGAACCTGGCCCGCAAGCTCGAGGTCTACCGCGCGGCGGGGAAACCCGTCGTCGTCGGCGGCACCTTCTTCGAGGCGGTGCTCGCGCGGGGCAAGATCGACGAGTACAAGCAGTGGCTCAAGGAGCACGCCTTCGAGCACGTCGAGGTCTCGGACGGCGCGATCGAGATTCCGCGCGAACGGAAGCTCGAGCTCGTCCAGGAGCTCGCCCGCGACTTCACCGTGCTCTCCGAGGTCGGCTCGAAGGACCCCGAGGTCAACTTCGCGCCCTACCTCTGGGTGCAGTGGATCAAGGAGGAGCTGGAAGCGGGCGCCTGGAAGGTGATCACCGAGGCACGCGAGGGCGGGACGGCCGGCATGTTCCGTCCAACCGGCGAGCTGCGCACCGGCCTCGTCGACGAGCTCGCACACGACATCGATGTCGCCGACCTCGTCTTCGAGGCGCCGACGAAGGCCTCTCAGGCCTGGTTCATCAAGCACTTCGGGCCCGAGGTCAACCTCGGCAACATTCCGCCCGACGAGGTCATCCCGCTCGAGACGCTGCGGCTCGGACTGCGCTCCGACACGATTGAGGAGGTGTTGCTCGCTGAAGACCGCGCCCGCACTTCCTGACGTCGATCTCGAAGCGATGTCCGCCGAGGACCTGCTCCGCTGGGTCTACGGCGAATACGGCGACAAGCTCTGCCTGACGTGCTCGTGGCAGAAGCAGTCGTCTGTGCTCGTGCACATGGTCTCGGAGCTCGGCCTCGACCTGCCGGTGATCGAGCTCGACACCCAGCTCTTCTTCCGAGAGACCTACGAGACGCGAGACCGGCTCGTCGAGCGCTATGGCCTGAAGCTCGCCTCGACGCCGATGCTCACGGTCGCGGAGCAGCATCGCCAGGAGGGGCCCAACCTCTGGGAGCGCGACCCCGACCGCTGCTGCCACATCCGCAAGGTCGAGCCTCTGCTGGCGGCGCTCGAGCCCTACGAGGCCTGGATCTCGGGCATTCGCCGCGACCAGTCGCCGAGCCGCGCGGGCACGCCGAAGCTCCAGTGGTCGGAGCGGTACGGTGTCTGGAAGGTCCATCCGCTCGCGGACTGGGACGAGAAGCGGGTCTGGGCCTACATCAAGGTCAACGAGATTCCCTACAACCCGCTGCACGAGGCCGGCTACCGCTCGATCGGCTGCATCCCCTGCACGAGGCCGATCGCGGCGGACGAAGAGGAACGCGCCGGCCGCTGGGCCGGCTCGGACAAGCTCGAGTGCGGGATCCACGAGGAAACGCCATTAGCGAAGGAGGCACATGCCTGACGATTCTTGGTCCGCTGGGGAAACCTCCCGGTTTCCCCAGACCCCTTCCACCGGTCCGCTGCGCGGACGAAACCTCCAAGCCCTATCGGGCTTTACGGTTTGGTTCACCGGCCTTTCGGGAGCCGGCAAGACCACGATTGCGGAGATCGTCGGCCCGGAGCTCGAGCGCCGTGGCCGGCTCGTCGAGTACCTCGACGGCGACGCCGTCCGCCAGCATCTCTCCAAGGGGCTCGGCTTCTCGAAGGAGGACCGGGACACGAACATCGAGCGGGTCGGCTGGGTCGCCTCCCGGCTGACGCGCCACGGAGCGGCCGTGCTCGTCTCCGCCATTTCGCCTTACGAGGAGACGCGGCAGAAGGCGCGCGAGATGATCGAGGAGTTCGGCCCCTTCGTCGAGCTGCACGTGGACGCCTCGGTCGAGACGTGCGCGCAGCGCGACGTCAAGGGTCTCTACGCAAAGGCCTTCGCCGGTGAGATCACAGAGTTCACGGGCGTCTCCGATCCGTATGAGGCGCCGACGAATCCGGACCTGCGTATCGACACGGAGATCCATCCGCCCGACGAGAGCGCACGGCTCATCCTGGAGAAGCTCGCCGAGCTCGGCCTCGTCGAGGACGAGGTCCCGGCGTGAAAGTCGTGGCCGCCACCGGCCTCATCGAACCGCACGGAGGGACGCTCGTCGACAGGACCGGGGAATGCCCTGCGGATCTGGAACGGCTGGAGACGATCACGCTGACCTCGCGCGAGGTCTCCGACCTGGACATGCTCGCCTCGGGGGCCCTCTCGCCGCTCGAGGGCTTCATGGGCCAGGAGGACTACGAGCGGGTCGTGGACGAGATGCGGCTCGCGAACGGGCTGCCGTGGGCTCTGCCCGTGTGTCTCGCCGTTGCAGCGCCGCCCTCTGGCGACCGGGTCGTGCTCGCAGAAGGGACGGGCCGCCCGCTGGCCGTACTCGACGTCGAGGAGATCTTCGAGTACGACCGCGGGCTCGAGGCGGAGCGCTGTTTCCGGACGACCGACCAGGAGCATCCGGGCGTCGCACGGCTCTATGGTCAGGACGATCTCTACCTGGCCGGGCGCGTGACCGTGTTCGACCGGTCCGAGCCTCCCTTTCCCGAGCTTGCGCTCGACCCGGCCGAGACGAGGAAGAGGTTCGCGAACCGCGGCTGGCGACGGGTCGTCGGCTTCCAGACCCGCAATCCGATACATCGCGCGCACGAGTACCTGACCAAGGGCGCACTCGAGACCGTCGACGGCCTCCTCATCCATCCCCTGGTCGGCGAGACGAAGTCCGACGACGTCCCCGCTGCGACCCGCGTCGAGTGCTACCGAGTCCTGGTCGACAAGTACTACCCGCCCGACCGCGTCGTCGTCTCCGCCTTCCCGGCCGCGATGCGCTACGCAGGTCCCCGGGAGGCGATTTGGCACGCGATCTGCCGCAAGAACTTCGGGTGTTCGCACTTCATCGTCGGCCGAGATCACGCCGGGGTCGGCGACTACTACGGCACCTACGACGCCCAGCTGATCTTCGACGAGCTCGAGCCGCACGAGCTCGGCATCGAGCCGATGTTCTTCGAGCACGCCTTCTGGTGCCGCGTCTGCGGCTCCATGGCGACCCCGAAGACGTGTCCGCACGGAGGCGACGACCACGTCTTCCTCTCCGGCACGAAGGTCCGCGAGCTGCTAGCGGCCGGCGAGCTGCCCCCGGTCGAGTTCTCGCGGCCCGAGGTCGCCGAGGTTCTGATCGACGCATACCGCTAACGCGTGACCTGGCAGCTTTCCGTTACGGGCCTTCTCATCGGGATGCTCGTGGGCCTCACGGGAATGGGTGGCGGCTCGCTGATGACGCCGATCTTGATTCTGGTCTTCGGCTTCAAGCCGACCCTGGCGGTCGGCACTGACATCCTCCACGGCGCGGTCTTCAAGAGCTTCGGCGCTGTCCGCCACCGGCGGCTCGGCACCGTGCACGCCAGGATCACCTTCTGGATGTTCCTCGGCTCAGCGCCGATGTCGCTCCTCGGCGTCGAGCTCGCCGACTGGCTCGAGCAGCGCTATGGCAACGGCGCCGAGTCGGCCTCGGCGAAGGTGATCGGCGGCGCGCTCGTTCTCGGCGGGCTCGGCTTCCTCGCGAAGACGTTCGTGAAGCGCGGAGTGCAGCCGTCGAGCGCGCCCTTTCTGCTCGAGAACCGCCAACGCGTTGTCTGTTTCGTCCTCGGCGCCAGCGGCGGCTTCATCGTCGGCCTGACCTCGGTCGGCAGCGGCACCTTCTTCGCGCTCGTCATGCTGCTCGTCTTTCCGCTGACGGCCGCGAAGATCGTCGGTACCGACATCTTTCATGCGGCCGCGCTGCTCTGGGTGGCAGGCGTGAGCCATCTGTTCCACGGGAATGTCGACCTGGGCGCGATGGCATGGCTGCTGCTCGGCTCGATCCCCGGTGTGCTGCTCGCGAGCCAACTGACCGTGCGCCTGCCCGACGGGGCACTTCGCATCGGGCTCGCCGCCGTCCTCACGGCGAGCGGAGTCAGGCTGCTCGAGGTGCCGGGGTACGCGCTCCTCGTTCCGCTGCTGCTCGTCGCAGGCGGAGTGCTTGCGGTGATGGCAGAGCTGCGGCGGCTGAACGCGCGAGCGCTCGACAGCCCGCTCTAGTCAGTTGACGACGACTGATGAGTCCTCTTTCCAGCGGCCGCCGGCCTGCTTGGCGAGATCGGCGAAGGTGATCCGCCCCAGGATCTCGATCGTGGCGTCGCGGACGTCTCCCCACGCCTCGCGGAGCGAATCGGCTACGAACTTGGGGCAGGTGTCTGGATGCCTCCGTGTCGCGTACCCGATCGGGGCGAGCTGGCCCTGGAAGAGGCGCACCACCCGTTCCAGGGTGATCTCCTCGGGCGCCTTGTTGAGCCGGTAGCCGCCGGCAGGCCCGCGCTCCGAGCGGACGATCCCAGCCGTCCGCATCGTCGGCATCACCTGCTCCAGGACCGACTGGGGGGCGCCGGTGCGGTGCGCGAGTTCCTCGAGCTTGACCGGGCCACCGCCGTCGAGCACGAGCGCCAGCACGGCTCGTGTCGCGTAATCCGTTCGGCGTGAGACCCACATGTCTTCTGCCCCGTCAGTTCGAATTTGACGGGCGCGGCCCGCCTACCTAGAGTAAGTTCTCGATAAAGCTTACAGTAACTGTCAACAATGTCAACAATCTAGGAAAGGGAGAACTCGCATGCGCTCACCAGCCCGACGCTTCGCTCTTGCCGGATGCGCCCTCCTGCTCGTGGCCGCCGCCGCCGCCGCGGTGCTCGCCTCCGGCGACGCCTCTGCGCGGCCGACGGGGGGCACGCTCAGGCTCGTGGCGTACTCGACGCCCCGCGATGCCTACGCAAAGCTCATCCCGGCCTTTCAGGACACGACGGCCGGACGCGGAACGTCGGTCGAGCAGTCCTACGGCGGCTCGGGCGAGCAGGCGCGCGCGGTCATCGCCGGGCTGAAGGCAGACGTGGTCGCCTTTTCGCTCGAGCCCGACATGACCTCGCTCGTGAAAGCGGGCCTGGTGACGAAGACCTGGAAGCAAGACCGCTTCAAAGGCATGGTCTCGCGCTCGGTCGTCGTCTTCGCGGTGCGCAAGGGCAACCCGAAGAACATCCGGAGCTGGGCCGACATCGTGAAGCCGGGCGTGGACGTCGTCACCCCGAACGTCCAGACCTCCGGCGGCGCAAAGTGGAACGTGATGGCCGCCTACGGGGCACAACGGAAGCTGGGCAAGTCGCACAAGCAGGCCGTCGCCTACCTCGCGAAGCTCTACGACCACGTCGTCTCCCAGGACAAGAGCGCGCGCGAGGCGCTCCAGACGTTCCTCGCCGGGCGCGGCGACGTCCTGCTTGCGTACGAGAACGAGGCGATCTTCGTTCAGAAGCGGAACCAGCCCCTCGATTACGTGATCCCGAAGGCGACGATCTCGATCGAGAACCCGATCGCCGTCATGAAGAAGAGCAACAACAAGACGACGGCGAATGCGTTCGTGCGCTTCCTGCGGACGAAGCCGGGACAGCTGATCTTCGGCGAGAACGGCTACCGGCCGGTGCTGCAGAGCGCGGCGAAGAAGTTCGGCTTCCCGGTGCCGAAGATGCAGTTCACGATCCAGTACCTGGGCGGGTGGGCGAAGGTCGACAAGCGGTTCTTCGACCCGCGCACGGGCATCGTCACGAAGATCGTGAAGCGCAAGGGCGGTTGAGCGCTCGAACCGAAAGCCTGCCGCGGGCCCCGGCCGTGGGCAGTACCGGGGCCGGGCTTGGGATGGGGTTCGCAACCGCCTACCTGAGCCTGATCGTGTTGCTGCCGCTGGCGGCGCTTGTCTGGCACTCGGGGAAGGCAGGGCGTTCGAATTTCTGGGAGGCCGTCTCCGATCCCCAGGCCGTCTCGGCGCTCAAGCTGACACTCGCTGTCTCGACGGCTGTCTGCCTCATCAACGCCGTGATGGGCACGGTAGTCGCCTGGATCCTTGTGCGTGACCGCTTCCCGGGACAGGGCGTGGTCAACGCGATCATCGACCTCCCGTTCGCCCTGCCGACGATTGTGGCCGGTCTCACGCTGCTCGCTCTCTACGGGCCAAACGGGCCGGTTGGCGTCGATGTCGCGTTCTCGCGGACGGCGGTTGTCCTGGCCTTGCTCTTCGTCACGCTGCCGTTCGTGATCCGCACCGTGCAGCCCGTGTTGCTCGAGCTCGACCGCGAGATGGAGGAAGCGGCGGCCTCGCTCGGTGCAGGCCCGCTGCTGACCTTCCGTCACATCGTCTTTCCCAACTTGTTCCCAGCCATCCTCTCGGGTGTCGCGCTGGCCTTCGCCCGTGCGATCGGCGAGTTCGGTGCGGTCGTGCTGATCTCCGGCAACCTTCCGTTCAAGACCGAGGTCGCGTCCGTCTTCATCTTCGGCCGGATCGAGAGCGGCGACGCGCCCGGGGCGGCCGCGGTGTCGGTCGTGATCCTGCTCATCTCCTTCGCAGTGCTGCTCGGGATCGGGGCTCTTCGCCGCTGGACGACGAGGCACGACCGTGCATAAGTGGGTGCTGCGCCTCGTCGGGCTCTCCTACCTCGCAGTGCTGCTTGCCGCTCCCGTTGGGCTCGTCTTCTGGCGAACTTTCGAGCACGGGATCGGGCCGGCCTGGGACGCGGTCACGACTCCGGCCGCGAAGCATGCGTTCGTGCTCACGATCATCATCGCGGCAATCGCGGTGCCGGCGAACACGATCTTCGGCGTTATCTGCGCGCTCGCGATCGTCCGCCGCCGCTTCCCCGGCAAGGGGATCGTGAACGCGCTCGTCGACCTACCCCTAGCGCTGTCGCCCGTCGTCGTCGGGCTGGCGTTCCTGCTCCTCTACGGCCGCAACGGATGGTTCGGCAACTGGCTCACCGACCACGGCATTCAGGTCGTCTTCGCGCTCCCGGGAATGATCCTCGTCACGATCTTCGTGTCGCTGCCGTTCGTTGTGCGCGAGGTCGTGCCGGTGCTGCGCGAGATCGGCATAGAGCAGGAGCAGGCGGCTGCGACCCTTGGCGCCTCGGGCTTCCAGACCTTCCGGCGGGTGACCTTGCCGGCGATTCGCTGGGCGGTCGGCTACGGCGTCGTGCTGACGACGGCGCGCGCGCTTGGCGAGTTCGGTGCGGTCAGCGTCGTCTCAGGGCATATCGTCGGCAAGACCGAGACGGCCACCCTGCACGTCGAGGAGCGTTTCCGATCGTTCGACTACACGGGCGCCTATGCTGCCTCGGTCGTGCTCGCCCTGCTCGCGATTGCCACGCTGCTGGCGATGAGCCTGTTCAAGCCGAAGGAGGCGACCCGCTGATGGCGATCATCGGGCGTTCGCTGACGAAGCGGTTCGGCTCGTTCACTGCGCTGGACGAGGTCTCGATCGAGGTTGCGGCCGGCTCGCTGACCGCGCTGCTCGGGCCGAGCGGGAGCGGGAAGTCGACGCTGCTGCGCGTGATCGCCGGCCTCGAGCGCCCGGAGACGGGGACAGTGGAGCTCGACGGGGTCGACGTCTCGGGGCAGGCGGCGCAGAAGCGCGGAGTCGGGTTCGTCTTCCAGCACTACGCGGCCTTCAAGCACATGACCGTTCGAGAGAACGTCGCCTTCGGGCTGAAGGTCCGGAAGCGGCCGCGCGCCGAGATCCGAAGCCGCGTCGACGAGCTGCTCGAGCTCGTGCAGCTCGCCGGCTGGGCAGACCACTACCCGGCACAGCTCTCGGGCGGCCAGCGGCAGCGCATGGCGCTCGCGAGGGCGCTGGCAGTCGAGCCAAAGGTGCTTCTTCTCGACGAGCCGTTCGGGGCGCTCGACGCCAGGGTCCGGAAGGAGCTGCGCGGCTGGCTCCGCCGGCTCCACGACGAGATGCACGTGACGACGATCTTCGTCACCCACGATCAGGAGGAGGCGATGGAGATCGCCGACCAGATCGTGCTCATGAACCACGGCCGCGTCGAGCAGGT
>WNGB01012453.1_pt1 | contig 13370 bp, 10 predicted proteins | sample 5400681 | NCBI WGS metagenome assembly WNGB01 (sample SAMN13153367, study PRJNA577476) | soil metagenome | isolation source: 115 cm soil or saprolite under grassland replicate 2 | place: USA:California | collected 2016-06-15 | reverse complement strand
ACAGCGCCTGCCAAAATCGTGCCATATCTGCCGCTGTGGTATAGGCCCCCCCATCAGCCCCTCCAATGATCGGAACCGCGTAGATATTGCTACGCCATGTGCCATCCGCGTTCTCAATATAGGCTAAAGCCGTGCGTGCCGGCAGTTGATCAGCTGCGAAGTACCCCGAATCGTGCATGCCGCACACGCGAAAAATCTGCTCGGTGACATAGTCGCTCAAGCGCGTGGCAGTACACTGCTCGATGATCAGACCCAAGACCACAAAACCTGCGTTGTTGTAGGCAAAGGTTGCCCCAGGTGGACTCTGCATGGGTTGATTCTGAAACAAGGGCAGAAAATCCGCCGGTCGCCGCATGGTATACATGAGGTGGTGCTGCCATAATGCCTCATAGTCAGTCATAACCGCTTCATTGAAGTAATCCGGGATGCCTGAGGTATGGGTGAGGAGCTGATGAAGGGTGATGTGGGGATCAAACTGCGGAAATGGCACATCCACACAGTCGGTGAGCAACGTCGTGGGCGATAGCACGCCGCGCTCGATGAGCTGACAGATTGCCACGCTGGTGAAGATCTTACAGCCTGATGCAATTTGGAAGCGCGTGTCGATCTGGTTGGGGAGGGACTCCGAGCGGAGAGCTGCGCCATAGGCACACTCAAAGACGATCGCATCCCTGTGGCGCAGGGAGACCACTCCAGAAAAGGGTTCGGTGGTACGTTCACGCGTGATGGACTCCTCTAGCCGTTGTGATGGTACGTTCATACGTGTCCCTGTATATGAGCACGCCTCGGGAGCGTGCTGAGGGCGAAGTCCGTGTGATCATCTATGATGCGTGTTACGGTTCAATCAAGGCTGAGAAGGCGAGCCGAACTCGTTGCTATTATAACCCTTCAGATGGGCCCAGTCGAGATCGATTTAAGGCTCTGTGAAGCCTTTATGAGATCGCGCAGCGCGGTTAAACCGCACGTTCGGTATAACTGTAGTTTTGCAAAGTTAGGGTTGCCGTGGCTAGATCCTAGCGCTGATGGAACTTTAGGATACGGTTGGCAAAAAGCTCAGCGACGTAAACGTTACCCTGCTGATCCAGGTGCCACTGTGGTGCAATTGGATCAGAGGGACAGCATGGTCGTGGAGGATGCCAGCGCACCAGCCGACTTTTCACACAGTCTGACCCGTTGTTGGGCGCGCCGCCCATCACCCGCACACCGCCGGGATGGGGTCATGTTAGTGAATACGCCAGAGCCGGGCCGTGTTGTCTTGGCTCCCCGTAAGCAGGTATGTGCCGTCGGGCGAGAACGTGGCATAGCGCACGCTGTCTGTATGGCCGACGAACTCACGCACTTCCTTGCCGGTCTGCGCGTCCCAGAGCCGTGCGATCGTATCGCTGCCGCCGGTCACGATATACTTGCCATCCGGTGAGAAGGCCGCCGCGTACACTTCTTCACCCGCGACCGTAAAGCGGCGCAGTTCCTTGCCGCTGGTTGCATCCCAGATCCTGGCCGTACCATCGTAGCTGCCGGTCAGCACCCATTGGCCATCGGGCGAAAAGGCCACTGGGGCGACATTCGCCGTGTGACCGCGCAGCACCAGCACGTCCTTGCCCGTCAGCGGATCCCAGATGCGCGCCGTCCCATCCTCACCACTCGTGACCACCGTCTTGCCGTCCGGCGAAAAGGCCACGCGGTTCACTTCGTCAGTGGTGTGGCCCGTGTAGGTTACGAGACCCTGCGCGGTGCGCGCATCCCACACGCGCGCCGTGCCATCGTAGCCTGTGGCAACCACCAGTGTGCCATCTGGCGAGAATACCGCCTTGGCGACCTTGCCCGTATGGCCGACGAATCGGAGGAGCTCCTTGCCGGTCGCGGCGTCCCAGGTTCGGGCGGTCGTATCATTGCTCGCGGTGAGTATCTGCTTGCCGTCGGCGGAGAATATCGCACCGCGCACCTCGTCGGTGTGGCCGCTAATACGAAGGAGCTCCTTACCTGTGGCGACATCCCAGATGCGGGCGGTGTTATCGGCACTTGCGGTGACCACCTGTTTGCCATCAGGCGAAAAGGTTGCCTGCCATAATCTATCCGTATGGCCGACGAATTGGATCGCGGCGGCGCTGGTTGGAATAGATGCTTCCGTTGCGGCTGGCTGTGCCGACGGAATGGCGGTTACAGTGATAGAGCTGTGAGTATCGGCGAGCGGGGCATAGCCGAGCGCCGCCAGCACACGCGCAATGACCGCGTTGCCCTTGTCCGAGGGGTGCGTGAAGTCGCGGGCAAGCAGGTCGACCGCGGGCGTGAGGCCGTCGGGGCCGTTGAACGCGTGGTAGATGTCCGCACAGGTGAAGCCGTTCGTCTGCGCCGCCGTGCAGAGCATCGCGCTCCACGCGTCGAGCACCAGGCGTGTCGCGTTCGCGCCTTCGGCCCCAACGCCGTCCCCGCCGATCCAGTCGTTATATCGATTGATCGTCCGAAAGATCGTTGGTTTCCCGGCTCGCAGGGCAACGATCTGTGCGTAGACGCTCTCGAACTTCGGACGAAACATTTCGGCCGCCGCCACCGCACAGGTTGCGTTGTACTTCGACCAGTCGGGATTGTCGCCATTCGGCCCGTCGCACGGGTCATCGTCACGGCCCCAGGCGGGATCGTTATGGGCGATGCCAACGACGATGATGTCCGCGTTGGCGAGTGCATCGCGCCGCTTGGCGTCGGTCTTCAGTTCTTGGAGAAGACCGTCGATCTGGAGGCCGTTGTGCTGGGAGAGGTTCTGAACCTTCACGGGGTGGCCGGTTGCCGCTACGATGGCAGCGGCATACCGGTCGACGAAGCCGGTGCAGCCATGGCAGTCGTCCGGACTGTTGAACGCAATCGAGTCGCCAACCGCTACGAGCGACCAGGGCGCAATTTCGGCGTTCGGCGCACCCGTGCTCGCTGGTGCGGCGGTCGGGGCAGTGGCTGCGGTTGGCACAGATCGCACGGTCGGAGCACCACCGCTCGCCGCTGGGGCAGTCGTGGAGCTGCTGCCGCTCTGTGGGGAGGGCGCGCCACCACAGCCTGCCAGCACGGCGGCTGCAACGACGATCGGTAGAATTAGATGACGGATGGGCATGGTGAGTCTCCTCTTGCGACCGGTTGAGCATACGTAACAGAGTAAGCCATAGCTGGTTTCTCCCTTTTGGTACTATCCTGCTGTTTGCAATTGTGACTGTCCTATCGCTCCTCCCAGAGATCGCCCAGAAGCGTTACGAGTGTGCAACATCCGAAGGCGGCAACATAATATCGTAATGAGCTTGCATGCCAGGCCGTCAGCATCGCCGCCAGAGCCTGCGTCCATCCGAATCTAGCGCATCACTCACTTCCTTTCCGAGCCCATATCCCCATCACGGCTCGCTGAGCGGCAGGCGATCGTCGGCTCGACCATCAGCATCCGTCTGCGCTTCCAAGAAGGCAAGCAGGCTCTCCAGATCGGCGAAGCCGCGCCGCTCGCCACTCTGCGCGCTCTCCAGCGACGCCCGCCACACAGCGTTGCTCTGGCTGCTCGTCCGCCACAGCCGCAGCAGGTACGAGTGGTACATCGCTGGTTCCTCGCTCATCGTCCCCCCGCTCGCTTATCGCTGATCTGCCGGCAGCATACCAGCCTAGCGCAAGGAAAACGCAAGGAGATCGCTTGTTGCAGGCCGGATTTGGACGTATAATGCCCCTGTCTCCCAACGATCATTACATGCTCGGCCAGGATCATTGCTCATGGCACATCTCTCACTGTCGCTATTCGGGCGGCCGCAGGCGACGCTGGATGGCGTGGCGGTGGCCGGCTTCGAGTCGCAGAAGGTGCGCGCGCTGCTGGTCTACCTGGCGTTCGAAGCCACGCGCCCGCACGCGCGCGACGCGCTGGCCGGGCTGCTGTGGCCCGAGCAGCCGGATCACGACGCCCGCAACAACCTGCGCCAGGCGCTCGCCAATCTGCGCCAGGCGCTCGGCGACCAGCGGGCCGCCGCACCATTCCTGCGGATCGCCGGCGCGACGATCCAGTTCAACTGCGCCAGCGACCACCAGCTCGACGTGGCCGCGTTTACCGATCTGCTCGACGCCTGCGAGCAGCATCCGCATCGCCATCCCGAAAGCTGCACATCCTGCGCGCGGCGGCTGCACGCGGCCGCCGATCTGTACCACGGCGAATTTCTCGACCAGTTCTTTCTGAGCGACAGCGTGGCCTTCGAGGAATGGGCGCTGCTGGTGCGCGAGCGGCTGCACCGGCGCGCGATTGCGGCGCTGGCGCAGCTCGCCGACTACCACGAGCGGCGTGGGGAACTTGCCCTGGCTGAGCGCTACACACGGCGCCAGCTCGAACTGGAACCGTGGCGCGAAGAGAGTCACCGGCAACTGATGCGCCTGCTCGCGCGCAGTGGCCAGCGTAGCGCGGCCCTGGTGCAGTACGCGACCTGCCGGCGCGTGCTGGCTGAAGAATTGGGGGTCGAGCCTGAGGAGGAGATCACGGCGCTGTACGAGCAGATCCAGCGTGGAGCAGCGCCAGCGGATGGACGTGCGACGCTGGCGCCCACGAACCTGGCCGCGCACACGCCTCCCACGCCGCTGATCGGTCGCGAAGCCGAACTGGTGCAGCTGGCCGACCGTCTGGAAGATCGCGACTGCCGGTTGCTCACGCTGGTTGGACCCGGCGGCATTGGGAAAACTCGGCTGGCATTGCGGGCGGCGGCCGAGCTGGGCGCATCCTTTCGCGATGGCGTCTGCTTTGTCGCACTGGCCCCGCTCAGTTCGGCCGAGTTCGTCGTTCCCGCGATTGCCGGCGCGCTGGGCCTCACGTTCACCGGCCCGGCCGATCCAAAAGCCCAGCTCCTGGCCTTCCTGCGCGCAAAGGATCTGCTGCTCCTTCTGGATAACTTCGAGCATCTGCTGGCCGCAGCGCCGCTCGTCAGCGAGTTGCTGGCCGCCTGTGCGGATGTGATAGTGCTGGCGACCAGCCGGGCGCCGCTGCATGTGCGCGGCGAGCAACAGTTTCCGGTGCTGTCATTGCGGCTGCCGAATCTCGCCCACCTGCCGGAGGTTGGCACGTTGACCCAGTATTCGGCGGTGGCCCTGTTTGTCGCGCGGGCCGAGGCGGTGCAGCCCGGCTTTCACCTGACGTCGGCAACCGCTCCCGCCGTCGCGACAATCTGCGCTCGCCTGGACGGGCTACCATTGGCGCTCGAACTGGCGGCGACGCGAGTCAAGCTCTTGTCTCCAGAAGCCTTGCTGGCACGGCTAGAGCAGCGGCTGGCCCTGCTGACGAATGGCGCGCGCGATCTGCCGCTACGCCAGCAGACGCTGCGCGCGGCGATAGGGTGGAGCTACGAGTTGCTGGACGCTGGCGAGCAGACACTATTCGGCCGGCTCTCTGTGTTCGTGGGCGGTTGCACGTTGGCAGCGGCCGAGGCGGTGTGCAACACAAGCGGCGATCTCCCACGGGAGGTACTCGACGGGCTGGCAACACTTGTGGACACCAGTCTGCTATGGCAAGAGGCAGACGAGGATAGCGAGCCGCGCTTTGTGATGCTGGAGACCATCCGTGAGTATGCCGTCGAGCGGTTGAAAGCGAGCGGAGAAGCCGAGACAGTTCACCAGCGCCACGCCGCCTATTACCTGGCGCTTGCGGAAGCGGCCGCGTCGCAGCTCGATGGTTCGGAATCACAGCGCTGGCTGAACCGGCTGGATCAGGAGCACGACAACCTGCGCGCGGCCCTGCGCTGGTCGCTCACTCATGACGCGACAACGGCCGGGCTGCGCCTATGCATAGCGCTCTATTGGTTCTGGGAGGATCACGGCCATTGGGGCGAAGGGCGCAGGTGGACCGAGGCCATGCTGGCGGCAGCAGGCCAGGTTGCGCCACATCTGCGGATGGAAGCGTCAAAAACTGTCGGTGAGTTCGCCTGGAAGCAGGGTGACTATGCCACGGCGACGGCCCGAATGACCGAGAGCCTGACGTTGAGCCGCGCACTCAATGACCGAAGCGCCACGGGTCACCGTCTGATGGTCCTGGGAGTGATCGCGCTAAAACAAAGCAGCTATGAGCAGGCCGCAGCGCTGCTGACGGAAAGCTTGGAAGTAAGGCGCAGCGCCGGCGAAGCTCCGAGCGGATCCTTGCTGCATCTCGGCGAACTGGCGTTGGCGCAGGAGGAGTATGCCCAGGCCCAATGGTGGCTAGAGGAGAGCCTTGCGATCTGTCGGGAGGAGAATGACACGTTTTATATCGCGCGGGGGCTCAGCTTGCTGGGAGAAGTAGCGCTTGGCCAGGGCGATGTGGCCGGTGCTCGTGCGTTAGTGCAGGAAAGCGTGGCCGTAAGTCGCGACGTGGGGCATCCCGCTGTGCTGGCCTCTGCGCTTGCTGCGCGCGCCAGTGCGGTGGCAGCTGGCCCAGCACCGCGCCCGGAGGATATAGCGCGCGCGGCCCACATCTGGGGCGCCGCAGAGCTGCTGCGCGAGCAGGTCGGTATGTTTCTGGCGGGCGCGGACCGTACACGCTATGAGCGCGCCATCGAGCATGCACGAGTGCGGTTACGACCCGAAGTCTGGGCGGCGGCATGGGCCGAGGGGCGGGCGCAGTCGCTGGAGCACACGATCGCAGAGGCGCTCAGCCTGACGGAATTGTCGGAGACACCACGTCAAGCGCACGCGTCGTGATCGTACCCCCTGCGATGCATAACGGATAATACCGACATTATCGAACGTGAACTGGTAGCATCGATGTTGGACATGATGGGCCTACCCGCGACCTTTTGCGGCCATAAATACTATGTGTAGGTTGTTCTCTCAAGAAACGGTCGTTTTTGAGAGAGAGGGTTTTGACCTTTTGAGAGGTTAAGCAAAAACCCCCTGATACAATCGTTCTACCTGAGTTAAGTGTGATTACCTCAGCTACGATTGCGTGTAAAACGAGGCCGCATGAGTTCGCAACCCTCCGCTGACATCCCGGAACCTCCGGCCCCACTTGCGGTCGGACGGCCGCTCACACTTGACCAGATCATTGCGATCTGGTTCGACGCCAAAACCAAGCGAACCCGCAGCTACGAGACCGAGCGCGCCTATGCTAGTCGTCTGGCCGAGTTTCGCGACCTTCTCCGGGCGGGCGGCCTCGATCTCGACGGCGATCCGCATCAGGTCGCAGCGTTAGCGCAGGGATGGGCCGACCATACCGATCGTGTCGATGCTACTGGCACACCAATCCTGGTCGCGCCAGCGACATACAATCAACGGCTGGCCATTCTCAGCTCGTTCTACACCTTCGCCCGCAAACGCGGCTACCTGCATACCGAAAACCCAATCACTCTCGTGGAGCGCCGGCCCGTCCAAGAGTATGCCAGCGCGACTCCCTTAGATCCGGCGACGGTGCGCCAACACATGAAGGCGATCGACCGCGCCGACCTGGCCGGGAAGCGCGATTACGCGCTGATCGGTGTCCTCCTGCACACTGGACGGCGCCTCGCGGAAGTCACTGCGCTCCATTGGGGCAGCGTCCAAACGGCTGAACCGCACATCACGCTCACGTTTGCCCGGACGAAGGGTGGGAAGGTCATGCACGATACGCTGCCGATCCAGGTCGGTCGCGCGCTCCTGGCCTGGTTGCACGCGTTTTACGGCCCTCAACTCGGCGATCTGGCGCTGAACACCCCCCTCTGGGTCAGCCTCTCGCCGAACAGCCGTGGTCGAGCGCTCAGCAACCAGGCGATCGGTGTCATCTGTGCGCAGCGCATTGGAACCTCAAAGGTGCATACGCTGCGCCATACATTTGCGCGAACCATGGAGGACGCTGGCGCCAAGGTCAGCGAGATCCAGGCCCACCTGGGCCATGCGTCGTTGGCCACCACCGGCCGCTACCTGGCTGCGCTCAAGCGCGCGGAGAATCGTCACGCTGAGGAACTGGCCCGCATGTTTGGATTCGATGACGACGAGTGAGAAGGCTGTGCAGTTCTACAGGTTCGGGACTGGGTGTCTGTGCGGCTAGTTCAGCGTCCGCCGGCGCGCCCGCTCAGCCGCTCGATGAGCGCAGCCTGCTCTTGGAGCTGCCGCTCCATCGCTGCCAACTCACCGGACATTCGGGCGTGGTCTAGCTCGGCGGCGCGAGCCTGGGCCAGTTCTTTGTTCAAGCGCGTCACCTGCTGGTGGGCCATAGCGAGTTCACGCCGGAGATCGTCGACGCGCTGCTCCTGCTCGCTGGCTCTCGCTTCGGCCACGTTGGCCGCCGAGCGGGCCTGGTCGAGATCGACGCGGAGTTGCTCGATGCTATGCTGCTGGTCCGTGAGGCGCTGGGACTGCTCCTCACCCTCGGCATCCAGGCGGCCGATTGCCGCCTCTGCGTCAGCAAGGGCGGCGCGAACCATCTCGACCTGGTGTTGGGCCTCCTCGCGCGCTTGGGTCACACGCTCATCGGCGAGGGCGGCAGCGGCGGCCCACAACGACCGCACGAAATCGCTGCCTTTCGAGGCGACCGTGTCGGGGATCTCGATCGCTGGCTGCCTATTCGTCTGTCGCTGCGCCTTCCACTCCTCAAGGTAGCGTTTGACCGTCGTGTAGCTGCCGCCGCCGATCCGCTCCTGGACCGTGATAATCGTCGGCTCCTCGCCAGCAGCGGCCAGCGCGTCGGCCGCCTCCAAGGCCCATTCCCAACATTCATGCCCTAGAGCGCAGTAAACGAAATCGTGTAGGCGTGAACTTGTTTCCTCCTGGAGTGGCTCTCCCATACTCTGTCAATTCCAGAAATAATTGGCACGATCTATCAGAATTATGTGTCACCCTGAGTTCGACTTTGTCCATATCACGCTGCAAATGCGAGCGTGTCGGTCAGGCGCTCAAATAGTGCCTTGGGAATTATTACCCCGTCCTGCTTGGCACCTGACATCCAAGAAATGCTGACTGGCCAAAGCTGCTGTCGCACCAAGGCCAGCGTATCTGAGAAGGTCGGCAGCGACTTCTGATACCACGCGGCCGACCGCGCCGCCAACTCCTTGCCCTGGAGCAACTCATGCGCGAACACCGTTACAAGCGAAAACAAGCCCAACAACGCCGGCGTGGTGCGCACGATCGCCAGATCCGACCATTGGCGCTGGGTTTCGATACCCAAATGTGCGCGCGCTTCCTCAAACGTGACTTCCAGTTGCCAGCGCAGCACAAACCACTCGACGATCTGGCGAGCCGTCACCTCCAAATCGGTGCAAAGCAACGCTTGGGGCTCGAATTTGCCCAGAGCGTCGCGTATCAGCACCCAGCGCAGTGGCACGACTGGCAAGCCGCTGTGATACCAGACCGCCGTTGCACTGGCAAGTTCGACCGTGCGCGTGCTGCGGCCATACCAAGCCACGCTCACCCGCTCCCACGTCGTGTTTGGATCGGCCAATCGCGCCTCCAAAGTCGGCTGCCGCTCTCCCTTCTTGCGCGGTGCGCCTTTCTTGCCTGGCTCACGCGGAGGGGCTGGATCATACAAGGCTGCATCCAGCCGCAAGCGTGTGATCATGGTCACTGGTGTCGGCAGGCAGCTAGCAGCGGCCAGCAACTCAATCACCGCATAGCTGCTATCCGCCACCACAACCACTGCTCGATCGGGTATCCAGCACCGCACTTGTGCGATCATCTGGCGTGCCCACTCGGTCAGTTTCTTATGCTGCCGGCCCTGTTCCTGATGAAAGCGCTCCGAGGGAGCCAGCACGGTCAAGAACGGCAAAGCCCACACGCGCTTGGCCCACGGAATCGGTGCCAGCAGCATCATACTCAGCCAGCGCAACCCGTTGGTCTTGACGAAAAACGACCTGCTCGATGCAACCGGATCACGGTAGATTCCTTTGGCGGCAATCTGCGCACCGCGGCGGCGCTCGATATGGTCATCCAAGCCGATCACAACTGGCGTGCCAGCAGGAACGAACGTCTGTATCAACAGTCGCAACAGCAAGCGACTGAGACAGCGGCTCGACCAGGTGGCGCGGTTGAGCACGCGATGATAGTTCTGAAACTGGATCTCATTGCTCAAGCCCATCACCCGCAATGCTGCGGTCACCGTGCGTTTTCCAGGTGCCAAGATTGCGCCAATGAGCAGGATTTTCGCCCATTCCCAAACGCGTTCGCTGAAGAGCAGTTCAAAGTGTCGCAGTACCGTTATAATGGCTTCTGGCAGGTCGCGCATGGTTCTTCCCTTCCTGGTAGTTGGGTCTGAACCTAGCGTACCCTGCCGTTTGTGTTTTGTCTACCGAATGGACAAAGTCGAACTGAGAGGCTATCTAAAAATTGCCAACTTACCGCTTTAGGAAGCCAAATCGCTGCGTGCACTGCTGTACCGGTCTAGCGCATCTGGAAGCCTAAAGATAAGAATTCTTAAATAGCCTCTGAACACCGCGTGACGCCATTGCCTATCTGGGTTCGGCAAGCGTTGGCTTTTGCCAACGATCAGCCGCTCACAGGCTACGTCGACGACTTACCCTGCCGCTGGTGTTCGTGCTCTCACGTGCATTAACGGAAACTGTGTAGCAAGGTGCTGCGGATGGTCGTGATGGGCGGGCGGTGGTTGAGCAGACAAGCGACAGTAGGCATATCTTTTGCCCTTGCCGCTGCCGTACTCCAGGAGACCGCGCAACCTGCTGTGCGGATAATGTGGCTCATCGTCACTTCCTGTGGTCCAGGCCGAAAATCGCCACTAATGATTCTGCGCGACCGCATCAGTATGCCACGTCAGAAATCGGCACCACGCAAAGTGACGATGAACCACAGTATTGTGCGTGACAACATGAAAGGTGCAATACGGTCAGGAGTTCGTGGCTGCAGTACTCAAGCGGCCAAGGGTTCGTACCCTTTCTAATCATCTAAATCCAGCTCGTGTACGATACTGTGCGATATGATCACTCTGGAGGGGCTGCCGCCCCCGCAGTCGTGCCACGCTGTGGGCCAGCCACCCGACCCCGGCACACTCAGCAGCGGAGGCGGGAGCGGCTATGCCACTCCCGCCTCCGCTCCTTGGGTATTTCCTCCTGTCCTTGGACCACCGCCTACGATACCTTGATATCGCCGCCTTCAGTGGTTGCGGTGTGGAGTTCGGCAGCGCGCTCGGCTGCGGCGCCTCCGGCGTGTAGAGGATCTGGATGCCGCAGGTATCGCTCGACGACCTGCCGGACGTGCCGCTGTCGTAGAAGTTGATTGTGTAGCTCATGTCCGACTGCGCCAGCGCCGAGAATGATCTCCTTTCTTGTGCGCGATGCGACTCAGATCGAGGCGCACTCATGGTTTCAGGTCAGCGGCGCAACTCCAAGCGAGCGTCGCGGTGCGAGGGTACGGGGGTTCAGCATCCCGCATGTGGCTACCCGATTCCTAATCCCTTTTCGCGCTGAACGTGGGCTCGCGCAATTGCAGATTGTAGATTGTCTCTGACACATACCAATGCGAAGCCCGAAAAGGCCGCTTGGAAATGCACTAGCTCGCGAACAACGGCTCCAACACCTGGTCGGGCTTGGGTTCGGCAAATAACTTACCAAACGTTCCCATGTTGCGAAATCCCTGCACGCGAATCTTACCGGTGAGCATGGCGAGCATCGGGTTTTGCATGCCGCGCATCGTCGCCAAGAACGTATCGGCATCGCGCTGCGTCATCACGATATCGGCGTCAGCGGCGCGCTGCTCAACCACACAGCACGCGCCGTCGGCGATGCGAACCGTCCAATCGCCGCCGCCGGAACCGCCAACGCTCATCACCGCGGTGAATGGGCGCGCGGGCATGGTATCGCGGCTGATCATCATCGGCATCATGCCCAGGAAGAATGACAGCGCCGTATGCGTAATCGCCGGACTGGGTATCGGCGCAGCTTGTTTCAGGCGCAGACGCACCTCGGTGAAATGCGACCAGGTGTGGACGAGGCAGGATTGGAGCGCCAGGCGCACGTTCACCCAGCCGCAGCCCACCAGCGGAATGAACACGCGCCGCTCCAGGTCGGCGTCGCTCAGCCCCGCGGCGGCCTGGCGCACGGCCTCGCGGCTGGCGCGCATCTGCGCCAGCGACTCGCCGACACTCTGACCGGGGCGGCGTTCGGAGAATTTGCGCGCGTTCCAGGCGTCGAGCTCGCCCATAGTGCGCATGATCTTCTGCTGGCTGGCTGGCAGATCGGTGCCAATGCAGATCGGATCAGCTACGGTGTCGCGGTCGTAATAGCTCAGGTGGTAGGGCAGATCGGCGAAGATCCAGTCTTTGCCGTGCTTGCGCTGCCAGTCGGCCGGCGTCAGCGGCTCGAGTAGGGTGTCGAGGTGGCACCAGATTTCTTCCAGCTGGCCAGTGAGCGTGGCGAGTGTTGGTTCGGTGGCAGTTGTCATCGTCGTTCCCTTTCCATCTGTGCGGGCGTTGCATCAGTTTGAATATCACACCACAAGTTGTACGATGCCCATCTCAGGTAGTTCTTCGATCCGGTCGCACACAAAATCACGCCTCGGGTCGTAGTCGCGCCCGTCGAACGTGCCCATGCGCGGCCCGTACATGTGCAGCGAGAGGCTTGGCCGGCTGCTATAGTTGGCGATGCGGTGGATGCCTTTAGCATACGCCCCAACCGTCGACGCGCCGTCCCTGTCGTTCCAGCGCCGCCGCCAGCGTTTGCGCAGGTGTGCCGTTTCTGGCTGCTCGCCGCCGTCGAGGCGCGTGTAGCGATCTTCCACCAGTGCGCCGCCGACACATTGGTAGACACCCCAGGATGTGTGATCGTGAATGGGTGTGCTGGCTCCGATCGGCCAGTAGAACAGGTGCAATGCAGCGCCGGATGCTCCCGCCGCAAGACACGTTGCCAGAATGATTGGTTCGGCGGCATTTCGCGGCGCGCGCTTGACCAAGGGGCGAAACTGGTGCAGAAACGAGGCATCGCGTGCGATACGTTCGACGAGTGCAACCGCCTCGTCGCATTCGATCGACTCCATCCGGCGCGGAAACTCGCGCGACCACGCGCTGCGGGGTGAAAAGATCGTTTGCATCGTTCACGCCTTTCGTCATAAAGACAAAGCAGTGGCGAGGCTGCCGCGCCGGACAACCAGATCGTTCGGTATTTTTCGAGTGTTATGGAGTTACCGAGCTGTTTATTTTGCCTGATTGAGCTACTGTGCCGGTTCCGGGATCACACCAAGCTGTTGCATCAAGCCCATCGTGTCGATCAATGACCAATGCTCGACGATTTTGCCGTCCACGATGCGGTCAACAACCGAACCCGAAATCGTCACCGGCTTGCCTGTTGGCGGAATGCCCTGAAAATCGCCCGTGTGGGTGCCCTTGAACGTGAACCGCAGCGCCACTTTGTCGCCTTCGGCCACGAAGTCTTCAAAGGTATGCCGCGCGTCGGGGAATGCGGCGTAGAATACTTTGAGCATCTGCAGTGCAGCCT
>WNGB01009815.1_pt1 | contig 13370 bp, 19 predicted proteins | sample 5400681 | NCBI WGS metagenome assembly WNGB01 (sample SAMN13153367, study PRJNA577476) | soil metagenome | isolation source: 115 cm soil or saprolite under grassland replicate 2 | place: USA:California | collected 2016-06-15 | reverse complement strand
CGGGAGCTCGGGCGTATCTGTTTCCTGGTACAGCTCGAGAAGCCGGCGCACGTTGCCCAACCTCGTATCTAGCCGCGCCGTACACCGGCGTGCATATCGAGGCCAAGTTTTCGGTGTCGAACTTGTTCCTACGCCGACGAGACGAAGTAGCCCGAGAGGTGGTCCGGCTGGATCGGTTTCGCCATGAACAGCTGAAGCACGCCGGCGTCACGCAGGCTGCGGACCCTTGGTACGGACCAGGCCGACATGAGCACGCGCCACGTGTAAGGCGAGCGCTGCGCCACGCGGTCGAGGAGCCATACACCATCGTGATCCGGTAACTGGTAGTCCGCGACGATGATGCGAAACCACCGCTTTCGTAGACAGGTCAGCGCTTCTTTCGCAGAGGATGCCTCCACGACATCGAAGATTGCTTCGAGTCCATGACGAAGCGCCGCGCGCGTCTCGTCATTGGCATCGACGAGAAGCAGCCTAACGCGCCTGATCCCGCTTGCGGGAGGGCCGCTGTCCGGCGCGGCCACCTGATTACCCATCCCGCTGAAACGGTACTCGCTGGCGCGTCCTTTTTCAACCGTTGTTCGGTTCGGCAGCATGCGTGAGATGGTCCAACCACGCGCCGGCTTCATGACTCTCGCTTCTTTTTTCGTTGTGGGCTCACTTCGAACCCAGCGGCGGACAAGAACCTACGGAACCGGCCAATCGGTAGACGCGGATCGAACGAGATTTGATTCGGAGGCCGAAGCTCCACGTCGAGGGGCAGCCGAAGTTCGGGAATCACGACACCGAATGTCCAGGAACCGAATACTAGTTTTTCGAGTGTGCCCGTCCGAAACGCCTCGTCGAGCCAAGGCCGCAGATCATCCGAAGCAAGAGCCTGCACGAGATCCGGACGACCTCGTGAAAAGAGCGTAACGCCCCGCAACAGGACTTTTTCGAGGTCGGTCATTCCACTGATATTCATCGCTGCGCCGCCGCGTTCCTTGAAGGGGTCCGCGTTGAAAATCGGGAATCTCTGAAAATAATCGTCGTCAAGCGCGATCAGGTAACCCATCACCACGCGATAGAGGTCGACGTCTTCATATGCCTTCGCGTCGATCGACAACCGATCCGTTGTGTGGTCGTAGACGATGACATCATGAGCCTCGACGACATACGTACGCAGCTCTCGGCGATGGGAGCTACGGACAAGGGCCTCTCGACGGGGCAAGCGCCCGTGCGCGACAATCAACACCAGCTCACCGTTGCGCTTGTCGAGCAAGAGCCGGCAGAAACCCGGGCGATGTCGAGAAACGAAGGCGCTCTCGAGCCGTCTTTTCAGAACCTTCAGCTGCTTATCGAGATTTGTTGGCCGCGTATGCGCCCCTTCCCTCCCGTAGAAGTCTTCGAAGGTCGTTCGGCGCGAGACCGCGAGACGACTGTGCGCCGCGCGAAAGAGATCCGGGTGAACGAGGTACGTCTTGACAGCAAGATCCTGCGGCGATGCCTCTTTTGGGGCGGACAGTTCGATTCCGCGCCGCCTTGCTTCAGCGATGATCAGCTCACCTCCCGCGTCAGTACTCAGGTCGGCGACATCCATCAGTGTCGACTGGAGCAACGCAGGAAGCGTCGCGTCATCACGGTTCAAGACGCTGTGCAAGCGCTGCAGCCAGCTCTCCGAGTATCGCGATCGCTCAACGACGAGACCGAATGCGGCCAGCTCCTGCTCATACGGCTTGAGAAGTGCAACGAGCAACTCGGGCCGGAGCGCCTCGAGCAGCGACAACTCGACGACATACTGGAAACTTCCACTAGACACGGGGCTCCTCGATGGCCGTCATCGCTGCACCCAAAATGGTTCACTCGAGGCTTTCGATTCCCCCTGGAACCATTCTGTTGCCGCGGGCCTTCCCCTTGATCGTTCCTTTCTCGGACCGAGCGAAATCTCGTCGAGACCTGGGGAGGTCGGGCTTGGCCTTACTTGGTCGTGCCCGACTACCCTGCGCTTTCCCGACTTAACAGTTGCAGCACGAGCTGCTTCTCTTCATCAGGTAGGATGCGTGTTGCGACCGATATGGCTCAGAGATCGAGGAGGACGCAATTTTCTTCGCACGATCGATACCGGTCACGCCGGAAGCCGCCACACGCGCACACCAACGCCTTGTCACGAGCGCTCCGCGTCGTGAACGTGTCTGCGCTGTGAGAGAAAGCTCGAAGACGTTGATAATCGAAACGGCCTGAAAGAATCCTGAGCGGAACCTGATTTTTTCGTGATTTCTTCGCACACCGTAAGTGCTGAGATTCCGGGTGGATTTGGCGCAGCGGCGGCGGGCGCGAGCCAGAAAATCGAAGAGGATCGCCATTCGCGCCGAACGAGGTTGCTTCGCGGCGGCGGACTTCGAACCCCCCGCGAAACAATGGAGGACACAGGCACGTGGAACACCGTTCGCTTCGCGGAGATCCTGAAGGGGCTCGAGACCACCACGGGGAAACCGACCAACGCCGACGAGCTCGCGCGGATCTCGCCGCTGCTCTACGACCATGTCATCCCCAGCGGAACGTACCACTTCGACCGCGCCGACCAGGGGCAGGCGGCGGCGTAGGCACTTACCGCAATAAATTACATCGCTGGGGCCAGGACCCCGATCTGCGACTTGCTCACCATCGCGGCGAACAGGCGGCGCACCGCCTTCGCTTTCAGCGCCGCGGAACGGGGCGCCCGAGGCGGCCTTCGCGGCGCGCTCACTTTTCTTCCTTGCGCGCCGCTGCTTTCGCGATCCTGGCAATCATCTCCATGCTGGTTCGGCGCATTTCAAGGCGCTCTTCCGGAGAGGACATTCGGTTTGCTACCTCACCCGCAATCAAGCTGATGAGGATGTCCCTGGCTGGACCATGAGGTGGAGCCGGTACCGGACCGTGCGGCCCAACTCCGAGGATTCCTTCGATGATCCAGTGAATGACGTCTCGATCTACATACTGAGACACATCCAACGTCGGACTGCGACCTGCGAGGCACTCATTCAGCACGTTCCGGATGATCCGCTGGAGAATCGGATCGAGCACGAGACTCCCGCCAAACGTGACCGAGCCCACGGAGAAGACAAATCCGTACTTCGTGTCGTAGCTAGTACGACCGCCCGGAAGTTCGTTCCGGATTTCGTGGGGCCATGGAAATAAACGGAGCCCTTCATGGATTGAAAGGGCATGGGTCCAGGCCCCGTGCCGCAACGAGTGCGTGTTCCGCGGAAGCAGTGGCCGCGGCTTCAGGCGCTCACGCGTCGTCGGCACGCATGGCTCGACCTCGTAGTCGGAGCGTGGATGGTGATATGGCTTTCGTACGGCCATAGCCCGTCGACGGTGGGCCGGCTCGTCGGTCGTACCGATCGGGCCGTTCGTAAGTGGCGGGCTCGGTGGGTTGCGCGGCCGTGCCTGGAGTCTCTGCTCGACGCACCGAGAAGCGGGCGTCCTCCAACCGTGCCGCTGGTGACCCGATGCGAGATCGTGAAGTTGGCTTGCGAGCGACCCGCGAAGAGCGTCGCGCCGTTTCGCTGCGTGTTTCGGGCCATGGCGATCACCCGTTTCGGTCCATCGCGATCACCCATTTCGGTCCGTCGCGATCACCTGTTTCGGAGCATCCCGATCACCCATTTCGGTCATGCCGATCACTTTTCCTTCAGCGGCCAGAAACTGAGGCTCAGACCTACTGTGGGCGCCACGAGGTGTGCCCCACCGTGGGTACCTCCCAGGGTGAGATAAGCGAGACCAAGCCGCGGCTCCAAGCCCCAGGCGCCCGCCGCGATTACCCACCCGAATGCACCTTCGACTGCAAACCCGTGAAGCGCGCCATACGCGGCCTCATCTTGAACCGCGCCAGGAAAAAGAATTTCGTCCCGCTCTCTCCCGAACCATAGCTGAGCGTAGCCGGCGCCGAGCTCCAGTGCCGGTCCCTCGGCGCCTTCTATTAACCAGCGGGCGAACGCTTGGGCGCCAAACGTTCCGTAATTTGTCAACCCAGCACCTGGAATCGGCGATTGCCACGTGGGGTTCGCGGCGAGCCCGCCCTGCGCACGGATGCCAACTGCCCAGTACCTTGTCGCTTGGTACCCTGCTCCGAGCGACACAAATCCGAGAGCACCTCGAAATGTGCTCTCGTAGTGCTGTGGAGATGGTGCCGAGTACACCGGCCCGTCGTAGGTAACTGCGCCCCAACCGTACCCGCCTCCAACATGTGCGATGGGGTAGAAACGATGCTCAGCACCGACAACTTCGGCGAAGCTCTGCTTTGCAAAGGTCATGGTCACCACAAGCGAGATACCGAGATAAGTGAAACCGACACGTGCCATCGTGCGTATCCCTCAATGCGAATAAGCATTAACCGCTATATGAATTTGACCAGCTGTTCCATCCGTGTTGCGCTTCATCCAACCCGCATCTCGATCTGGGCCTGTCTGCAGGGTTCGGGATCGCATTCGGGCCCGTTCGGGTAGCCATTCATATAGACGGAATGGAACGACTGCGTCCTGACGTCGACGCCATCGCGAAAAACGGCGATCGTAATGATGTCGGGGGTCGAGTGCCTGAGAGTGATCCTGATGTCGTTATCGGTGGCTAGGAGCACGGGGGGCCCGGTCGTTGCCCCATCCGCAGTGCAAAACGACCCCGGGCAGTTGGAATCGCTGGTACAAGCTATCGTGGCGTTGACGTTATTTGGGCAGTTGTCACAGATATCGCCCACACCATCACCGTCGCGATCAAGATCGGAGCCAAAGGCCTGCTGCTCGTTGACGATGGTCGGGCAGTTGTCGCAGGTGTCGCCGACTCCGTCACCGTCCTTGTCCTTCTGCGCAGGATTGCTGCAGGCAGCAGCGGACTTCCCGCGCCCGGTGCAGATTTCGGGGGGACAGTTGTCGAACCGATCGCCGACGAGATCGCCATCGCCGTCCGCCTGGTCCGGATTCGCGCACGCGGAGGGATTTCCGGGGCACTTCGAAGGGGGGCAATTATCCATGTTGTCACTGACCCGATCGTTGTCGGCGTCATTCAAGAACTGATTGATCCAAATCGCCGTTGCCGAGCCCGTTGTTCCAGGTGGGCGACCACCACCTCGTCCCCGGGGATCCTTCAGATTATCCATCTTGCTGGCCTCCGAAAAAGGGAGCGTCGGTGGATCATCACTGCGGCGTCCGACCGAATTACTTGCTGAGAGGACACGCACCGCCCGAGGTCAGTTCAACGCTCCCCTTTGGGGCGAGGCTTTCTCAAATTTTCGGTACTGCTTCTCGAGTTCCGGACCAAAGAGGCTCCTGATCGCAGAAAAGCCCGCGTCCGCTGGGTCCAGGTTCTCAAGAAAAGAGACAGCTATGAGTTCCTGAAGCATAGGATCGGCGCTTGCCATGCCGCGTTCCAACAGGCCCATGGCGGCGCGCAGCGCACTGCTTTCTGTGCCTTGCAAGCGAGCTTCTTCCACCAGGAATCTCACAAGCTCGCCCATCAGGACGTGTGGAAGCACCTCATCGTTGTCGCGAACATGCTCGTCATAGATTGGATTGAATCCTGGTACACTCGTTCGCAACAGCTCCGAAAATTTCTGATAGCTCAATTCGTTCATTTGCCGCTCAATGCGTTTTGGAGGTCATCGAGTATCGATTGCGCCGCCGTGCGATCAGCGGCCGATGCGCTGGGATGCTTCTCAAGCCACTTCTCGAGTGCTCGGACGTACTCACGCCCCTTCTGAGTGTGCCATTTACCGCCAACCTGCTGTCCCGTCGAGAGCGATGTCGAAGGCGCACGAGCTCGTCGCGACGCTGTTCGAGCCGCGCTCGTTCGCGAAACGTTTCGGTACGCATCCGGAGCGGCGAGCCGATGCGGCCCCAGTGGATGACCAAGTCGAGCTCACCGAAAAGCGTGCGCTCGCTGAGCAGGTAGCGCCGGCGGCGTTTGCGGCTGGGATCGTTCGAAGCGCGATCAAAACTTCGGTTTGCGTGAGTACGTTCTTGTTGAGCACCGCGGCGCGCTGCGTGACGAGCGTCACGCCGAGGCCGTGCGCCCGACCGCGCCGGACGAGATCCTCGACGGCACCGAGCATCCGTTCTTGCCCCTTCATCGGGCGTTGCGGTGCCCAGGCATCGGCTACATCGTGCACCAGGTGCAACGGATCGCGGCTGCGATGAAAGAGCCGCTCGGCGAAGTCGGTCACGAACTTGTCTTGCTCGCCTTTGCGAAGCAGCGAAAAATCCAAGATCATCGGCAGGTGCTCTTCGACGACCAAGTCGGCGATTACGCCGCCGGCGGCGGGCTCGAGCGGCAGATCGCCGTGGTCGCCACCCAAAATTGTGATGGGCAGGCCGGCCGACTTGCCGTCCGCCGACGTTCGCAACCCCCACCAGACGCCCACCGGATCGACGACGACGACGGGCATCGCGTGCGCGAGCATTTCCTCGACCATCACCATCGCCGTGTACGTCTTGCCGGCGCCGCGCTTGGCGAGCAGAGAGAACGTTTCGGTGATGGCTTCGAGCGGAAGCGCGAAATCGGCCGCGATGTGAAGCCCATCTCGTTTCATCGAGGGGGTTCAGTCTACACCGGCCTCGCCGACTTCGGCGCGTCCGATGAGGTGATCGGAGAGGCGGGATCCGTACTCCCTTGCCGCGGGATGATTGGGCTCGAGGTCGGCCGAAGGCTCCTCGAGCGAGATGTCCGAAGCGTCAACCGGCCGACCAATCCGTTCCGTCTCGGGTAGCACTCGACAGAAGGACTCCGTAGGGGCATGCTTCGATCCGTGACGTCTGAACGTGTCCGCAAGCTGCTCGCCGAAGCTACTGAGCTTCCCACCGAAGAACGGATCGAGCTCGTCGACGAGCTCGCGCGTACGCTACCGGTCGACGAAGACGACGACGAAATCGACGACGCAGAGCTCGATCGGCGCATGGAGCGGGTGCACGAAGGCACTGCGACGCTCATCGGCGCCGACGAAGTCCACCGCCGACTTTTGTAGGCGCGCTATCAGCTTCTCCCGTCGGTAGCAAGGGCTGCCCGGGCGAGCGCCGCGAGCGTTCGCCGCGACGACGCTGCGGCAAGCTTCTCTGCGCGCGAGAGACGCTTCAACGAGATTTCGAGCCGAAGTGCGTCGGCTTGGTTGGCGCATCGGCGCGTCGTGAGAACGTGCAGCGGCCCGCGCCCGCGCGTGTACCTCGCGCCCCTTCCTTTATTGTGGGTGGCGATTCGAGCGGCGACGTCGCGTGCGATGCCGATGTAGAGCGTTCGATCCGAGCATCGGGCGATGTACACGAACCAGAACGACGACGGCATGCCTGGGCCCAGCGTAGCAGTCCCCGTCTCGCTCGCGCATGGGTCATGTGCTCCGTCTGCCGGATCGTGCACCCGACGTCGCGACGCCGGGCGCGGCGCGAATGCCCGCTAGCTCGGCGCTTCAACGGGCGGTCGGCGGCTAGCCGTTTCGCCTGGCGATCGAAGGGCGCGAGCCCCGCAACTTCACGTATCCGGCCGCCGCCTTCTTCAGTCGTTCGCCAACGACATCGACCAGGTTCGCGGGATCAAGCCGGACAAGGGAACGATCGATGCAATCGTGGTCACCTCCGCCTGGCTACGCGGCGAAACGATCTATGCGTCGGACGTGCGCGATCTGAACGCCATTCGCTCGAGCGTCACCGCGTTCGCCCACGTTCCTATTGAGCACGCTTGAACGGATCTCGCGCCCCGAACTCCGCGAAGACGGTTACCATCTCCGCCATCGCGCCCCCCGTCTGTCGTCGTTTTCCACGCAAACCGGCCGAACGCCCGCTTCGACTCCGGTCCCGTCTGCCGCCTGCCGAACCATCTCGACGGCCTGCTGACAGCGCTGTCTTGATCTGTGCGCGGCTCGCATGCGATTGATCATCGTCAAGCCGGATGGTGAGCGATGCAAACCGATGGACGTTGTTCGATTCGTGGCCGAGGCCCGTCAATCGTCCAACGCAAGCGACAGTTTCGTGGGCGATCTTTGCCTGTCTCGGCGCCGAGCTGAATCGGTCCGCCGACCAACTTGAGATCGAGCTGGACAAGGTTCGTCGGCCGTGGGACGAGCGGCTAAAGAGGTTCGGCGGTGATCCGTCTCGTTCGGACTGGACCAAGTTCCGACCGCTTCGGCTCGAGCGTGAAGAGGACTTCTCGGACTGGCTTGCATGGCTTCTTGAACACTCGCGTTCGGGACTCTTCGCGCAGTACATGTTCGGCGACGCGGTCGCCATCGCCCCGGCGGAACATGAGCCACCGCGCGTGGAACGAGAACTCGTGGTAGAGGAGGCAGGCCGTCGAGCTGATATCCTTGTCGATTGGCGCGACGGGGGCTGGACCCACGTAGAAGTGAAGCTGGGCGATCGGAGTTTCGACAAGACCTTCGAAACCGCATTGGGGCTGAGGCAACAACGCGGAAACCCGGAATGCTGGACGGACTTCATTCTTACGCCGGAAGAAGCTACGGAGAGTTGGACGGCCTGCAGGAAGCACCATGAAGGCGCACGCGAAATCAAGCACATCACGTGGACATCTGTCGCCATCGCGCTGCGGAGGGCGCTTTGGCACCAGATGGACTCCGATTCGTGGCTCGCGTGGGCCTATGCATTCTGCGGTTGGATCGAGCAGAGGCTCCTCGATCACCCCAGACAGGGGGAACAGGGGACGAAGCGTCGCCGCTCGGCCACTCGAATCAACCGTCTGCTCGATCAGGCAGACTTTCTGAGGACGGGAGTTCCCGAATGACTCAAGTGCTCGAGAGCTTCCTGAGGGAGGGCGTCCATCGGTATGCCGAAGCGAGCGCAACGATTCAGGCGTTCCAAACTGCGATTGAGAAGCGGCTCCAATCGATTTTGAGGGACCGAAGGGACCGAAACGACTGGACCACGTTCGTCCCTTCCGCGAGCCACAGCATCGAGTCGTGGCACTCTTGGGGGATCACGAGCCCTCACGTTACGGCATGGATCAAAGGGAAGGTCGAGGGCAGTCTTGCAGCGAACCTCGCGATTGGGATCTGGTGGAACGCGCCGTACGACAACGCCGAGGAGAAGGTGATCTTCCATGCCAACTTCGAGGACGCCGACCCGAGGATCTTGCTGAAGAACGGAGACCCCGACGGGCCCATGTTCTCTTTCCTCGCCGACGGAGCGACGCGTCTGTGCCTGCACCCTAAATCGGAACTGGACTTTGATCATGACTTCAACGTTCTGATCACCGCTCTTCAAGCCCGAATAGGTTGACTAGGGGTTGTAGGGGGAGCAGGCGCCAGGGGGCCATGCGGGTGGGGCTCATCTTGCGAGAGAAAGTCGGGTGGCGCTCGGGTGCGCCGCGTGCGAGCGGCACACTTTCGCGCTGGTCCCATGGTCGTCACGAAGGAGCGCGTCCGCCGGCCACGGGCATCGCGAAACTTGGTCCGCCGGCCAGATGCGCTCGCATTGGTGGCACGTCGCCAACGATGCCGATTCGGTCAAGCCCTGGCCGAGGCAGACCGGGCAAACGGGCCAAGCGATGCCGCAGCGGGATCCTTCCTCCGTCCGGATCACGGCGTCCTCTTACCGCCGGGCGGCGCCGAGTCGCGCGGGTCGATGCGCAGCGGCCAGTTCGGTAGCGACGCGGCCGAAAGCGCGCGCATTTCGAGGTGGATGTACGCCGACCAGAGTTGGTGCAGGGCGTGATCCGAATCGAGCAACGGGCCAGCATCGTTTGGTCGCCTCCGGCGCGCCAGCGTTCGTACGCTGCCCAGATCGCCGGCTGCTTTTGGGCCTCGGTCTCAAAGAGCTCGCGCGCTTCGCGTGTGTCTCCTCTTCGAGCAAGCGCATGGCTTCGGTGCGAGGGTTCATTTCGAAACGCCTCCCGAGATCGGGCGCCTGGGCGCCCGGGATTTTCCCCAGGCTGTGCGGCGGGCGACTGCCGAGCGATCGTGCTTTTCGTAGGGGGCACGGACCGCTTCGCACGACGAGCGCTCGAGGGCGTCGAAGCCGTTCCTCATGATCGCGCGGTCCTCTTGCCACTGGGAGGCGTGGGATCGTCCTGGGCGAGGATGCCTGGCCAGCTCGGCCGCGAGAGGGCGAGCTTCAGCCGCTCGGCCAGATGCTAGGTACGTCGACCACAGGCGCGCGAGCTCGGGAGCTTGGTCGAGGAGCCGGCCGACGGGCTCGCCCTGCCGGCCCGCGCGCCAGCCTTCGTACGCTGCCCACACTTCCGAGAATTGTCGGGCCTCTTGTTCGAAGCGCTCGCGCGCTTGGCGGGTCTCGTCTTCGAGCTCGCGCAGGGCTTCGGTGCGCATCGTCTTCATGGGGAGGCTCCGTCCTGGCGCGTAGCTTTTCGCATTTGTCAAGCGCGAAGGATGCTACCACGTCGGATTTCGAAAAACGTCCGATAATAAACCGTTATCGGACGTTTCTTGACGCACTGCGCGACGTCGGCCCGGACCGACGCCGAAAAATCAGATCTCCGTGCTTTCGAAAAGCGCGTACGCTCTCGGTCCACGCCATTTCTTCCACTAGCACGCGAGCTCGTTGACCTGCTTCGAGGATGTCGGTGGCGCTCGACCCTGTGCGCGCACCTCCCCTCGGGTGGGTTCGTCGTAGCAAAAGGGAATGTACATTTTTCAAGCGAGCGATGCCCATGGCGAAGAACAGGTTCACGCCCGAACAACTGATGGACTTCGTCGTGGTGGTCACCGTGTGCCTTGCGATGCTCGTGGTGTTCCTCACCGCGTGCGTGTTCAGTCTGAGGTATCCGCTGCAAGTCGGAGGCTTAGGCGAATATACGATCGCAAAAGGCACTGGCCTCGTCGGTGGCCCCCTCGTGTTCCTCTTGGGGGTTTTGCAGTTGGTCTACAAAAGGAGACGACAGCGTGAGCCCGCAACCTGAAGCTAGCTCGCCGCCGTACGAGAAACGGCTGAAAATTCTGCTCTGGATCCAGCTCGCGCTCGTAGCAGTCTGTACGATCGTGCTCGTCTTCGCTGCCACTACGGGGGTGCAGAAGATCCGGCGGAACCAGGAACTCGAAACGACGAATGCAGACTTGGAAAAGCAGATCGACACCAAGCGCAAAGAAATGGACAAGCTCGAAGCTGAGTTCGCCACCAAGAAAGAGCAGGTCGAGAACGTGCGCAAGGCGATCGCCGAAACACCCGCATCGGCGACTGAGCAAGACGTCTCCATGAAAGACCTCGCTGACCACGTCGACCAGTACGTCAAGACCAAAACCAAAATTGATGCCGTGCTACAACCGAGGCCACCTTCGTCGAGGATGACGGCGGACGAGATTCGTCGCGACCTGAAGGTCAACTTGAACCGGACGCCCACTGGGCAAAAGGCCGCGAATGGGAATCCGTTCTATGACGTTCGGTTCTGGATCACCAGCTCGCCGAAGGCGCTGGAAAGCGTCGATGCGGTGAGGTACTACTTTAACCACCCTAGCTTCGTCCCCAAGACGAAGGTGGGGAGCTCCGCGCCGAACGGGTTCGAGATTCGGTATAGAGGATGGGGCTGCATCGACGAAGTTGGAGTGACGGTCGTGCTGAAAGGCACAGGCGAAGACGTGACCCTTCCCCCGTTTCGTTTTTGCGATAAATGGGGAGTACAACCCTGACGCAAGGACCCGTCGGGGTCCGTACAAAACGTCCGCATATCCCTTATCGGACGTTTTTTGACGCACTGCGAGATGGCATCAGTCCCCACTCGAGGCGCGCCGTTGTGCCCAAGCCACAAGTTCCCCAGCGAGACACGAAGCCGACATTGCCCGCTACGACCTCGCGATCCGTTCGACTACACGCCGCTCCAGGGTGCGCTTCACCCATCACAGGTCCAGGGAGGCTTGGGGGTTACGCTGATGGATATCCCGATCGGCTCCGTATACCAGTCGGGAGGTTCCACCGATGGCCCTTGTTCCCTGCCCCGACTGCAAGCTCGAAATCTCCGACCAGGCTCCGATGTGTCCGCGGTGTGGACGCCCAATGACCACCGCACCAATGACGGCACCTGCAGCATGGGCACCGCAGCCAATGGCGATCCCGCAGGTGGCACCAACCGTGAAGAAGTCGTCGGTCTCGCCGAAGCGGATCCTCATCGCGCTGGGCGTGGTCCTCGGCCTTCTGGTTGGTGGTGTCGCAGCATTCGCTGCTTTCGTGCTGCTAACCAATCTTCGCTCGGATGCGGGCCGGACCGGAATCGCGGCCGTTACCAGGGCGCCGATCACGCTTCACGATGACACAGAGAATGTGCCGGCCACGTCGTACCTCGGCTTGCCGATCAACCTGCCGTACGACGGGATGGTGACTCTTGACGTGTCAGTGATGCAGGGGAACCCGGTCGACATCGCTGTCGTGCCTCACGATGGATGGGAGGACTACAAGGCATCGCCCGGCACGGCGGCGAGCATCCCCGAGTTGTCGGGCAAGAAGACGAAAGCGCTCCATCAGACGGCGCGCGTGCCGGCGGGCCACTACTATGTGGCCCTTCGGGACAAGACGCTCGGCATCCTGTCGGCGTCAACGTCGAGCGTGCACGTAACGGCGAAGCTCGCGCCTTTCTGATGGAGAACATTCGAGCGTCTCTCGCAGGGATCCGCCCCATGGATGAGCGTCACCGCACCGAGATGGCGTCGGCTTCAGATCGGCCCTGGGTTGAGCGGATGCTCGACCCTGCCGATGAATAAGATCGATCCTGTCAGCCGATCGCGAATGAAGTAGAGGAAGGGATGGTTGGCCACGAAAGACGGAGGCGCTGAGCCGGGTTCAAATTCAGTGCCTGTCGCGGCAGTGGCTTCGGTTCCGTGTTCGTCGACGTTCACCCACGACTTGTGAACTGCAAAGGCGAGAAAGAGCGGCGCAACGGCCGGATCGAGCGCATTCGAGAAGTTAGCCTGCGCTGCATCGAAGGCACGCACCATTCCCAGTGTCTTCAAGAGTTGGGTGAGAGGCAGCTCTCCGGAGAAGGCGAAACGAGGTAAAGATACCCAGAGCTCTTGTTGCTCGTGCGTCTGCGCGAGTAGGGCGTCCACGTAATCGGTACCAACGGCCGCCTCGAGTGTCGGCAGAGCGTCGTAAGATGGCGGCAAGAGCACCACCATCGACACCTCGTCGTCTTGGTAATTGAGTTCGATAAGGCTGACGTCCTCGCGGTGTGCGACGCGATAGGAGCCAACCTGCCTCATCATCATGACGTCGACCTGTTCGCCATTCGCCAATCGAAACGGGGCCGTATGGGTCTGGGCAGGATCGAATTGTCGCGCCCAATCCCCTTTGAAGTAGATGGCGTTGGCGAGCACCAGACGCGTCATGGCGTCGAGGGTGCCTGGAGCGAGCATCTGCGGGATCCTGTCTCTTGTCTGCTCCGCGACCCAATCGTTGATGGTGAGGCGAGCGGCCTCCGTC
>WNGB01010360.1_pt1 | contig 13374 bp, 18 predicted proteins | sample 5400681 | NCBI WGS metagenome assembly WNGB01 (sample SAMN13153367, study PRJNA577476) | soil metagenome | isolation source: 115 cm soil or saprolite under grassland replicate 2 | place: USA:California | collected 2016-06-15 | reverse complement strand
CAGGGTCTAAGCTACGATCTTCAGTTTCAACTCAGCGCAATCGAAGCATCGATGAAGCATGAAGGTCGCGCGACAGTGAGCGAGCTTCACGCGGGTTCTGCCTAATCGCCGTTCCCCAGGCGTCCGATGGTCGGAGCACGTCGCGCATTTACCACGCGCGCATGTCGCGCTGGCGGTGGCCGCTGCGTCAATAGCCCAGGGGACGCCAACAAACGTTCCTGCCCGGATGGTTCGGAAGCCGGCACGCCTTGCGCCTCGACCCCTCATAAGTGCGGCGCATTCAAGGAGATCGCCAAAAGGGCGATCAAGGAGAACCACGACAGCCTCGCAAAACAAGCAACCCCCGGGCCTTGAATTTTGCTCCTACGTCGCCGCTGATGATCTTACCTTTAGAAATTCGCCGCGCAGCATGCTTTCATCGAGTATGCGTCAAAGGGCATTTGTAAAAAATGTGCATGCCGAACAAATGCACCAATGGAACAATTGGTTGCGCGCCGAGCAGCGGATTTTCGGTACGGAAGCGTACGCTGAGCCGTGGCGCTGTAGTTTCCGGTTGATTTACGCCAACCTGTCCGCCGTCATTCCGGGGCCACCGATCTCGGGTAAACCCGAGATCGGTGGCGCGCCCCGGAATGACGAAGGGTGGATTCTACGCCGCAGAAACCGCGCTAGCCTTCCGGCGCCAGGATGACGCAGTACAGCTCGTCCGGGCCGCCCCTGAAGTTGTATGGTGCGCAAACGTGATAGCCGCCGTCGGGCGCGGATCGACGAATGATCTTGGCCTGCGGCACGGAAATCCAGGCTCCGTTCACCTTCACCTCATAATGTCCATCGACGGTCCGACCGGACGTCGGGCGGCAGTCGGTGAGGTTGCAACAGGAGCCCTTGCCGTCGGGCCGCTGGAGCGTGTTGTAGAAGCTTTGATGCCACTGGTCGTGACCGTGCCCGAGATGACCGTCTTGGGCGTAAACCGGCAAGGCGAGGGCGGAAAGCAGAACGATGAATTCAACACGCATGCGCGGTCTCCACGCCAAAGAACCCCGCGCTTGATCGGTGCTGCCGACGTCGTAACTGTCGGCTTCCCGCCAAATGTCGGCTACCCGACACTCGGACCGGCGATAAAAGCGGATAAGCAACGCTGTTCCGGACCAATAGTTCCTTGCCGATCCGGGCGCGGCAGCATTTGCGAATCGCAATGACTGCGTGGACCGGGATCGGACCGACAGGCTTGAAATCAGCGGCGGCGCGATTTGCTTTTCGGGAGGTTCGCGCTTCGCTTGGATGCCGCGGGGTTGGGGAATCGCACCGTGCCGACGTGACGGCCGGCGCCGTTCATGACCTCGAAGGCCCATCGCTCCATGCCGCGCCGGCTGTACTTATGACGATCGTCGAGCATCTCGCGCGCCGTCATCGAGGCGTGCCGCATCGCCTCGGCATCGCCGGCAAGCGCGTCCCCTTCCGGATCGGGAATGACCGTCTTGCCTCGCACAATGTTGAAGAAATAGCGCGGCATACCAGGAAAACCGCAAGACGCACGAAAGGTTGCCGTTGTACGGGTTTCGGATTCGGTACGCTTTCGTACTGACATTCCGAGTGTCTCGCGCGTCTAGTGTGGTTGAATGCGCCACCACCGGCAGCGGCTCGGACTAGGCGTCGGTGGCTGAGAGACCGATCGCGCTCCCGCCCTGGATATCAGCGGAAACGGCACCTTCGTGGCTCGCAAGGATTAGGCGGCTTCATGGCAACCAAAGCCGAGAACGCTTGGCGGACGGCGACGCAATGCGTGCTGCAGGCGCAGCACGCAGGCACGCAGAGCGAGCGCGACTTTTACAATGGAATGCGGGACCAATGGATCAAGATCGCGAACCATTATGAATTGTTGGACGTGGTGCCGGCCGCAAAGCCGGTTCTCGGCAGCTTCGCCAAGTTCGCGGCGGAGGTCCCGAGCATTCCAGGCCCTGATCGAGCGGCCGATCAGGGCCGCCCTCTGTTGAGCCCGGGGCGCATAAGCATCAACGCGGAGGAACTCGTAGTGAGCGGCAAGAGGCCGTAACGGCTCGTGCGTCAACGCTCATAAGTGCGGCGCATTCAGGTAGATCGCAAAAAAGGCGATCAGGACAACCACGACAGCCACCGAGATCAGGGTACGCATCGAGATACTCCCGTTCAGCCGATCAGCCGCCGGAATTCCGCTTCCGGAACGCCGTAGGACCCGCCCGCGCTGCGCTCGATCCCTTTGCGATCGCGCACGACGATTTGCCCGCGCGCGCATCGGATCAATCCCCGGCCTTCGAGCGCCTGCATCGCTTCGGTGACGCCGGCCCGCCTGACGCCCAGCATCAGGGAAAGAAATTCGTGGGTCAGCGGCAACGTGTCGACGCCGAGCCGATCGTGGGCCATCAGGATCCAGCGGGCCAGGCGCTGGTCCAGCTTGGCCCGGGCATTGCAGATCGCGGTGTGGGCGGTCTGGACCACAAAGGCTTGCACGTATTTCAAGAACAAGCCTCGTATCGAATCCTTCGCATCCATGGCCTTGCGAAGCTCCGTCGCGCGGATGCATTGCCCGTCTCCGGCCGCCTGAATATAGGTGGTGTGCGGCGAGCGATGATTGCCGAGCACGATCGGCATTCCGGTCATGCCCTCGCGACCGATCAAACCGACCTCGATCTCCTTTTCGTCCGATTGAATAGCGACGACCGACGCGAAGCCGCATTCGGGAAAATACACGGCGTCGATCCGCCGGTTCGGCCGTTCGAGCACCTTGCGGAGCGCGAGGGCCACCGGCTCGAGGTGGGGCCGCAACAGGCCGAGATCGGCCGGCGAAAGTGCAGCGAGCAGGATATTGCGAGGGGAAGCGGGAGAGAGCGCGAGCATGACTTGTGCCTTTGCCTTGGAGGGCAAGAGCACGGTCGCGTCTCTCAAACGTCGGCGCCCGGTGGCCGCTGTCGACGGTGCATCAGTGTACGCCCCAGAGCGGCCAATAGCCACGCTAAATCGGTGAATTGTACGAAATAGTACATTTCGTCCGGAACCTGCCTTGGAACTTTTAGGCGGCGCCGCCATAGGCCCACAGCGCCCTCCCACACATCAAAGGCGCCGGCTCAATGGCGATGGTCGTCAACACCACGCAAATCTGTAAATTGTACGAAATAGTACATTTCGTTCGGAACATGCGATCGAAGCATCCGTTACCCTCTTAGGCGCCGGGCCATAATGGACGAAGCGCCCTCAAGAAAAACGATCAATGTTTCGCTTGCGGCAGCGAGGTTTGCGCTGCGTTGCGAGAGCATCGTGGGACGACAGGGACGATGAAGACGCCGAAGGAATATCGGCAGCAAGCCGCCGATTGCTTGAAACTGGCCGATGAAGCGAGCGACGCTTACGCAAAGGCTGCGCTCATGGAACTCGCCGCTGAGTTCCGCAAGGCGGCCGATGCCGCGGAGCGGCGCAGCTTCGTCCGCGGTCGCGCAATGACGGATGGCGCATCTCGCCCGCACGCGCTCGCTTCTGCGAGCGGCCGATAGGCGAAGACGCGGTCGCGGGTCTGATCGCAGCCGCCGAGGATGTCGACTTCCTCAAAATCGATCAAGCTAGAAGGGCCGGTCGCCACTGTAGCCGGGATACGCCGCCGCATAATCCCGTGCGGGGCTGCCATGGTCGCGGACCGGAGTGACAGGTTTGGGGGCGGTTGGTTTCTGCACCACGATGGTGCGCTCAGGCTCGTGCTCCACCACCTTGCTGGCTTGGCCGGTGGTGTGATCTTCCTCACGGAGGCTTTCGATTGCGGCGAGGGACGGAGCCTGTCCGTTCTGCACGAGCAATCGCGCAGGCAGCTGGTAACTGATGACCGTGGCGGGCGGCGGCTCATACGCAGCCAAGCCGGGGTTCGGCACTTTGATTGGTTGCAGAAGCCAGTAGAGGAAGACCGAGAAGAGACCGAACACGAACGTATAGGTCGCCAGGTGGATGCCCAGAGCAACACCGACGCCTTCTGTCTGCGGTCGATCACGGAACGTCATAGGGGCACAAACGTGGCGTTCGCCGGTTTGTTCCCAAAGCCGCAAAGTCGCGCCTGGGGACATCACGGCGACATGGAGCGTGAGATGGCTGCGACCGCGCCGGAGCCTTCGCGCACGATCCTCGGCGGGCAGCAAGGCAGCCACCCTAATGGCCGAATCCGGCTGTCAGGGTATCCAGCTACGTTCCATCACGCCGTGGACATCGCGCATTAACTCTATTTCGCGGCGAGTGCGTCGAGCCAGCGGCGATGAATACGAGCCCGCACCGTCGAAGTTTCTATTTCTGCCGCGGCGGCCGCAGATTTTCACCGGCGGTGACGAACTTGCCCTCGAGCTTGCCGCGGACCGCCTCGAGCAGCGTGCGGGCGGCGTTACGCACCTCCTCCTGCAGGGCGGTGTCGGCATCGAGATCGGCGTGGCTGGTGGCATAGGGTTTCCAGTACCCGATGTAGCGGTCGAGCTCGGCGGTCGGCCCGGCGGGACAGAGATGCATGAAGCAGAGCCAGTCGGAGATGCTGCGCCGGACGTTCTCGGCTCCTTCCACGTCGCCATGCACCACCACTGAGAACACCCGGCCGGCGAGATGGCGCGGATAGTCCCAGCCGTCGAGCTCGATCTGCTTGGCCAGCTCCGCATCCTTGCCCTGGGTCCGCGTCGGATCGGGATTGCCGCCGTCGGCGCAGACCAGCCGGTCCATCATCAGCTTGAGCGGCGACGAGACCTGATACCAGTTCACCGGCGTGACGATCATGATGCCGTGCGCCGCAACCCACATCGGGTAGATTTGGTTCATCCAGTCCTGGGTCTGGCCGAGCGAATAATTCGGATAGCAGGAGCACGGCCAGTGACAGAGCGCAGGCGCCGTGGAAAAGCAGGCCTTGCACGGATGGATGCGGCGCCCGTATTCCGATGCGAGACGGCTCAAGTCGAGCAGCTCGATCTCGACGCCCGGCGAAGCGGCGAACACCTCGCGGGCGATCTCGACCAGGCGATAGGACTTCGACATCTCCCCCGGGCAGGTGTGCTCGCTGCGCGACGAGCAGTTGATCAGCAGAATGGCCGGCTGGCCGCGCTCGTCGTGGCGGCGCTGAGCCTCGCCGATCGCCGCGCGCGCCGCCAGCCAATCGACCGATAGATCATAGTCCGGATCGGAAAATTCGCCGCCGGCCTTGCGCGTGCGCGGGCTCTTGCGGCCTTGGTCGTAGGCATCCCACGCCGCGGCGGCGATCTTATCGAGCTCCGCGGCGAGCGGATCGAAGGCAGGATCCTGAAACTGATCCAGAAAGCGCTTGCGGAATTCGCTCTCGCTCAATCGCGGACTGGGCATTCCCTTGCGAGGTGACAGCTCCGACATGGTCTGCTCCTCTGTGGCAGTTGGCCGTTGGGCGCGTGCGCAGACACGCCCTCTTGCATCAATACCGGCAACGAGGACGCGTCTCGTCTTGTTCGATTGCGACGGCCTGAGAAACCGCGCACCGACCGACGTCGCCGCGATCTGAGCGCGCGCTCTCGCCTTTTGAAGAGCGAGTGGCTCGCCGGCGGCTGCGCCGATCCGAAGACAGTGCGGCCTCCGTCGGCCGCATGGCGACGACAACGGGCGACTTATTGTTCTTTTCGGCCGCGTCCCCCGCTTTTTTGCGGGCTTCCTGCTGCTTCAATATTTGATCAGTCTGTCGCCGCACTTTTTTGAGCTTATCGAATTTTGTCCCACTCGACGTTTTCCCGCTGCCCCATCGTAGCCACTTGGACTTTCTCACTGTTCTGGCTCCTCCGGGCTAGGCCTTCCGCGCCGCGCCCCTTGCGCTCGGACCGCGGCTGTCGTGCGGTGTTCCGACGGCGTCCCGCGCAAGCCTGAGCGCCCTGAGCCGCGCGGTTTTTTCGCGCATGGCGGAACCTCGTTGCTCGTATTCTGCCCTGGCCTTTTGGCCATCCAGAGACTGCGCTTGCTTCCGCTTGAAGAGCGCTTCAGCCCTATCCTGTGGTGTGGTCAAGTCGGTAACTCCGTTGCGGGCGCGCGCCATCAGCAAGGACCTTGAAAGTCCGCTGTTGGGAATACGGCTACCCGATTGTGATGGTGAACTCAGACCAACGCCCCTTAGGGTGATTTGTTCCCGGACCGCAATACCGACAGCATCCGGCCCTGGTTGCCCACTCGACCAGGGCCATCCGGATGCTCTCGTCCGCCGATTGAACGACTATCGGTTGATGCCCAATGCAAACAGTGCCCGAGCGCACAGGCGCTCCGGGTCGCGCTCGCCGGTTTGGGCGACTTCGATGATCCGCCGCGCGATGACCTCTCTCACGATGTCGGACTGCCCGATGTCGTGAAGCGCCTTGCACGCCCTGTCGTACGCCGATCCCATCACCTCGGTGGCTGTCGGATCGAAAGCGCAATCTTTGAAAAACGGAATGATGGTCTCGGTCATGGCACTCCCTTCGCCGTCAGGCGGGAGCACGTTCGGTCTCTCAGTCACCGATGCCTGGAGTAGAGCCGCTGCCGGTGATGGCGCCATTATGCACGTCGGGAACTCGCTGTCGGTACGATTCATTACAAAGCCTCCACAGCGAATAGGACACGCGAAAAATCAAATCAGGACAAAGCTTCGAAACCAGGACAGCACCGCTCGCCGACGAACACGACGAGAGTCGGAAGCCGAAAGCGGCCTAGCGCCGGCCCTTGGCTGCTTCTCCAATAAGGTCCGTTGACGCGCACGGCCTATCCGCTAGGGGACGCACCGGTCGTACCGGGAATGAATGACCGGTCGCATCGTCGATTCAGGAACGTCCTCCCGCGTCCGGCTGCCTATACGACCGGCCGGCTGCCGATCGTTCCGAACAGCAGCGCGATGACGAACAGCAGCAGCGCGACGAAGAAGACGACCTTTGCGATTTCCACCGCCACGAACGCTATGCCGCCGAATCCGAGCACGGCGGCAATGAGCGCAATGATCAAGAGCGTTACGACCAGATTGAGCATGGCGAGCCTCTTATTTGCGTCCCGATATGGGATCCCGTCGGTTCAGTCGGCCGCCGCCAGGCGGCCTTCGGCGTCGCGCAGCTGTCCGCCGAGAATGCCGGCGAGCGTTGCGGCGGCGCCGCCGAACAGCAGCGACATGAAGGTCCAGAACGAGAAGTAGGCCCCGGCCTTGGCGGCCTTGTCGGCGGCTTCCTTCACGCTCTCGCGTGCCTTGGTCTCCACCTCGGCGACGCGGCGCTGCGCCTCGTCGGGAGGGAGCCCGGTGCGGGCGGCGACCACCTGCGCCAGATAGGCGCGGTCGCCGTCGTCGAGCCGAGCCTGGCCGACGCCGCGGACCAGGATCCGCCTCACCTCGGCACGGGCATCGGCGCTGAGCGGCTGGATGGCGGTCGGCGCGGCGCCGACGGTAGCCGCATCGGAAGGCGCGGGCCTCTGTCCGCCGGCCGTCGCCCCTGCCGGGGCCGGCCGCAGCAGCAGATCGACGAAGTAATCCGTCGCAGCCGCGGTCGCAGTAGCCGGTTCACCGCGCGGGCCGGCGCTCGCGCCGGTCGCGGATCCCGCCGCCACGTTGGCGGCCGCGCCCACGGCGAACAGGCCGAGGAGGCCGGCAATGGCCGCCATGGCGACGACGCCGAGGGCCCAGACGACGAAGCCCTGCGCGGCATCGCGGAAGGTGGTTTCGCCCACGATCCCGTCGTGGGCCGGGCTGCGCAGCCGCGCCGCCAGATATCCGCCGGTCGCAAAGCCCATGCTCTGCGCCATTACCAGCCAGACGGCGGCGGCGACCGCGAGACTGGTGGCCGACGGTCCGGACCCGTACGGGGAGGCGAACGAGAGTCCGATACCCGACCCAAGCGCAATGATGATGAAGGCAACGGCGGTGGCGGCAATAGCGCCGGCAATCGCGGCGCTCCAGGAGAATGGGCTGCCGCCTGCGTCGGTCGCGGCCGGAACGATGACGTCGCGTTCAATATAGGTGGTATCGGTCATGATCGACTCCTTCGCGCGAGTTCTCTCGCTCGGAGCCGCGCGTTGCCTCGGATAATTTTCACCAAGCTCAACGGCAATGCATCGCTCGGGTTCCACGCAACCTCGTCGCCCCTGCTCTTTTTTGGTCGGGAAGACGACTTGGAATCTCACCGCGGTTTGGAGCGGATGGAACCTCGGCGCGCTGAGGCGGTTCGAGTGATGGACTCGGCGTCACGGAGATCCGGAATGAGCACGCGCTTGCAGCCCGCGCAGAAGCAGGAACGCCAGCCCGGCCGCGAGAGCGCGATGCGGCCGCGGCCGGAATACGAGCCCAAATATGGCGGTTGCGGCCGGCTCAAGGACAAGGTGGCGCTGATCACGGGCGGCGATTCCGGCATCGGGCGGGCGGTGGCGGTGGCGATGGCGCGGGAAGGCGCCAAGATCGCGATCGTCTATCTCGAAGAGCACAAGGACGCCGACGAGACGGTGGCGGCGGTCGAGCAAGAGGGCGGCCGCGCGATCAAGATCGCCGGCGACGTCGGGGTCGAGGACGTTTGCCGCGAGGCGGTCGAGAAGACCGTGAAGGAATTCGGCCGTCTCGACATCCTGGTGAACAACGCCGCCGAGCAGCACGAGACCGAGGATTTTCGCGAGATCGACGCGGCGCAGAACGTGTTCCTCGCCAGCGAGGACGCGTCCTATATGAGCGGCCAGGTGCTGCATCCCAATGGCGGCAGTGTGGTAGGGTCATGAGCTCAACCGCAGCCAGGAGGCCGAGATGGCCATGTCACAGCTAGGATCCGAGTTGGTCCTCAAAAACGGCTTCGCGCCGCTGGTGCGGCGACGCGATTTGGCGCTGGAGGCGGACAGCGAGAAGCGAATGCAGGAGTTGCTGCACGCCTTGCCGGCCGCCGTCTACACAACGGACGCCGCCGGACACATCACGTTCTACAATGAAGCCGCCGCCGCCCTGTGGGGTTGCCGGCCGACGCTCGACAGCGACCAATGGTGCGGCTCCTGGCGATTGTTCCGGCCCGACGGAACGCCGCTGCCGCACGACCAATGCCCGATGGCCATCGCGCTGCGGGAAAACCGTGCCATCAACGGCATGGAAGCCGCGGCCGAACGGCCGGACGGCACGCGCGTGCCGTTCATGGCGTTCCCGTCGCCGCTGCGCGATGCCTCGGGCAACGTCGTGGGCGGGGTGAACATGCTGGTCGACATCACCGACCGCAAATGCGCCGAACAGCTGGCGCAGAGGTTCAGCGCCATCGTCGAGTCCTCCGACGATGCGATCGTGAGCAAGGACCTCAACGGCGTCATCGCGACCTGGAACCGGGGAGCGGAGCGGCTTTTCGGCTACACCGCCGAAGAAGTCGTCGGCAAGCCGATCTCGATCCTGATCCCACCGGACCGCCAGAACGAGGAAGCCGAAATCCTCGAGCGCATCGGGCGCGGCGAGCGCATCGACCATTACGAAACCGTCCGACGGCGCAAGGACGGGACTTCGGTCGAGATCTCGCTGGCCGTGTCGCCGGTCAGGAATGCCAGCGGCAGGATCGTCGGCGCGTCGAAAATCGCCCGCGACATCACCGAGCGCAAGCGGGCGGAGGAGCATATCAACCTGCTCGCCCGCGAAGTCGACCACCGCGCCAAGAACCTGCTGGCGGTGGTGCAGGCAACCGTGCATCTCACGCAAGCCAACACGCCCGAGGACCTCAAGGCCGCAATCGCGGGACGCATCCAAGCGCTGGCGAACGCCCACACGCTGCTCTCGCGGTCGCGCTGGGCTGGTGCCGACCTGCACGGTCTGGTCGCGGAAGAACTGGCGCCCTATTGCCAGGACCAGGAGGAACGCGCGCGGGTCGACGGTCCCAACCTGATGCTGGAGCCGGAGACGGCGCAATCGATGGCAGTCGCCTTGCACGAGCTGGCGACCAACGCCGCCAAATACGGAGCTCTATCGGCAGCCGCGGGTCGCGTTGAAATCGAGTGGTCGCGCGCCGCCGACGGACGGTTTGCGTTCCGCTGGACGGAGACGGGCGGCCCGCCCGTGAAGCCGCCTGCGCGGCGAGGTTTCGGCATCGGCGTGGTCGAGCGGATGATACGGGGCCAACTGAAGGGCGATGTGCGCTTCGATTGGCGCGCGGAAGGACTCGTGTGCGAGATCGCCTTTGGGCTGTGACCGCCGGAGCGTTATTCACCTCGTTGTCGCGGCAACAGCAAAAGGCGGCGAATCTCACGAAGCTACTGCAGTGACGGGTTCAGCGGTCCTGAGCGAGGCGCTCATATTCAGTCCGAACGAGGTCCTTGCCGTAGACTCGTTCGAGCCGGCGGACGGTGAAATGACCTCGCGCCACCTCCTGAAAATGCTCGATAAACGCGTAGTTCACGGCAGCGCCGCCCAGCGCGCCGACGACCGGAAGCGCCTGCGCCGCGACCTTTTGCGTCACCACCACGCCAAAGCGCGACGCCACCAGCGTGATGAAGCGCACGAGCAGCGGGCCGCCTTCCTTGACGACGCCGCGCTCGGCGATGAAGCGTGCGGCTTCAGTCACGCTTTTCGCCAGCATGCCGCGCACGGCGAAATATCCGCTTTCGGACGCATCGTCCGAGCCGGCGCGGCCGCCCAATGCAAAGACCTGCACGCATGAAAGCGCCGCTTCCGGGTCGGACAGATCTTCGCCCTCGCTGCGTGCAATATCCGCGATGGATCTCAGCATGATGACCGTCGAGACCGGAAGCTCGATAGGAAGCGTCACCAAGCCGAAGGCGCCGCCGGCCGCCCCGGATGCCGTGGCCAACGCCTTGTGCAGGAGCTGCGACCCGGCGTGAGGGGTACGGCGCATGGTCCGCAGCGCCACCTCGAGGGCGATCTCCAGCCCTTTGGAGGTGGCTGTCGCAATAGCGTGCGAAGCGGAAGCGGGCAGCACGTGTCCAATGAGCTCGATGGGCTTGCCCACCATATTGGTGAGGCGCGCGGCCAGGCCCGGATGCTCAAGCGACTGAACGGCTTCTCGCAGCGCTGCCAGGTCTTCCGCTGTCATGCCTGTCAAGTCCAATCCCCCCACGACATCGAGTCAGCACTTCTCTGCGGCGATGTGTTTATCGGTTCGGAGAAAATGCATTCGGGGCACATGCGCGCCGGCACGACTGTTACGGAAGCCGAGCGGGCATCGACACCCCGTCCTCGTGTTTGAGCACGCCTGCAAGCTGCGCCTTCGCCCATCCTACGCTTGCTTGTCGCGTCCGAACGCCTGCATGCCGAATACCGCGGCGAAAAAGACAATGGCCACGAGCGGGACCAGCTTGCGCCCGCCGACGGCCCGACCAACTTGCATTCCCGCGCCCAAAAGTCTCGGATCGAGCCAAGGCGTGCTGCGGCGTGCCGCCAGCTCCAGCTGGGCACGCTCCACCGTCCGGCGACGCAACAGAGCACAGGAAACAAGCGCAATAATCGTGCTCAGCAAAAAGAGACCGCCCAGCGCCAGCGCCGCAGTCAAGGGGCCGTATCGTTCGGCCAGCCAGATGAAGGCCGCGAAGATGATGAAACCGAAGGTCACTGCGCCGCAAAGCACGGCAATGAGCCCGCAGACGAACAGGCCGGAGCTCAAGCCCGTCTTCCACTTGGCCCGCAGCTCCAAATACCTGAGCCAACCTTTCATCTCGGCGTTCCTCGACCGCGGCTAACGCGCCCAAATCGCACCGATCAGGAACCCGATGCCCACCGCCAGGACCAAAGTCGTGTAAGGCCGCTGTTTCAGCGACCTGTCGATGGCGTCGGCCATGTGGTCGCGGACCTCGCCTACGGCCTTCACCGCCTCCTTCCCCTGGCCCCGGACGTTCTCGATCGCCGCTTCGACGTTCGACATGACGCTGCTCCCATCATTCTCTCGGGCGGTGACGGCTCGCCCGATGAGGTCTCGAGCGGAGTCGCCTCTTGCCGAGGGAAACTCTATTTGGGGAACCAAGTGTGAATGAAAAAGTTCCGAGAGAAGCCGTTTCATGTAGCTAGCGGATAGAGGGTAGTGTCATGTCAACGATCTTGCTCGTGGTTCTCTTGCCGCTGGGCTTCGGGGCTACGGCGTTTTTCCTTTGGAAGCTCCTCGAAGCTGCCGGCATGACCTCGGCCATGGACTTCGACATGCCGGAAAGACGGTAACGTGGTCAATCTTGCACACATTCGCATCATCGGCCCCGATGCGGCCGGGGTCTTTGTCGTCGAGTTCCGTAAGCACACCGGCGAGCGTCTTGCTTTTGTGACGCCGCCAAACGCGGGCAACGACGTGCTGAACTATTTTCAAGAGCGGATGCCCTACGGGGTCGCAGTGCCTGATTTGGATGTCACGGGCGCGGGTGCGCATAACACCGCGACCGGCAAGCGCTCTTATTAGACCGCGATCGTACCTCTGACGGGCCGACGACCGAAGCAACGCAGAAAGCTCAAGCGGGCGGAGATCCACCGTCGGCATTTCCAAAGGCAACGGCCGTCTCGATATTCCTCAACAGGCCGGCAGGATCGCGATAAACCGCGATGCACCCGACGGCGCGAAGATGGCCGATCGAGAACCCGCCGGACAGCATCCCGATCGCGGCCACGCCCGCGCGCCTCGCCGCCACCGCGTCGTAGGGCGAGTCACCGATCATGACGGCTCGACCCGGAGGAATCGAGCCTGCACGCAAAAGCGCAACGTCGAGAAGCGCGGAATCGGGCTTTTCATGGCTGACGTCTTCGCCGCAGGCGGCGGCGTCGACGAGGTCGGCGACGCCCATGCGTTTTTGGTAATAGGCGAGCTCGTCGCGGGAGGCGCTCGTCGCCAAGGCAATCAGCCGGCGCTCCCGCTTGATCCGTTCAAACAGCTCCCGAATGGCTGGGAACGCCTCGACCTGCGTCAGATATTTCTCGCGGTAACGCCTGCCCTGGGCATCGAGCAAGTCCCGCGACAGCCGTTCGGCTGCCTCTCTCGGAAGCAGAGCCTCGAGCATCTCGTGGCCGTCGCGGCCGGAATGGCGATGCAACTGCTCGATCGAGCATTCAAAGCCAAAGGCGCGCAGCGTCTCCTGCCAGCAGCGCAAGGTGGCCGGCACGGCATCGACCAAGGTTCCTTCGACATCGAAAATGAACAGAGATAAGGACATGGCTCGCGCGCCGGCGGCGCGCCCATCCTAGCGGCCGAATTCGCGGGTCCGGTGTTCGAGACGGTTCCGCGCGGGGGGCAATCGCCGGCGATGGATGCCGTGGCGCTTCTTGCTCCTCGCTCGACTGCCGGTGCCGCGCATGCCCTTGGTCGAGCACGACCAAGTCTCGGCGGTCGCCGAAGCGTCGATCAATAGGGCCGGCCCATCCGGCCGATGACCCAACCCACCGCGAGCGCAGCCGCCACAGCCGTATAGGGGCGCTTTTCAATC
>WNGB01009810.1_pt1 | contig 13374 bp, 19 predicted proteins | sample 5400681 | NCBI WGS metagenome assembly WNGB01 (sample SAMN13153367, study PRJNA577476) | soil metagenome | isolation source: 115 cm soil or saprolite under grassland replicate 2 | place: USA:California | collected 2016-06-15 | reverse complement strand
GGGCGAACAGCGAGAACGTCTGGAACGGGCGTCCGATCTCCTTGATCGTGCTCGCCGAGCCGCTCGATGTCCTCGACGGGACTCCGGTCTCGCTCATCGAGCTCATCCCGCCCGTTCACCAGCGCGTCTACCGGATGGGCCTCGAGCACCTCGGCGTCGTCGTCGGTGAGGACATCGACGACTTCTCACGAGTGCATCGGGCCGCGCTAACTGGTCAGCAGTTCCAGAGTCCCTATGTCGAGCCATACTACGTCCTGTTCGAGGACTTCACCCACGTGAAGTTCTACCGCCGCTCCTTGTACGACGGCTGCATCCTCGAGGGAGCGCGCTTCGACGGACGTCGACGACTGGGTGCCGCAGCGGCTGGTCACCGCCACCGGCCCGAACCCGCTCCCGCGGTGACCGGAAGCCGGCCGCCGCAGGCCAGGTCATTCCTCTGGCGAATCAGGGTTAGAAGGTTCGTCGGCGCGTTCGATGGTGCCAGACACTCCAGTTGAACCCGCGGGGGAGTGTTCGTCGCATTTGCGGCGCATGTCCGCAATCCAGTCAAAGGCCGCAAGCTGGGCTTCGCGCTCGGAGGGAAAGCTAGCGGGCCCGCCACGCGCGTCTCTAGCACACTCTCCACTGGCTCTACGTCGGGCCGGCCTGAGACGGAGACGCGTGCCCGCACACCGAAGGTGCCATCTGGATGACGAATTAGACCAGTGGAGATGTCTAGCCCGTACTCATCGCCCTCGTCCATATGCCTCCCCCTGATTGCCAGAGTGTAGTTCTCTGCTATGGGGGCGGCCCAAGGATCTTGAGGACTCGCCGCCGGATGGCCTCGGTGGTCAGCCCCATTTCCCCAGCCGTCACCGAGTAGCCGATCTCCCCCACCAACACATCCCCTCCGCGAATTTGAGCCCTTCCGTGGGCGCAGTGACCCCACCCCGGCCCGAGCGCGAGCGCTCGACCGAGGCGGGGCCGTCTGCCCGCCACCCCTCAAAGAGGGGCGGCGGTGCAGGAACTACTACGCAGCCGGAATCACGAACACCGTCAACGCACACCCGTTCACGTCTGCGGAGGCCGAACCCGCATTACCCCCTATGAAGGAGACATTTGCGAACACATTGACTCTGTGCTGTCCGGCGGCGACATTGTCAAACGTCCACATCACCGTCCCACTTGTCTGAGTGCTTACGGTGCCAGAAAACCGCCACGTTGAGGACGGCACCTCACTCCCGGGTCGTCCATCCAACCCCATACTGAGGTGACCCACCTTATGGGTATTCAACCTTCCCCACTCGAACGTGAAGTAGACCAAGACGCGCGACTCCGCGTCGAGGGTGAAGTCTTGCTCCATGGCGGTTTGGCCGTTGGGCCCGGCGGCCAGACACGTGTCAGGGTTCGTTTGGGTGAAGACGGCGCTGGGGCCGGCCGGGCGGGCTCCACTGAGCACGGTGAAGTTGGTCGAGGAGGACGCCGTGCCGCTCGGGGTAGTCACTGCTATGTGCCCGGTGGTGGCCCCGACCGGCACGGTGGCCGTGATCTGGGTATCGGAGTCCACCGTGAACGTCGCGTTGACGTCGTTGAAGCTCACCGAGGTCACGTTGGTAAAGTCGGTCCCGGTGATCACGACCGACGTGCCAACAGGACCCGAAGTCGGGGTGAACGAGGCGATGGAGAGAGCGGCGCAGGACGAGCTGACGATGAAGTCGGTATCACTAAGAACGGTACCGCCGGCAAACGTGGTGACCCGGACCGGTCCGTCCGTGGCATCACTCGTCACGATCACACTGAGTGATGTCGCAGTGTCAACATCGGGAACGGTATGCGTCGCGTCTGTGGCGTACGGGTTGAACCGCACGAGGCCCCCCACGATTGTCGTGCCGTCGTCTCGAAGCAGGTTCGTCCCAGCCATCACCACAACCGTGCCTGCCGCTGCACAGTCCGGCACGAACGAGTCGACGGTTGGCGCGCACCCCCCGGCCCCCAACGTGGAGGAGAAGGTTCCTGTACTAGTCGTTGTCCCCGCAGGGTTCGTGACGCGGATGTTGTAGCTGTTTCCCGGCGTCAACGCTGGCACTGTGGCCCATATCTCCGTCGCCGAAATGACCACGAAATTCGTTGCAGGCGTGGCGACGGCTCCGAGCGTGAAGTCTACGATCGTCTGCGCTCCTGGGAAATCGGTGAAGGCCGATCCGGTGACGACCACCACACAGTTCGTCGGGCCACTGGTTGGCGTGAACGACGTGATCGTCGGAGCGGCCGCGAATGCGCTCGGCATTCCCAAAGATATCAAGGCTGCGGCCGAGATCATGAACAAGATGAGTCGCTCGATTCGTTTCATGCGTAGCACCCCCTCTCGGTGCGGGTTGGTCGCAAGCTGTTGCCAGCGGGCGGTGGAGCACGAGACCGGAGGGGTTGATCCATAGGGAAGCTCTAGCCCGGCGAGCTCACGCTACTCTCGCGGAATTTCCGTAACAAGAGGATCAACGCTTTGAAGGAGATTTGGATTCAGAGCGATTTTGGCGAGTGGGCTAGGTAGAGGGGCTTGGGCGGCAGTTGCACGGCCGACCACCTCGGATGTGCCATCCCAGGTGCATGCTCCTCCGCATCCGGCCGGCGGGAGTGGTGACATCGAAGACCGGGGAAGACGGATCGGAAGGCTTCGCGGGGTGAGACCGTTCGAGCTGCGGCCCCCACGCCAGTCGTCGCAGCGCCTCCTCGACCTCATCCAGCGCTGCCCGGGCCTGGATGTTCGACTTGAGGGCCTGCCGGACCCGCGTACAACGGTCGAGGGCCTCGCTGGCTATTTCAAGCGGATCAGCGAAGGGCGAGGCTGGCTGACGGGGCCGGGTGTCGCGGAGGAGCCGGTGCGCCCGCTGGCGTTCGGCATCCCATTCCCGAGAGGGTGCCGTCCGTTCCGCCCACATGTTGCTGCGGCGGCGGGCTACCTTCGACTGCTTCTCCTGGTAGATCTCGACGGTTCTCCGTTCACGGTACTGGATGCAGAAGCCGGAGACTGGGTCGTCAACCTGACGGTAGCCGCAGCCAGGACAGAGGTCAGCGATGGGCGAGACGGCCACGCCCTCCAATTGTGGAGAGTCGTCACGCCGACCATTTGTGGCCGGGTGGGGCACCCTTCGGCACCCCACCCAACCGGATCCCGGCCTCCGATTAGAAGGTCGGAGTGATCAAGCCGGTACCAATGATGATCGATCGAGTTCACCTTAGGGTACCGGGCGAAGGTGAAGGCGAAGTAGCCCCAGACCCTGATCCTGACCTGGAGGTTCGCCGACAACATTTCCGGATACACGCCGACGGTCGGGCCTCCAGCGTCCTCGAATAGCAGGTCGTCTCCGGCCCAGACGGGCGCTGAGGCCAGCCTCTTGGGCGTCGGGGGCCGGTAAAGGGGACGGGGTCGACATGTACAACGCGGTCTCGCTCTTACCCGTTCCCCTCGGCGACCCGAACGAGACCCGGTCCGGTTCCGGTCACTTGGGGCTGCGAGTGCTTAAGGGCGACGACCACGAGGCCAGGGCCTGTGCCGGTAACGCTGGAAGGCGCGTAGATCCGAGGGAGGGCCGAACCGTGCGAGGCCTCCCGGACCAGTTTGGTCAGGCCTGGCCCGGTCCCCGTGACGGCCGAACCTGAGTAGATCTTGGGGAGCGCCGCGGTTCGCGCGAGCTCCCCGGCAACTTGGATCAGTCCCGGACCGGTCCCGGTGATGACGGAATCAGGGGCGGCCGCTTCTCGCGGTGCCTGCAAGGCCGGGCGCTCATTGCCCCGCACAGCCAGACTCAGCGCCACTGCGCTCAGGATCACCGCGGTCACGGCAAGTGCGGACACGGCAGCGGTCCACAGCGTGAAGAGTGTGGGCCGAGCGGAGATCCCGACTGTTCCCGCTTTCGTGCTCATGGCTCCTCCTTTCGGGATGGGCCGATTCGTGAGCCCGAGCGTAGGAGGAGCGACCCTGTGGATGAATCCCTGAAACCCCTATCGATTGCCGACGTACCGGTATTTGGTTCACGCCCCGGTGGGGCGGGATGGGAACCTCGAGGCCAGCTCCGTGCGCGAGCGGATGCCCAGCTTCCGGTAGATCCGCTTGAGGTTGGCCTCCACCGTGTGGATGCTCAGGAACAGGGCGTCGGCAACCTCTCGATTGGTGCTGCCCGCGGCGACCAGCTCCGCCACCCTGCCCTCTGTCGGGGTGAGATCCAAGGGTGAGGGGGCCCGGCCGCCGATGCGCGCCAGCTCGCCACGAGCCCTTTCCGCCCAGGATACGGCCCCCAGCCGCTCGAAGACCTCGAGCGCGCGGGAGAGGGTGTCGCGAGCTTCTCGCTTGCGCTTCGCTCGGCGCTCCACCGTTCCTTTCACGAGCAGCGTCCGGCCCAGTTCGAAGGGCAGCGGGAGGCGGTCGTGTTCCCGAACCGCCTCCTCGGCGGACTTCAATGCGGCCGGCAGATCGCCCCGAACGGCCGCGACGAGGGCCCGGCACCTGGCTGCGGTGGCGATGGCCCAGGCCCGGTCGAGCCGCTTTCCCCTGTCCTCGAATGGCACGAGAAGGGCGTCGGCCTCGTCCAGGCGTCCCCTGGCGACCAGCACCTCGATCTGATCAGGAATGATCCGGAAGTACGCCGGCTCCTGGACGCCCATGGCCTCCTCGAGCTCGATGGCCTTGGCGAGATACTGGTGGGCCTCGGCGTGGCTGCCCCGGGAGAGCTCGTTGAAACCCAGCACCGAGAGGTTCAGCACCATGCTGAGGACCTCGCCGGACGACTCGGCAAACCGCAGGCCCTCCAGAGCGGCGAGCTCGGCCGCATCCGCCCGCCCGAGATGCGCTTCGACCAGCCCGATTGAGAATTGGGCGAAGGGCCGGAAGAAGGCCATCGCCGTCTGCTGGGCCGCGGCAACGCACTCCCGGGCGTGCTCGAGGGCGGCATTCAAATCGCCCGCCCGGCACTCCAACTCCGCGAGGTGGTAATGGAGAGCGGGGATGGGGCTCTCGATGGCTCTCTCGGTGGCTTCGGCCAGGAGCATCTGAAACGTTCCGCGGGCCGCCTCGAGGTTGTCGGAGTACTTGAGGAGTTGAGCAAGGACGTAGGTGGGGCGCAAGACATACGAGAGGAACACCTCCGACATGTGCCCTTCCAGGGCGATCCCTCGATCCAACATGTCGAAATCGAGTCCACGTCCGAGGAGGAAGCGGACGAAGGGATAGGCTTGGTACGCCTCCGCCATCAAACGGGGTTCCTGAAGCGCCTCCGCGAGTTCCAGCGCTGCACGAGCGTGCCGCTCCGATGCTCTGACATCACCCCGGAACAGCCAGGCGTACCCGAGGGCTTGCTCGATGGAGGCTCGCAGGGCGAGCTCCTCGCCAGCCTCCTCCAGCGCGCGTCGGAAAACGTCGAGGGCCGGCCGCCAACCCTCTCCCGCCGAAACGACCATCCCGAGATCCAGCAGCGCCCTGGCTCGAAGCGGCCCCTCACTCGAAAGCTCCACCGTCTCGAGCAGGACCTTTCTGGCCAGCGCAGTGTCTCCGCACTCGTAATGGGCCAGGCCCGCCTGGTGTGTCCGACGACGGAGATCCTCGCTTCGAACTTCGGGCGTCGCTCGGCTGGCCATGTCCCAGAGCTCGGCCGCGGATTGAGGGGCTCCTCGTGACCAGGCCCGCCTGGCGGCCTCCTCGAGGGCATCGGAAACCGAGTCATCCGGACCGTCAACGGAGAGGGCCAGGTGCCGGGCTCGTTCCTCCGGGTCGAGCACGGCCGTCGCCAGGTGCGCATGGAGCTCCCGACGGCGTTCGAATGGGATGGACCAATAGACAACCGACGCGATCAGCGGGTGGCTGAACCGGATGCGGCCACTCTCTACATCGACGACCTTCTGGTCGATCGCCGGGCTCAGGCGGGCGCTGACGCTGGGGGAGGGAGCCATCGTCTCGGCCACCAGGTCGAACGTGGGGACGGCCAGAGCCGAAACGTGCTGGAGGACCTCCATCGTCTCCGCGGGAAGCCCCGCCAGTCGATGCTCGATCAGATCGTGCAGCCGATCTGAGATGGGAAGCGCCTCACCCGCTGCCACGTCATCTCCGCGTCGAAGAAGCGCCAAGCCGATCTCGAGCCCGAAGAACGGATTGCCCCCCGACATCTCGTGCAGGCGCAGGAGCGTGGCTCGAGCAAACCCCGTGCCCAGCCTGGCCCGGAGAACCTGGTCCTGGGCATCCGCTGACAGCGGCCCGACCCGAAGGGCATGGATGCGTTCTTCCGGCAGGCCCGAGGCAGCGCCCAGCGGGTCATCCGCAGCACCACGCACTGCCACCATCACGCCAACAGGTTCGTGCTTCAGCCTGCGCAGGACGAACTGAAGCACGCGGGCCGAGGGACGGTCGATCCACTGCACATCATCGATGGCGACCAAGACGGGTTCGGAGGAGGACAGGGACCGCAAACACCCCAACACGGCCAAGGAGACGGCCCGCTGGTCGGGCCGGGTACTGGAGCTCGACTTGAGGAGGGCTACCTCCAGCGCATGGCGCTGCGGATCGGGGAGCTCGAGCAGTACCTGCTCGAGAGCGGTTTCCAGGAGATCCCCGAGGGCGGCGTACGAGAGGCGTGTCTCTGCCTCAACCGGGCGGCATGTCAGGGTGCGGTACGACTTCTGAATGGCACCGACCACCCCTTCCTTCCATACCGTGGTCTTCCCGATGCCTGGATCCCCTGAGAGGAGGAGCGCGGCCGGGCCGGCGGGAATCGAGTCCAGGAATTGCCACAGAGCCACCAGCTCCGACTCGCGGCCGATGATGATTTCGGCCAAAAGCGCTCTCCCAGGACGACGACGGCTGGATTCTACGTTCGCGCCGCTTGGCCTCTCAGGGAGGAATCTCCCCTATTGCCGGTTGCGCGGGGTGAATTCGTCGCAGGTAGCGGAGCCCTGGATGACGCCTCGCACGAGTCTGCACCCACCGAGGGCTTCGCGCGGAAACATGTACTTACACGCATCGCACCGAACCTCGGGCTTCGGAGCGGGTCGGTAGTTCGCGGCGCTCTTGGATAGACCCCATATCCTCGCCTTCATCGCAGTGACATCCTCAGCCCCTCCGTCGCCTCTTGGCAAGCGCGGACCGTATGGGGGGAGCCAGACGCGGCCGCCGAGCCGGGGCCGGCTCGGGTCGATGGGGTCGCCTCGCTCGCCGGTCGGCTCGCGCGTCCGACGTCCAGATGGCGATCGACAGCGGTCTGGCGGGCGGAGCTGGACGGCCTCTAAGCTCAGGCATGATGCCTCCGCAAAAGACCGTCCCAACCCGAGCGCCTGTGGATAGCCCTGTGCAGTGAGCTGAGGAGGTCCGACCTGTGCGGATGCATGAGTACGATGGCGCCACCGAGGAGTGGTTACGCACGATCGAATCCTACGAGCGTCGCCGGATCTAGAGTCCACAGCCGTTGGACCAGCCGGCATCGCCGGGCGACCTCTCGGACGGCGATCGTAAGGAGCTGACGTGAGACGCCTCGCCGACGCAAGCGAGGAGGAGGTCGTCCTCTCATTCCTCGTCGCTGAGAAGGACTCGTGTCGATGGGGATACCTTGTTGCCGACGCCATCGATCGTCGGTGGGACCTCCTCGAAGACCCGCATCTCGATGATCCTGTTGAGAACGCAGAGCGGGCGCGGATCCTTTGTATCGGGGTTATCCCAATCAAGCACTGTTTCAAGGGTTTCCCAGGACGATCGAATGGTCGCGGGCAGAAATGGCGCGCCCGGAGGTGGGAGAGCTCTACGTTGGAGCTTCGCAGTGGCACGAGCTCACGCCGACGCGCGAGATCAGCGAGGCTGCGAAGAACGCGCCGAGGATTCGTTTTCTCGACGATCCGCGAGTGAACAAGGCAATCGCGCCCATCATCGAGGATGATCGAAAGGGTGTGGTGTTCGAGCCGCTAATAATCGTCGGCCGCTCGTGGGACGGACCGCACGTGATCCTCGAAGGCTACACGCGGGCAACGGCCTTCGCGTCAACACCGGCTGGACCCAACATACAAGCGTACGTCGGGCATAGCCCGGAGATCGGCGATTGGACCTTCTGGCGCCTTCCAATCTCCGGGAGTTGACACGGCTATGGGCGGCCGGAAGCGGCCAGGGTGCGCAACGCCTCCCAGTACATCGGGTGCGGCGTCCGTGCCCCCCGCTTGTTACCGAAACGGCGACGGGCGGGCACGCGCCCCACCCAGCCCATCACATGCAGGACGGGCTGGGGTGGCGGGCGGCGCGGCTGTGCAGGAACCCGGAATGGGGCCGCGACGGGTAGGCGGGCCTCTTCGGATCCGTGGGGCCGGGGCTGAGCGTCCACTGTTCCGACCAGGTCCGGGCGGCGCGGCTGTGCAGGAACCCGGACACGGGGCGGCGACGGGTAGGCGACAGCAGACGTGGGAGGGCGTCTGGCTGACTTCCGTCGACGGCGGAACGCGGAGCCGAGGGGACAGATCAACCCCGACGACGCGACCGGACGGACCAGAGGCGAGCTGCAGGACGACGATCCCCAGAAGAACGCGTCAAACTCGGCCTTGGTGTCGATATCCTCATGTCGGGCGATGTGGTCCGCCCGTCGAGACTGCTCGGTGACAGAGGCTTTTCGTCGTGAAGATCGATGCCGGATCGCACGGGGTTCTTGAGTCTCCGCCCCGGCTTGTTGACGCGGCCTCTGGCGCGGTCCACCTGAGACTCGTGCCGTTTCACCTATCCCGCCTGCATCCACCCGATCTGCGCGGCGACTTCGTTCCCTGCAACGGAGATGCGAGCAGCCCATACCAATTCCCTCTCCTCAGAGGTGCCAGTCCAGTTGACGTCACCCTGCGGGGCGGCATGACTCCCTCACAGGTATCAGCGGGCGTAATCTTCGAGTCTGCCGGAAGTCAGTGGTCTCGCTCCTGGTGGCGGTGGATCGCCTACGCCCTCACTCCCTTCGGGTGGGCAATGTTCCCCACGCCGCAATTCATCAGGAAGCAGACTCGCCAGCATGCGGAGGAGGATCTCCTCGCATCGCTGAGCGTCGCGCCGAGTTGCGGAACCAGCCCGCAAGAGAACTTTCGCGTTGCTGAGGACTGGCTTGTACGTGAACTTGGATTTCCCGAGAGTTCCGGAGAGTCGAGACGGTGGCGATATGAGTGGGGCTCCGTCGGTCTCAGGTATGAGCCGCGCGATGGGGCCGCAGAAGCGTACATCCTGTGGGAGCCGCTCAGTTCTGAATTGACGGCTGAGATAAGGGAGCGAATCCGCTCTTAGCGGTCGCCCTCCCTACATGCCGATGAGTACCGTTCGGAGCGCCCCATCCAGCACATGAGCGGCGGAATGGGACCTATCAATCCTTGACCTCCAGGCGTATGGTCCGATTCGGGAAGGGGTGTCACCAATGGTGATTTGCATCTTTGGCAACACGGTTGTCAAACCAGGGATGGAGGAGGCGGAGGCGAAACTCGCCGACAAGCTCGCGGCCATCCTTAGCAAGATGCCCGGATTCATCTCGTCCAAGTCCTACGTCGCTGACGATGGAGAGGAGATCGGGCTGATCAGGTTCGACTCGCGCGAATCGCTTGACGCATGGGCTCATGAAGGCCAGCACAAAGCAGCCCAGGAGGTCGCGGCTGACTACTACGTGTCCTTCTGGGTCCAGGACGTTGAAACCTACCGCGAGTACACGTGGGAGAACGGCAATCATGTGGACGGCGATCTGACGTACCTGTTCCGCGAGAACGAGCCGTCGCCAGCCTAGGCTTGATCCCCCCACCCAGTCACACCGGAAGGCGCAATCGGGGCTCGCGGTCCCTTTCTCGCAACATCCCGATCAGCACCGCCCGGAGCGGCGCCCGGTCCTCCTCGCAGTCGATCAGAGGCTCGGCGAAGCTGCGGGTCGCCGGGTTTCCCGCCACAGCGCATGATCTACCGAAGGCGAGCGGTGAGGGTCACGTTGTAGATGAGGAGCAGTCATGAGCGGGTTCATCACGAAGGAGGAGTTGGCAGCCTGCGAGGAGGCGAACCTGTCCTATCCGGGCTCGCGGTTCGTTCCGGAGACTGCGAGGGGCTATGACGAAGGGCAAGGCTGGGGGTTCGACGCGCTCCAGCGAAGCGCCATGGTGTACCGGGAATGGATTGCCGACGCTGAGCCGGACGAGATCCTCCACTGGGCCCAGACACAGTTAACCGCGCGTGGATGGACGGTGACCTCGGACCGCCGCCGGACGAGGGAACGACCGTAGGGGGCGACGCCACTTTCTACAAGCGGGGTAGGGCAAGCTTCGTGATCAGGATCCTCGGCCGAGATCTTGAGTGGAGTACGTGGAAGGCCCTCGGTGAGGACGTAGGGCCCGAACCACCGAAGGATGATGACCGTGGCCTCCACTACGACATCACCTTATCCGACAGCTCTCACGACTCCGCGTGAAGTGCCTCGCGCAGGTCCTTCACGGTCCGGGTTGCCGAACCGTAAGCCCCAAGACCAAGAGCACAAAACCCGCAAGACGCCACCACGACCAGTGCCAATCGTGAATCAGCCAGGCTATATACGTGAATGTGATGGCCACCGCCATATTTGCGTAGAACTGGTAGTACCGGTAGAAGCTGTCGGAGACAAACTTAAGGGCCGTGAGAACTTCTACATCAGTCAACTTGGACTCGTCTATCTCGGGGCGACTGATGCCCATTCTTTTCAGCAAGAATCCGTCGAGGATCTCTTGCCGAATTCCGCTCATGAAAAGTCCCATTGCGAGTGAAGCCAGGAGAACGAATAGAATCCCGCGCCCGTTGCCTGGGTCTGGGCTGTAGCGCCAAACCACTCGCGAACTGTCTCAACATGTTGACCAATCCCCCAGAGCCCCACAATTCCCGGTGCCAAGAATGCGATCGCCAAGCCGAAGCTTCCGGGCTCAACGTTCGGCACTCCCACCTCCTACGGAACACTACGCCCAACGTCGCAGAGTTTGCCCCACAGGATTCGGTGAGACAAGTCGCCTGGCAATGACCGGCATTTATCGCACGCGCGTCGGGCCCCGTCTTCCACAGCATCGGCAAGCCGACCTGGGAGCGGCCGGGTAGATCCCCCTGGACGACTTCAAGCGCATGCGCGACGCGGCCGGCTGACGTCAGGCGATCCGGAAGCTCTCCTCCACAATCAGCTGCGATTCGAGGTGCTCCTCGAAGGCGCTCGGCGAGGCCGTGAACGTGATCACATACCCGGTGTCGTCCCGGACCTGGTACGCCTGACGTTGACGGAGCGCCGTCCCTTGGCTGTCCCAGCGATAGTCCATCCACCGAGCGGGCTGCCCGTCGATCCGCGTCCGCCCATCGTCGACGAGCTCGAAACCGGCGAACGTGCCACGACGGTCTGCTTCGACGCCAGGTAGTACTCATCCGTGCTCAGCTCGAGTCGGAGGGGCTCCACGACGACGTTGATGTTGGGGAGGACCCCGTCCTGCCGAGCTGCGGGCGGCGCGGAGATGACAACCTCCACGAACCCCGTCGCGGGCTCGCTCGGGATCCACGACGCCGGATACGAGAAGGAATATCCGTCTCCCTCGTAGGTCCGGGTATCCACTGAGGGACCCGAGGACGCCGTCGGAGTCGGCGTCTCGGTCGGGGTCGAACGCACCGCTGCGTCGCCGCCGCACGCGACGAGTGTGAACACGATCGCGAGGCCGATCGCCCGTCGCCGCACGTCCATCGGCTCACGATAGCGCGGATCGCCGGTCCAACGACCCGCGCGCGCTGACGGAGCAGTCCTGGGTCCGGCACCTCGATCGGGCGGAAGAAGGCTCCCGAGAACACCCCCGGGGGCGAGGCCCCCATGTCCGGGTTCCTGCACAGCCGCGCCGCCCGCCACCCCAGCCCATCACATGCAGGACGGCCTCCTCCCCCTCAAACAGACCGTCCGTCACCTTCTCGAGCCGCCCCTTCCGCTCCACATAGACGTCGTCGGGCCCGTTCACCATCACCTCGGTGACTTCACGTCTCCTTGCACTGACCACTATCGGTATGTTCAGGTAGCGCCGCTCCGACCGAACGACGACCAACCCGACGAGAAGGGAGCCGCGACCATGAAGCTGACGACCACCACTATGGTCACCGTCGACGGAGTAATGCAGGGCCTCGGCGGGCCGGACGAGGACCGCAGGGGTGGATTCGAGCGCGGCGGATGGGTCACGCCGTACGCCGACAACGAGGGCATGGCGTTCCTGAACGAGGTCTATGGGCGCGCCGACGTGTTCCTGTTCGGCCGGCGGACCTACGAGATCTTCGCCGACTCCTGGGGAACGTGGCCAGATCCGGGCGACAGCCCCATCTGGACGGCGTTGAACACGCGGCCCAAGCACGTGGCATCGACCACACCCTTCGACCCGAAGTGGGCGAACACGACCGTCCTCTCTGGTGACGTCGCGGCTGCCATTCGCGAGCTGAAGGCCAAGGCGGGAGGCGAGCTGCAGGTGCACGGCAGCGGCGTCCTGGTCCGGTGGCTGCTCGACAACGACCTCGTCGACGAGATCAACCTGCTCACCGTCCCCGTGGTCCTCGGCCAGGGAACGCGGCTGTTCCCCGACACCGGCCCGGACATAGCGCTCGAGCTGGTCGGATCGCAGGCGGTCACCCCCAGCGGAGTGACGATCCAGGTCTACCATCCCGCCGGGCGCCCGCAGTACGGAACGGCCACGTCGACATGAACACGTGACACAGATCATCGGGGGGCCGGAGGAACCGGTGTCCGACCGAGTCACCGGTGATCGCTGCCCGCTCCAGAGTGTCTTAGTAGGCCTCTTTGCAAACATCACTTCGGTGACCTCGGGGTCCTTGAGCAGGAACTCGATGGGTCCCAGCCCGACGACGCATCTGAAACCTCGTTGATGACCTTCGTCAGCACACCCCGTGGCAGGATGTGTCGCTCCTCACGGAGGATGGCGAGCGCCTCCTCTCGCACCCGCAGTCGCCTACCGTGCGTGGGAAATCAGGTGCTAAGAAATCTGGTCTGCACCCGACTGCCGTCCGACAGTCGCGCATCCACCCAAGGTGATGACTCATCGACCCGAAGGCCGAGCGGGGCCACGATCCTCTCGATCACGTGCAGGACGGCCTCCTCCCCCTCGAATAGGCCGTCCCCCACCCCTCTCGATCCGCGGACAATGATTCTTAGGCGCACACTTTGAGTACTGTCTACGGGGGTGGCAGCCGATAGGGGGAATTGCTTGCCCGCGTCCCCTCGGACTACGGGCCCGCCGGAGTCTCGAGCACAGTCTTGATCCGCACGAGCCTCTTATCCCAGACCCGCTTACCGATCAACTTGACAAGAGGAGCGGCAATCTTGAGTGCTCCAACCGGGTTCCCATCAGCCCGAACCGTCAGTCTCGTACCGCCTTCGA
>WNGB01010150.1_pt1 | contig 13376 bp, 9 predicted proteins | sample 5400681 | NCBI WGS metagenome assembly WNGB01 (sample SAMN13153367, study PRJNA577476) | soil metagenome | isolation source: 115 cm soil or saprolite under grassland replicate 2 | place: USA:California | collected 2016-06-15 | reverse complement strand
GAGGACAACCGGTTGTAGTTGCCGGGAACGCCGCGCAATAGACAATTGGTCGTGTTCTTGACGGCGGGATCGGCCGTCGTCGGCAGGCAGAAGCCGCTGGTGACTGCCGCCTGCGTGATCGGATCGAAATTGGCGGTGTCCCTCGACAAGCTGGTCAGGTTGGTGCGGAAGCCGGCTTCGCCCCCCATGATCGAGTGCTTGAAGACATAGTCGTGATCCATGACTGGATGCACGATCGGAATCTGCTTCTGGTCGTCCAAGACGGAAAAGCCGTAGAAGTAAAGCGTCCGCACGTCGAAATAGCTGCGGTCGCCGCGGCCCGCGAGGTAGAGCTGAGACACCGCGTGGTCGGGGGTCAGTCTCAGTGCAGTGGCGGATTGAATGTTTTTCTGCAGGCCGTAGTCCTGAAAGTAGGTCTTGTCCGAGAGCAGCGTCCCGTCCCAGCCCCACACCCATTTGTCCGAGAGATTGAATTGGCCCGCCGTCTCCAGACTGCCGCGCCAGTCGCGATAGCCAGGCGTCGAGATGCCGTCCTTGAGAAAGACGTTCTTGTCGAGCTGGAAAAGGCCCGAGGCGCGGACGAAGTACGAACCGTTCACCAGCCGTTGGCGCCACTCGCCTTGCAACAGCGGGCCCTGCCGGCTGGTGATCAACGGCGTGAGGGTGAAATCGTAGTCCGGCGCCAGCGCCCAAAAATAGGGGACCGTGACGCCGACGCCATAGACCGAGCTCGAGCTGAACGTCGGTACCAGCACGCCGGTCTTGCGCTTCACCGACGGATCTGGTGCCGAGAAATACGGGATTTGGGCGAGCGGCACGCCGAAGAATTCGAGCCGCGCGTTCTCGAAATACATCATCTTCTCGCCCTCATCGTGGATGATGCGGGCGGCCTTGACCTGCCATTTCGGCGGCTTCTTGGGATCGTCCTTGCACGGCTCGCAGGCGGTGTAGACGCCGCTCTCGAAGACGGTGTAATTGCCGCTCGAGCGCTCGGCGCGCGCCGCCGCGAAGCGGGTCTGATCGGGCCCCTCGAGTCTCAGCGAATCGACGAAGCCGTCGCGGAAGTCGTCCCCAAGGTCCATGATGTTGCCGAGGGTGACTGTGCCGTCCGGTTGGGTCAGCCGGACGTTGCCTTCAGCGTGCAGGCGCTTGGTCTTCTGGTCGTAGATGACGCGGTCGGCTTCGAGCGTCGAGTCGCCATAGTAGATTTGCACGTTGCCGACCGCCGACACGCGTTCGTTGGTGTAGTCGTAATTGATCTCCTCCGCCCGAACGAGCATCTGCTCTTGCGCGCCGGTGCGCTGGACCGGGCGCCGGGGCGGCGGCTTCGGTCGCGCGGGAAAGCTGAGGAACTCCTGGGCCTGCGATACCCGCATGTCGACGGCGCCGACGAAAAGGCCGGCCGCGAGCGCAAGAATGACCGCAGCGCCGCACCAAGTGCGGCGTCGCGATGAGGACGGAGGAGTGCGGTGCGGCCGCGCCATCACCCATCCTCCTGGTAGAGCAACGTCGTCAGGCCCGTGAGCCCGCCGATGAGCGCCGGCAATCCGGCCGCAGCCATCGGCGGCATCAGCCCGGCCTTGCTCAGATCTCCGGTGATCTTCGCCAGTACGTACAGCAGAAATCCTGCGCCGATGCCGCCGAGCACGACCTTCTGCACGCCGCCGAAGCGGAAGAAGCGCAAGCTCACCGCGGCGGCGAGCAGCACCATGGAGGCCAGATAGAACGGCTGCGCCAAGAGCTGATAGTACTGCAACCGGTAGCCGGCGGCGGCTAGGCCGGCGTTTTCGGCAAGCTCGATATAGGAGGAAAGCTGCCAGAACGGGACGGTTTCGGGCGTCGCAAAGCTTTCGCCCACCTGGGCGGGCGTCAGGTTGGTTTTGAGCCGATACGTATCGCGATCCGTCGGCAGCACTCCGCTCGCGAAGAACCGAGCCTCTTCGAGCCGCCAATATCCGGGTTCGAGCGTGGCGCTCTTGGCCTCGATGCGATCACGGAAGTGGCCCGCCTCGTCGAACCGAAAGACGCTCACACCGCCCAATTGAATTCCCTGCTGGCGGCTCGCCCTGGCGTTGATGATGGTTTGGCCATCATCACCACGCTGGCGCAGCCAAAAGCCGCTGCCGGAGGTGCGGAAAGGCGTGTCGGCGCCGAACAACTCGGCTTCGAGTCGCGTCGATTGCTCGCGCAACGTTGCCGACATCGGATTGTAGAGCGTCGTCATTACGGTGCCGATGACGAGCGCGATCACGAGCGCCGGCGCGATGAACTGCCAGGCCGAGACGCCGGCTGCCCGCGCTACCACGAGCTCCAGGCGGCGTGACAAATTCAGATAGCAGAACATCGACGCGACGAGCACGGCGAATGGCACGACACGCTCGGCGACGAAGGGCACCCGATAGAAGCTGATCCTGGCGACGAAGAGAGCCGAGAGGTCTTTGATGTCTCCGGTGCGGCGCAGCATCTCGACGAAATCGATCATCGCAACCAGCGCGAACGCTCCCGCGAACACGGCGAGGATCGCCGACAGGAAGCGCAATCCGAAATATCGCGAGAGCGTGCCGGCGATCATGACGTTTGCCCCATCGCGCCGCCGGCGCGCTGAGCGAGGCGTTCCGTGATCGTGTTGATCGCATTGGCGATGAAGGCTGGAGGCTCGACGATGATCCCGCGTGAAATGCCCAGATATCCCAGCACCAACGCTCCCGCCAGCGCGAGGTATGGGAGCGCGAGGACAATCGGCGTTTGAACCCCGGCGACCATAGCGACGAAGCCTACTCCCCGCACCGCCGTCACCAAGCCGATGGCGGCGAAGAGCGACGTGGTGCGGCTTTGCCGGGTCGTGCGCGGTGCGCCGAGATAGGCGAAAGTCAACACCACGAAGGCAAGCGGGTAGAGCGGCGCGGTGATCCGGTCGTGAAATTCGGCGCGGATCTGACCCGGCTGGTCGGAGAACAGCGAATCGTCGGCGACCGGCCGGTACAGCTCCCAGAGATAGCGCTCGCGCACCGAGTATTTGATGCTTTGCGGCGCATTCGAAAGCCGCGACAGGTCGAACGCATAACTGTCGAATAGCACGATCGCCGGATCGCGCTGTCCGGTCTCGTGGCGCTGCACGCTGCCGTTCTCGAGCACGAGGAACATGCTGTTCTCGTTCTTGAGAATGTCGCCCTGCTCGGCGAGGATGGTTGCCCGCTCCTTCGCCTCGCGCTGATCGTCGATGAAGATGCCCAAGAGCTGTCCGTTCGGCCGACGCTCGCGAATGTGGAGCGTGAGCTTGCTTTCGAGCGTGGTGAAACGGCCCGGCTGCACGATGTGGGTGACCAGGTCGGCGCGAACCTGGGTCGCCCAACTCCGCAGCTCGCGCAGACCCCAAGGGGAGACGTAGATGCTGATCGCGGCGACCAGCAGGGAGACCACGATGCCGACGGCCAGGAACGGACGGAACAGATGCCACGGCGGCATTCCGGCGGAGTTCATCACGATGAGCTCGGAATCGTTGCCGAGCTTGTTCAGCACGTGGGCGACCGCGATCATCAGCGCGAGCGGAGCGATGATCTGCAGGAGCAGGGGGACGATGAGACCGGTGATGCCGATGAAGACGAAGATGCTCTGGCCCTGATTCGTCATCAGGTCGATGTCGCGCAGCGCCTGTGTGATCCACATGAGCGCGGTCACGCTGACGCAAACGACCAGGAACGCACCAAAGGTGGTGCGGAAAATATACCGGCCGATGGACCCCATCCGACTACGCGTCCCCGCTCGCGGCAAAACCCATCACATGTCGGCTATAGCCGACATGTGCACTTCTTAACGACCCGATCTCGGGTAAACCCGAGATCGGGTGCATGTCGACTGTAGCCGACATGCGCACTTGAAGAGCCGATCTCCGGTAAACCCGAGATCGGGTGCGCCGGCCCCCCGCCCACAAACGCGCCCCGATGGTAAACCGACCCCTTTCTAGCCCCTATTTGATCGGCCAACAAAATGGCCCCGCCAAGGCAAACCCTTTGAGCATGCACAACAAAACGTTAATTCGGGAGCGTTGCTCGGCGGCCACGATGGCGGCCGAAAAGCAGCCTTCGAGACCCCTCTGGGGCGGCGCCATAGAGGGGCTTTGCAGGGCCGGCAAGGCGAGCCATACCTGTCGCCCGCCCAGGCGACCCGCTGCGGGTCCGCCAATTTCGAAGGACCAGCCCCCATGCCCGGTGCCCTGAAGCTCGAATTTGCCTCGTTGGCCGCACGCCCGAAGGGCGTTCTGGTCTTGTTCTGCGAGGAAGGGCTCAAATTCGGGTCCGCGGCGCGCAAGGCGCTCGCTCCAACCGGCGACTTGGTCACGCGGGCGGCAGCGGCCGACCGGTTCAAGGGCAAGAACGGCTCAGCCCTCGACCTCGTGGCGCCGGCCGGCCTCGACGTATCGCGCCTCACCGTGGTGGGTGTGGGCAAGGCGCGCGACCTCAAGCCCCGGGATTTCGTCAAGCTCGGCGGCATCGCCATGGGCAAGATCCCCGCGGCGGCGAGCGAGGCGACCGTCATTGCCGATCTCCCGGGCGGCGGGATCAAGCCGGAACGGATCGCCGATATCGCGCTCGGCGCCCGGCTGCGCGCCTACGCCTTCGAGCGTTACAAGACCAAGCGCAAGGAGGGCGAGGAGCGCGCGCCCGAGGTGAAGCTCACGGTGGCGGTCGCAGGCGTCGCAGCCGCGGAGAAGGCGTTCGCCGCGCGCGACGCCGTGGCGAACGGCGTGCTCATCGCGCGCGATCTCGTCAACGAGCCGGCCAACGTGCTCTATCCGGAAGAGTTCGCGCGCCGCACCGGCAATCTGAAGAAGCTCGGCGTCGCCGTCGAGGTGCTCGACGTCAAGGAGATGAAGAAGCTCGGCATGAACGCGCTGCTCGGTGTCGGCCAGGGCTCCGAGCACGATAGCCGGACGGTCATCATGCGCTGGAACGGCGGCAAGCGCGGCGCGGCGCCGGTCGCCTTCATCGGCAAGGGCGTCTGCTTCGACACCGGCGGGATCTCGATCAAGCCGGCCGCCGGCATGGAGGACATGAAGGGCGACATGGCGGGAGCGGCTTGCGTAGTCGGCCTCATGCACGCGCTGGCCGCACGCAAGGCCAAGGTGAATGCCGTGGGCGCAATAGGCATCGTCGAGAACATGCCCGATGGCAAGGCGCAGCGGCCGGGCGATATCGTCACGACCATGTCCGGCCAGACGATCGAGATCATCAACACCGACGCCGAGGGCCGGCTGGTGCTCGCCGACGTGCTCCACTACGTGAACAAGCGCTTCAAGCCCAAATTCATGATCGATCTCGCCACGCTCACCGGTGCGATCATCGTCGCGCTCGGCCAGGAATATGCCGGCCTGTTCGCCAATGACGACAAGCTCGCGGAGCGTCTCGTCGAAGCCGGCAACGAGATCGGCGAGCGGGTGTGGCGCATGCCGCTCGGGCCGGAATACGACAAGATGATCGATTCGAAATTCGCCGACATGAAGAATACCGGCGGGCGCCACGGCGGCGCCATTACGGCGGCACAGCTGCTGCAGCGCTTCGTCGACAAGACGCCGTGGGCGCATCTCGACATCGCCGGCACCGGCATGGGCTCGCCGCAGACCGACATCAACAAGAGCTGGGGCTCGGGCTTCGGCGTGCGGCTGCTGGATCGGCTGGTGGCGGAGTATTACGAGAGGTGACGACGTCGTCGCTATGACCGAAATGCTGTTCTACCACCTCCACCGCCAGCCGCTCGAACGGGTGCTACCGACGCTGCTCGAGAAATCGCTCGAGCGCGGCTGGCGCGTCGTGGTGCAGGCGTCGTCCGAGGAGCGAGTCGAGGCGCTCGACGCGCATCTGTGGACCTTCCGCGACGACAGCTTTCTGCCCCACGGCACCTGGCGTGAGGCCGAGGCGCGCGAGCAGCCGATCTTGCTCACGGTCAACGACGACAATCCGAACGGCGCGGCGGTGCGCTTCCTGATCGACGGCGCCCCGGTGCCGGCCGACCCCGGCGCCTATCAGCGCATCGTGCTCATCTTCGACGGGGAAGATCCGGACGCTGTCGCCGCCGCCCGCGAGCGCTGGAGCGAGGCGAAAGCCAACGGCCTGGAGGCGACCTACTGGCAAGCGGACGAGCAGGGGCGCTGGCAACGCCAAGGGTGAGCCGCGGGGGGGGGGAGGGGGTGTGTCCCGTCCGTCGCCGTCCACTGTCCGTCCTGCGCTCAACGGAAAAAAGCCCCGGGGTTCGCCGCCCCGGGGCCTTTTGCGTAGCTGCTGGATCGATCAGTACTTCGCCACCACCGGCGTGTACCAGTCGAACTTATAGTTGAGGCCGACGCGGTAGATGTACTCGCGTACCCGCACGTCGTACGCGGCCCCCGATATGGGATCCGCCGGAGACAGATAAGTCTTGGTGCCGAAGTCGACATAGAGGAATTCGCTCTTGAGCGACCAGCCGTAGCCCAGCGCGTATTCCCAGCCGGCGCCGGCTGTCCAACCGCCCACTCTCCGCACGTCATGGGTGTTGATGGCTGAGCCCGGAACCCAGTTCGACACGTCGAAGCGCGCCCATGCGCCGCCGCCGGTCACGTAGAACAGCCACTTGTCGGCGGCGTAGCCGAGCCGGATGCGGGCGGTGGCGAGCCAGGTCTCGTGGACCTGCAGCCTGAAGGCGGGAAACAAGGTTTCAATGTCTTGGCCGTCCTTGTTGATCGCGGCTGCGTCGACCTCGACGCCGATGAGCCACCAGCCAGCCTGGTATTGGCAGCCGAGATCAAAGCCGCCGGTCGCGCCACTCAGGTGGATCTCACCATTGGTCGCTTCCGTGCCGGGTACGATCCCGAGCACGTTCGCCCCGTAATCGACCCTGGCTTTCCCCGCACTATAGCCGACGAAGCCGCCGCCATAGCAGCCGGTCCAGGTATAGACCGGAGGCGGCGCTTTGTATTTGACCGGCATGTCGGCCGCGACCGCCGGGCTCCCGACGCTCAACGCGAAGAGCGCAACGCTTCCAAGTAAGAGCTTTTTCATGGCAAGGCCCCCCCGAGCCGAAGTCCAAAGATGCATGAGCTTAACCTATTCGAGCTCCGATGGCTGTCTCATTTCGGCAACGGTCGCAACGATTCAACACTCGCCCACGACAGTTTCTGCGTTTGCAGCCGTCTCGCGCGCTGTCGGGCCAAAGCCTGCCTCGGACTTGATCCGGGGTGGAGACCGGTCAGCCGCCCCGCAAAAGCTCGCGATTTTCGAGTGTGCAGCTCCGATTCGCGAGTTCCGATTCGCCAACGCAGATCGGCGCAACGAAAAAGCCCCGGGGTTTGCGCCCGGGGCCTTTTGCGTAGCTGCTGGATCGATCAGTACTTCGCCACCACCGGCGTGTACCAGTCGAACTTGTAGTTGATGCCGGTGCGATAGACGTAGTCGCGTACCCGCACGTCGTACGCGGCCCCCGATATGGGATCGTTCGGAGACAGATAACTTTTGGTGCCGAAGTCGACATAGAGGAATTCGCTCTTGAGCGACCAGCCGTAGCCCAGCGCGTATTCCCAGCCGGCGCCGACCGTCCAACCGCCCACTCTCTGCACGTCATGGGTGTTGACGGTTGAGCCCGGAACCCAGTTCGACACGTCGAAGCGCGCCCATGCGCCGCCGCCGGTCACGTAGAACAGCCACTTGTCCGCGGCATAGCCGAGCCGAATGCGGGCGGTGGCGAGCCAAGTCTCGTGAACCTGCAGTCTGAAGGCGGGAAAAGCGTATTCAACCCGTTGGCCGTCCTTGTTGAGGATGGCTCCGTCGATCTCGACGCCGATGAGCCACCAGCCGGATTGATATTGGCAGCCGAGATCGAAGCCGCCGGTCCCTCCGCTCAGGTGGATCGGATCGGACGCTTGTGTGCCGGGCGCGATGCCCAACACGTTGGCGCCGTAAGCGAGCTCGGCCCGTCCCGTGGAATAGCCGACAAAGCCGCCACCATAGCAGCCGGTCCAGGTGTAGACCGGAGGCGGCGCTTTGTATTTGACCGGCATGTCGGCCGCGACCGCCGGGCCCCCCACGCTCAACGCGAAGAGCGCGACGCTTCCAAGCAAGAGCTTTCTCATTTGAACCCCCCGATCCACGGATTAAGTTAAATTCGTTTTAACAGGTGCCGGTGATTTTGGCTGTGATATTTGCGCAACGGTGGAAAGTATTCAACACGCGAGCGCAACGTTCGATGGCGATGTTGGCGGCATCTTATCACTGCAAGAAAGTCCCTTCCGCAAAGCGTTATCGGCCCTTGCAAGCAGCGGTTCTTGCGGTTCGCTGACGCGCCCCGACCAGCAGGCGACCGCCTCGAGACGGCGTAAATCTCGCGCCGTCTCGTGCCTGCGGCGCCGCGCGAGCTGCTGTCCTCACCCTGGCGGGATCCACGAATCGAGTGACGAAAAGTGCTGCTCGACGGTATGGGCAGCAGAGCGTCCGCCGCGCGAGCACTCTGGGCTTGGACGCGGCTCGAGATGGGGCAGGGCGGATGGAGACGAATCTTCAGCAATTCCGAAATGTCCGAACGTGTGGCATTTGCGTCACGCCGGAGAGCGCTCGCAACACCCGGTCCCGGACCGCGCCCCGGCGTTGCGGACATCGCGAAAGTGTTGGAATATGGCCGTGGCTACCCTGTCCGGCGTAGCCACCATTGGGGCGTGAGCCATGTCGCTGCTTCTCGTCAGGAGTGAGGGCATGCAGCGAGTCGACCGAATTACGATGCGCCTTGTGGCGCTTGGAGCGCTTACACTCACGATCGGCGCGTGCTCGTCCGATTTGAGCCCGAGCCAAGTCAGCCTTCTGCCCAAACCCGAGACCCTGCTGAGGAAACCGGACTGGGCGAGCTTTTCCGGCGCCAAGAGCGAATTCGTATTGCGGCCGGTGGCCTCCGAGGACCTTGTCGGCGCCGAGGGGCAATGTGCCTTCGTGGGAGCCGAGCAGGCCGCCGGCTCCGTGGACCCGGCTGCGGCTCCCGGCGCCCCGCAAGCTGCGGCGCTGGTTCCGGGCGCGGTCGCGCTGCAGATGACCGAGTGCGACGTGGTGCGGCGCGCGGGCGCCCCCGAGAAGGTCGATCTCGGCGTCGATGAGCGGGGCGATCGCGCGGTGGTTCTGACCTATACCCGCGGCCCCCTGCCCGGCGTCTACCGCTTCAGCGGTGGTCGACTGTTTGCGATCGAGCGGGCGCCGGGGCCGCCGCCGACCGCTGCCAAGCCGCAGAAGCCTGCCAAAACGGCGAAGAAACCCGCCGCGTAGGGTGGGCAAAGGCGCAGCCATTGCACTCTCCGCGTGGGCAAAGTCTGTCGTGCCATAGCCCGCGAAGACGGGCGTGAACGCCCTGATGTTGCCCACGCGGAAACGACACGGCAGGCGACTTTGCCCACCCTACGTACTGATTACTGACTACTGGTTTCGAAGTCGGAGCTTGCTTGCAGCCAATCTTCTTCGGCCTGCGCGAGCGCGCTTACATTGTCCGCCCGCGCCCTGGCCAGCGCTGCCGCCCGTGCCGGATCGCGCCCGAATAGTCCGGGCTCGGCGAGCGCCGCGTCGATTCGTCTGATTTCCTCGCTTAGACGGGCGATCGCCGCTTCCGCCTCCGTGATGCGCCGGCGCAGCGGGGCGAGCCCGATGCGTTTTTCGGCGGCGGCGCGCCGGGCATCCGCGCGCCCGATTCTGGCTTCCGCGGGTTGCTTGCGCCCATTGTCGCCCTTGGCGGGCCCGCCCCGTTCGGCGAGCACGCGGCGGCGGTAGTCGTCGAGGTCGCCTTCGAACGGCGCGACCTGGCCGTCTGCAACCAGCCAAAGGCGATCCGCGCAGGCTTCGATCAGATGGCGGTCGTGCGAGACCAGGATCACCGCGCCCGGATAGCCGTTGATCGCCTCGATCAGGGCGGCGCGGCCATCGATGTCGAGATGGTTGGTCGGTTCGTCGAGGATCACCAGATGGGGACCCGAGAAGGTCGCAAGGCCGATGAGCAGGCGCGCCTTCTCGCCGCCCGAGAGCTGGCCGGCCGGCGTGTCGGCCAATGCGCCCGGAAAGCCGATGGCCCCGGCTCGCGCGCGCACTTTGGCTTCCGGCGCGTCGGGCATCAGCCGGCGCAGATGGGCATAGGCGCTGTCGTTCGGGTTGAGCTCGTCGAGCTGGTGCTGGGCGAAATAGCCGACGTCCAGTTTTTGCGCCCGCGTCATCTGTCCCGACATCGGCGCAAGTCTTCCGGCGAGGAGCTTGACCAGCGTCGATTTGCCGTTGCCGTTGGCGCCGACGAGCGCGATGCGGTCGTCGTCGTCGATGCGCAGCGAGAGCCGCCGCAGCACCGGCCGGTCCGGCTCGTAGCCGACCGCGGCGCGGTCGAGCGCGACGATCGGCGGTGACAGCGGTTTTGCCGGCGGCGGGATCTCGATCACCCGTACCTCATCGGCGACGACGGCGACGATCGGCTCGAGCTTCGCCAGAACTTTCAGGCGCGACTGCGCCTGGCGCGCCTTGGTGGCCTTGGCGCGAAAACGATCGACGAAGGCCGTAAGCCGTCGGCGCTGCGCCTCCTGCTTCTTGGCGAGCTTGAGATCGAGCGCCTGACGCTCGCGGCGCTGGCGCTCGAAGGCGGTGTAGCCGCCGCGGTAGAGCGCGAGCTTCCCGGCTTCGAGGTGCAGGATCCAGTCGACGGCGTTGTCGAGGAAATCGCGATCGTGGCTGATGACGATCACCGTGTGGGGATAGCGCGCGATGTGCTCTTCCAGCCAAAGCGTGGCCTCGAGGTCGAGGTAGTTGGTGGGCTCGTCGAGCAGAAGGAGGTCGGGCTCGGCGAACAGCACCGCGGCAAGCGCCACCCGCATGCGCCAGCCGCCGGAAAACTCGGCACAAGGACGGGCCTGCTCGGCATGGGAAAAACCCAGACCCGCGAGGATTTCGGCCGCCCGCGCCGGAGCCGAATGCGCCCCGATGTCGGCGAGCCGGGTCTGGATTTCGGCGATGCGGTGCGGATCGCGCTCGCTCTCGGCCTCGATCAGGAGCCGCGCGCGCTCGGCGTCGGCCTCGAGCACGATATCGAGCAGGCTTTTGGGGCCGTCAGGTGCCTCCTGGGCGAGGCGGCCGATACGGGCGCGCGACGGCAGCACGATCTGGCCGCGCTCCGGCGCGACGTCGCCGCAGATGAGGCGGAACAACGTGGTCTTGCCGGCGCCGTTGCGGCCGACCAGGCCGATGCGGGCGCCGGCCGGAATCCGCGCCGAGGCGCCGTCGATCAGAAGCTTGCCGGCCACGCGCACTGAAAGGTCGTCGATCACGAGCATGCCGGCTTTGTGGCCGAGCATGCCCGACCTGGCAATCCCTTGCGATCGGAGGACAGACGGCAGACGGCGGACGGACGACAGATGCCTATTGCTTCGTGCGGCGTTCGGCCGTCTGATCCGTCCTCTGTCGTCCGTTTTCCGTCGTCTGGCGCAATCGTCGGCGCCAAGGCGGCCGGCCCGAGCAAGAGGGAGAGCGAGCATGTGTGTTCCCGGATGTCAGGAGGCGGTGCGCAACGCACTGTCGCGGCGCGGCTTCTTCAAGGGGGCGCTGGCCGCGGGCTTCGCGGCGACGGCGGCTGCGCCCGACATGGCGCACGCCGCGCCCGCGCGCAGGTTCACGTCGGCGGTCGATCTCACTCACACCATGTCGCCCGAATTCCCGACCTTTTTCGGCGTGCCGGGAATCGAGATGGAGAAGAAGTTCGACCTCAAGAAGGACGGCTTCAATCTCTATTGGTGGCGGATCATCGAGCATGCCGGCACGCATCTGGACGCGCCGATCCACTTTTCCGAGTCCGGCGCTACGGTCGAGAAAATACCCGCCGACACGCTGGTGGTGCCGCTCGCCGTCGTCGATGTCGCGGCCAAGGCGGCGCAGAATCCCGATTACCTGCTCGCGCGCGAGGACCTCACGGCCTGGGAGAAGAAGCACCGGCGGCTGCCGGACAACTGCTGCGTCGCCATGCATTCCGGCTGGGCCCGGCACGTGAGCGATGCGGCCAAATACACCGGCAAGGACGCATCCGGCGTGTTTCATTTCCCCGGCGTCAGTCCCGAGGCGGCGGCGTGGCTGATGCAGGAGCGCAAGGTGTTGGGACTTGCCGTCGACACGCTGTCGCTCGACAACGGTCCGTCGAAGGATTTCAAGGTTCACTACGCGTGGCTGCCGTCCGGCCGCTGGGGGCTGGAGAATGTCGCCAATCTCGACAAGGTCCCGGCCGCCGGTGCGACGCTGGTGGTGGGATTGGCGAAGGTGAAGGACGCAACCGGGGGACCGACGCGTCTCATCGCGCTCGTCTGACGTGCCGTTGTCGGTGGTGCGCAGCTCGCCCTGAGCTGGACGTGAGTGGCGACGGAGGACACCAATCGCGTCTGCAAGTGGCTAGAGCGATGGTCTCGTTGTGGTAACATTGATCCGCCAAGACACGCGGGAACCCCGCCCGCGGCAGTTCGTTCTCTCGCCGATGCCGCGGTTTTCCCAGCGGGCGCTTCCTACCGTGACTCAATAACCAAATGGAGGATTTCATGGCCAGAGTTGCAAGAGAAATGGTGCAGAAAGCCGGCGTCGACGTGGACAAGCTGCTCAATCTGCTCGTCCGCAACGCGTCTGCCGAGCTCACGACCTATTACTACTACACCATCCTGCGAGTGAACCTCATCGGGCTGGAAGGCGAGGGGCTCAAGGAAATCACCGAAGACGCTCGCATCGAGGATCGCAACCATTTCGAGGCGCTGGTGCCCCGCATCTATGAGCTGGGAGGGCAATTGCCCCGCAGCATGATCGACTTCCATAATGTTTCCGCCTGCCCGCCGGCCTTTGTTCCGGCCGACCCGACCAACATCAAGGACATGCTGCAGATCTTGGTCGACGCCGAGCGATGCGCGGTGCGCGGCTACACTGAAGTCTGCAACATGACGTTCGGCAAGGATCACCGCACCTACGACCTGGGCGCTCGCCATCCTGCACGAGGAGATCGAGCACGAGGCGTGGTTCTCCGAATTCATCGGAGAAGGTCCGAGCGGCCACGCGCTGCGGAAGTCGGGGGAGAATTCGCCCTATGTCGGCAAATTCCTCGGCGCCCGCTGACGGGGCCGAACGATGGATGGAGGGGCCTGCGTCGGTCTCGTTGCGCGGTTACACGCGAGCGCAACTCGCGCGCCACGATGGGAGCGATCCGAATATCCCCGTGCTCATCGCCTACAAGGGCAAGGTCTACGACGTGACGGCGAGCTTCCCCTGGGCGAAGGGCACCCACTGGGGAGACGTCCGCGCCGGAGAAGATCTCACCGGCCGGCTCAAGGAGTCGATTCACGGCGAGGAGATGCTGTTGCGCGTGCCTCGCATTGGGAT
>WNGB01009806.1_pt1 | contig 13376 bp, 16 predicted proteins | sample 5400681 | NCBI WGS metagenome assembly WNGB01 (sample SAMN13153367, study PRJNA577476) | soil metagenome | isolation source: 115 cm soil or saprolite under grassland replicate 2 | place: USA:California | collected 2016-06-15 | reverse complement strand
GGGTCGTTGCGTACGTCATCGCCTGTGCAAATGACCCGACAAGGGGTACAACCCAGCGCGCTGTGCGACCACCGACCGCAACCGCGGCCTGGCCCGTGGTCACGAGGGCCCGACGAACGGCGACACGCCGGGTCACAAGGGCCCGATGATGTGCGGAATTTGGTTCAGTCGGTGCTGGGGACGGCGGCGGAGGGCTCGGCCTTCGCCACCTTCTCGGCGACGGCGTTGGGCTTGCGGCCGGTCTTCTTCGCCACCTCGACGGCGAGCTTGGCGATCTCGACCTGGTCCCGGGTCACGGGCACTCGACGCTTACTTGCCATCGGGCTCCTCCAGGACTGCCTCGGCGTCGGCGTTCTCGAGTTCAGCGTACGCCGAGCCGAGTGACTCTTCGAGCGCTGTGTCGAAGACCTCGGTGACCAGTGCCGCGTCCTCCGGCTGCAGCAGCTCGGACCGTACCAGCTCCGACAGCGTCACCAGGCCCAGCCGGCGGACGCCCTCGTGCTGCGAGTCCAGCTGCTCACCGGCCCAGCGCAGCATCCGCATCGTCTCCTCGCGGCGTCGCCAGTGGTCGAGCTCGCGGTCCGACCGCCGGGTCATGCCGGCACCGATCCAGACACCGATCAGCGCCGCCACCGGACTCACCAGTGCCGCGACCGCGGCCAGCAGGTCGGCGCTCACCGGCGCCGCTCCGCCGCGATCGCCGGACTGCCCGCCACATCCGGATGCCGTGGTGCGGCGGCAGCCGGCCCCGTCGTCGTACGCCTCGATGTCATGCGCACATTTTGACGGCTCTCCGGGGTCGTCCGGTCACAGCACGTGCAGCCGTCCGGGCCATGAAGGCCCGGACGGGAGTGTGTGCCGGTCAGTACCGACGGGAGTCGTACTCGTCGGTCTCGTAGTCGTCGTCGGCGGAGTCGTGCTCGCCGTTCGACGTCGAGTCCTTGGACTCGCCGGACAGCTCACGCTTGAGCTGGTCCAGGTCGGTGTCCCAGGTGCGGTACTTAAGATCGCGAGCGACCTTGGTCTGCTTGGCCTTTGCCCGGCCGCGCCCCATAGCGTCGACCCCCTCGCACAAGTCAACCGGGTACGCAGCGCGGCGCCCACGGATCTGTCGTCAGTATTCGTGGTCCAAGGGTACCCGGAGCCCTCAAGCAACACACCTCGGGGCCCCGGGTATCCGGTCATTTGACCTCGCGCCGTGAGCTGATCCACAGGCCGAGCACGGTCGGCAGCACGATCCAGAACGCGATCGCGGTCAGCGACTCGGGCAGCTTCCGCCCATGTCCCGCTCCGCGATCCGGGCGGCGCACGTGTCGCGGGTGCTGGTGAAGCTCGACGCGACGAACCGGGTCCAGGTGGCGATCCTCGCCCACGACGCCGGTCTCAACCCCTAGAAATAGCCTTGCGCCCGGAGAAGCGGGGTGGGGGAATCCACTTCTCCGGACGCAAGGACCGCGAGAACCGTTGCCCGCCACTCGGGGGGCTGGGTGGGGGTGCGGCGAGCAGCCGGTTCCCGGATCGCCGGGGACCCTTGGGGAAGAGGTCACCGGCGCGCTTTCAGTTGTTCAGCGCGTACTGTTCAGCGGCGGCCGAAAGCCACGCGCTTGCTCCAGATCTTCGCCTTCGCCACCGGGCGGCCCGGCTTCGACGCGTGCCAGATCATGTTCCCGCCGGCGTAGATGCCGACGTGGTAGACCCGGCCGCTGCTGCTCTTGAAGAAGATCAGGTCGCCCGGCTTGGCCGCGGCGCGCGAGATGTGCTTGACGGTGCGGTACTGCGCGCGCGAGGTACGCGGCAGCGACTTGCCCGCGTACTTGTAGACGTACCGGGTGAAGCCGGAGCAGTCGAAGCCGCGCGGGGTGGTGCCGCCGTACCGGTAGGGCGTGCCCTTGAGCTTGGCCGCCTCGCGCAGCACGCGCTTGTTGAAGGTGTTCTTGGGCTTGGGGAACCCATAGCGGTCGATGACGTACAGCGCGTTCCAGGTGCGCGAGTTCACCGTGCCGGTCGGGTGCAGGCCGATCTCGCGCTGGAGGTCGGCGACCGCCTTGCGGGTCGCCGCGCCGTACCAGTTGCTGACCGGGACGTCGAGGTGTGCACGGCGCAGGTTCACCTGCACGTAGTGCACAGCGGTGCCGGAGTCACCGAACCGAAGCCACGGCTTCGTGACGATGTCGGCGTTGCCGCGCTCCTGCGCGGCGGTGGTGGCGCTTGCGGTGCCGGCCGAGGCGAGCGCGGTGGCGCCGACCGCGAGTCCGACCGAGAGGGTCATGGCGGCGGCGGCGCGGGGCGCGACGGCCGTCTTCGGCTTGCGGTGCTTCGCGTGATGTCGTTCCTGGACACGGGCGAGGGACACGCTTCGCATAGGCAGGTCGAGCCCAGGCTGAAGCGATGTCCGTCCGGTACTGACGGGCATGGCTGGTCTCCCGACGCCTGCGAAGTTAGCTGTCGGATTCGGATGAGGAGATCACCCGGCCACCTTTCGGTGGCTTCACCCCAAGCGCCCCGGCCTGGCTCGACCGGGAGGCCAACTTCCTGGGTCCTCCGCTCCTGCCGTTCAGTGCTCGAGGGGAACATGTGCGCCCTGGCAGGACTCGGCGTTGACGCACATGCGGTCCGGCTGAGTTTGTCGAACCGCCGACGACTGTATAACAGGAGGGTTACGTCGCAAACCCGGTTATGCACAGATGCTCGGTTTCCAGCGGCAAGACAAGCGTTCTCCTCCGGCGACGCGAAGGTGAACGGCGGGTGTCTCAAGCGTGGATGTCACGCCGCGTGACGGCGCGCGAATGTGGCGCATGTGATCACGATCACACTTTGGTGCGCACTAACGGGGTGTCCCCGTCTCGTACGGCGTGTCGTCACGCCGCCACGAACTGTGCATGAGCGCGATCCTGTTCAGACGCAAGGCGGCGCCCGGCGTTGCCGAGGTCAGCGCGGGGAGTAGATCCAGGGATCGGTGAGGTCGAAGAACTCCGGCGGTCCGGCGGCGAGCGAGTTGAGCTCGTCCATCTGGGCCTTGAGCTCGGGCGGCGGCTCCTTGGCCTCGTTCTCCCGCGCCTCGGCCTCGTTGGTGAAGTAGATCGCGGTCGCGAACCCGCCGTCGTCGTACTGCGCCGTGACGCTGCCGAGCACGTCCGGCCGGAAGTTCCGCCACTCGTCCGGGCTGGCGCTCATCAGGTCCCGGGCCCGCTGCGGGTCGGAACCGCGGCCCTTCATGACCTGGACGAAGCCGGCGTCGCGCGGCTCGCCGATCTCCTCCATGTACGCGTCGTCGCTGTCATGGAAGGTGACTTCGCCGTCGAACAGCTTCGAGGTCTCGGCCCACCATTGGTCCTGCTCGGGCCGGTCGCTGTTGCGCCGCGCGTGCTCGGCTGACGCGAACGAGGCGAACGCGATGAACCGCCCATCTGCCGTCACGCCCGCCGTCGAGCCCTGCCATCCGTCCGCGCCGGGCGCGAGTTCGGCCGCCCAGCGGTCCATCGCTGCGTGCACCTCGTCCGCATCCGACACCCGGCCGTGGATCACCTGTACGAACATCTCGTCGAACCCCCTCGGATCGTTACCGGCCCGTCCGGGTTGATGACCGGCCCGTACGACGCTACGCCCGGCCGCGTCGTACGTCGACGCTTGTTGCGGGGGCAGCGACCGGCGGTCGGCGAAGGGACCGGCGGATGCGGGGCTGGAGGGCGGCGTGGAGGGCGGGGGCGACGGTGCGGCGGATCTCGGCGGCGGTCATCCGGGTCGAGGACGGCAGCGGGTTGAGGTACCGGGTGTAGATCAGGCCGCCGAGCACGGTGACCGCGGCGGTGGCGCGCTCGGTGGCGTCGGGCACGCGATCTGCATGACCTCGCCGAACAGCCCTTGCTTCGAGCCGAAGTGGTAGTTGATCAGTCGACGAGGACAGTGCCGACGGTCTCTACGTCGCGCGCACCGACCTGGCGGCCGCCATGCTCGCCCAGCTCACCGATGACCGCTACGTCGGCAAGGCCATGGGCGTCGTCACCACCACCGCGAAGCCCGGCATCGCCAAACTCATCTGGCGCGAGGCCATCAGGACGTAACCGCTCGGGCCATCCGGCGGTGTCGCGCAGGGGGACGCCGTCCAGGTCGGGCAGCAGTCGTCGGCAGATCTCGTGGGCCTCGTCGGCGGGAACGCCGAGCATGCGCAGGAGATCCTCGGTGACCTGGTCGGTAGCCGCGGCGTCGTCGCGGTCCGGGTGCTCGTGGAGCAGCTGGCCCAGGCACAGCGCGGCGCCGGCGACGATGGTCAGGGCCAGTTCGGGGTCACGCACACTGAACCGCCCGGCGCGGACGGCGGCTTCGATGTCCCGCCGGGCCCTGGGAGCCAGTCCCTTGGCCGATCCGGCCAGTGCCAGCCCGTAGTTGAGCAGGACCTTGCTCAGCTCAGGATCCCTGCGGTGCAGGCGTCCGGTCAGCCGGAAGCTCTGCGCGAAGACCTCGGCCGGGTCGTCCAGGCCCGCGGTGAGCTGGTCGAGCACGGCGCCGTGGGCGTCGAGGGCGTCCTCCACGGCGGCGTGGAAGAGCTCTTCCTTGCTCTGGAAGTGGTTGTAGAACGAGCCCATCCCCACGTCCGCCGCCTGCGTGAGCTCCAGGATCGGGGCGTTGAGCCTGCCGGCCGCGATGAAGGCCTGGGCTGCGCGGACGAGCGCGGCGCGGGTGCGCGCCTTGCGCCGGTCGAGCCGGTTGGGCGCTGTGCGGGTCTCGGTCATTGCTGCTCACCTCATCCGGCTCGGGGTCTGCGTGAACACACTCTAGCGCGCGTCCGTCAGTAATGACGAAATCCTCACTCGCTCTTGACTGACGGTACACTCGTAAGTGACGATATCGTCAGTAACTCGAAGGGAGCGGTCATGATCGACCAACACGACCCGCACACCGGTCTGCACAGCGACCATGGCGGCCTGGTGGGAGAGCACCCGGGGAGGGCGCGCAATCCGATCGTCAAGGTGCACGACCTGGCGTGGCTGGAGTTCGAGAAGCCGGACCTCGACAAGGCCGAGCTGTTCGCCAGGGCTTTCGGTTTCACGACCTCGCAGCGCACGCCGGACGTGCTGCAGCTGCGGGGCACGGACCCCGGTTCGCCGTGCGTGCTCATCCGCCGGGGCTCCCGGTCCAGGTTCGTCGGACCCGCCTTCCGCGCGGCCGACCAGAAGGACGTGCCGCGGCTCGCGGAGGCGACCGGGCGGCAGGTCGCCACCCTGCCGGAGCCGGTGGGCGGGATCACGGTCGATCTGGCCGACCCGAGCGGGCTGCGGGTGCGGGTTGTTTCCGGCACGCACGATCTCGCCGCACTGCCCGCGCAGCAGCCGCTGTCCTTCAACTTCGGGCACGACCTCGCGCGGGCCAACGCCACCCAGCGGCCGCCGCGCGAGCCGGCCAAGGTCCAGCGGCTCGGGCACGTGGTGCTGCAGACCACGACGTACGCGCAGACGCTCGACTGGTACCTCGAGCACCTGGGCCTGATCGTCAGCGACTTCCTCTACTACTCGGGGCAGCGCGAGCGCGGGCCGGTGATGAGCTTCATCCGCTGCGATCGCGGCGGCACGCCCACCGACCACCACACGCTCGCGTTGGTCCTCGGCCCCGCCAACCGGTACGTGCACTCGGCCTACCAGGTCGCCGACCTCGACGCCCTGGCCGCCGGCGGGGAGTACCTGCTCGACCGGGGCTACCAGCGGTCGTGGGGCATCGGCAGGCACATCCAGGGCAGCCAGATCTTCGACTACTGGCGCGACCCGGACGGGTTCCTGGTCGAGCACTTCAGCGACGGCGACCTGTTCGACTCCACGCTCGAGCCCGGCTGGGCGCCGATGACCGCCTCCGGCCTCGCCCAGTGGGGTCCGCCCGCAACCAAGGACTTCCTGGGCATCAAGCCTGGCCGGGAATCAGTGCGCGAGCTGCGCGCGATCCTCGGCGCGCTGCGCCAGGACAACGAGTTCGACCTCACCCGCCTTCGCGGCCTGCTGAAAGTAGCCACCTCATGAGCACCTCCGTCATCCGCACCGCCGACGCCTGGTACGTGGTCACGCCCTCGGGCGCCGCCAAGGTGGACACGCAGGCGACGACCACCGCGCAGCTGCTGGCCCACCGGCCCGTCATCGAAGCGGCCGCTTCGAGCAGCGACACCGTGCCCGTGGACACCCTCGACCTGGTCTCGCCGGTCACGGCGCCCTGCCGCGTCGTCGCGCAGATGACCAACTTCGCCTCCCACGTCAAGGACGCGGGCATGAACCCCGAGACGGTTCCGCTGACGTTCTTCCGCAAAGCGTCCGGCTCGATCAGCGGGCCGTACGACGAGGTGATCCGGCCGGCTCACGTGCGCCTGCTGGACTACGAGGTGGAGATCGGGCTCGTCCTCGGCCGTGAGATTCCCGTCGGTATGGCGATCACCGAAGACAACCTGGCCGACTACGTGGCGGGGCTCGTGGTCACGAACGACATCTCCGCCCGCGACGTGCAACTACCGAAGACCCAGTTCTACGAGGCGAAGTCGTACCCGACCTTCACACCGGTCGGGCCCGTCCTGGTACTGCTCGACGCCGACGAGCTCGAGCGGTTCACCGACCTGAGGCTCAAGCTGTGGGTCAACGGCGAACCGCGGCAGAACATGACCGTCGCGGACATGGTCTATCTTCCGGTCGAGACCCTCGCGACGCTGACCCGCTTCCAGCGCCTCGATGCGGGCGATCTCCTCCTCACCGGCACGCCGGTCGGTACGGCGCTGAGTGCGCCTCCGAAGGCGGTCGAGATCATCGCCTCACTACTGCCGCCGGCGACCAGGTGGAAGCTGTTCTTCGCTCGCCAGGAGCGCAACCGCAAGTACCTGCGGGACGGCGACGTCATCGAGGCGACCGTGGCCACCGACGACGGTGCGATCGACCTCGGCACGCAGCGCACGGTCGTGAGGTACGCCCGATGACCGAGACCCTGTTGTGGCCGCGCTACGCCGAACCGTCCGACCTGGCCGCGATCGAGACCCTGCCGCTCGAGCAGCGCGGCCTGCCCTCCTCGACCTACGCGCTGCTCGCCCGCGCGGCGACGCGGTGGCCCGAGCGCACGGCGCTCACCGTGCTGCCCGAGGCCGCGCGCTGGCGCGAGCCGCAGCGGCGTACCTTCGGCGAGCTTCTCGCCGACGTGCACCGGTACGCCAACCTGTTGCGCCGGCTCGGGGTGCGACGGGGTGACGCCGTCGCGCTCATGTCGCCCAACTGCGCGGAGCTGGTCGCCGCCACGGTCGCGGCGCAGCTCGCCGGGATCGCCGCACCGCTCAACGGCGGACTGTCGACGGGGCATCTCGCCGAGCTGCTGCGGAGGTCGGCCGCCCGGGTGCTCGTGACCGCCGGCCCGGAGCTCGCGCCTGACACCTGGGACACCGCCCGGGAGCTCGCTGGACAGCTCGACGCCATCCTGGTTCTTCGCCCCACCGGAGCCGGGGACCCGCCGGCGCCGCTGCCCGTCCTCGACGGGGTGCGCGTGGGCTACCTCGGGGAGCTGGCGGCGGAGCACGACGCATCCGCCTTCGGCGCCGAGCCGCCGGCCTCGTCCGATCTCGCCGCGCTGTTCCACACCGGTGGGACCACGGGCGCGCCCAAGCTGGCCGCGCACACCCATGGCAACGAGGTCGCCGACGCCTGGATGCTGGCCGCGAACTCGCTGTTCGACGCCGATTCCGCGGTGTTCGCCGCGCTTCCGCTCTTCCACGTGAACGCGCTCGTGGTGACCCTGCTCGCGCCGCTGTTCAAGGGACAGCAGGTGGTGTGGGCCGGTCCGCTGGGCTACCGCGACGTCGCGTTGTTCGGCGAGTTCTGGAAGATCGTCGAGCAGTACCGGATCGCCGCGATGAGCGCGGTCCCGACCGTGTACGCCGTTCTGGCGCAACGCCCCATCGACGCCGACATCAGCAGCCTGCGGTTCGCGATGGTCGGTGCCTCACCGTTGCCCGCCGCCGTCCGGGACGGCTTCCAGTCGCACACCGGCGTACCGATGGTCGAAGGGTACGGTCTGACCGAGGCGACCTGCGCCAGCACGCGCAGCTTCCCGGAGGCACCCCGGCCCGGATCGGTCGGTCAGCGCCTGCCGTACCAGCGCGTGAAGGTCGTGCGCGTCCGTGAGGACGGAACGTGGCAGGACCTGCCCCGAGGTGAGACCGGCGTCCTCGTCATCAGCGGCCCGACCGTGTTCCCCGGCTACGTCAGCAGGCGCGGTGAGCACGGCCACGTCCTGGTCGGCCTCGGCAAGCTCGTCGACGGCTGGCTGGACACCGGCGACCTCGCGCGGCTCGACGACGACGGATTCGTCCACCTCGCGGGCCGCGCGAAGGACCTCATCATCCGCGGCGGGCACAACATCGACCCGGCCGTGATCGAGGACGCGCTGCTCGCGCACCCGCAGGTCACCGCGGCCAGCGCGGTCGGACGGCCCGACGCGCACTCGGGCGAGGTACCCGTCGCCTACGTGACCCTCGAGCCCGGGGCCTCGGTGACCGAGCAGCAGCTGCGGGACTTCGCCGCCGGGCGGACCACCGAGCGTGCCGCGGCGCCCAAGGCCGTGGTGGTCCTCGACGCGCTACCGGTGACAGCCGTCGGCAAGCCGTACAAGCTCGCGCTGCGCACCGATGCCACCCGGCGTGCCGTCACCGACGCCCTCGCCGGGCTCGAGGGCGTCGAGGTCGACGTCGTGATCGAGGACGGTGCAGTCGTCACGACCGTCACCGTCGCGGCCGGCACGGATCATGCGGCGGTGAAGGCGACGCTGAGCCAGTACGCCCTCCGGTGGAACCTGGCGGTGCGGGCATCATGAGTCTCTCAGTCGTTCTCGCCGCGCTCGTCACCGTCATCTTCGCGGCGCTGGGCACGGCCAAGATCCTCGCCCTGCCGCCGATGCGCGTGCTAGCTGCGCGGGCTGGTTTCACCACCACGGCCTATCGGGGTATCGGTGCCCTGGAGGTGGCCGGTGCCGCCGGGGTGGCCCTCGGCCCGGTCGTGCCGCTGTTCGGCGGCCTCGCCGGTACCGGGTTGCTTCTGCTGCTGGCCGGCGCACTGGTCACGCACCTCCGCAAAGGCGACGGCCCACGGGAGATCGCGCCCGCCGTGGTGTCGGCCCTGCTCGTCGCCGGCTACCTGGCGGCCCTGTTCGGAGCGACGCCGTGAGCGCCGAGGCGGTTCAAGTGGTCGTCGTCGGGGCCGGTCCGACCGGGCTCACCGCCGCGACGCTGCTCGCCCAGTACGGCGTCGAGTGCGTGGTACTGGACCGGTGGGACTCGATCTATCCCCAGCCCCGGGCGGTCCACCTCGACGACGAGATCTACCGCGTCCTGGCCCGCCTGGGGCTGGGCGACGAGTTCGCCGCCATCTCCTGGCCCTGTCACGGGCTGCGGCTGGTCGATCGGGACCTGCGGGTGCTGGCCGAGTTCCGGCGCGGCACCGACCGGGGAAGGCACGGCTACCCCGAGGCGAACATGTTCGACCAGCCGGAGCTCGAGCGGATCCTCCGCGCGAACCTGGCGCGGCATGCCACCGTCACGCTCCGCGGGAACGCAGAGGTCACCGGGCTGACCCAGGAGGGCGCCGGCCGGGTTCGGGTGTCGTTCACCGACCGGGTGACGGGTGAGCATCACTCGATCCGCGCGGAGTACGTGCTGGGCTGCGACGGTGCCAACAGCCTTGCCCGAGCCTCGATCGGCGCCACGTTGCGGGACCTGAAGTTCGAGCAGCGCTGGCTCGTGGTCGATATCGATACCCACGCCGACCTCGCCGAGTGGGAGGGCGTGCACCAGGTGTGCGACCCGGTCCGCGCCGCGACCTACATGCGTGTCGGGCGGGCCCGCTACCGCTGGGAGTTCCGGCTGGGCCCGGGCGAGACCGCGAACGACTACCGCGAGCGGGCCTGTCTGCATCCCCTGATCGAGCCGTGGACCAAGGGCATCCCGGTCGAGGAGCTGGAGATCGTCCGGGTGGCGCAGTACACCTTCCGCGCCCAGCTCGCCGACCGGTGGCGCGACCGCCGCGTGTTCCTTCTAGGCGACGCCGCGCACCTCACCCCGCCGTTCATCGGCCAGGGCATGGGCGCCGGGATCCGTGACGCGACCAACCTCGCCTGGAAACTCGCCGGCGTGCTCACCGGGTCCCTGCCCGAGCGAGTGCTGGACACCTACGAGATCGAACGCAGGCCGCATGCTCACGCCCTGATCCGGCTGGCCAAGCTGGTAGGCACCGCCATGACAGAAGGCGGTGAGCTGGGCAACCTCATCCGCGCCGCGGTGGCGCCGCGGCTGCACCTCCTGCCCGGTCTCAAAGACCAGATCCTCAGCAGCCGGACGCCGGTCCTGTGCCGCTCCGATCTGGTCATGCGGCCGCGCCTGCGCCGCAGCCTCGCGGGCAGCCTGTGCCCGAACGCGGTCCTCGACGACGGCCGCCGCTTCGACGAACTGGTCGCCGGCCGGTTCGCCGTCGTCACGTCGGCTGAGCCGTCCGCGGCACAACGCACCGAGGTCGAGCAGCGCGGCGGCGTTCTCGTCGTGGCCCACCCCGGCACCGAACTTCACCGCTGGCTGCGACGCCGCCGCGCGCATGCTGCGATCGTGCGCCCCGACGGCACGGTCCTGCGTGCCGGCCGCGACCTGTCGCACCTCTCCGCCGCTCTACCCAGTTTCCGGGTGAATCGAGGCAACGCTCGGCCACCGATGCCCGCGCGGCACAGTTAGGACTTCAGTTGGCCGGTCTGGGTGAAAGGGTGTTGGCCATGGCTGACTTCTTCTCCGCGCATGACGGGACCAAGCTCGCGTATCACACAGTCGGAGAGGGCCGGCCCATCGTCTGCCTGCCCGGAGGGATGCAGGCTTCCGCATACCTCGGTGACCTCGGCGGTCTGTCCGCGCACCGTCAGCTGGTCATGCTGGACCTCCGCGGCACCGGCCAATCGCCGATCCCGGAGGACGCCGCGGCCTATAGGTGCGACCGGCTCGTCGACGACGTCGAGGCCCTGCGCGAGCACCTCGGCCTGGACCGGGTGGATCTGCTCGGGCACTCCGGCGGCGCGAACCTGGCGCTGCTGTACGCGGCCCGCCACCCGGAACGCGTCGGCAAGCTCGCGCTGATCACGCCGAGCGTGTTCGCCGTCGGGATCGAGATCGCCGGAGACGACCGGCTCGCGGCGGCGAAGCTCCACCAGGACGAGCCGTGGTTCGCGCCGGCGTACGCGGCGCTGGAATCGGTCGTCGGCGGCAACGTCACCGCCGATGCTTTGCAGGCCATGTCGCCGCTGCAGTACGGCCGCTGGGACGAGGTGACCCAGGCGCACAAGGCCGCCGAGGACGAGCAGCGCAACTACGAGGCCGCGGCCGCCTACGCCGCCGACGGCGCTTTCGACCCGGATGCCACCCGTACGGCGCTCGCCCGGTTCGAGTCGCCGGTGCTGGTGCTCGCCGGTGAGGCCGATCTGGCGGCGCCGCCTCGCGCAATGGCCGAGCTCGCCAGGCTGTTCCCGAACGCCGACCTCGTCATCCAGCCCGGAGCCGCACACTTCCCGTGGCTCTACGACGCCGACCGGTTCGTGGAGGCCACCGCGGCGTACCTGAGCTGATCGGCGGAGATTCGCGGCGACTACGCCGCGGACTCGACGCTGCCGGCGCCGTCCAGCATCGCGCCGGCGACGACCGCGACCGCCTCGGTCCATGCCTGCTCGTACTCGACGTTCCACGCGTCTCCCGCGATCTGCGCCATCGAAGCGATCAGGACTTGCCCGACGACCGGATAGTGCTCGGGCTGGGCGCCGTATCGGACGTGGCGAGCTCCGAGGTCGTGCAGCTTCGGCGTCACCGAGTCCAGGTCGCGCAGCGACCGGCGCAACAGGACCAGTGCGGCCAGCAGCATTCCCTTCTGCCGCTTGAGGTCGGTCCCCGCGAAGAGCGGCTTCACGGCCGGGGCGACGGCGAAGAGTCGCGCGTAGAAGACGTCCACGAGCTCGTCGCCGCGACCCGCGATGTGGTCGAAGCTGGTCTCGAGGGCACTGATGTTGAGGTCCATGATCTCCCTGTCCTGCGGGCTTCGGATGGCACGAGTTTCCACGGCCCGGTCGGCTGCCGGGAGGCAGCAGGCCGCCGGTCGGGTGTCGCTCCGGCGGCGAAGGCCTGGCGGTTTCCCGACACGCCCGACCTGTATCAGCGACCGAGCAGCGCGAGTACGGCGAGCACGCGGCGGTTGTCGTCCTCGCTGTCGGGCAGCCCGAGCTTCAGGAAGATGGCCTGCACATGCCGCTCGACCGCTCGCGAGCTGAGGTACAGCTGCTTTGCGATCGCTCGATTGGAACGACCCTCGGCGATCAGGACGAGGACGGAGCGTTCGCGATCCGTGAGCCCGTCCAGGGCCGAACGCCGCCGGCCACCGACGAGGCTCTTCACGACCTCCGGATCGAAAGCGGTGCCGCCGGATGCGACGCGTTCGACAGAGTCGATGAACTCGCCGACGTCGCGCACCCGGTCTTTGAGGAGGTAGCCCACCCCGGACGCACTGTCTCCGACCAGCTCGAGCATGTAGGCGGGCTCGAGGTGCTGGGAGAGCACGAGCACGGCCACGCTCGGATGCGAGCGCCTGATCTCGACGGCCGCGACGAGCCCGTCGTCCGCGTTGCCCGGAGGCATCCGCACATCGACGATGGCGACATCCGGAGCCAACGAGCGCACCTTGACCAGGAGGTCGTCGGCGTTGCCCGACCGGCCCACCACCTCGTGTCCCGCGTCCTCCAGCAGCGACGCGATGCCTTCGCGCAACAGCGCGCTGTCGTCGGCGACGACGATGCGCAGCGGCCTGTCCGTGCTCACGAAACCTCGATCCAGTGCTGGCGGCGGCGCACCAAGAGGCGTACACAGTGTCTGTGGGCACCGGTCGTGCCGGCACGCGGTTCGCCGACGCCGGCAACCTTCAGCGAGTGGAGCACGCCGTCGCCCGCATCCTCGCCGAAACCGACCGGCCTGTCGAGGTGTATGCGGCGGTCCTGCAGGCTATCGGCAGCTCACTCGGCTGGGAGCTGGGCGCGGTGTGGGAGGCCGGACCCGGCGACGAGCTGCTGCGCTGCATCCGCACCTGGCACGCCGGCGCGGGAGCCCCCGAGTTCGAGGCGCTGAGCGAACGGATCGCCCTCGCACCAGGCGAAGGTCTGCCGGGGCGGGTGCTCGAGTCGGGCGAGCCGCAGTGGATCGTCGACGCTCCGGAGGACGGAAACTTCCCCCGCGCCGCCATTGCACGGCGCTCCGGGCTGCACGCGGCGTTCGGCGTTCCGCTCCTCAGTCCCAAGGGCGTCGTCGGCATGATGGAGTTCTTCTCCCGTGACCGCCGGCAGCCGGACGAACGTCTGCTGGA
>WNGB01009805.1_pt1 | contig 13376 bp, 11 predicted proteins | sample 5400681 | NCBI WGS metagenome assembly WNGB01 (sample SAMN13153367, study PRJNA577476) | soil metagenome | isolation source: 115 cm soil or saprolite under grassland replicate 2 | place: USA:California | collected 2016-06-15 | reverse complement strand
GGTCGACGCGGAGGAGGAAGGCGAGGCGCTCGTCTCCGGCCGCTTGCTCGCGGAGATCACCCGGAGCCTGCCGGCCCGCCCGGTGGAGATCACCACCGACGGCGCGCGCGCCACGCTGACCTGCGGCAGCGCCACCTTCACGATGCTGACCATGCCGACCGAGGACTACCCGAGCCTCCCTGAGATGCCCCCTCCCGCGGGCTCCATCGGGAGTGACGCGTTCGCGTCCGCGGTGAGCCAGTCCGCTACCGCGGCCGGCCGGGACGACACGCTGCCCGCGCTGACCGGTGTCCGGATCGAGATCGAGGGCGAGACCCTCACGCTGGTCTCCACCGACCGCTACCGGCTCGCGGTCCGGGAGCTGCGCTGGACCCCGGCCCGGCCGGACCTGTCCGCGGCCGTGCTGGTCCCGGCGCGGGCGCTGGCCGACACGGCCCGGGCCCTGACCGCGGGCGCGGAAGTGTCGATCGCGCTGGCGCTGCCGGGCGAGGAAGGCGCGGGCGGCGAGGGGATGATCGGGTTCGAGGGCGGCGGCCGCCGCACCACCACCCGGCTGCTCGGCGGCGACTTCCCGCGGTATGAGTCCCTGCTGCCCAAGCAGGTGAATGCGGTGGCCGAGCTCGCGGCCGCGCCGTTCGCCGAGGCCGTCAAGCGGGTCGCCCTGGTCGCCGAGCGCAACACGGCGGTCCGGCTGTCGTTCTCGCCGGGGCAGCTGGTGCTCGAGGCGGGCACGGGAGACGAGGCCCAGGCGGAGGAGGTCATCGACGCGAGCTTCGAGGGTGACGAGATCCAGATCGCGTTCAACCCGCAGTACCTGCTGGACGGGCTGACCGCGCTGGATTCCGATATCGCCCGGATCTCGTTCACCGAGTCAGGCAAGCCCGCCCTGATCACCGGCAAGCCCGCACCGGACGAGCAGCCCGACTTCCGCTACCTCCTGATGCCCATCCGGCTCGGCTAGCTGTGCTAGCTGTGCTAGCTGTGCTAGCCCGGGGGCCCGAGCCCCCGGACCCCCAACGGCCCGCTCCGCAGGCACGTCATCTGCTGCGGCTGCCGGGTTAATCGCCGGCTCGGCGAGGACACGCCTGCGGCGCGCCTCCCCTCCCCGAGCCAGCGGGGGGACGACCCCCCCGGAACCCCCCGATCGGCGCTGTGCGCCGAGCGCGGCGCAGCCGCGCGTGGGTTGCGGGCGGGTGAGGATCCCCCGGGTCTAGGCCTGGACAGGTCCACGGCCCCTCGCGGGCCAGGCAGGCCGCGCCCGAGGTATGTCCGCTCCGGGCCAGCACAGTAGCCTGCAGGGGTGCATCTGACCCGCCTCGCGCTCATGGACTTCCGGTCCTATGCGGCAGCGGATCTGGCGCTCGGCCCGGGCGTGAGCACCCTGCTCGGCGCGAACGGCCAGGGCAAGACCAACGTGGTCGAGGCCGCGGGCTATGTGTCCACCCTGGGAAGCCACCGGGTCGGCACCGACGCGCCGCTCGTGCGGCGGGGCGCGGAGCGGGCCATCCTGCGGGCCGCGATCACGTCCGCCGAGCGGGACAGCCTGGTCGAGATCGAGATCAACCCGGGACGGGCCAACCGGGCCCGGGTGAACCGGGTCGGGGTGCCGCGCCCCCGGCAGGTGCTCGGGATCCTGCGCACCGTGCTGTTCGCTCCCGAGGACCTGGCCCTGGTCAAGGGTGATCCGGACGGCCGCCGCCGGTACCTCGACGAGCTCCTGGTGGCCCGGGCACCCCGGTATGCGGGGGTACGCAGCGACTACGAGCGGGTGGTCAGGCAGCGCACCGCCCTGCTCAAGTCGGCGCGGTCCCGGATGGGGTCACGCGGGTTCGGCCGGGCAGCCCGGCCGGCCAGCCCGGACCCGGCCGCTGACCCGCTCGGCGACGAGGCAGCCAGCCCGCCGGGGATGGGCCTGGCCGGCGCGCTCGACGCGTGGGACGAGCATCTCGCGGTCAAGGGCGCCGAGCTGCTCGCGGGGCGGCTCGAGCTGACCGCGGCGCTGCGGCCGCTGCTGACCAGGAGCTACGCCGCGGTCTCCGGCGACGACGTGGACGCCACCATCAGCTACCGCCAGCGCGCCAGCATGAAGAACGAGGCCACCGCGGGCGAGGCGGCCAGCCCGCCGCCCGGGCCGCGGCCGGAGGGCGGTGAGCCGGCCGCCGACCGGGCCCAGCTCGCCCAGGGCCTGCGCGAGGCGCTGGCCCGGTCCCGGGCGGACGAGCTGGAGCGCGGGGTCTGCCTGGTCGGCCCGCACCGGGACGACCTGGAACTGGGCATCGGTAACCTGCCCTCCCGCGGCTACGCGAGCCACGGCGAGTCCTGGTCCATGGCCCTGGCCCTGCGGCTCTCCGGCTACGAGTTGCTCCGCGCGGGCGGCGATGACCCGGTCCTGCTGCTCGACGACGTGTTCGCGGAGCTGGACGTCGGCCGCCGGGAACGGCTGGCCAGCCTGGTGTCCGGCGCGGAGCAGGTCCTGGTCACCGCCGCGGTTCCCGAGGACGTCCCGGGGGCCTTGCGGGGAGAGAGGTTTTCCGTTGCGGATGGTGCGGTGACCCGTGCCGGCTGACGACCCGGGCAGCCCAGCCCAGCCAGAGCAGGCCGGCGCCGGCCCGGCCGAGGCCGGTCCCGGCCAGCCTGGCGCGGCGGCACCCACCCCGGCGCAGCTGGCCCGGGAGGCCCTCGCCCGGGCCAGAGCCGCCGCGCGGGCGCGGGGCGAGGCACCCGCCGGGGGGACGGCCCCCCGGCCGCCGGCCCGGGGCGCCCCCGCGGGCCAGGGCGGCCGTCCCCGCCGTCCCCGCCGCGACGACCCGCAGCCGCTGACCACGGCCATTCACGGGCTCATCGGCGACCAGGGGTGGCAGACCGCGGCCGCGGTCGGATCCGTCTTCGGCCGCTGGGCCCAGATCGTCGGCGCCGACCTTGCCGCGCACACCCGTCCGGACCGCTTCACCGACGGCGAGCTCCTGGTGATCGCCGACTCCACCGCCTGGGCCACCCAGGTGCGGCTGCTGGCCGGCACGCTGGTGCGCAGGCTGAACAGCGAGCTGGGCGAGGGCACGGTGACCAAGGTCAAGGTCCGCGGCCCGGAGCAGCCGCGGCGGCCCGGTGAATGGCGCGTGCGAGGTAGTCGGGGACCACGCGACACGTACGGCTGAGACTGAAGGTTCTCCCAGGTAAAATAGTCCTGTGCCCCGGGGGCAGCACGGCGGCTGAGCTGTGCCGTGCCCTGGTAGCGCGTTATCTCTTCCAAGAGGAGCTTGCTCTTGTCCTACGACGCACGTTCGATCACGGTTCTGGAGGGCCTCGAGGCGGTACGCAAGCGTCCCGGTATGTACATCGGCTCGACCGGCGAGCGCGGCCTCCACCACCTCGTGTACGAGGTCGTGGACAACGCCGTCGACGAGGCGCTGGCGGGCTACTGCGACCGCATCGACGTTACCCTGCTCGCCGACGGCGGGGTCCGGGTCACCGACAACGGCCGCGGGATCCCCGTTGACGAGCACCCGGTGGAGAAGCGGCCTGCCGTCGAGGTGGTGCTCACCACCCTGCACGCGGGCGGGAAGTTCGACGGCAAGTCGTACGCCGTCTCCGGGGGCCTGCACGGGGTGGGCGTGTCCGTGGTGAACGCCCTGTCCACGCGGCTGGACGTCGAGATCCGCCGGGATGGGTACGTGTGGCGGCAGCGTTATGAGCTCAGCCACCCGGTGACGCCGCTGACCCGGGGCGAGGCCACCGGCGAGACCGGCACCACCCTCGAGTTCTGGCCGGACCCGAACATCTTCGAGACCACCGAGTGGGACTGGGAGACGCTGTCCCGCCGGCTCCAGGAGATGGCGTTCCTCAACCGCGACCTCGAGATCAACCTGGTCGACGAGCGGCCCGAGCATTCCGCGGTCGGCAACGGCGGCGAGGCTGGTGAGCCCCGGGTCGTGACCTACCGCTATGAGGGCGGCATCGCCGACTTCGTGCGGCACCTGAACGCGTCCAAGGAGCCGGTGCACGCCAGCGTCATCGACTTCGGTGAGGAAGGCGAGGGGATCTCGGTCGAGATCGCCATGCAGTGGAACGCGTCCTACGCAGAGTCCGTGCACACGTTCGCCAACACGATCAACACCGCGGAGGGCGGCACCCACGAGGAGGGGTTCCGCTCCGCGCTGACCACGATCGTGAACAATTACGCCCAGAACCAGAAGTTGGTCCGCGAGAAGGACGAGCGGCTGTCCGGCGAGGACGTGCGCGAGGGACTCGCCGCGATCATCCACATCAAGCTGGCCAACCCGCAGTTCGAGGGCCAGACCAAGACCAAGCTGGGGAACACCGAGGCCAGGTCGTTCGTGCAGAAGGCCGTCAACGACCACCTGCGCGACTGGTTCGAGCGCAACCCCGGCGAGGCCAAGGACATCATTACCAAGGCGGCCCAGGCCGCGCGGGCCCGGATTGCCGCCCGCCAGGCCCGCGACCTGACCCGGCGCAAGGGCCTGCTGGAGTCCTCGTCGCTGCCCGGCAAGCTGTCCGACTGCCAGTCCGGTGACCCGGAGCGCTGCGAGATCTACGTGGTCGAGGGTGACTCGGCGGGCGGCTCCGCCAAGCAGGGACGGAACCCGGAGTTCCAGGCCATCCTGCCGCTGCGGGGCAAGATCCTCAACGTGGAGAAGTCCCGGATCGACCGGGTGCTGAAGAACAACGAGGTCCAGGCGATGATCACCGCGCTGGGCACCGGCATCCACGACGACTTCGACATCACCAAGCTCCGCTACTACAAGATCGTCCTGATGGCGGACGCGGACGTGGACGGCCAGCACATCACCACGCTGCTGCTCACCTTGCTGTTCCGGTTCATGAAGCCGCTCATCGAGGCCGGCCACGTGTACCTGGCCCAGCCACCCCTCTACAAGATCAAGTGGGAGGGCCGCGGGGTCGAGCCCGAGTACGCCTACTCAGACCGGGAACGCGACGCGCTCATCGAGGCGGGGATCGCCTCGGGCCGTAAGGACCCCCGGCCCCGCGACTCGGTGCAGCGGTATAAGGGCCTGGGTGAGATGAACGCCACCGAGCTGTGGGAAACCACCATGAACCCCGCGAACCGGGTCCTGAAGCAGGTCACGGTGGACGACGCGGCGCAGGCCGACGAGCTGTTCAGCGTGCTGATGGGCGAGGACGTCGAAGCACGCCGGGCGTTCATCCAGCGCAACGCCAGGGACGTCAGGTTCCTCGACATCTGACGTCGGCGTCCGCCTTGAGATCTACCGCGTACCAGCAACGGGGCTGCGGCTATAAGAAAGGTTGTTTTACGTGACTGACCTGGACACCGGGGGGGGCCACGACCGGACGGAGCCGGTCGACATCCAGGTAGAGATGCAGCGCAGCTACATCGACTACGCGATGTCCGTGATCGTCGGCCGCGCTCTGCCCGACGTGCGGGACGGCCTCAAGCCGGTGCACACGCGCGTGCTGTGGGCGATGTACGACGGTGGCTACCGGCCTGAGCGCGGCTACTCCAAGTGTGCCCGGGTGGTCGGCGAGGTGATGGGTAACTACCATCCGCACGGCGATTCTTCCATTTACGACGCGCTGGTCCGGCTGGCTCAGCCGTGGTCGATGCGGATGCCCCTTATTGACAGCCAGGGCAACTTCGGCTCGCCGGGTAACGACCCGCCTGCGGCCATGCGGTACACCGAGTGCCGGCTTGCGCCGCTGGCCATGGAGATGCTCCGGGACATCGACAAGGACACCGTCGATTTCCGGCCCAGCTATGACGGGCGCGGCGGTGAGCCCGTCGTCCTGCCTGCCCGCTTCCCGAACCTGCTGATTAACGGGTCCGAGGGCATCGCGGTCGGAATGGCCACCAGGATCCCGCCGCACAACCTGCGCGAGGTGGGCGCGGGTGTCCAGTGGTACCTGCAGAACTTCGACGCCACCGACGAGGACCTGCTCGACGCGCTGATCGAGCGCGTGAAGGGCCCGGACTTCCCGACCAGCGGCCTGATCGTCGGCCGTCGCGGCATCGAGGACGCCTACCGGACCGGCCGCGGCTCGATCACGATGCGCGCGGTCGTGGACATCGACGAGGATGCCCGCGGCCGGGCCTGCCTGATCGTCACCGAGCTGCCGTACCAGGTCAATCCGGACAACCTGGCCACGAAGATCGCCGAGCTGGTCAAGGACGGGCGCGTTAACGGGATCGCCGACGTCCGGGACGAGAGCAGCGGCCGGACCGGCCAGCGCCTGGTTATCGTGCTGAAGCGGGACGCGGTGGCCAAGGTCGTGCTGAACAACCTGTACAAGCACACCCAGCTGCAGGACACGTTCGGCGCCAACATGCTGGCCCTGGTCGACGGGGTGCCCCGCACGCTGCGGCTGGACCAGCTGATCCGGTACTGGGTCGCGCACCAGATCGAGGTCATCGTCCGGCGCACCCGGTACCTGCTCCGCCATGCCCAGGAACGCGCCCACATCGTCAGCGCCCTGCTCAAGGCGATCGACCGGATCGACGAGGTCATCGCGCTCATCCGCGGCAGCGAGTCCGCGGCCGCGGCGCAGCAGGGCCTGATGCACTTGCTGGAGATCGACGAGGCGCAGGCCCGGGCCATCCTCGACATGCAGCTGCGCAGGCTGGCCGCCCTCGAGCGCCAGGCCCTCACGGACGAGTACGAGGATCTGATGGCGAAGATCGCGGACTACGAGGCCATCCTGGCCTCCCCCGCGCGTCAGCGCCAGATCATCGGTGACGAGCTCGGCGAGATCGTGGACAAGTACGGGGATGAGCGGCGCACCCGCATCATCCCCTTCGACGGCGACGTGACCAACGAGGACCTCATCGCCGAGGAAGACGTGGTCGTCACCATCACGCACGGCGGCTACGCCAAGCGCACCAAGACGGACCTGTACCGGGCGCAGCGGCGGGGCGGCAAGGGGGTGCGCGGGGCGCAGCTGCGCACCGACGACATCGTGGATCACTTCTTCGTGACCACGACGCACCGCTGGATCCTGTTCTTCACCAACAAGGGACGGGTCTACCGGGCCAAGGCCTACGAGCTGCCGGACACGGCCCGGGACGCCCGCGGCCAGCACGTGGCCAACCTGCTCGCGTTCCAGCCGGACGAGCGGATCGCCGAGGTCCTCGCGATCCCGGACTACTCGGTCGCGCCCTACCTGGTCATCGCCACCCGGTCGGGCCTGGTCAAGAAGTCCCTGCTGACCGACTATGACTCGGCCCGTTCCGGCGGGATCATCGCGATCAACCTGCGCGAGGACGACGAGGTCATCGCGGCCAGCCTGGTCTCCCCCGAGGACGACCTGCTGCTGGTCAGCCGGAAGGCCCAGTCGATCCGGTTCCACGCCAGCGACGACACCATGCGGCCGATGGGCCGGGCCACGTCCGGCGTCATCGGCATGCGGTTTACCGACGGCGACGAGCTGCTCGACATGCACGTCGTGCGGGAGGGCGCGGACGTCCTGGTGGCCACCGGCGGTGGTTACGCCAAGCGGACGCCCTCGGACCAGTATCCCGTCCAGGGCCGGGGTGGCCAAGGCGTGCTGACCGCGCGCATCGTCGATTCCCGGGGCGAGCTGGTCGGGGCCCTGATGGTGCACCCGGAGGACGAGGTGTTCGCGATCACCGCGTCTGGCGGGGTCATCCGGACCCTGGCGGCCGAGGTGAAGCTGTCCGGCCGGCAGACCATGGGCGTGCGGCTGATGAACCTGGCCTCCGGGGACAGCGTGGTGGCCATCGCCCGCAACGCCGAGACCCTGGCCGACGCCGAGACCGACCCTGACGGCGAGATTGACCCTGACGGCGAGATTGACGTGGAGACCGACGCTGACGCCGCGCCTGGCACCGGGCCGGACGATCCGGGCGGCACCGGCAATCCGGACGCCGCGGAGCCGGAAACTGGCCCTGGGAGCGCCAGTCCGCAGTAGCCCGGGGATGATTCCGGGGTTGTCCGGGTAAGGATCCGGGCACCCGGCGGGATCGTACTGAAGGTCACGGTGCGGTGACGGACGGGCTAGTGGAGGCAACGTGGGGAGGGCTGGTGACGTCTAATGAGTATCCACTCAGACGACGCTCACAAACCCCGAGTGGGGACGTACCCTCCTTTCGGGGATAACCTCGAAGGAAATCTTCCCGAGGAGGACGGGGTGGAACAACGCGCGGAACCGCCGTCGTGGGTGCCCGATGGTGGGCGCCCATGGACAGGTGCGGCTGCCGACTTGCGAAGCCCCGAGGCCGATGAGGCCGCGGCGGGGACTCCAGACGGTGACACGGAATACAACTTTTCCGGGGGAACGTCCTATCCGGACGCTCAGGACACGACGTTCCGCCCGGCCGAGGACGCGGGCGGGTACACCTATAACGCTGGCCCGGCCGGGGACGCGACGGCGGCCATCCCGGCCTACCCCGCGTCGCTCACCGAGCCGATCGGGGGCACGGCCAAGACCAGCACCAGCGCCGGCACGCCATCCGGCGGCGCTACGGCCAGCCCCGCCTCGGCCGGGCCGGACGAGGGGCGTAACCACACCTCCAGGTTCTCAGCGGTGTCGCGCGGCCGGTACAAGGCCGGCCCGGGGTCCGCTGCGGGCGGTGCCGCGCTGGGTGGCGCGGCGCTGGGTGGCTCCTCAGCGGCCGCCCGGCCGGGCAGCCAGGCCCCGGCCCGGCGGGCCGACCTGGTCATCGCCCGGCTCGAGCCGTGGTCAGTGATGAAGTTCAGCTTCCTCATGTCGCTGGTGGCCTGGGTCGTGCTGTTCGTTGCCGTGGCCTTCCTGTACTTCGTGCTGTCCAGCCTGGGCGTCTTCACGTCCATCCAGCACACGCTGAGCAGCGTCACGTCCAGCTCGAGTTCGGCCGGGACCAACCTGAACCACTGGTTCTCGGCGTCACGGGTGCTGGGTTACACGATGCTGCTCGGCGCGGTGAACATCGTCCTGATCACCGCCCTGTCCACCGTCGGCGCCATGATCTACAACCTGGTCACCCACCTGGGCGGCGGTATCGAGGTCACGCTGCGGGAGACCGACTGACGGGTCACCCGCAAAATGCGATAGCCTTACGCGGCGGCAATTCCCGGGGAGTGTGGCGCACACGCCGCGCCCCGGGTGCCGCAGGCAAGGGCCTATAGCTCAGCCGGTTAGAGCGCCGCCCTGATAAGGCGGAGGTCGATGGTTCAAGTCCATCTAGGCCCACCCACGTCCCAGCCCTGCCCGCTCCCCGGGGAGGTCGCATGGGCAGGCCAGTGCGCACCTGGGCCGCCGCCCGGGGGGAATCCCGTGCTCATGAGTTGAGTGTCGTTCTGGCACCTAAGTCATGATCACGAAGCGGCCACCAGGCGCCTAGTACCAGCAGTCACAGGTGTCCCGCTGGCCCCGCATCACGGCGGCGGGTTCACCAGCCGAGTTCGGCGAGGCGGGCGTCGTCGATGCCGAAGTGGTGGGCGACCTCGTGGATGACCGTCCGCCGGACCTGCTCCACCACCTCAGCCTCGGTGCCGCAGATCGCGCAGATCGCCCGCCGGTAGATCGTGATCCGGTCCGGCAGCACCCCGGCGTACTGAGTGGTCCGGCTGGTCAGCGGGATTCCCTGGTAGAGGCCCAGCAGGCCGGGGCGCCCGGGTCCGTGCTCGACGGTGACCGCGACGTTGCGCATCAGCCGGCCGAGATCCTCGGGCAGGCTGTCCAGCGCGGTCACGACCATGTCCTCGAACTGGGCAGGCTCGACGTCGATCACCGTCCCATTGTCAGCCCTCCGGCTGAACCCCAGCTCTGGATTGCTTCTGGACCGGCAGGTCATGGGCGTGTCCCCCGGCCGGCCACATAGCCTGTTTCCCGACAGATCCCCTGTTTCGCCTTCCCCGCACGAGGGCTGCCTGTGCTGACCAACGAAGTCCCGGACGCTTCGGCCGGGACGGTGGACGATCGAGTCCCGCGCCGCCGCAGGCGGCGCATCGCCGTGATCGGGGCCGTTGCCGCCGTGTTCCTGGCGTTCTGCGGGCTGACCGCGCGCCTGTTCATCGTCCCCGCGTCCGGGATGCCGTCCCACGTCGACGCCATCGTGATGATGGCCGGGCCCGGTGACCGCTACTCGACCGCGCTGCGGCTGGCCTCCGAGCACCGCGCGCCCGTGCTGGTGATCTCCCGCGGATCGAACTTCGTCACCAGCGGGCGCTGCGCGCCGCCGATCGCGGGGGTCAGGGAGATCTGCTTCGACCCCAACCCGGACACGACCCAGGGCGAGGCGGAGTACGCGGCCCGGCTGGCCAGGCAGTATCACTGGAACTCCATCGCCCTGGTCACCATCACGCCGCAGGACTCCCGGGCCAGGCTGCGCATGGAGCGCTGCTTCAGCGGCCACGTCTACGTGATGACCGCGCCGATCCCGGCCGCGATGTGGCCTTACGAACTGGCCTACGAGTGGGGTGCCACGATCAAGGCGCTCACCATCAACCGCAGCTGCTGAAGCCCGGCCGCGTCACCCCGGCCCGATAAGAGAACGCTTAATCCGAGGTCGCCCGAACACGGCCCGCGAATTAGAGTCAGGCCCAGGACACCGGGAAGGTACCTGAACATGAGTGATCAGCCGAGTGAGGCCCTCGAGGTGCTGCGCGGGGTGTGGAGCGCACAGCAGCAGACCGCTGCCGGCCTCGACGATGACTGCGGCAACACCAGGACCTGCAAGAAGATGGCGGATGTCGGATTCGGCGGCATGGCCGGCCCGGACGAGGACCTGCGCAGCGCCTGGCGGAACCAGCTGGCCCGCGAGGGCAAGCTGAACACCGGGGGCAGTAGCGTCGCCGACCTGGTGCTCGGCCCGGCCGAGGATCACTGACCTCTGCATGGAGTATCCGGACACCGTCGGCGAGCTCACGGAGATCTTGCGCCAGGGTGGTTATCTCGCCGACCGCGGCCTGGCCACCGCGCTATTCGTGGGGCTCTCGATGCACCGGCCTGTCCTGCTCGAGGGCGAGGTCGGGGTAGGCAAGACCGAGGTCGCGAAGGTCCTGGCGGAAGCCTTCGGGCGGCGGCTGATCCGGCTGCAGTGCTACGAGGGCATCGACACCAACCAGGCGCTGTACGAATGGGACTACGCGCGCCAGATGCTCTACATCCGGGCCCTGTCGCAGCGGCAGGTGTCCGAGGAGGAGGCGGTCGACAAGGTCTTCGGCCCCCGGTTCCTGCTGGAGCGGCCGCTGCTGGACGCGGTCCGGGCCGGCGACCAGGCGGTGCTGCTCATCGACGAGGTGGACCGGGCCGACGACGAGTTCGAGGCGTTCCTGCTGGAGGTGCTCTCCGACTTCCAGATCAGCATCCCCGAGATCGGCACGATCAAGGCGGAACGGCCGCCGCTGGTCCTGCTGACCTCGAACCGGACCCGTGAACTGCACGACGCGCTCAAGCGGCGCTGCCTCTACCACTGGATCGGCTACCCCCCGCCGGAGCGCGAGGTGGAGATCGTGATGGTCCAGGCGCCCGGCGTGTCCGGGGCGCTGGCGGCCAAGGTGGTGGCGGCGGTCAACCGGCTCCGGGAGATGGAGCTGGCCAAGCCCCCCGGCGTGGCCGAGACCATCGACTGGGTGCGGACCCTGGACTTCCTCGGCGAGACCGGGCTCAGCACCGGGGTCGCCGCGGACACCCTGGGCGCGGTGGTCAAGGAACGGGACGACCTCGAGCTGGTGCGGGACAACCTGGAAGAGATCACGTCCGGTGCCTGAGCGCGCCCCGTTCGTGGCCCTGCTGGTGAACTTCACGGCGGAACTCCGCGCGGCCGGCCTGCCGGTCGGCTCGGGGGACGTGCTGGCCTACTGCGCGGCCATGAGCGTGCTGGACCCGACCGACCTGCTGGACCTGTACTGGGGCGGCCGGACCTCGCTGGTGACGCGGCGGGAGAACATCCCCGTCTACGACCGGGTGTTCCGGCGGTTCTTCCTGGGCGACCACGACCCGGTCCGGGCCCTGCTCGAGCTGAAGCAGCCCGACCGCACGCGCGCGGAGGGCGTGCTCCAGGTCCCGGCCACCGATCCCGGGGAGGACCTCCAGGACCAGGTGAGCCTGGGCCTGATGGCCTCGGACGCCGAGACGCTCCGGCATAAGTCGTTTCCCGCCTGCACCCCGGAGGAGCTCGCCGCGCTGCGGCGGATCATGGCGCGGATCCGGCTCACCCCGCCCCGGCGGCGCACCCGGCGGACCACGCCCTCGGCCGCAGGCCGCTCCCCGGACCTGCGCCGGATGGTGCGCGAGTCGCTGCGCATGCACGGCGAGCCCGCCGCGCTGGCGTGGCGGCAGCGCAAGGTCCGGCTCCGGCCGCTGATCCTCATCCTGGACGTGTCCGGGTCGATGGCTGACTACTCACGCCACCTGCTCCAGTTCGCCTACTCGGCCAAGCGCGCGACCACCCGGGTCGAGGTCTTCTGCTTCGGCACCCGTCTCACCCGGATCACCCGGGCCCTGGATCACCGCAAACCCGACGATGCCCTGGGACGGGCGGCCAGCGCCGTCTTCGACTGGGAGGGCGGCACCAGGATCGGGGCCAGCCTGGACGCCTTCGTCCGCGACTGGGGCCGCCGCGGGCTGACCCGGGGCGGGATCGTCGTCATCTGCTCCGACGGCCTGGACCGGGGTGACCCGGAAACGCTGGCCACGGCCATGGAACGGCTCGCCAGGCTCAGCTACCGGGTGGTGTGGATGAACCCGCACAAGGGCAGCGACCCGCACTTCCGGCCGACCACGCTCGGCATGCTGGCCGCCGCCCCGAGCATCGACCTGATCCTGTCCGGCCACGACCTGAGCAGCCTGGAAGAACTCGCTACGCTGCTGCCAACCCTGAACTAGGCAACCCTGAACCAGGCAACCCTGACTGAGGAGCGCGCGGTGCGGTGGAGCGTGGGCGTCGAGGCCCAGGGTGACCGGGTCCTGACCCGTGAGGAAGTGGTGGAGCTGGCCGACGCCGTCGCGGCCAGCAGCGGCATCGCTACCGGGATCGGCACCGACCGCTACGGCGCCCAGCTGATCGTGGAGGCCGGCACCCGCGAGGAAGCGATCGAGAAGGCCACGAGGGAGCTGCGCCAGGCCGCGGCGCGCGCGGGCCTGCCCCCCGGCCCCGTGGTGCGGGCCGAGGCGGTCAGCGAGGACGAGGACGCGGCCGGATGATCCGGCTCGGGTCGCTGGCCGGGTACCCGTTCGAGGGCCCGCGGGTGCTGGCCGGATGGACCGCTCCGCCGGTGGCCGCCGTCTACGCGATCCTCTGCAAGCCGGACCCGGAGACCAAGCCCGAGAAGTACGCGGTCATCTACGTGGGGCACAGCGCCGACCTCTCGGCCGAGCGCTTCCCCTTCCGGCACCCGAGCGCACCGTGCTGGGTGCGCCGGGCCGGGTCCCGGTGGAAGGTG
>WNGB01009800.1_pt1 | contig 13380 bp, 7 predicted proteins | sample 5400681 | NCBI WGS metagenome assembly WNGB01 (sample SAMN13153367, study PRJNA577476) | soil metagenome | isolation source: 115 cm soil or saprolite under grassland replicate 2 | place: USA:California | collected 2016-06-15 | reverse complement strand
CAACGTTGGCGTCGATCGTATTGCCGCCCACGAAGGCCGACCCACTGTGGAAAATGCCGATTCCGGTGCCATTTCCACTGATGGTGTTCTGGCCAAAGACGCCGTTGGAGTTCGTGACACCGATTCGCGCGCCCCCGCCGTTGCTCACGACGATGCCCTCGAGGGTGTTCCCGGTGATCGTGCTGAGGACGATCGTGGCGTTGCCGCCTTCGACGGAGATCCCGCGCGTGGCGTTTTGCACCGTCACGCCACCTGTCAGGCCGTTTGAGCCCAACCCGATCTGCCCGCTGCTGGCGCGACCAACGAAAATGTTCGTGCCCCCGCTGGTCTCGACCGTGCCTCCGACGACGCTGCCCGCCGAGCTCTCGGTGATCGAGATGCCGGAGGATCCGTTCCCGCTCACCGTCACCGGCTTGACCGCCACCGTACCGGACGCGTCCTGGCCCACGCGCAGCTGCGAGCTGCGAAACGCGAGGCAGCCGGTCGCGGTGTTGCCGGTCACGGTACTGTTCGTGATGGCCAGTGACGCGGCGTCGGCGGCAACGACGCCGTTCCGGTTGCCGGTGACCGAGCAGGCGTCGACCGACACGGTGCTGCTGTAGGCGCTGACGATGCCGTCCGACGAATTGCCGGTGACGGCGCAGTGCTTGACGTCGAGGGAGCTTCCGCGCGACGCGCTGATCCCGTTCGTCCCGCCAGTGAGCGTGATGCCGTTCGCGACGACGCCATCGATCGCGATGCGGCGAGCGCCGTCGAGGCGAAGCACCGGGTGGGTGCTGTCGAGGGCGATGATGGTGGCCGAAGCGATGCCGTTCGTCTTGATCGTCACGTCATCTCGGGTGAGGACGATGTTGTCCGTGCACGTTCCCTTGACGAGAATGACAAGAGGGGTCACGTCCACATTCAGGATCAAGGCGCTGCTGATCGTCTCGCCGGGCAGGTTGCAATTGACCTTGACCTTTGCTTCGACAGCGACGACGGGCAATGCGCAGAACGCGAACACGACGATGGCGGCATGTAACAGGAGGCAACGAGTACGGAGTTGGTTCATGCGCGGGGTACCTCCTGATGGTGGGTGGTGGTGGCCTACGTGGACCGAAAGACCCTACTGTGACCGCCGGGATGGATCATCATCTCGGTGTCCAACGGGCAAGAAGCGTGCCCGGCGCCGGACACCGGAGACGGCCGCTTATCCGAACAGTTGCCAATGGCCAACAATGCAAGGGTTTGCACTATCCGGCAGGACATTTCACTGTCTCGGCAAGTTCGTTCAGATCGGCGGGGCAACGGGGGAGCATGGCGAAGATGGTCATCAGGCCGCACGCGCCACATGGATAATGCACGTATGGCCAGGGTCCTCGGGGCGGCCGCACCGGTGCTGAGTGCCATCGTCCTCGTCTATCTGGGCCGGCGCGCGCGGCTCGGTTATGACTCGTTCTGGCACATCTTCATCGCGCGCCAGCACGATTGGTCCCAGTTTTGGTCCGAGGTAGTGCTCTCCTGAAAGAGATGGCGGCGAAAGCCGGCCTCCGGCCCGTTTCGATCGCGATCAGGCGGGGCGGCGTGTTCGCGGCGTTCGAGCGCGCGGAGCGGTGAGGATTCTCGACGCCGTGGCCGCCTGCTTCTGCCAGCGCCTCGGCGCCCGGGGGCCGGCCGGGCCCATCTGCCAAACGCATCCCCGTATCCCCCGGCGGGAACATGAGCGCGTGGTCAATGTTTCCCGTTCCCTCGTGGAGCGCGCGGAGTTGCCGGGGGCGAATGACCTCGCCGTGGATGAGATCGACACCGGAGAAGGTCGAGGCGACATCGCGATGCCCGGATGAACTGATGCGCTGCGTCACCTTGACATCCGCGCCGGAGGTGGCTTACAGTCGCACCATCATCTTCTGCGCCTTCGCTGCTCATGTTATGTGACGGGACCCCGCAGGCAGGAACCAGCCTGTTCCAACTGCTGCGCTCCAGAGTGCGCTCCGGCCACCCTCCGGTTCGTCGCACCTGAGCGGGAGCTGTCGACCTGACGACGACCACGGAACCTGCAGTGCTCCGCCAGGCCCGAGGCGTATGCGTCGGCTCCAACCCTGCTCACTCGAGCGCGCGGGCGAGCCACCGCTGCCCAGCGCCGCCGAGGGTCGCGGGAGCATCGACGGGTCCTCCCGTCCGCATCCTCCCTGCCGTGGGCTGCCGCGCGCGGTCGACCGGGCCGTCAGGGGTGGTATCGGGTTGCCTGCGACATGCCGGTCGGTGAGACGACCCGGGCAAGTGAGGCGAGCCTCAGGCCGCACGTGGCGGCGGTCATCCTCCACTGGGGGCCGGTGGAGGTGACGGCTCGCTGCCTGCAATCCTTGCGACAGGCCTCTTTCCCGGGACGGAGGACCGTCTTCCTCATCGACAATACCTGCTGCCTCGATCGCTCGCTGGCGGGGTCCGTCGCCCCCCTGGAGATCGAAGTCCATCGGCCGGACCGCAATCTCGGATTCGCCAAGGGATGCGCCTGGGGCATCTCGCTGGCCCTGAAGCACGGCGCCGATTTCATCCTCCTGCTGAACAACGACGTCATCGTCGAGCCGTTCTTCCTCGACCCTCTAGTGCAAGCCGCCTCCCAGTGGCCCGCGGCGGGGCTGCTGTGCCCGCGGATCGTCTCCCTGGCGGACCCCCGGCGGCCGTGGTACGAGGGGGGGACGTTCTCGCTGTGGTCGGGCATCCCGGTCCAGGCGCGCTCGAGGCGGGGCGCGGACATCCGCGGCCGTCCCCGCGAAGTGGATTACGCGACCGGCTGTGTCGTGCTGATCAACCCGGCCGTCATCCACGCCGTCGGATCCTTCGCCCCGGAGTTCTTCGCGTACTGTGAGGACCTCGACCTCTCGCTCCGGGCGCGGCAGGCCGGGTTCAAGATCCTCTTCGTTCCCGAATCGCTGGTTCACCACGGGGTGACCGATCGGGCGGATCGGGCCTCGCTCAGGATCTATTACAGCACGCGGAACCTCCTCGAGGTGATGCGCAGGCACGCCGCCTGGTATCACTGGGCGGGGTTCGTCGGCAACTTCCTGGTGCGCTGGCTGGGGTTCTTCACGGTGCTCGCCTGCGTGCGGAGGCGTCCACAGCTCATCGGGGCTCTCGTCAGCGGCACCGTCGATTTCGTGAGGGGGAAGCTCGGTGAGAAGGAGTGTTCGGGAAGACCACGGGAGGGGACCGGACCGCGCCGGTGATGAAGGGCCACGGAGCGTGCGCCGGCTAGACTACCCGCCGGGGCCGAAGGGCTTCCTCGACGCACTGGGCGTGTCCGCGGCGGAACGGTTTCGCCGGCTGGTCGCGTACCGCACGCTCATCAAGTACCTGGTCCTCAAGGAAATCAAGGTCAAGTCGCGCGGGACGCTCTTCGGGGTCGCCTGGACGTTGATCAATCCCCTCTTCACGATCATCGTGTACTACGTCATCTTCCGCCACATCTTCCGCGTGGAGATCCCCAACTTTCTCGCGTTCTTCCTGCTCGGATTCCTCATGTGGGTGTTCTTCTCGCGGGCGGCCACCACCGCCGCCACCTGCATCCACGACAACGAGAACATCGTGAAGCGGTCGGCCTTCCCGCTGGAGGTCCTGCCGCTCACGGTGGTCCTCTACCACCTGTTTCACCACCTGATCGCCCTGGGTCTCGCCATGCCCCTGATGGTCGCCCTCTGGGGCGCCAAGTTCAGCTGGCACCTCGTCTGGGTGGGAGGGCTGGTCGCGGCCTTCGCCGGGTTCACGCTGGCCGTCGCCCTCTGGCTGGCCACGATCGGCGTGTTCTTCAGGGACACACGCGACATCCTGGAGGTGGTGCTGCCGATGCTCTTCTGGGCCACCCCGATCTTCTACTCGCCGGAGATGGCGCCGCCGTTCCTCCAGCCCATCCTCAAGGCCAACCCGCTGTCGAGCTTCATCGGCGCCATGCGGACGGTCGTCCTCGGCGGCCAGGCGCCCTCGGGAAGCGAGCTCGGATGGATGGTGCTCTGGCTGTCGGTGGCCCTGACCTCGGGGGTGTGGGTCTTCGTCCGCTACTGGCCGCGCTTCGCCGAGGAAGCCTGATGGCCGCGATCATCGACTGCCACCGCCTGAGCAAGGCCTTCGTCCTCCGCACCAACCGCCAGTACCTGCTGAAGGACCGCGTTCTCGCGATGGTGCAGCCCCGACTGCGGGAGAGCCACCAGACCTTGTGGGCTGTCGAGGATGTCAGCTTCGCCGTGGAGCGCGGGGAGACCTTCGGGATCATCGGCCCCAACGGCGCCGGGAAGACCACGCTCCTCCGGATCGTCGCCGGCATCTTCGAGCCGACGTCCGGGAGCGTCCGCGTCCTCGGGCGGCTGGCTCCGCTCCTCGCGCTCGGGGTCGGCTTTCACCCGGAGCTGACGGGCCGGGAGAACATCTATCTGAGCGCGGCGCTCTTCGGCTTCACGACGCGGGAGATCCGCGCGGTGGAGGGGGCCATCATCGAATTCTCGGAGCTGGGCCGGTTCATCGATGTGGCGACGAAGAATTACTCGTCGGGGATGCAACTCCGCCTCGGATTCTCCATCGCGCTCGAGGTGAAGCCCGATGTCTTCCTCGTCGACGAGATCCTGGCCGTGGGAGACGAGCACTTCAGGAAGAAGTGTCTACGGCGGCTGGAGGGAGAGCGCCGGGACGGACGGACCTTCCTGATCGCCACGCACAACCTGCAGTTCATCGAGGAGACGTGTGACCGGGCCGCCCTCCTCGTCGAAGGGCGAGCCGCCTTCGTGGGCAAGGCGAGGAAGGCGGTGCGGCGCTACCGGCGCCTGCTGGCCGGCGAGGGGAACGGGCCGGCGCGCGAGAGCATCGGCGGCGGAGAGTGAGGCGCGGCGGGGGTGGACGACGTCCTCGGAACCCACGATTTCCTGTGTTTCCCCCTCCGGGAGTGAGATAATTCGAGGACATCGGCCCGCTGAGCCGATGCGGGCATGTCTCGTGCGCGGTATCGCCGGAGTGGCAGCGAATGCTCAAGATCGGGAACGTCTGACGGATGTCGCGCGGCGCTCATCAGCCACCTTTCCGGCGCGTGAGCTGAGGTCCTCATGCTCGTCTCGGTCCATCTTCCCAAGACGGCCGGCACGAGCTTCGGCGGAACGCTGGCGGATCATTTTGGCGATCGTCTCTACCGGGACTACGGCGACTTTCCGCTGAATACTCCCCCCTTCCGCAGAAAGATGTCGGCGGTCCTCGGCGGCCTCGCGAGCGTCGGCGTGTCCTTCGGCGCCATCGAATGCATCCACGGGCACTTTCTTCCCATCAAGTACCGCCTCTTGCGGATGAGGCGGCCCACCTCCTTCATCACCTGGATGCGGGACCCGGTGGAGCGGATGGCGTCTCACTATTCCTTCTGGAAGCGCAGTCACGATCCACGGACGTCGCGGGCCCTGCACCGCCGGGTCGTCGAGGAGGAGTGGTCCTTCGAGCGCTTCTACCGGAGCCCTCGGCTGAGGAACGTGTACGCGCAATTCCTCTGGGGATTCCCGCTGGCGAACTTCGATTTCGTCGGCATCACCGAGCACTACGACGAGGACCTTCGCTTCTTCACCGAGTCGTTTCTCGGCGCCGCGTTGCCCGCGTACCGCATGACGGCGAATGCCGCTCGCGAGGATGCCCCGTACGTGACGGATGCCCGGCTCCGCGCCGAGATCGAAGCGCTCCATCAGAAGGACATGCTCCTGTACCGTCACGCGCTCCAGCTGCGCCAGGCGAGGACACGGCGGCCGCCCGCGGATCGGCGCGCGTCACCACCGTTCGGCCGGGAGCCGGGAGCGCGCCATGCCTGACGCGGGCGGACAGGGCCGGCGCTACGCGTTCGTGTTCGTCTGCCAATCCGGGGAGCTGGAGATCAAGGCTCTCCTGCTCGCCGCTTCATTGCGCCGGTTCTTGCGCTGCGCTCACGAGCTGATCGCCGCGATTCCTGAACCGGAAGGCGTGTTCGGCGCCGTGAGGCCGCTGACCCGGAGGTTGCTCGCCGCGCTCGGCGTGCGGACCGTGCCCATCGTCAACGAGATCGATCCGGCGTATCGGATCGGCAACAAGATCTCGTGCCTCCGGGTCTCGACGAGCGCGAGCAAGCTCGTGTTCCTGGACAGCGACATCCTCTGCATGCGGGAGTTCCGCGACGAATCTCGCTTCGCGATCGCGTTCAACGCCAAGCCCGCGGACGTCGCCACCTTCGGGTCCTCGGTGGAGGCCTGGCAGCCGATCTACGCGCTCTTCGACCTGCCCGTGCCCGACCGGAGGGTACGCAGCACCGTGGCCGGCGAGTACATGCCGCCGTACTTCAATGCGGGGTTCATCGCCGTCACGACCGCGACGCGCTTCGGCGATGTATGGCTGGAATGCTGCCGGAGGATCCACGCGGCTTCGCTGCCCTTCCGGCAGCGTCTCCTGGATCAGGTCGGCCTCGCCGTGGCCCTCCGGAAGTCGGCGCTGGCGTTCGACTGCCTGGACGATCGCTACAACCACCCGGCCCACCTCGTCCCCCTCGATCCGCGACGGCGGCCGTTCTTCTGTCACTATCACTGGCCCGCGGTGATTCGCCGCGAGCCGTCGATGCTCGAGCTGATGCGATCGTTGCTGGAGGAGTGGCCGGACATTCGCCGCGCGATGGAGGGGGAGCCGGAATGGGAGACGGTCGTCCGCCGTGTGTCCGGCCCTCGACCTCGGTGGCGCGACCGCTGGCGACCGAGGCCGATCGCCACGCCCGACCTCCTCATCACCGGCATGCCCCGGAGCGGCACCAGTTACCTCTGCAACCTGCTCCATCGCTTCGAGGACTGCGTCGCCCTCAACGAGCCCGCGGAGATCTTCGGGCCGCTGGTGGAGCAGGCTACTCCGTGGGGCGTCGCGACGTTCCTTCGCGACGTGCGACGCGACATTCTCGAGGGCAGGCCGATCGCGAACAAGCTGCGGGCGGGGAGGGTCGTCGAGGACACCCTGGAGGTCGCGCAGCGTTCCGAGTACGCCCCGTCGGTGGGGCGGGCGGACTTCGTGCTGGCGGTGAAGAACACGCTGGCGTTTCTCAACCGCCTCGACTCGTTGCGTCGGGTGCTGCCCGAGGCCCGCGTCGTCGCCTGCGTTCGGGATCCGTTCGAAACCATCGCGTCGTGGAAGCGGAGCTTCGGTCATCTGAACACGGCGGACGTGGAGACGATCCCCGTCGGGCATCTGAACGATCCGTGGCTCGGGCCACGGCAGCGGAGCGCGCTCCAGGCGGTGGCGTCCATGCCGACCGCGGCCGAGCGCAGGGCCGCCTACTGGCGCTACCTGGCCGAGTTGATCCGGGACCACGCGGACCGGCTCGTCATCGTCCGGTATCAGGATCTCGTCCGGGAGCCGATGGCGGTGCTCGGGCGAGTTCTGGAGGGCTGGCGCCCCGGGCGCTTGCGGGAGCCGATCCTGCCGTCGCCGGGCCGGGGCCGGCTCGACCTTCTCGACGAGGACGACCGGCAAGCCATCCGGGCCATCTGCTCCGATGTGGCCATCGCGCTGGGCGTGTATCCGGAGGACGAGACCCTGTCCGGGAAGGGGAGCGACCCGGCGCCGGAACAGCGGTCGCGGGAGGCGGGCCCGGTGCTCGCGGGCGCGAGATACTTCCGCTCGCCACGCCACCCCGAGCCCCGCGACGTCTCGGATCTCTTCGCGCGGTCGCTGGCCGAGAGCTCGAGACGGAGCGGAGAGTTCCTGACGGTGGAACGCTACTGCATGTTCGTCGGCTATCCGCGGAGCGGTCACAGCCTCGTCGGCTCGCTCCTCGACGCGCATCCCGACGTGGCCATCGCCCATGAGCTGGACGCGCTGGGGTACTTCGAAGCCGGCTTCTCCGTCCCCCAGATCTACTGGTTGATCCTGGACAAGGACCGGGCCTTCACCGAGTCCGGGCGGGAATGGATGGGGTATCGCTACGTGGTGTCCAACCAGTGGCAGGGCCGCGTCCGCAAGCTCCGCGTGATCGGCGACAAGAAAGGCGGGAGCTCGACGCTGCGATGCCAGGAGAAACCGGATCTGCTGCCGATGTTCCGCCGGGCGGTGGGCGTCCCCCTGAAGCTGATCCACGTCGTCCGCAACCCGTACGACAATATCTCGACGATCTTCCGCCGGCAGCAGCAGCCGACGCTCGCGGCGAGCATCGACTGGTACTTCTCGATGTGCGACACGGTGTCCCGGGTCATGGAGGACGCCGAGGACGGAAGTCTCACGACGCTCCGGCTGGAGGCCCTGGTGAGCGACGCCAGGGCGGTTCTGGCCGACCTCTGCGCGTTTCTCGGCGTCGAGGGCAGCGCGGAGTACCTGAACGACTGCGCGGATCTCGTGTGGGCATCGCCCCAGCGGACTCGCGAGGATGCGGGCTGGACGGCGGAGGAGATCGCGCGGGTCCGGGAACGGATGAAGCGCTTTCCGTATCTCGACGGTTACGGGTTCGAGGGGTGACGGCTCGTATCTCGCGAGTCTGGAGGAGAGCCGGCGCCGTGGGCCCCCCCGCCCGGTGGGCTCGATGCCGACGACGCCCCGCTCACGAGCGCCCCAGCCACCGTCGAAGCGTCGGCACGAGCTGGTCGCGTCGCCACTTCGTGAGCTCCCGCTCGAGGACGGCCACGGCGTCCGCGTGTTCCGCGAGCAGGCGCGCCAGCGTCTCCAGCTCGGACCGCACCGCCTGCGAGTCCGCGGCGAGGCCTGACCTCAGCTTCTCCAGGTCTGACCTCAGCGTCTCCAGCTCGGACCGCGCCGCCCGGGAGTCCGCGCCGAGGCCTGACCTCAGCGTCTCCAGCTCGGCCTTCACCGCCTGGGAGTCCGCGGCGAGACCTGACCGCAGCGAGTGAAGTTCGGCGGCGAAGACGGTGTGGGCGGCATGGACGCCGGCGGAGTCCTCGACGTAGGCTCCCCAGAGGGCGGAGACTCGCGGGAAGTCTTCCGCGCTTCGGTGAAGATCAGCCCACGCGTCGTCGCCCGCGCTGAGTCGTATGCATCGCTCGAAGAGCTCCGCGACGAGCGTGGGCAGCATGCCGGAATGGGCCGGGCCAGCGGCCGGCGCCACCAGGGCCCGGTGGTGTCGCTCGCCGGCGTCCAGGAACGCGTCGATCTCCGCGCGCGCCTCATCGAAGGATCGCGGCCAGGCCACACCGAGCGTACGCGAGACGCGCGCCATGCTGCCGGGCCAGTCCTCGAGGATCTGGTCGTAGGTGACCATGACCCGGGGACACCCGCGGGTGGCTCGCTCCGCCTCGAGGAGGTGTTGCGTCCAGAGAAGAAGCGAGTGAGAGCGGGACCACCCGTTTCGCGCTTGAAGCGACGCGGCGACCTCCAGTGGATGACGGACGACGAACAGGAGGCCGGGCGCGACGCCGCACTCGGCCAGGGCCCGGAGCCATACCGGCGCCAGCCGGCACAGGCGAGGGTCCTTCACGGCCCACAGGGGCGACGTCGCGAACTCCTTCTGGATGAATCGCGTGATCGCGGCGCGCGCGTCACACGCCGCCGCCGATTCCAGCCAACCCTCGGGCATGGTGCGCACGTCGTGCCACGTTCGCCCGAGGCCCGCCAGCAGGAGCTCGTCGATCTCGAAGGCGTCCTGGCTTTCCCAGAAGCCCTTCTCGTTGTCCCGGGCGACGGGCGGCAGGAGTCGGCTGCCCAGCTCGGCGCCGAGAAGATTCAGCACGCGGGTGGTGGAGGACGTCCCGCTCCGATGCATGCCGAGCACCAGGATGGCGCGGGGAGGCTGTCCAGTCATCGCGTCCATCGAGCGACTCCCACCATACGGTTCTAGGACGAAGGCTCCGGATGGCGTGCTCGTTCGCGACAGTCGAGCGCGTCGGCGAGCTTCGCGCGCATCACGTCGTCGGAACAATGAACACGGATGTAATCCTGAGCCGCGCGCTGGACCTTGGACCAGAGTGTCTCGTCCTCGTAGAGTCGAACGACCTTCTCGACGAACTCGTCATCGCTCCGGGCGATCAGCGCTTCCCGGCCGTCCTCGAGGCCGAGCCCGGCTGCGGCGACGGTCGACGCCACGGCGGGAATCCCATGGCTCATGGCCTCCACGAGCTTCAGGCTGATTCCGGCTCCGAACCGGAGCGGGACGACGAAGGCCCGACATGCCTCGTAGTACCCCTTCAAGTCCTCCACGTAGCCGGTCACGACGACATGGGGCGAGGCGAGCTCCTGCACGCTTCGGGGAGGCTCTGACCCGACTATCACGAACCGACAGTCCGGCAGCCGCCGGCGGACGCTCGGGAAGAGGGTGGCGGCGAAATGCCGGACAGCGTCCGTGTTGGGCGGATGTCCGTCGAGGAATCCTCCGACGAAGAGGAGATCTCTCCGCTGGGCGAAGGGCGTGATGGGCGGAGACACGGGATGCGCGTGCCCCCAGACGACGACGTCGGGGTGTCGCCGGTGCTCGAGGATGAGGTCACGCTCGGCGTCCGAAGCGGTCACGACGACGTCGGCGTGTGTCATGATGTCCAGCTCCCGGCGGAGCATCCGCTGTTTCTGCCGCTCGGTCAATCCACGCCCGTTGAGCTCGGCGAACAGGAAGTCGCGGACGCAGAAGAGGGCTTCGGCATCGTAGATGATCCGCGCGTCGGGAAAGCATTGACGGGCGAGCGGCAAGAACTTGGCGGCGTTATGAGGCCGGCTGATGATGAGGAGGTCGTAGTAGCCGGCCCGGTCGCGCAGGAGGTCCTCGGGAGTGGAGGCCGAGCCGGAGAAGACCTCGATGCCCATCTGCTGCAAGCGAGCGGTGGCCGGCTGGTGCGGGGTCGGACGTGTGAGAGGCACGAAGGTGATGACGAACCCGAGATCGGACAGCAGTTCGAGCATCTTGTAGGCCCGGGGAAAGCCCGAGCCCAGGTGGGGGGCGGGGATCTGGTCGTCCATCACGAGCATGCGCTGTCCGGCGCGAAGATCGCGTCCCCGCAGGATCTCGCCGGACGGATGGTGAGTCTGGAGCTCGCCGGCCCACTTCTCCGCGAATCGCGGCTGGTTGGCCTGGCAGAGCGCTTCCGCCCGCTCGAAGGAGCGGGTGCCATACTCGTAGTGGACGACGCTGACGTCCGGCTGGAAGACGACCTTGTAGCCGAGTCGGCGTACCCCGAAGCAGAGATCGGCGTCCTCGTAGTAGGCGGGGAGATAGAGCTCATCGAAGCCGCCCAGCTTCTGGAAGAGTTCGGCGCGGACGAGGAGGCAGGCGCCGGAGCCGTAGTCGACCTCGCGGAGATAGCAGTACTCGGGGCGGGAGGGGTCGTCATCGCGTCCATATCCCAGGGCTGACCCATCGCGCCAGACGATGCTCCCGGCTTCCTGCAAGGTTCCGTCCGGTCGAATGAGCTTTCCGTGCACGGCCCCGCAGTTCGGATACGTTTCCATGGTTGCGACGAGGGTCGAGAGCCACCGTGGCGTGACGGTCACGTCGTTGTTGAGAAACAGGAGGTAGCGCCCCTTCGCGAGGCGGGCTCCCGCGTTGCATGTTCGAATGAAGTCCAGGTTGGCCTCGTTCCGGAGGAGCGTGGCGTGCTGGACCTTCTCGAGCAACCGGGGGGTCGCGTCGCGGGAGGCATCGTCCGCGATGATGACCTCGAACGGCAGGTCGGTGTGGGCGACGATGCTCTCCAGGCACTGATACAGGTACTCCGCCTTGTTGTAGGTGGGGATCACGATGCTCACCACGGGGTCGGCGAAGGCAGGAAAGGCCAACGTGGTCGACGGATCGGAGAGGAAGGACCTCAACTTGTCCGCGCCGGCGCGCTCGAGGAGCCCGCGCGAGGGCGAAGCGGAGGTGGTCGGCGCCGGAGGTCGAGCGAGCGCTCCGCGAGAGGGCCGCGATCCGACGCCGGAAGGGGGAGAGGGCGAGGAGGTGGCGCCGGTCCGTATCCGGCGCAGGGCGCCGCGAAGGCCGTGCAGCTTCAGATACGCTATCGCGAGCGCCCAAATGTCACGCGCGGGTTTGCGGGACAGGATCACGGGGTCACCCCAGACGGCGGAGGCGGGGTGCGCGGAGGCGCCGGGCGCGACGGAGGTGCTGCACCTCAACTCCACCTCTTGATTGGCGAAGCGGCGAAAGTCTACGCGGCACTCCGTCCATTGGCGATGATGGGGGGACATCGCGGGAAGGATTCGCCACGTGCGCTCGACGCGACGACGGCTGCTCCGCGAGGTCGCGGAAACGGAAAAGTCCACGCCGGCAGGGTCGCCGTCCCACGCGGCGGGCGTGAGGCTCAGGAATGACCGGAAGATGGCCCGCGGTGGCGCGGTGAACCGGAACGTCACGCGTGTCGGGGGAGGGGCGAGGAGGGCGTGTCTGACGTGATGCTCGGTCGTCCGAGGCGGGAAGGTCCACCGGGTCGCGTCTTGCGGCGCCGGAGACCCCGCGTTCACGGCCACCGGCGCCAGCGCCCTGAGAGGGAGACAATCCCACGTCACGCGATACCGGTATTCCCGGAAGCTGGTCAGCCGGGCGCTCCCGCTCCCGGGCATGGCGCGAAGTCTTTTCAGGAGGAGAGCCAGCTGTCGCAAGGGCTCGGTGAGCTTCCAGCTCTTGGATTGCCGGACGGTCTCCATCTCCAGCCGCAGCCGCTCGGCTTCCGTCCGCAGGAGCAGCACCTCTTGCTCGTGGGCGAGCCGCTGCCTGGCCCGCTCCGCCTCGAACGCCGTGTCCTGTTCGGTGAGCCGCGCGTTCAGGAGCGCGACGGCCCGATCTCGTTCCGCCAGCCGCGTCGCCATGATCTGATACGGCAACGAATCTGTTCGGACAGATTGGCTGAAGTGATCGAGCGCGGCATGCACGGTGGCATCCAGGTCGTCCGGCGCGCGAGGCTCGCCGTGGCCGCGCACGCATACTCGCAGGGCGAGGTACAGCGCTTTCGCCTGGAATGCCAGGCGAGGCTCGCCCGCCGTATCCACGATCGAGCTGCGATGGTGTGGGGAGTCCTCGTCGATGTACTCGCGGACGGCGTCCTGGATCTCCGGTCGCGCTGACCGGTCCGACGCGTCCAGGAACGTGGAGAGGCGTCGAAGCTCGTGACTCCAGTGATTCATCACGTCTTCGTAGAACACGAAGAGCCGCCGGTGTCCCGCGGTATGGATGAGGGCGGACGTGACATACGTGAGCCAGAGACCGACTCCCTCCTCGAAGGAGATGCCGTTCCGGCCCTCCAGCGAGCGCGCCACGTCGATGGGGCTTCGTAGACACAGCACGTAGCGCATCGGTGGCAAGAGGCGCTGCCAGAGCGGCAGGGTCAAGCACGCCCGCGGAGCCTCCCAGCCCCAACGGTCAGCGGCCGCAAAGTCCTGTCGGAGGATTGCCTGGGCCCGCTGGCGCAAGTCGGCAAGGTCAGGGGCGGTTTCCCACCCCGAGGAGAG